>OFGG01000007.1_pt1 | contig 183946 bp, 162 predicted proteins | sample 1521701 | NCBI WGS metagenome assembly OFGG01 (sample SAMEA3504081, study PRJEB24116) | mouse gut metagenome | biome: mouse gut; feature: mouse-associated habitat; material: faeces | place: Denmark | collected 2011
TGTCCAGTGCGGCATTCTATGGCGCAGGGAAAGCCGTTGAGGCGGTGAAGGGTAGCGTTAGGAGTGCTGGTAGAGGCAATTTATCAAATGTAGGAAAGCCAAATTCAGGACAAGGATTTTCCCCTAAAGGATATACCCCTCAGCAGGGAGAAAGAACAATAGATGGGTATGTAAAGCAAAATGCAAATCCGGAAATCGCTTTATATACAAAATCTGCTGGGTTTAATAATAGCAAAGGCAATTTGGGCGGACAATTTAAACGTTTGGGAGTTGGAGAACATTATGGATTGGGACCGCATGTGCATCAACCAATAAGGAATGTTGCGTCTAATGGAACAATTTATGGAAGGACGGGAAAACTGTTGGAGTTGACACTTTGCCGCCGAGTGTAAAAGATGTTAAACAGTTATATGAATACCTTAATAATGGGAAATATCATAGATAGGAGATTTATCATGACGAAGGAACAGATTAAATTTTTTGAAGAACTGACATCCATTCAGGAGTATTGCGTGAATGTTACGCTGAGTAAAGTAAAGGAATATCGAAATGTTGATGAGTTATTGAATGGTATAACAAATGAGACTATTTATAGGATTATGGAACTGTTAGATGGTTATGGAGGTGAATTACAAAAATGTAATATTGTCAATACTATAACAGGAGAAATTATTAATGAAGGTATTGAATTACATGACAAGTGTGTACAATTTTTAGACAAGTCATCTGATGCTGGGAGATAAAATCAGGAATGTCAATGCTAATTGTTGAAAAAGCATAGTATTAAATGATGAAAGGGCGAAAAATCAGAGAACCTTACAGGCAATGCATACTTTTAAGGATTCTCTGGTTTTCGCTTTGATTTTTTAATTTGGTCAATCCTGTAGGGTGAGGGAAGATGAGTTAAAGAATATGAATCGCTTCTTCTTAGTCAAGTCCTGAAGGGGGCTGTTCAGTGTGGCATTCTATGGCGCAGGGAAAGCCGTTGAGACGGTGAAGAGCAGCGTTAGGGGTGTTTACGGAAAATTGATGACTTTAGAGATTTAATGACTTTAGAAGAAGCGGAAAGGTATGATAATTACTGGAAACAAGGCGCAGGCAGTTTTAAGAATAAAAAAATGCCAGATGGGAATGTGCAGGAAATAGTGATAAGCAGTGGAGATGCTATAAATGCTAGACAACGCTTACAAACAAATTTAAATGGTGTTATGTAAAGCATCAAGTTATTTAATTTAAAAAGTATTTGTTATAGAAGTGATTGTAAATAGTGACCAAAATCATGCTGATGTATTGAAAAGTTACAATCAGAGAATTCCATGACCTGGTAGTTATGGGATTCTCTGATTTATGTTTCGAGAGAGATATTGGCATAAAATTAAAAAAATAGGAACAATTAACGCACAGGAAAAGTCAAATTATATTTCCCCATAATAATCTGAATCACATACAAATGGATCTATCACCAATACGAAAAACATAAAAGGAACTAAAACGATAAAAAGAAAAGCAGTTAAAAACATAAAATAAATATATGTAATTATCTTTTTGAAATTCATAAATATACTCCTTAAAAATAAAAAACAATAACTCATATGGCCATATATAGGTTATCGTAATCATGGTATTTCTCTTCATTTTCAAAGAGTAACTCTTTTCAGGAATGTAAACGTTAAAAATCTTCCTGTATTGTTCCATATAAAATAATAATTACATTAATCGCATTATTTATTACATGCCTGTGCAGACAGCTCTCATATATGTACATTTTTAGGTGCATAAATGGGGGATTTTTTTGCGTTTACATTTTGATGAAAAGTTCCTCCTTGAAAACAAGGAGGGATGCCAATGTTATGTGAATTGGTCAATAAGGCACAAATAGGCGATGAAAATGCAATGATCGAATTGATTACAAGGTTTGACCCACTGTTAAAGAAGTATGCGTCAAAACTGAATTATGAAGATGCCTATGAAGATGCACTATTGTTCTTTATTGAGTTAATTAAAAGACTTAGGCTGGATACATTAAAAGACGGGGTGATTGTAACGTACATAAATGTTTCAATTGTTAATTATTACAATAAAAAAATTAAAAAAGTTATTGGATAAAAAAAATCCTGATATCTGACCTAACGCAGGAGCAGATGTATTATGTAGAAGTCAAGACAGCCAAAGAGGACAAAAGAGATATCTTAAAGGAATTAAAGGTATCTTGCTTTTTAAACGAAAATGAATATCAGGTAATCCGCCTGATTTATATGGAAGGGTACACGTCAGCGGAGATTGCCAGGATGGCAAATAAATCACGGCAGGCGGTCAACCAGATTAAAATAAGGGCATTAAAAAAGATAAAAAATATTTTGGGATAATCACATTAAAGTACCGGTTATTTTGACGTTTGCGGGCAGGAACGGTTCAAATATCTGTTTAACCCTTCATTGAAAAATGCCAGGTCTTCTTTCGGAAGCTTTTTTAAGTTCTTTACAATATGGTGCATCAAGGAAGGGTTTTTCATATTAGGATCAAAAAATTCCGAAGGTGTTAAACCAAAGTAAGCGCATATTTCAAATAGTCCGGTCAAAGAGGGATTTGATTTACCGGAGGTGATAGATTGTATATATGATTTGCCGTGCCCAAGTTCCCGGCTTAACCGGCATTCAGATATATCAGCGTTCATCCGCAATTCTGTTATCCTGTTTCTGATAAATTCTTCATACATAGATTATTTCTCCTTTTATTGATTTAATTAAATTGTATAAGAGTGGTTACCGCTGTAAAAGGTAGAAATTATAAAATTTACGGTTTTTAACCTTTATTGGCGGCAATTTTCAAAATATTCCTCAATTTTAACTTCATGTAATATAAAATAAAAGTTTAAGAAGGAGGGATAAAAATGTTTCATATTTTGATATGTGATGATGAACCTGTAACCTGCACTTTTATTGAGGATGTGCTCAGCGGTTATGCACAAAAAAACGAAATTTCTATGAATATTGAGATATTTTATACGGGTGAGGGGTTATGTGAATATGTGGACAGGAAGAGCGGAGTAGACCTGCTGTTTTTGGATATAGAGCTGCCGGATGTCAATGGGGCGGAAATTGGAAAAACATTGCGGGAAAATATAGGAAATGAAACAATCCAGATTATTTTTATTTCCGGGAAAGAGCGGTATGCCATGCAGCTTTTTAAAGCGAGACCATTTGATTTTCTCATTAAGCCATTAAACGCAAACATGGTGATTGATGTGTTTGAAAATTATAGGAAGGTATATAAACAATCCCGGAGCTATTTTGAATATAAGATTGGGAAAAGCACTGAAAAAATTAGCGCGTTGGAAATCATGTACTTTATGTGCGACCAGAGAAAAATCTGTATCGTCACAGGCAAAGAGAAAAAATATTTCTATGGGAACATGAAAGAGCTTCATAAGGGACTTTCATTAGAAGGGTTTTGGTCCGTGCATTTTTCTTACATTATTAACGTGAGATATGCCAAGCAATTTGGGAAAAGCGAAATTATCATGTGTGACGGCAGCCGGATCCCTGTAAGCAATGTGTATAAGAAAGAAATAGCGGAAAAGATCATGCGATTGGATGGGGGCAGAAGCGGGGGATGATAGAATTATTGTTTTACTTATTTTTAAATGCTTTGAGAATTTATATTATGCAGAGGTTTGTCAGGCTGTTTTTTTATAAGGAAACTTATAGGAAATGTATGCCATATTGTTACCTGGCATATTATGTGATTAACTGTACGGCTTATTTATTTCTGGGGGTCGATCGATTAAATCTGGCCGTTAATATATTGGGGCTATTATCAGCCGTTCTGGTATCTTATGAGGGAAATTGGAAAAGAAAGCTGCTGTCAGTCCTTGCAAGCGTAGGGATGTCTCTTTTAACGGAAAACATTGCATGGGTAATATTCCTTAAGGGGAAGGATAGGCAAATGCTTGAGTATGCCCTTTTCTTTTCCGTGTTTGCTTTATTCCTTTTGGAAGTGATAATCGAAAAGACAATAAAATTCCGTAAGGGGATTGAGCTTTCGTTTTATAAAGACTTGTTTCTTATATTGGTTTTTATGGGCAATATGTTTGTCGCAAACGTTTTGATCGAGGGGGCTTACCGCAACAGGTTATTGCTGATATTGGCTTTGGGCGTGTTGCTGATGGTCAGTATCACGGTATTTTATTTATATGAAAAATTGTTGGATGATTATGCGAGGCGAAAAGAAGACGAAATGTACAGGATGCAACTGGCAATGACCCAAAACCAATTGGAGATTATGCGCGGTTCCAATGATGTGTATAGAAATATGCGGCATGATATGAAGCACCACACACGGATGCTTTTCGGATATATAGAAAAGGGAGAAGGGAAAAAGGCGATAGAATATCTTGAAAAGATGAACGATTACATAGTGGCAGGCAGACAATATGTGGACACGGGAAATGAATGTATTGATTGTATCCTTAATTATATAATTGACGAAGTAAATAAGATGGGTGGGAATATAAAAACGGATATCAAAATAGGAGAAAACCTTTTGATTGAAGATTTTGATATCAATATCATACTTAGCAATCTTTTGTTAAATGCCTGTGAAGCGATAAAAAAAAGTGAGAAGAAAGAAATTATGGTAGCTTTGAAGTATGACAGAGGGGCATTAAAAATCAGGATTCATAATACTTATACCGGAACTATTATAAGGAATGGCGATAATTTTCAATCGACCAAGGAAAACAAAGACGGACATGGGATGGGGCTTGCCAATGTGCGCCAGGCGGTTGATCGATATGGAGGAGAAATGAAAACAGATTATTCGGAAGAAGAATTTTATGTAGGCATACTATTGTATATTTAAGATAAAACATGCTATAGTAGACATTGCTAAACATGAAAGGAGATTGAATATATGATCAACAAATTATGCAAAGGTATTTTAAGCGTTGCGATGATGGCAGCTGTTGTGTTTGTCAATTCTACGTGCTGCTACAAAATTTATCAGGAGAAATTGCCGGAAGAACTTAATGAGTTAAGGAAACATGGTTAAAAGACGGATTATAAGTGCGATAATAAAAAATAGTAATGTGCAGGATGAAAACATTGTGGTATTGGAGTATGGCCTGTCGAAGATACTTATGTTCCTTGAGGATGCCGTATTTACGCTGGTTTTAGGCTGCTTGCTGGGAGTCATTGTTGAAAGCATTATTTTTCAAATTTTGTTTATGCTTTTAAGGATGTGTGCAGGCGGCTTTCATTTTGAAAGTAAAAGGAAATGTCAAATTTTTTCAGCATTAGTGACGGTTGTTTCGCTATTAGGTATCAGATTTTTTCCGGACAATTTAAATGCCGCCGTAGTAGTCACTTTATTGGCCGGTATCGTAATTGTAGTACTCGCACCGGTAGAAGCCATTAATAAGCCGTTATCGGATATGGAACGAAATATTTATCATAAGAGAACAGTTATCATTGTGATAGCGGCTGGCGTGGTTTTAGTACTTGACTTGATGTTTGGCAATTATGTTTTTTGTAAACCGATTATGGTCGGGATATATGCGGTGAGCATTTTAATGGTCATTGGAAAAATAGGAAATAAACTATATTTTGACTGACATATGGATTTGAAGGTATTCAAAAAGCCTGATTCTTTGAAAAAGGAATCAGGCTTTTTGATATTTTTGCCAATTTCTTACAAAACGTATTTACAAAGAATATGGTACGGGCTCTTTATAAAAAGAGGTTATTAAAATGAAGGAAGGTGAAATTATGGATGGAACAGAAGTGGCTGTCAAGCTGGAAGCCCACGAACATGAGATTGATTCCCTGAAACATCGTATCAAGGATCTGGAAGTGCAAAACAAGACGATTCAGGAAAACGCAATATCTGTCACTAAAATGGCAGTGAGCATGGACAATATTTCAGGGGAACTAGGTGAGCACAAGAAGCGGCTGGAGATGCTGGAACGGATACCGGTAGAAACAGGCAAGACTGTAAAGGCGGCGATTATCACGGCGCTGGCTGGCGGTGTCGTTGGCTCGGTGGTAACGGCAGTATTGTCATTATTATGAATGGGGAAAGGGAAGTATACACATGAAAAATGGCAAATTAAAAAGATGGTTAAAAGCAGCGGGCGTAAGGGCGGCCAAAACAATGGCACAGGCGGCAATAGCAATGATTGGAACGGCAGCGGTATTAGGGGAGGCGGACTGGATGATGGTAATATCCGCATCGTTTTTATCCGGCATCTTATCGGTATTGACTTCGGTTGCAGGGCTGCCTGAGTTGAAAGCAGACTAAAAAGATGGGAGATGGAAATATGGTAATAGGAGTAAATTGCGGGCATACGATTAGCGGTGCAGGCAGCGGTGCGGACGGGCTGCTGAAAGAATCGGAACATACGAGGCTGGTAGGGTATGAGTTGATGGATAAACTAAAGGCGATGGGGGTAAAGGTGGTAGACTGTACGATTGATAAAGCGCCAACGCAGCAGGAGTATTTGAAGAAGGCAGTTGACATTGCAAATAAAGAAGAATTAGACTGGTTCATCAGCATTCATTTTAATGCCTCTCGGGAACATAAAGGACACGGTGTTGAAGTATATACGTACAAAGGAAGGCAGTATCCTGATGCGCTGGATGTATGTTCTAATATTGAGAGGCTTGGCTTTTTTAACCGGGGGGTAAAGGCGGGAAATGGGCTATATGTGATTTGTAAGACAAGAGCGAAAGCTATGCTGATCGAAGTCTGTTTTTGTGATAACGAGGAAGACGTAGCGGTTTATAATGATAGTGGCGCACAGGAAGCTATAGCACAGGCCGTTTTTAACGGGATATATAAATATGCCGTAAGGCCTGATGCTGTAAAGCTGGAGGACCCAACAATACCATTTATCAGCTATGTTGGAGAAATCGCTAAAAGAGACTGGGAAAGAAGAAAGATTATATTACCTTCAGTGGTGGTTGCTCAGGCAATGAAAGAATCAGCCCGGGGAACGTCGGAATTGGCCCGCGAAGCCAATGCATTGTTTGGGATTAAAAAGAACGGATGGAAAGGACGTACTTACAGGAAGAATGCGACGGAGCAGAGGACTGATGGCAGCTATTATATAATTCCACAGACAGAATGGCGTGCATATGACAGCTGGGAAGAATCTATATTAGATCATAATGATTACATAGCGGGAAGGAGCATTGATGGTGGGAAGACTTTGACTTATGGGCCTGTTATTGGATGCGAAAACTATGTGCTTGCCTGTCAGTATTTACAAGAGTGCGGTTATGCGACTTCTGTTACCTACGCAAAATCGTTGATCAATGATTATATAGAAAAGTATAATCTTGCTATGTTTGACGGAGATTGATTGACCGAATTGATTTACTAAAGTTGTAACGGAAGTGGTAAATGAGAAGAACCCAATAAAACAAGGGGGGAAAGTCCCCAATCCGCCCGGCAGTGGGAAGGATACAGCCGAAGCCAAGGGTGTCCACCGTGAGGTGGAATCTGAAGAAAGGATCAGGCAAAACTCTGGCTTGCTACATTTGAGGCTAAATGCAGGGATGAGGTTGCCAAACAAACCAAAGTCCGATAACTGCACGGAACTGTATTTAGTATTTATGGAGTGAGTATAAGAGGGAAAGAGCGTGTGAGTACCCGGGGAGGTCTCGTGGACGCGTCCAATGCAATAAAACATTTGCGGAAGCGGTTGAAATAAGATTTATCACGAGAAGTCAGCAGAGGTCATAGTACCATTATGGTTGCAAACGTAGTGGGAAGGACTGAACTTTAGGAGATGTGAGTAAATGAATGTAACCAAAGATGGGTTTAAGGACAGACAACTTCATATGGAAGACTATCTGCAAATGGTATCTGCGGAACAGAAAGAGTATGCGGAAGTGACCGTCTATCAGCGGATTGCAGAAAACAACCACATCATCACGGACTTTTGGACGGACAATCAAGGATGGACGAGTGGTATCGCTGATACACAAATACCTGAATGCAGGAGTATTGCAGAACGGATTCTTCGAGAAAACGGAGGAAGGCGTACCACAGGGCGGGCCGTTAAGTCCACTGTGTGGGAACGTGCTGCTGAATGAACTGGATAAGGAACTGGAAAACAGGGGGCACCGGTTCGTGAGGTATGCGGACGACGCACTGATATTCTGCAAGAGCAGGAAGAGTGCGGAGAGGACGCTTGCAAACATCATCCCATTCATAGAGGGAGAGATATTCCTGAAAGTAAACCGAGCCAAAACAACAGTAACACATGTGAGCAAAATAAAATACCTGGGATACGCATTTTACAGGAACAGAGGGAAGTGCAGATTCCGGGTACACCCTAAGAGCGCCAAGAAGATGAAAGGCCGGATAAGGGAGATCACCCAGAAAAACAAAGGGTGGAGAAACGACTACCGGAGACAGAAACTAGTGGAGTATGTTAGAGGGTGGATAAATTACTACAAACTTGCAGACATGAAAGGACTGATGGCGGAGACAGATGAATGGCTCCGGCGCAGGATACGGGCAATCTATTGGAAACAATGGAAAAAGGTGAAGACGAGGTACCGAAACTTAAGAGCGTTGAAACTCGAAGAGTGGCAGGTGCATCAGATAGCCAACAGCCGGAAGGGTTACTGGAGGACAGCGCAGATGTTAAGTGTTGCCCTCACCAATAAAATAATAGCCAAGCTGGGATATATCTCCATGCTTGACTATTATCTGAAAGTATCGTGAAAACTATTGAACCGCTGTATACCGAACGGTACGTACAGTGGTGTGGGAGGTCGGCTGCTCAACTAATGGGTAGCCTCCTACCCGATATAAATAGTTCTTTAAAGACAGCACTTTAATGAATGATGATTGATTTGGCTTTAAATGACGGTTGGGAATACTGAAAATATCCTAATTTTCTGTTCATTTTCATTAGTCTGCAAGTTGTATCAACTCAGTAAATATTTCTCATAAAAATCCTTTGCGGTCACGATTTGAACATTTCCAAACTGCTCTATTACGAGGAGATCTTTATCTCCACTGACAATATATAAGGCATGAGAATCTTTTGCACATTCCAGAAATTTGTTATCGTCGGGGTCACGGCATATTTCAACATGAGTAACAGGCTCAATAATATCCATAGTTTTGATGAGCGGGCTTAAAATTTCCCTATTGAAATGCCCTTGTTTTCTGTTGATCATTTCCTGCACAATTTCTTCGTATTCGTTAATAATTTCTGCTGTAGCACAGGCTGTTATCTTTTGGCCAACAACAGCGCTAAGAATTTCTCTTGGAAACCCACCCAAAAACACGCCAGAAATCAAGACATTTGTATCTATTACAATTCTCATACTCGTTTCTTCTTTCTAACCGATTTGACTATATCATTAACATCGTTTTCATTATACCCAACCGATTTTGCCCATTTTTGCGCTTCGTCCAATGAGGCTTCAAATTCTTCGGCAGAAGGAAGTTTTAAAGTCTTGAGCATGATAACATCTCCGGAAGTATATGCCACCAGTTTATCGCCAGTGTCGATCGACAGGAGTTTTCGGATGCTGACTGGCAAAGAAATCTGTCCTTTAGAAGAAACTGTTAATATTTGTGTGCTCATTTGCTTATGCCCCTTTCGAGTAAGAATTTCTTACTTATATTATGCCATAGTATAAAAATATATACAAGAAAAATTGAATAGGCTTTAGGTCAATGCATGTGTTCATCATAAAAATCCACAAAGCCCTCGAACAACTCCAGATCTAATGAATTGCACCATTTCTCCCGGTCAAGGTTTTGGTATATGTAATTTGCTTTATCCTCTGAAAACCGTTCCCTGTTTTCCTCTGCGTTGTAGTCGTAGTTAAGCGTTTTAAGCCATTGATCAAATTCCGCATTAAACGCATTGCGATAGGTGTCATTGTTAAAATAGTTATGTCCTTTATCCTCAAAAGGGATGAAGCGGAAGCGGGGATCGTCCTTGTACTTTTCATAGTAAATTTCGTAGCCGTATTCGATGGGAACAGTTTCATCATCGAAGCTATGCACGATCATAACGGCGGCATTGCTCTTGGAAAAACCGTCTAACGCAGTATTTGAGGCATACCCGCTATATTGGATCTTCTCATGCAGTTTCACAAACGGTAACATCAAATAAATACCATTCCCTATCTGCTTTTTCCCCTCTGCTTCGAACAGGTTCGGTGAAGCGTTAAAACCTGAACACGCTATAAGGGCTTTTACTTCGGGATGGTATGTAAGTACGCTGCAAACGCTGTACCCGCCCCAGCTATGCCCGAATAAAGCGATTGGCAGGTTTGGGAAATTCCCGCTTTCTTCCACAAATGTGATTGCATAGTCAAGGTCTATTACTCCTTGTGGAAGCCCTCCGACTCCTTCGCCTTCGCTTTCGTCATTTCCCGTAGCGTCATAGGTGAAAACATAATATCCATGTCGGGCAAAATAATTCGCACAATCCATATAAGAATTATGGCCGCCGCCACCAAAGCCATGTGCCATTACGATGATACCACGTTGGTTTTCTCCCGAATGATACATATATCCCGCCAGTTTCTGCCCCTTATTGGAATTAAACTCATATTTCGAGCACTGCAATCCTTCAAAATCATCAACGTACAGCATAAGCGGCTCATAGCTCTCAAACCGCTGGTTGAAATTCTCGTTATATACCGTTACAGTCAATGCCCAATCGCCGGCAATTATTAGTACTGCCATGACAAATAATACAATAAAGAGAATTTTTTTCTTCTTAGATTTCAGCTTCATATGTTTCATATCCTTTCATCAAAGCGTTCCGGATAATGCTGGGCACATCATAATTCCTTTAAAAATTATAATATAGTCTTTCACTGAAAGAAACCCTATAATCATGAAAAAATGCCGAAAATCCTCCCCCACTCTTTTTTCGATGTTGTATAATAAGTCCGTTGCATAAATTATCATCAGGAAAGGAATTATGGATTATGATTGAAGCAGTCAATTTAAGCAAGCAGTTCGAGCGGACTGTGAAGCATGGGCGGAAATCCCGTAAAGAAGAGTTTCTGGCGGTGGACCGGGTATCGTTAAAGGCAGAGCCGGGAGAAATCGTGGGGATTTTAGGACCCAACGGAGCAGGCAAGACCACGTTGCTTCGTATGCTTGGGATGTTGATGACACCTACATCCGGGGAGGTGCGCCTGACGGATAAAGAAGGCAATCTGATAGATGAGGTTACCCGGAAAAAAGAGCTGATCGGTTATCTGTCCGGAAATACCAAGCTGTATCCCAGATTTTCCATCCGGGAATATCTTCTTTTTCTGGGGGATATATATGGGTATTCTAAAGATGACGCACTTGCACGGGCGGAAGAGATCATCAGAGTCCTTGCGATGGAAAAGTTCGCCGACAACAGGATTGAAAAACTTTCAACAGGACAGGTTCAGAGAGCTTCTATTGCAAGATGCCTGATGGCAGATCCCCAGCTTTATATTTTGGATGAGCCTACTTTGGGGCTGGACATTCTAAGTGCGGATGCCATTATCCGTTTTATGGAGGAGCAGAAGGAAAAGGGAAAGACGGTCCTTTATTCCACTCATTATCTGGAGGAGGCGCAGACCTTATGTAACCGTATCTATATGATCTTTCAGGGCAGGATCGTGGCGGAGGGAACGCCCTTTGATATTATGAAAAAGACCGGAACCGAGAATCTGCGGCAGGCATTTCACAGTATTTTTGAAGGGTTCAGTCATCAGGAAGAAGGGCAGGGAGCACAGTCATGAGAAAAACATGGACATTGGTCAAAAAAGAGATTTTGGATATTTTAAGAGATAAAAAAACGCTGGTCATTATGGTTGCCGTTCCTATCCTATTGTATCCGGCAATTATCATTGGAATGGTATTGGTCATGAATTTTATGATGCAGTCCAGGGAAGGAGGGAGTTATACTGCGGCATATGCAAAGCAGTATAAGGCGGAAGCGCTGCGTCTTCAGGAAGTATATGAGGAGAAAAAGGAGGAATTGGATATCAGCTTAACATTTCTGGAAGTACCGGAGACGGAGAAGGGGGATGGGAAGAGCTCTTACGATGTATGGATCAATTTTGTGACGGATGGACAGGGATTGCACATTGAAGTGGAGTATACCTCCACTGACTCTGATTCCAGCTATGCTGAAAATGCCCTGGAGGAGCTGGCGGATATTTATTGTAAGGAATTATTGGAAGATAAGCTGGGCGAAAAGGGCCTTACGGTGGATTTCCTTTATCCGGTGACTTATGAGGCAAAAGACAGTGTGACGGTATCGGAAAGCGCAGGTATGAGTATAGGCGGCAGCATTGGAATGATGCTGGTAGTCACGATCATGCTGGGAGCGTTTTATCCGGCAATAGACGTGACAACAGGAGAAAAAGAACGGGGAACACTGGAAACGCTCCTTACTTTGCCGGTGACTAATTTTCAGATGATCATGAGCAAGTATATTGCGGTTTCCATATTTTCCTGCATCACGGCTGTACTGTCACTGCTTTCGCTTGGCGGATCTGTGATGTTTTTACTGGGAAGCGCTATGGAGGGAGCATCGGAGGAAATCCTACATATAGAGCCGGCGGTTTTTATGGGGTGGATCCCGCTTCTTTTACTGGTGGTGATCGTGACGGCACTGCTGGTCACTGCATTTTCCATGTGCTTTTGTGTCTTTGCCAAAAGCTTTAAAGAAGCAAATAATTATATTACGCCGGTGATGCTGGTTGTCATGTTTGCTTCTATGACAGCAATGATTCCGTCTATGCAGCTGGATGGACGGACAGCGTTAATTCCGATCGTCAATGTTTCCCTGTTGATGAAACAGGTTCTGGCACAGCAGATGGAGCTTACACTTGCGGGAATTACGATCGGGATCAATTTTTGTTATAGTGTTTTGATCATTTGGGTTCTGGCTAAAATATACAATAGTGAAAATGTATTGTTTCATGACGGTTTTCAAAGTTTCCGGCTTTTTGAGAAACGTTCTGCGATTAAAGAGGGAACGGTTCCGGGAACAGGGGATCTGCTGCTTAGCACAGTGGTGCTTCTTTTACTGATCTTGTATCTGGGAACTGCGGTATCCGTGCGAAGCCCCTTTGGCGGAACTTTGGTAAATCAGTTTCTGATTCTGCTTATGCCTTTATTTGCGGTATGGTATATGAAGTCCGATGTAAAAACGTTGTTTTCATTAAAGATTCCTTCGGGAAAAAGTGTTTTAGGAGGACTTTTGCTGTACATAGGAACGTATCTGATTATGCTTGTGGCGGCAGCGGCGTTGAGCCGTATTTTTCCGGAAAGCACACAAAATGTGGAACAGGCTTTTGGAGAGATTTTAGATCATCCATTTATTTTGATCATATTGGTCATGGCGGTCATGCCGGCGGTTGGGGAGGAAATTTTCTTCCGGGGATTATTGTTTGGGGGATTTCGACACAGACATGGAGCGTTTTGGGGAATCTTGTTATCATCGTTGATCTTTGGTGCGTTTCATTTGAGCATTGTGAAGCTTCTGCCGACCGCAATGTTAGGAGCCTGTTTTGCCTATATCGGGTATTGCTCGGGAAGTATTTACATAGGAATGTTCCTTCACTTTCTTAATAATCTGATTTCTATGGCCGCTTCCAAGTACCCGGAGCAGATGGGAAGATTTCTGCCATTTCTGGTGGAGGAGCTGGCTGGTAAAGATATCTTCCTGATGCTGGTTATTGGCTGTCTGTCAGGAACTTTAGGTTTGATCATACTTAAGAAGAAGGTAAAAAAGTAGTAGCGCTATCATAGGCAAGCGGCCGGGAAATATATTACCGAAACAGTGGACTTTTCCTTTCAGGATTGGTATAATTATTGTGCAAATTTTAGGTAAAAAATATATGGAATTGACCTATTTGTCAAAGAAAGCATGGTAATGGATATGAGCGACTTGGATTCTAACAAAGGACAGCAGCAGGAAATGCAGTTTTACATGACGGAAAATGCGGAATACCAGAAAGAGCAGATTCAGGAGATCAAGCTTGGAAGGGAACAAGGGCTGGATATTTCCTTATATGCGAACCCGGAATTTAACTGGATGCAGATGGAGCAGATCCGCACGGGTCTTAAGGATAAGATGGATGTTTCCTTATATGCCAATCCCTCTTATAGTTATGAGACTATGAGGCAGATCAGACTTGCACTGCATTCCGGTATCGATTTAACACCGTATCTTGACAGAGGGTTTGCAGACGATGACTTAGAGGAGATCAGAGAGTCTGTTTTGAATGACCTGCCTCTTGACAGGTGGCTGACGGATGATATGTGTGCGCCCCAGATCCATGAGATCAGGATAGGGCTGTGCGAACAGTTAGATATTTCTTCCTATGCGAATGTGAAATATAATTGGATGCAGATGCAGGAGATCCGTCTGGGATTAGAGAAAAAGCTGGACGTATCCATTTACGCAAATCACTTGTACAGTCATTTTCAGATGAAGGAGATCCGTTTAGGCCTGGAAGGCGGGCTTGACGTATCTTCTTATTGTGAGCTTATACATTCCGCCACGGACATGAGGGAAAAACGCTTAAGTCTTATAAACGAAAAGACTGCGAAGGCAGAAGAGCCGGACCTTGACTCTATGCGGAAATGTGAGTTTTCCATTTCCATAGAAGATAACGGAAATAAAGCCTTTGCTTATATCCCCTGGATTCCGGGGAATGTGGTCACCCTGGAAGATATCCGCAAGGATCTGGAAAGAAGGGAAATTGTCTTTGGCGTCAATTGGGAAGCAATCTCTGATATGATCGATAAAAGACGGATGAACGAGAAAGTATTGATCGCGGAAGGGATTCCTCCTAAAAAGGGCGGGAACGGATGGTTTGAGTTTTTTGTCAGGCTTGACCTGCCAAGGATCCCGGCGCCGCTGCCGGACGGAGGCGTTGACTATGTGAATATCGAAGCCTTTGAAATGGTAGATGAAGATGAGAAAATTGCCGTTTATCATCCTGCCGAAAAAGGAGTAAGCGGAACGAATATTTTCGGGGAATCAATCCATGCTGAAAATGGAGCCGAGAAAAAGCCTTTGCGGGGAGAAGGCTTCGTGATCGCACCGGATGGGGTGACCTACCTTTCCAAAATGAACGGGAAGTTTGAATTTCGGGATGGGCGTATCATCATCACGAATATGCTGACCGTAAGAGAAGACGTTACTGCCGTTACCGGTAAGCTGGAGGTGGATGGTTCCGTTTATGTGATCGGGAGCATTTATTCGGGCGGTTACATTAAGGCCACCGGAGACATTATCATTGAACATAATGTGGAGACGGCAAGGCTTGTTGCAGGCGGGAATGTGATGATCAAAAAAGGAAGCTGCTCGAAGCATGACTGCTTTATTGATGCCGGAGGCGAGGTTTCCGGGAGCTTTTTTGAAGCGGCAAACATTAATGCCAAAGGAAATGTCAAAGCGAATTATATTATGAACAGCGATATCAATACCCTAGGCAAGGTGATCGTGTCGGGAAGCAAAGGGGTGCTGCTAGGGGGAAAGATCTGCGCGGTGATGGGCGTGGATACGTATAACCTGGGAAACGATACCCATATTAAGACCTATTTAGAGGTGGGCAGGAATGAGCTTTATACAAAGGAGCAGGAAAAGTTTGCAGCACAAAGAGGACTGATTTTGGCAGAGCTGTCCAGCCTTGAAAAGGCCTGGGAAAGGGTGCGCAGGATTTTGGCAGCCGGAAAAGAAGTACCTAAGGAGACGTTGCGGAAGGTCCGTGCCGGAATGGTGGCGAGGAACAATGAGCTGGCGGAGCTGGACGCTGAGGCGGCAAAGCTGGCTAATATGACGGACCAGGCTATGAAGGCGCCGGTTTGTGTCAGGGGGAGTGCATATGGGGGAAGTGACGTGACGATCAATGCCATAAAATATACGTTGACGTCGGAAGTCCACCGGGCGGTTTTTAAACTTAGAAACGCACAGGTAGTAATTGTTGCATTATGATCAAGCAAAGAAAGTATGGGGAATTTATGAAACGTGATACCGTATTGATTTTTGAAGACAACGCCATTGACCGTGCGATTCTGACGGAGTTATTTCAGGCGGATTACAAGATATTGGAAGCTGATAACGGCAAAAGCGGACTTGCGCTGCTAAACAGCCATTATCAGTCTATTGCCATTGTCCTTTTGGATTACCTGATGCCGGTAATGGATGGCTTTGCGGTGCTGGAACGATTAAAAGACAAAAATATATTAAATAAAATACCTTTTATTATGATCACGGGGGAAGACTCTTCGGAAGTTGAAAAAAGGGGTTATGAATATGGCATTGTAAGCTATGTTAAAAAGCCTTATCAGCCGGAGGTGGTAAAGCAGGTGGTCAGCAATGCCATAGGCTGGTTCCAGTACAAAATGGAACTGGAGGTTGTTGTCAGAAAGCAAAACGAGAGTATCCGCAAGCAAAACGGTATCTTAGTCCAGCAGGCCAAAAAATTAAAGCATTTAAATGAAATCTTGATTGATTCTTTGAGCAATATCGTGGAGTTCCGGAATTTGGAATCTAAACAGCACATTAAAAGGATTCGTGAATTTACGTTGTGCCTTGGGAAGAGTATGATGAAGCTTTACCCGGAATGTGGGCTTACGCCGGAGCAGCTCGACCAGATCGGGTGGGCGTCTTCGCTCCATGATATCGGGAAGATTGCCATTCCGGATAATATTATCTTAAAGCCGGGGAAATTAACAGATGATGAATTTGAGCTGATCGAGTCCCACACGACGAAAGGGGCGGAGATCATCCTGCATTCGGTTCGTCTGAATGACAAAACGATTTTTGATTATGCCTACGATATTGCAAGGCATCACCATGAAAAGTATGACGGGAAGGGTTACCCGGATGGTCTTAAGGGAGATGAGATCAGTATTGCGGCACAGCTTGTCTCTCTGGCGGATGTGTATGACGCACTTGTTTCAAAGCGCGTTTACAAAGCTGCCTATGAGCCGGATAAAGCATATCAGATGATCATGGGAGGGCATAGCGGTGCTTTTTCACCTCAATTATTAAAGGCGTTTGAGGAAGTAAGGGCGGAGTTCGAAAGCATACTGGCACAATATCATGATGAAGATTAAACAGGAGAAAAATGTCTGATGGACAAGATCGCAGTTTTAATTCCATGCTATAATGAAGAAAAGACCGTTGCAAAAGTGATCCGGGATGCGAAAGCGGCATTGCCGGAAGCGGTGGTCTATGTATATGATAATAATTCAACGGACCGCACCGCCCAGATCGCTGAGGCGGAAGGAGCAGTGGTGCGTCCGGAATATATGCAGGGCAAAGGGAACGTGATAAGGCGTATGTTCCGGGAGATTGATGCCCGGTGTTATATCATGGTGGACGGGGATGACACTTATCCTATGGAGTTTGCTCCCCAAATGGTGGAAAAGGTGCTTTGCCATAATGCGGACATGGTGGTAGGGGACCGGCTTTCCTCCACGTATTTTGAGGAAAATAAGCGGCCCTTCCACAATATGGGGAACAGTCTTGTCCGGGCTGGCATCAACCATTTGTTTGGCTGTGAGGTAAAGGATATCATGACCGGGTTCCGGGCTTTCAGCTATGGATTTGTTAAAACCTTTCCGATTCTTTCCAAGGGGTTTGAGATTGAGACGGAAATGACCATCCATGCGGTCTACAATCATATGCAGATCGACAATGTCATCGTGGAGTATCGTGACCGGCCGGAGGGGAGTGTTTCCAAACTGAATACCTATTCGGACGGATTTAAGGTGCTGGGAACGATTTTCCGGCTTTACCGGGATTATAAGCCTTTTGGCTTTTTCAGCCTGCTTTCCTTATTTCTGGCGGCGCTGGCCGCAGTCTTCTTTATCCCGGTGCTGGTGGAATTTGTTAAGACAGGGCTGGTGCTAAAGTTCCCCACGTTGATCGTGTGCGGTTTTGTGATGCTGGCAGCTTTGCAGTCTTTTTTTGCAGGCCTTATTTTGTCCAACATGGCAATGAAGAACCGGAGGGATTTCGAGTACCGTTTTACAATGGTGTGTGAGAAGGAAAGGCGCAAAAGGGAGGAATGAAAAGCGGCATGTGGAAAAAGATCATTTCAAATTGGTATCTGGTGTTGGCAGCAGGGTTTCTTGTTTTTGCAGGATTGGTATTTATCATCTGTGGAAAGGACAGTATCATAGCGGTCCATGATAATCTGGATCTGTTTATCCCCCAGCTTCAGATGATGAAGGATACAGGCTCTTTTTGGACCCATGACACTTATGTGCCGTTTCTGGGGGGGATCAGCAGGGATGCGTTATTTTCGGAGTTTTCCCTTTATACAATCCTTTACATGATTTTTCCGGCATATCCGGCTTATGTTGCAGGGTATCTTTTAAAGATCCTGATCGCCATATTTTCCTGCGTGCTTCTCGGAAAGGATTTTTGCGGGGAAAGTTACGGACAGTATAAGCCTCTTATCTGGCTTACCGGATTTGCGTACGGCATTTTGAATGTATTTCCGGCTTTTGGGATCCCCTTTGCGTCTATTCCGCTTGTAATCTGTCTGGTGCGCAAAATTTATAAGACACCTTCGGTAAAATGGTATCTTGCCCTTTTCTTTTACCCGATGCTGTCTTATTTTTCTTATTTTGGGCTGTTTATCCTTGCGTATATGGTGGCGGCGCTGCTCTGGCTTTGGGTCAGGGATAAGCGTTTTCCGGCAAGGCTTCTTCTGGCGGCAGCGGTACTTTCGCTGGGGTATGTGATCTGGGAGTACCGGCTTTTTGGCATGATGCTTTTTGGGGAGGAAGAGACGATCCGCTCCAGTATCGTGGTGGGGAGCTATTCTTTTCAAGAAATTATCAGGACCATGCTGGAGGGATTTACCGGCGGGATGTTCCATGCGGAAAGCCTGCACGCTTATCTGGTGATGCCGGTCTGCATGGTTTATTTTGTATATCTGAATGTGTCCTATTTCAGGAATAAAAACGGGAAAGGGATCTTCCGCGATGTTTATAATCTGTTGATGCTGGTGCTTGTTTTTAACAGTGCGGTGTACGGGATTTATTATTGGGAGCCCTTCCGGAACCTGGTGGAAACGGTCTGTCCGCCGCTTACCGGATGGCAGTTTAACCGGACGATCTTTTTTAACCCCTTTGTGTGGTATGGGGCGTTTTTCCTTGCGCTTATGCGGCTTTACCGGGGGAAAAAAGGAAAGATAGCTGCCAATGCGCTGGCGGTTTTGGCAATCCTGATCATTGTGTTTACCGGAAGCCGGTACAATGACCTTTACCACACCTGTTACGACCAGGCTTACAGGCTGGTGAAAGGCAAAGCGGGAGACCAGTTAAGCTTTGGGGAATTTTATTCCAGAGAATTGTTTGAGGAGGCAAAGGAGGATATCGGCTACCTGGGGCAGTGGTCCGCAGCCTACGGATTTTATCCGGCAACGTTAGAGTATAACGGGATCTCCACGCTGGATGGTTATCTGGGATTTTATGCCGAGAGCTATAAGGACGAGTTTCGTAAGGTCATTGCGCCAGCCCTTGAGAGGGTGGAAGAAAGCCGGATTTATTTTGACGAGTGGGGGGCCAGGGCTTACCTATATTCGGGAACGGATTTGTCTATTGTAAGCACCACGAAAAGCTATCCGGTATCGGATCAGCCGCTTTATATGGATACCGATGCGTTTAAGGCATTAGGCGGGCGCTATCTCTTTTCCCGTATCCGGCTGACCAATGCAAAAGAAGCCGGGTTTACCCTGATCGGAACTTATACCAATGAAAGTTCGCCCTATACGCTGTATGTATACCAGACTACTTCCCGTTATCAGACCAAGGAACACTCTCATATGACTTATAGCAGGATGCAGGATCTTACCTATGACCGGGAAAAGCTGGAAAGGGAGATGGATGAACTTTTGGCGTTAGCAAAGGAGGCATCGGAATCGGAAGAAGTTTTGCCGGAGGGCAGAGAACGGGTTTTGGAATTGTATGAAAGCGTGATCGAGGAATACAGTAAGCTTAACACCAGCCGGAGCCTGGTGCAGATCGCCTATTATAAAAACGTGCTGGATGAGGAAAACGGGATCAGGCAGGAAGAGATCACGGAGGAGGCGGTGGATCTTGGGGATGCACTGTACAGCACGTTAAAGGCGGTAAGTCTTTCTCCTTACAGGGAGGCCATGGAGACGGTGATGGAGCCGGAGCTTGTGGAATCCTTTACCCTGTATGAGGAAATGACAGATGAGGAAAAAGAGCTTTACATGAAGGAAAACAGCCTGGAGCAGGAATATGAGCTGGCTGCCCAGGAGGATTATTATTTTGAATATGAGGGAGAAGAGTGGAATTTTGCGCGGTTTATGGAAGAAGGGGAGAGTCTTTCCGGGGATGCGTATATTGACATCTATCAGGGGATCAACCGGGAAAAGAACAGCGTGCTGGGAGAGATCTATCTGGAATTGGTGGATATAAGGACGCAGCGGGCCAAGCTAGAAGGCTATGAGGATTTTGGTGAGTTTGCTTATAATGAAATGTATGTGAGAGATTATTCCGTGGACCAGGCAAAGGAATTGTTCACGGAGATCCGGAAAAGAGTGGTTCCGGCAGTCTACGACTTGAAGAATAAATATCAGTCCATGGATTTCTCACCCTTGTATCTGATGCCTGAGACGAAGGCGGCCCAGAGACTTTCGCTTTACCGTCCGTATCTGGAGCAGGTTGACCCGGAAATGGCGGAGACATTTGATTATATGGAAAAGTACGGGCTCTATGACATGGATCCGTCTTGGGGCAAGGCAGATACCGGATTTACCATCGGTCTGGATTATTTTAATGATGCGTTTATTTTTGATTCTCCTTACGGGAATTATTATGATTACACCACGGCAATCCATGAATTTGGGCATTACCATTATATGTTCCGCAATGCGGAAGATATCATGGTCAAAAGCAATAATATCGACCTGTGCGAGATTCATTCCCAGGGGCTGGAAATGCTGTTTTATGATTATTATGATGAGATCCTTGGAGGGGAAGAGGGGGAATTATTCCGCTTTATGGAAGTATACCAGATGGTGGATAACATCATAGAGTCTTCCCTGCTTTCTGAGTTTGAGCTGGAGGTTTATGAAAACCCGGATATGACGCTGGAGGATTTGAACAAGCTTTATCTGACCCTTTCCCAGAAATATGGGATTTACTATAACGATAGGATGACGGAGCTGTATACCTGGGTGGATATCCCCCACATCTTCAACTCTCCCTGCTATTATATCGGGTATGCCACATCCGCTTTTACGTCGCTGGATATATTGACCCTTTCTGAAAAAGACAGGCATGCGGCTGTTGAAAAGTATATGGAGATCACTACTCTGCCAACCTATGCGGCGTATTGTGATGCCGTTGAGTACGTGGAGCTGAGGGATATCTTTGAAAAAGGCGTGCCGGCCCAGATCATCAGGGAGACGGCGGAGATATTGCGGTAGAGCCTGGTTAGTGTGGGAAAGTGATTAGGAATTTTTGATCTTTTAGGAGCTTTTTGGTCTCTCCGATCAGGATTCCCGAACACAATGCGCCGGAAAACGAGATACCGTTCGAAGAATTGCAAAGAAGAAGCAAGGAACATTTGAAAAAAGAACGTCCCTGGGAGACGTTCTTTTCATGAAGAGTTTTTGTGCAATAATTATATTAATTGATAGTTTCCCCGGCTTTATATCTTGTGACCACGCTCTGGATGCGTTCGTTAGGATTAAGCAGGTCGCTGATGGAAGCGTCGTGGTTTAACGTGTCAATGATATATGCGATATACTTACTCATGTCACAGTCTATGTACCATTCCCGTTTTAACAGCTCAGGGGTCTGATAGATCAGGTTGGTCGTAAGCACGTTGTCAATGATACCGCTCTCATAAGCTTTGTCAAAGCGTTCTAAGCCGTTGGTGAAAAGTCCGAAGGTGGAGCAGATAAAGATTTTGCGGGCTTTTCTTTCTTTCAGGGCGGTGGCCACCTCAAGGACGCTTTCCCCGGATGAGATCATGTCGTCAATGATCACCATATCTTTGCCATCCACGGAAGAACCTAAAAATTCATGGGCAACGATGGGGTTGCGGCCGTTGATGATCCGGGTATAATCCCGGCGCTTGTAGAACATGCCCATATCAAGCCCCAATACGTTAGCCATATAGATCGCCCGGCTCATTCCGCCTTCGTCCGGGCTGATTACCATCATATGACCGGCATCTAAAGAAAGATCCGGCACATGCTTTAACAGGCCTTTGATAAATTGGTAAGCAGGCTGGACGGTCTCAAAACCGTGGAGGGGGATTGCGTTCTGAACTCTGGGGTCGTGGGCGTCAAACGTGATGATATTGTCAACACCCATCCTGACCATTTCCTGAAGGGCAAGGGCACAGTCCAAGGATTCCCTGGCTGTCCGCTTGTGCTGTCTGCTTTCATACAGATAGGGCATGATAACGGTGATACGCCTTGCTTTTCCGCCCACCGCTGCAATGACCCTTTTTAGATCCTGATAGTGGTCATCCGGTGACATGTGGTTCTGACGCCCGAACATAGAGTAGGTCAGGCTGTAATTTGCCACATCCACCAAAAGGTAAAGGTCTGTTCCCCGGACGGACTCTAAGATCATCCCCTTTGCTTCTCCGGTGCCAAAACGGGGAACTTTTGCTTGTAAGATATAAGAATTCCTCTGGTAGCCGGAAAAAGCAAGGCTGTCTTTGTGCTCACTTTCCCGGGCAGTACGCCATTTTACCAGATAGTTGTCCACTTTTTCACCAAGGGTTTTACATCCCTCTAACGGGATGATGCCAAGGGATCCAACAGGTATGGTTTCCAAGTTTCTTTTTTCTTCACGCTGAGCCATGAAGGTACCTCACTTTCATTTTAAAGTCTTTTTCAAGCGCCGTATATCCGATCCTGTAAACTTACAGATAGTATAGTTATCTATGATCCTGGAGAATATGCGTTCCGAGTAGCGGTTTTGGATATCCTCGAGAAAAAGGTTGGTAGAAATGATCGTTGCCTTTTTGCTTAAGTGCCGTTCGTTTAATAAAGAAAAAAATTGGGAAGCGGTTACATTGTTTATGCATTCTGTTCCCAAATCGTCAATGATCAAAAGATCGCATCCATAGAGGTCTTCATGGAGGCTGTGAAGCTCATCTTTATTCTTATAATCAAACATGCTTCTGGATAATGTCTCAAAGAGCCCGGCGGCGCTGAAATAGATCACGGAGCAGCCTTTTTCAATCAACTCCCTGGCAATGCAGCCGGATAGAAAAGATTTGCCTGTTCCTACTGTACCATAAAAAAACAGATTAGAGTAGTCTGCAGGAAAGGTGTTAACAAAATTTTTACAAGTGTTCACATTTTTTTTGAATATAGCAAGGTCTTCCCCCTGATGAAAGTCATAAGAAAGGGTATCAAAGTTTTCCTCCTTAAGCATGTCGTGGATGCCGGACTGTTCGTAAAGAAGATCAATGACAGCTTGTTTAAAACAATGGCATTTCCGGCCATTGATATAACCGGTATCCTGGCAGTCCGGACAGTCATAGATGGGGGAAAGGTAATCCGCCGGAAGGCCTGCGCCAAGGAGCAGGTCCGTTTTCATGGATGAAAGCCTGTTAAGGGTGCTTTTTAAATCGGCCAGCGCATTTTCATCGCCTTCCAGAAGCTTTTTTCCCTGGGCAACGGAAACCGCGGCAATGGATTCGCATAATTGACGGTATCCGTCGATCTGCCGGTATACATAAGCGGTGCGTTGGCTTAACAGATGACGGTTTTGGTTTTGTCTGTCTTCGTAACTGCGGATTATGGTATCATACTGAGAATTGCTTAATGCCACAACATGTTCTCCTTGTTAATTGCTGAGGATTTCTTTTTCTAATGCGTCAAAATCATAACTGCGCTGTGGAAACTGGTTAAAAGCACGGGCCGCGGGGGCCGAATTAAATTTCGGGGCGGAATTTTTGGATTTAGCGTAAGCTTCATCCAGGTTCTGGATATCTTTTTTGTGGTGTACCTGCTTTTTATGCCAGTTTACAAGAATGCTGTCGGCATATTCAAAACGGTGTTTGTCGGTAGCCATAACGGTACGGCTGCAGGCTTCTAAAATAATATCCTTGGTAAATCCCAGTTCATTGATCCATTTAAGGGCAAAGTCTGCTTCCGCTTTGGTGGGAACGCCGGTTTTGCCCAGTGCCTTCATAATGTCATAAACGATCTTGTCATATTTGGAGGCGGCTTTAGCAGCCTGGGCAGGGGTTGTAATTCCTTCTTCCGCCCAGCTGATAGCGACTTTTTCTATGTACCGGAAATCTTTTTTGCCTTTTCCCACGCAGTACTGGATCAGGTAATCAATCAAATCCTCCGAGAATTTCAGCCTGTCCGTAAAAAAGAGAATGGTCTTGATCTCGGAAGGGCTTAAAGGCTTGCCCAGATACTGTTCCGCAACAAAAATGATTTGTGCGGTCTCTTCATTATTTTTAAATTCTTTTAACTGGTCCAAGGTATAGACCGGTTTGGAAAAGTCGTTTTTTTCGATTAAAGGTTCTGCCTTTGCCGGAATAGGCACCACTGCCGCAAGCGACGCGTCAGTACCGGAATCAGGGGTAATATCCAGAAACCGGATTCCGGTAAGGGATCTGCCCTCGTCATATTCCAGCGAAAGAAGCTGGTTTTTTTCCCAGTATTTTAAAGACCGCATAACGTCCTTTTCCGTGTGGTTAAATTTGTCGGCAATATCGGACACACTGGTAGTAAGCCCCGCGTTCATCATGCGGAGAAGATATAGATATATTTTAAGCTGCGCGTCATTTGCATCCTTCATATATTTGTCGATAAATAAATTGGATACAACAGTTACATCTACGCTATTTTGTTGATAAATTTTAAAGTGCCCCATCAAATTTCACCTGACCTTATTAGATTCACACGAACGAAAGCAAAATGAATTATAGCACAGGATATTCAAAATTGAAATAGGGAAAATGTTAAAAATCCCAGTATTTTCAAGGGCTTTCAGGCTGTGGATAATGTGGAAAATGTGGATAATTAACGCTTTAAAAGATTTTCTCCAATGTTTACCACGTCTCCGGCTCCCATAGTTATCAACAAGTCTTCGGGATGACAATTTTTTAATATAAAATTTTCGATCTCTTCAAAGGTAGGAAAAAAGTCACAGGCAGTTCCCAGTGTTAGGATTTCACTTTTAAGGTCCTGTGAGCTGATCCCCAAATTATCCGTTTCCCGTGCCGGGTAGATCTGCGCCAATATCACATGATCCGCCAGGGATAAGGCTTTTGCAAAGTCCTTTAAAAACGCTTTTGTCCGGGTGTAGGTATGGGGCTGGAACACACACCAGAGGTCTTTATGGGGAAAATTTTGGGCAGCTTTTAAAGTTGCGGTAATTTCTGTGGGATGATGTGCATAATCATCTATTATGACCGTTCCGTTTAGGCTGCCTTTGTATTCAAATCTGCGGTTCGTTCCGCTAAAGTGGAGCAGGGCATTTTGGGTGACGGCCGGATCAATGGAAAACAGTTCCGCAAGGATAATGGCAGCCATGGCGTTGTAGATATTATGTTCTCCGGGAACGCCAAGGCAGAAGCGTTCCGCCAAAACGCCTTTATGGCACAGGGTAAAGCCCGGGCAGCCTTTTTCGTCATAGGTGATTTCAACAGGGTAGTAATCGCAGTGGTTCCCGCTGCCATAGGTGACGATCCGGCAGGACAACCCTGAGGTGATGGCGGCAAGCTCCGGGATATCCCCGTTGATGATCAAAGTTCCGTCATCCGGAATCAGCGCGGCAAAGCGGTGGAAGGAATGGCGGATATCGTCAATATCCCGGAAGAAATCCAAATGATCTTCTTCCACGTTCAGTATGATGCCTATCTTTGGGAAAAAGCTTAAGAAACTGTTGGTGTATTCGCAGGCTTCGGTGACAAAATAGCCGGAATGTCCGATACGGATATTGCCGCCTATGGTCTTTAAGATACCGCCGATGGAAAGGGTAGGGTCGGTATCCGCGGCAAGAAGAATCTCTGAGATCATGGATGTTGTTGTGGTCTTGCCGTGAGTTCCGCTTACGGCAACGGGAAGTTCATAATTTTTCATAAGCTGGCCTAAAAGCTCTGCCCGGGTAAGGGAAGGGATACCAAGCTTACCCATAGCCACATACTCGGGATTGTCAGGATGGATCGCACTGGTGTACACCACAAGGTCGATGCCGTCTGTCAGGTTTTCCGCTTTTTGGCCATAGTGGACGGATGCGCCTTTTTGAGTAAGGAGCTGTGTCAGGGGGGATTCCCGCAGGTCGGATCCGGAAACCCGGAACCCTTTTTCCAGCAGGATTTCCGCCAGGCCGCTCATGCTGATGCCTCCGATCCCGATAAAGTATATATGGACAGGATGATTAAAATTGATCTGATACATAAGGATCCTCCGTTACGATTTGATTCGCATTTATTTTTAACATAATTATATATAATTACACAGTAAAAACCAATGAGATTTTACAATAAATAAGGCAAAAGAAGCATGATTTTGTAATTTTACCGAACGCAAAAAACATATGCGCAGGAAACGTTGTTAGTTTTTTACAGAAAAATAGTGTGATATTAGAATAAAATTGTAAAAAATATTCACTTTCCGGGGAATATATGATATAATATTCATGCGTTTTATGATTGGTACCTGTATCAAAAAGATAGTATCAAAATTTACTGGTAAGAGGTGATGAAATGGTTAAGAAGGAAATGATCGCAATGTTGTTGGCCGGCGGCCAGGGAAGCAGGTTAGGGGTCCTTACTTCCAAGGTTGCCAAGCCGGCGGTATCTTTTGGGGGAAAATACCGTATTATTGACTTCCCGTTAAGCAATTGTATCAATTCGGGGGTCGACACGGTAGGCGTGCTGACACAGTACCAGCCCCTTAGGTTAAATACCCATATCGGCATTGGTATTCCATGGGATCTTGACAGGAACATTGGAGGTGTGACGGTGCTCCCACCCTATGAAAAGAGTGCCAACAGCGAATGGTATACCGGTACGGCCAACGCCATTTATCAGAATCTGGATTACATGGAAAGCTTTAACCCGGAATACGTCCTGATTCTTTCCGGTGACCACATTTATAAGATGGATTATGAGGTCATGCTGGATTTCCATAAGGAAAAGGGCGCTGATGTAACGATCGCTGTCATGCCGGTTCCCATGGAAGAAGCAAAGCGTTTCGGCATTATGATCACGGATGATAACCGGAAAATCACGGACTTTGAAGAAAAGCCGGAAAACCCCAGAAGTAACCTCGCCTCTATGGGTATCTACATTTTCAACTGGAAGACACTTAAGGAAGCTCTTTTAGTAAATGCGGACCAGCCGGGGCTGGATTTTGGTAAGCATGTGATCCCCTATTGCCATCAAAAAGGGGAGTCACTTTACGCTTATGAGTTTAACGGATATTGGAAGGATGTGGGAACGCTGAATTCTTACTGGCAGGCGAATATGGAACTTATTGATATTGTTCCTGAATTTAACCTGTACGAAGAATACTGGAAGATCTACACCAGAAGTGAAATCCTGCCGCCGCAGTATATTGCGGACAGTACGCTGGTGGAACGCAGCATTTTAGGGGAAGGGACCGAGGTCTACGGGGAAGTTTATAATTCCGTGATCGGCTGCGGCGTGACCATAGGGAAGGGCAGCGTGGTCAGGGATTCCATCATCATGAACAATACCGTCATCAAAGAGGGGTGTGAGCTGAATAAGGCGATCATTGCGGAAAATGTCCGGATTGGCAGTCATGTAAGACTGGGCGTCGGCGATGAAGCGGAAAATGAGACGGATCCCCATATCTACAACAGCGGTATCGTGACCATAGGCGAAAAGAGCGTCCTGCCGGATGGCGTTACGGTGGGGAAAAATTCCTGTATTTTCGGGGTTACTACATTAGATGACTTCCAGGATAAATCTCTTGCAAGTGGAAAAACATTGATTAAGGCAGGTGATGAAAAGTGAGAGCAATCGGTATTGTTTTAGCAGGTGGAAATAGTTTCAGAATGAAAGAGCTTTCCCAAAAAAGAGCCGTGTGTGCAATGCCTATCGCCGGCAGCTACCGGAGCATTGATTTTGCACTGAGTAATATGTCCAATTCCCATATTCAGAAGGTGGCGGTATTTACGCAGTATAATGCCAGGAGCCTGAACGAGCATTTGAGTTCTTCCAAGTGGTGGGATTTCGGACGTAAGCAGGGCGGGCTTTATGTGTTTACGCCATCTGTTACGGCAGAGGGGAGCTTTTGGTACAGAGGAACGGCGGACGCCATCGCACAGAACCTTTCGTTTCTCAAAAACAGCCATGAGCCTTATGTGGTGATCACTTCCGGCGACTGCGTATATAAAATGGATTACAACAAGGTGCTGGAGTATCATATAGCTAAGAAAGCGGACATCACGGTGGTCTGCAAAGATATAGGTCCGGACGCAAACGCAGAACGTTACGGCATCCTTAAGATGAATGAGGAGAGCCGCATTGAAGAATTTGATGAAAAACCTGTTGTTTCCAGCGCCAATACCATTTCCTGCGGTATTTACGTGGTCAGGAGACGCCAGTTGATTGAAATGATTGAAAAGTGCGCTCAGGAGGACAGGTACGATTTCGTCAAGGATATCCTGATCCGTTACAAGAACCTGAAAGGGATCTACGGTTATAAGATACATGATTATTGGCGTAACATTGCAACCGTGGACGATTATTTTGACACAAACATGGATTTCCTTAAGGCCGAGACAAGGGATTATTTCTTTAAGCAGTATCCTGACATTTACTCAAAGGTTGATGATCTGCCTCCGGCCAAGTATAACGTGGGCGCACATATCAAAAACAGCCTGATTTCCAGCGGGTGTATCGTAAACGGAACAGTGGAGGATTCCGTGATCTTTAAAAAGACATACATCGGGAATAACTGTTATATTAAAAACTCAATCATATTAAACGATGTTTATATCGGGGATAATACTCATATTGAAAACTGTATCGTGGAAAGCCGTGATACAATCAGAGCAAACTCTTATCACGCAGGTACAGATGACATCAAGATTGTAATTGAAAGAAATGACAGATACGTAATCTAACCAGAGTAATAAGGGGGACGAATTATGAAAATTACGGATGTGAGAGTGAGGAAGATGACCAGGGAAGGAAAAATGAGGGCTATCGTTTCTATCACGATCGATGATGAATTTGTCATTCATGACATTAAAGTAATTGAGGGGGACAAAGGACTGTTCATTGCGATGCCGAGTAAGAAAGCGACCGACGGAGAATACAGAGACATTGCGCATCCAATCAACTCATCCACCAGGGAACGGATCCAGAGTATCATTCTGGAGCGTTATAACCAGGCTCTGTCAGAGCCGGATGAGGAATAATGAGTCCAAGGGAGGCTGCCATAAGGCAGTCTCTTTTTATGCGCAGGACGTGAACTTTGACTCTTGCGAAGAGTATGCGTGTCTGATATGATGATTATGCTTTTAAAAGGATTTTGAAGAAAGGTTAAGGAAAATGGTTATTATAGCAGGACTTGGAAACCCCAAAAAAGAATATGATAATACCAGGCATAATATCGGGTTTGAGCTGATCGACGCACTGGCTGAAAAATACCATATTTCGGTGATGGACATCAAGCACAAGGCGCTTGTGGGCAGGGGCATGATCGAAGGGCATAAGGTGATCCTGGCAAAGCCTCTTACTTTTATGAATTTAAGCGGGGAAAGTATCCGGGCGCTTGCGGATTATTATAAAATAGATTATGAGCGGGAACTGATCGTGGTATCAGATGACATTAACCTGCCACCGGGACAGATCAGGATCAGGAAGTCGGGGAGTGCGGGAGGGCACAACGGGTTAAAGGACATCATCCGGCAGCTGGGCAGTGAAAACTTCCAGCGGATTCGGATCGGGGTAGGGGAAAAGCCAAAGGGCTATGATCTTGCGGATTATGTTCTGGGGCATTTTTCAAAGGAAGAGCGGCCGCTTATGAAGGAAGGCCTTTTAAAGGCGGTAAAGGCGGCGCTTATGATGTTGGATGATGAGACGGACCGTGCTATGAATGAGTATAACAGAAAAGTCTCCCCACAAGATTAGAAAGGATTTTGGCATGAAGGCTTTAACGGCGCCCCTTATGGAGTTGGGCGAGTTTGAAGAATTAAAGAAACGGCTGGAAAAAGAAAGGGCCTGCGTGGCGCTTATGGGCTGTGTGGAGTCTCAAAAGCTTCATATGGTCTATGGACTTGGGGAAGGGTTTTATAACCGGCTGATCGTCACGTTCAGCGATCTTAGGGTAAAGGAGCTTTTGGAGGATTACCGCTTTTATGACAGGGATGCGGCAGCTTATCCTGCCAGGGATCTGATATTTTACCAGTCGGATATCCACGGGAACCGATTGGTGATGGAGCGGATGAAGTGTCTGCGCCGGATATTAGAGGGGAAGCCGGTGACTGTGGTCACCACCTTCTCAAGCCTTCTTGCGCCCCAGATTCCGTTGTCCGCATGGAAGGATCATTTGTTCCGGATAGAAGAAAATGGAACGGTAGACGAAAAAGAACTGGCGGATGCTTTGGTGGAAATGGGATACGAGAAGACCTATCAGGTGGAGGTACCGGGCCAGTTCAGCATCCGCGGCGGCATTGTGGATATTTTTGACCTGACGGAGGAAAATCCTTACCGGGTGGAGCTGTGGGGGGATGAGGTGGAATCAATCCGCAGCTTTGACGTGTTAAGCCAGCGGTCCATTGAAAAACTATCCGGTATCACGGTCTATCCTGCCAGTGAAATGCTCTTGTCCGAGGAACAGTTAAGAGCGGGCATGGAAAGGATCGAGAAGGAAGGGGAAGCGTTTTCCCAAAAGCTCCGCAGCCAGTTTCATACGCAGGAAGCCCACCGGGTGGATACGCAGATAAAGGAACTGTCAGAGCAGGTTTGTGAATTCCGCAATCTGGTCAATCTGGATGCGTATATCCATTATTTTTACCAGGACACGGTGTCTTTTTTGGAATTGTTTGACAGGGAGGATACCTGTGTTTTTGTGGACGAGCCGGCAAGGGTCAGGGAGCATGCCGAGGCGGTGGAGCTGGAATTTCGGGAAAGCATGATGCACCGGGTGGAAAAGGGTTATATCCTGCCGGGGCAGATGGATCTTTTGTACCCGGTAAGTGAGATGGCGGCGAAACTGGAGCTTGGGCGGATTGTGACCTTGGCATCATTGGATCTTAAGAACGCCCTGTTTAAACCGGATAAAAAGGCGGATATCACGGTTAAAAGCATTTCATCTTACCACAACAGTTTTGAGGCCCTTTTGCAGGATTTAAAGCGGTATCGAAAAAACGGTTACAGGGTGCTTTTGCTATCCGGCTCACGGACCAGGGCGGCAAGACTTGCGGACGACCTTTGCGAATGCGGGATGACGGCTTTTTATTCGGAAAATTCGGACAGGGAGCTTAAGCCCGGGGAGATCATGACTTTTTATGGCCGGGTGCTTAAGGGGTTTGAATATCCTCTTTTAAAGTTTGTGGTGATTTCCGAAAGTGATATTTTCGGAGCGGAAAAAAAGAAAAAGAAGAAAAAAAAGACATATGAAGGAAGAAAGATCAACGACTTCAATGAGCTGAAGATCGGGGATTATGTGGTCCATGAAAACCACGGTCTTGGCATTTACCGGGGGATTGAAAAGGTAGAGGTCGAGAAGGTGGTAAAGGATTACATCAAGATTGAATACCGGGATGGCGGCAATCTGTACGTTTTGGCCACCGGTCTTGACGTGATCCAGAAATATGCTTCGGCGGATGCAAGGCGGCCGAAGCTGAATAAACTGGGAACCCTGGAATGGAGCAGGACAAAAAGCAAGGTCAGGGAGGCCACGGGAGAAGTAGCTAAGGATCTGGTGGAGCTTTATGCTCTCCGCCAGCAGAAAAATGGGTTCCAATACGGGGAGGACACGGTCTGGCAGAAGGAATTTGAAGAATTATTCCCTTTTGAGGAAACGGAAGACCAGCTTGCGGCCATTGAGGCCACCAAAAAGGATATGGAAAGCACCAAGATCATGGACCGGCTGATCTGCGGGGATGTGGGCTATGGTAAGACGGAAATCGCCATCCGGGCAGCTTTTAAGGCGGTACAGGAAGGAAAGCAGGTGGTGTATCTGGTTCCTACCACGATCCTGGCCCAGCAGCATTATAATACCTTTGTACAGAGGATGAAAGATTATCCGGTGAGGATTGATCTGCTGTCCAGGTTCCGGACAAGCGGGGAGCAGAAAAAGACCATCGAGGACCTGAAAAAGGGATTTGTGGATATTGTGATCGGAACCCATAGAGTCTTGTCTGCGGATGTAACGTATAAGGATGTAGGTCTTCTTATTATAGACGAGGAACAGCGTTTTGGCGTAACCCACAAGGAAAAGATCAAGAAGATGAAAGAAAACGTGGATGTGTTGACGTTGACGGCAACGCCGATTCCCAGGACACTGCATATGAGCCTTGTAGGGATCAGGGATATGAGTGTCCTTGAGGAGGCGCCCAATGACAGGATGCCGATCCAGACCTATGTGATGGAATATAATGAGGAGATGGTCAGGGAAGCCATTGTGCGGGAATTGTCCAGAAACGGCCAGGTATACTATGTCTATAACCGGGTAAACCGCATTGCGGATGTGGCGGCTGCAATCCAGGCGCTGGTGCCGGAAGCCGTGGTGGCTTTTGCCCACGGGCAGATGCAGGAGCGGGAGCTGGAACGGATCATGTATGATTTTATCAGCGGAGAGATCGACGTGCTGGTGTCCACTACCATCATAGAGACGGGCCTTGACATTTCCAACGTAAACACCATGATCATCCACGATTCCGACAATATGGGGCTTTCCCAGCTTTACCAGCTGAGAGGGCGGGTAGGAAGAAGCAACCGCACCGCATACGCTTTTTTGATGTATAAACGGGATAAGATGTTAAAGGAAGTGGCGGAAAAGCGGCTTGCGGCGATCAAAGAGTTTACGGATTTAGGGAGCGGGTTTAAGATTGCCATGCGCGACCTTGAGATCCGGGGGGCCGGGAACCTGTTAGGCTCCCGCCAGCACGGGCATATGCAGGCTGTGGGATATGACCTTTATTGCAAAATGTTAAATGAGGCGGTAAAAAGCTTAAAGGGGATTGAAACGGCGGAAGATTTTGTGACTTCCGTGGATTTGGACGTGGACGCTTTCATTCCTCCTGCCTATATCGTCAATGAAGTCCAGAAGCTGGATATCTATAAACGGATCGCCGGGATTGAAAACCAAAGTGAATGTGATGACATGAAGGAGGAGCTGCTGGACCGGTTTGGGGAGATACCGGTGGCGGCGGAAAACCTTCTGCGCATCGCCATGATCAGGGTAAGGGCCCACAGGCTGTTTGTTACGGAATTAAAAGGGCGGAATGGGGAAATCCGCTTTAATTTGAAACAGGACGCAAAGATCCACGGAGAACGTATTCCGGAACTGCTAAAGAAGTATGAGAAATTGTCTTTTAACCATAAAGGGGCGCCTTTTTTCCTGTTCCGGTATAAAAAATGCGGCATGGTGGAGCGGGATGCCCAGATGCTGCTTTCCTTCACGGAGGAAGTGTTAGGGGAGATGGGGATGCTCCTGTAAGTAATTGCATGATCCCCCCCTTTTATGAAATTCTTATGTTCAAAGGAAGGAAAATAGTGTAAAATAGTGGACGTAGCAGTTACAAATAGATAAAAGATATCCGGAGGGATAGGATAATGGACATATTCAGCATACTGACTATGATAGGAGGTCTGGCCCTTTTTCTGTATGGAATGCAGGTAATGGGGGATGGGTTGAAGAAAGCGTCAGGCGGTAAGCTTGAAATGATCTTAGAGAAGCTTACTTCTAATAAGATGATGGCGGTTTTGCTGGGCGCAGGAGTTACGGCGGTGATCCAGTCTTCGTCAGCAACCACCGTTATGGTGGTGGGCTTTGTCAATTCAGGGATTATGAAGCTTTCTCAGGCAGTGGGGGTCATTTTAGGCGCTAATGTGGGGGCCACCCTTACGGCATGGCTTTTGAGCCTTACCGGGGTGGAAGGTTCTAATTTCTTTTTACAGCTTTTAAAGCCTTCTTCCTTTTCGCCGATATTGGCGATTACCGGCGTCATCATCCTTGCTATGAGTAAAAGGGAGAGACAAAAAGACGTGGCTTCCATCATGATCGGTTTTGCGGTACTGATGTTTGGAATGGATGCCATGTCGGGTGCGGTAGAGCCATTGGCGGATATGCCGGAGTTTACGCATATCCTTTTGGTATTTTCCAATCCTGTCCTTGGCATGCTGGTGGGTCTTGTGATCACGGCGGTGATTCAGTCTTCGGGAGCTTCCATTGGTATTTTGCAGGCTCTTTGCGTTTCCGGGATCGTGAATTATTCCACGGCCATTCCGATCATAATGGGGCAGAATGTGGGTACCTGTGTAACGGCCCTTTTGTCCAGCGTGGGTGCAAGCAAGAACGCAAGGAGGGCGGCCTTGATCCACCTTTATTACAATATTATCAAGACAGTAGCGTTTATGGCGGTTTTTTATACATTAAATGCAATCTTCCACTTTTCATTTATGGACAAGCCGATTCCGGCGCTTGGGGTAGCGTTTATCCATACGGCCTTTAATATCGTGGCGGTGGTCATCATGTTCCCGGTCAGTTTTGTACTGGAAAAGCTTGCCTATCTATCTATCCCGCAGGGGGAAGAAGAACTGGAAGAAAAAGAGCTTGCCAAGGGAGAGATACAGATTTTGGATGCCAGGTTCTTAAATACGCCGGGCCTTGCGCTGGAGCATTGCAAAAATGCGGCGGTAGATATGGCCGGATATGCAAAGGAGGCATTATTTTTGGCGATCAGTCTTTTGGATCATTACAGTGAGAAGAAGGCTGGCAGGGTGATAGAGCTGGAGGAACTGGTAGATCACTATGAAGATGGTCTGGGCGCTTATCTGGTAAAATTGAGCAGCAAGCACCTGACACAAAAAGACAGCCAGGAATTGTCGGTACTGCTGCATTGTATTGGTGACTTTGAGCGGATTTCCGACCATGCTGTCAATGTGATGGAATCTGCGAAGGAAATGCGTGATAAAGATCTTTCTTTCTCTAAAAAAGCCCAGGAAGAGCTGATAATCTTTACGAAAGCGGTAAAGGATATCGTGGAAGCTTCCGTTTTGGTATTTAAGCAGGAAGACTTAAAGCTGGCCGGTATGGTGGAGCCTTTAGAGGAAGTGATAGATTACTTGAACGCAGAAGTAAAACGGCGCCATATCAAAAGGCTTCGGAAGGGGAAATGTACTATTGAAATGGGGTTTGTGCTTTCGGATCTGAGTACAAACTATGAAAGGGTTGCGGATCATTGTTCCAATATCGCAATCTGTCTTTTGCAGCTGAACGAGGAAACTTTTGGAACTCATGAGTATCAGGACAGTCTGACGAACAAGGACAATGCGGAGTTTATGGAAGAAGTAAAGCGGCTGCGGGAACAATATAAATTGCCGTAAAAATAACAGAGTCCGTTTTATAGGACTGCTGAAATGTTATTCTGATATTAGGAAAGAAATCAGAGGACAGGAGGCAGGAATATGAAAGGATATCTTGTGAGCAACGGTTATATGGGAATGGTAGAAGGAAGATATATGCTTTTTGCCAGTGAGGAAGATTACTTAGAATATATGGAAAATTAAAAGCCTTAGGGTGAACAGGCTGCAATCTGAGGTCTGCCGTAAAAGACCGGGGGAAGACCGGATTTGGGGGTCAAAATGGCAAAACGATTAGGGAGAAGATACTATACTCAGCCGGCTACTGTCCTTGCGCAGGACCTGGTGGGGAAACTTCTGTGCCGGGGAACAGAGAACGGTGTTTTGAAATATCGTATCATGGAAACAGAGTGTTATTTTGGCGAGGAAGATACTGCATGCCATGCCAGCAGGGGCAGGACGGAGCGCACCAGGATTCTTTATGAAGAGGGAGGATGTGCTTATGTCTATCTTTGCTATGGGATGCATTCTCTTTTTAATGTAGTCACAGGGAAGTCAGGCCATCCCGAGGCTGTGCTGATCCGCGGTGTTACCGGATATAACGGGCCGGGCAAGCTGACCCGTAGGATGGGGATAGACAGGGGGTTAAACGGGGAGGATATGGTAAGCTCCAAACAGTTATGGATTGAGGATGACGGGTGCAGGCTGCCGGTCAGGAAGGATAAGCGGGTGGGGATTGATTACGCCACACCGGAGTACAGGGATATTCTGTGGCGGTATATTGGGGATGACGGAGTGTACAAACCACCCAAGTAATCCCGGCAGGCGGTGAGAATGCCGGATTTGTGCGATGCCTTACGTCTGTTCACGTAAAATATCATCTTCTATACTTGAAGTAAACTATAGTTTTTTAGATAGGAGACTTTGAGTATGAGAGATGAAATGAATAAGAAAGCGGAATGGTTAACGACACAAATGCTGTTAGACATGGGAGTGCCTGCACATCTGAAAGGATATCGTTATGTGCGGACTGCCCTGATCATGGTAGAGGAAGACATGAAAGTGGTAGGAAGCGTGACAAAGCTTCTTTATCCGGAATTAGCCAAGCGTTATAACACCACCAACGGCAAGGTAGAACGGGCGATCCGCAATGCCATTGAGGTATCGTGGGAAAGAGGGAACAAAAGCACTTTTGAGGAGCTGTTCGGATATTGTGCGGAAACAGGACAGGGGAGACCTACCAACAGCGAGTACATAGCGGTAGTAGCGGATGCCGTAAGGATACAAATGCGAAAATAAGCGGAAATGGAGAATGGATATGGAAAAACCTGCAATATGCGGAGGAACTCCGGTACGGAACACGAAGATTTTTTATGGACATCAATATATTGATGATGCTGATATTCAGGCAGTTGTGGATGTGATGCATGACGATCTGACCTGTGGTCCTAAGATTAAAGAGCTTGAGGAAAAGCTGTGCCGGATTACCGGGGCTGAGTATGCGGTGGTCTGCAGCAACGGTACGGCGGCGCTGCATATTGCCGCACTGGCAGCCGGTGTGAAAGAAGGGGATGAGGTGATCACCACACCGATCACTTTTGCCGCATCTGCCAACTGTGCGCTGTATTGCGGGGCAAAGCCGGTGTTTGCGGACATCAACGAGGAAACCTATAACATTGATCCGGCCAGTGTAAAAGCGCTTACCACAGAAAAAACAAAAGCAGTGGTGGCGGTGGACTTTACGGGACAGTCGGTGGAGCTTGACCAGCTATTGGAGCATTGCCATAAGCATGGCATGGCGCTTATTGAGGACGGCGCTCATGTGATCGGAACCCGTTATAAAGGTAAGTGCAATGGATCTATTGCGGATATGACAACTTTCAGTTTTCATCCGGTGAAGACCGTGACCTGTGGGGAAGGCGGCGCAGTGCTCACCAATCATGAGGAATATTATAAAAAGCTGCTTTTATATCGTGCCCATGGGATCACAAGGGATCCGTCATTGATGGAGCATGAGCCGGAAGGGCCCTGGTATTATGAGCAGGTAGAACTTGGGATGAACTACCGGCTTACGGATATCCAGGCGGCGCTTTTGATCAGCCAGCTTGATAAGCTTCCGATGTTTTCCGAAAGGCGTAAGCAGATCGTTAAAGCATACGACGAAGCGTTTTCCAGGCTGCCCCAGGTATTTGTCCAGAAGGAAATACCGGAATCGGATACCACAAGGCATCTTTATATCCTGCGGCTTAATTTGGACAAGCTTTCGATCGGAAGGAAAGAGTTTTTTGAAGCCCTGGCAGCAGAAAATGTCTGCTGTAATGTGCATTATATTCCCACATATTATTTCCCGTATTATGAAAAGCTGGGGTATCAAAGAGGAATCTGCCCTAAGGCGGAGAAGCTCTATGAAGAGATCATAAGCCTGCCTTTGTATTATGCCATGTCGGATCAGGATGTTAAGGATGTGATCTGTGCGGTGACGAAGATTGCAGAGTATTATAAGGCGTGACGCAGTAAAGGATGGGGAATAAGGGATGGAATTAAGTATCATTGTACCGGTTTATAATATGGCAGCGGATGATAAGCTCGTCTGGTGCCTTGATTCGCTTGTAGGACAGACAGTTTCCGACTATGAGATCATAGCGGTGGATGACTGCTCTACGGATCATTCCCTGGAAATATTAAAGGAATACGAAAAGAAATATCCGAATAAGTTCCGTGTCATTGCTTCCCCGGAAAACAGAAAACAGGGGGGAGCCAAAAACCTGGGGCTTGCTAAGGCTAAGGGGGAATGGATTGGGTTTATTGACAGTGATGACTGGGTGACGAGAGATTTTTATGAAAAGCTTCTTGGAAAGGCCAAGGAGACCGGTGCGGACATGGTTGGATGCGATTATCACCTGACCGGTGAGCACAGCATGGAAATCGGGCAGGTGGTCCACAACAATAAGAAAGAGCAGACGGGCATTTTGACGAAAGAAAAATACCGTTCCCTGATTTTGGACAGCGGCAGCCTGGTGGTGAAGATCTATAAAAGGCATATTATTTTAGGCTATCCGAATCGTTTTCCGGAGCATATTTTTTATGAAGATAATGCCATCAGTAATTCATGGATGCTCCGGGCAAAACATTTCGAATATGTGGAGGAGCCGCTTTATTATTATTACCAGCATGATACCTCTACCGTTCATACCATTACAAAAAAAAGATGTGAGGACCGGATGGAAGCGGCAAGGGTGATGGTCAGGGAAGCAAAGGAATTTGGATTCCTGGAAGAGTATTACCCGGAGATAGAAAGCAGCTTTACAACGTTGTTTTATGTCAATACGCTGTTTACTTATATGGCCGGGATCGAGCGGAAAGAATACGGTTTCGTGAAAGCGTTAGGGAAGGAAATGAAGGAGACTTTTCCGGGATTTATGGAAAATAAGTATTATCAGGAACGGGTTCATGAGGAAGAACGTAAACTGATCGCCATGCATATGCGGTCCACATGGTATTTTATCTTGTATTACCGGGTGCTGTGGGGGTACCGGAAATTGAGGAAAAAGTTGAAAGGTTAAGATAAGAGGTATCCTGTCAGCGCGCTGACAGGATAAATTTTATAAATATTTTGATTCATCCATAGAATATGAGGATGGTGCAAAGAAAATTTTCTTATATACAAAGGGAATAGAAGGAAACCCTAGCCAGAAGCTTTCAGATATGCTAAAATACATAGAAAAGACAACGGATAACAATGTGACAAATCAGGACATTGCATCCATCCAACAGCTAGTTGAAAGAGTGAAGCGTAAAAAGGAGGTTGGCATCAGTTATATGAAATCATGGGAAATTGAAAAAATGATTCGTGATGAAGCATATAGCGAAGGGGTAGATGGAGGAAAAGACAAGGTTAACCGTCTTATAGTCCTTTTAAGTGAGGCCGGCCGCAAGGACGATATTGTGAAAGCAGCCAGAGATAAGGATTATCAGGAACGGCTTTTTAAAGAATTTAATCTATAGTATACAGGAGGGAGGAAAATACCATGGATTATAAATCCACAAAAACCCTGGCCGCATATGCGGCAGGTGTCCAGTTTATCGCGGTTGTGATAACATATCTATTGTATGCGAATCAGGAGACGGTAAAATCTTTTTTTTCAGCAACGGAAGAGATCATAAGGGTGCGTTCTATACCGGTTTCGTATTTCATCGTCAGTATCTGCCCGGCGTTTTTTTACTTCTTATATATGGGATTTCAAGTGTTTACAAAAGGAAAAGGCGGCAGCAAAAAGGCCGGCGCAATTCTCTTTTTTGTTCTGGGATGTGTGATAGGGATTGTTTTGGAGTTTGTTCCCAGAGTTGAGTCTATGCTGATTGGAACTAAGGGGGTTAGCGCATTAGCCAGCTATTCGGTGCTTAGCAGTGCAATCTCACTTTGTATACGGCCATTTTCCATAGTAGCATTTGGGTTGTTTGCACTTTCGGCAGGGGGGAATTTATTTGCGGATGCCGCTGCAGGCAAACAGGATGATCATAAGAACGGCTATGACGGTTATTATGGGGAATGGGGAAATTGACCATGAAAAAACGTATTTATGTGTGCCACACATTTTATCATGTATATGTGGCCTGTCTGAAGGAATGTTATCTTCCGGCATCGGAGCGGGGATGCGCGGATTTGGTGCTGAGCACCATGTCCAATGATTTTGGGAATTTAAAGGACAGGGCAGAGACATCTTCGTTTTTTGACCAGGTGTTTTGGTTTGATGAGAAAGAGGATCGTGCTTTTCCGGAGCTTTCCAAATATCACGTGGATCGTGGAAACCTGTTGATCAATATGTTGGCCCGTATCCGCTATACAAAGCTTCTTGGAAAGCTGCAGGAGCCATACGTTCCGGTGGACTTTAAGGGGTATCGGGATGTTTACGTGTTTTGTGATTCCGACCCCATAGGGTATTATCTGAATTACAAGAAGATCCCATATCATGCTTTGGAGGACGGGCTTGACTGTATCCGATATTATGATACGGCCAGGTATGATAACAGAGGGCATTTTGGGTTGAAGGCGTTTTTGTCTTCCTTAAATTTGATCTTTATCCAGAACGGATATGGGAAATACTGCATGGATATGGAGGTCAATAACATTTCCGTCTGCCCCTATCCCTGTAAAAAGTATATAGAGCTTCGGCGGGAGAAGCTGGTGGAACATTTAAGCGGGTCGGACAAGGATGAGATTTTGGCGCTCTTCCTTGAAAACATTGAGGAATTAAAAGAAAAATTTTCCTCCGGACTTAACCATGAGCACAAGGTGCTGATTCTGACAGAGCCTCTTTGTTCCCTGGAAGTCAGGGAACGGATTTTCCGGGATCTGGTCAGGGAACAAGGCGCGGGGGCGCAGGTGATCTTAAAGCTTCATCCCAGGGATCAACTGGATTATGAAAAATTATTCCCGGAACTGATCATCCTTTCCGGAAAGTTTCCTATGGAGATCATGAATTTTATCCCGGGGCTTACGGTGGATAAGGTGGTGTCGGTGATGACGGTGCCTGATGGGATTCATTTTGCCAAAGAGATTATTTTTCTGGGTGAAGATTTTATGGACCGCTATGAGGCAAGGGAATTGCATTGCCAGAATGAACAGATATAAGGAACAGATGTGATAAGCAGGCAGAAAAAGGGAAAGATAGGTGCAGTCATGAAAGCAGCGATCATAGGGGCCAGCGGGGAGTCTCTTTATACCATAAAAAAAGCACAGGCATATGGGCTTACAGCAGCGGCGCTTGATGGAAATCCAAAGGCGGCAGGGCTTTTGGCGGCGGACGAACCGGTGGTGGCAGATATCTCCGATGAAGAAAATACAATCAGAGTGTTAAAACGTATCAAGCCGGATTTTGTCCTGACCGTGCCGATCGGAAGGTATTTGACAACGATAGGGGCGGTTAATGACGCATTGGGATTACCCGGAATCAGCCGTAAGATGGCAGCGGTATGTACGGATAAGTTTTTGTTCCATAAAAGGTTACATGATAAAGGGCTTCGGGATGCCCGCTGCTACGGTATTATGGGGTGGGAAGCGGAAGATTCTCATGGAAGGGTGTATCAGGGAGAGAAGGAGATCTGTGATGTTATGCCTTTGACATTTCCTGCTATTTTAAAGCCAAGGTATGGCTCCGGCAGCAGGGGGATCCATATGTTAGCGGACCGGCAGCACATGCTGGCGGCACTGCGTGAGGTTTCCGGGGAACCTTATGTGTTGGAAGAATGCGTTGAAGGGGAAGAATATGGTGTGGACGGCGCTGTGATCGGCGGGCGGTTTACCATGATCCTTTTGCGCAGAAAAGAAAATACACCGCCCCCGGCAAGGCAGGCGGTAGGTTACTTTTCGGTGCTGCCCGATAATGAGGTGTGGCAGCAGGTCTGCGGCCATATGGAAAAGGCAGTAAAGTGCCTGGAAATCAATGAATGCCTGCTTCATGCAGATGTGATCCGGTCAGCAAAGGGGCCTTTTGTAATAGAACTTTCGGCAAGGCCTTCCGGACATAATCTCCACAATCTGTTTACGCCTCTGTGCACCGGCATAGACCCGGCAGAGGAATATATCAGGTACCGGCTGGGGCTTTCCTACCGTTTTACGCCGGCTGAAGTGAAGCCTATGCTGATCCATTATTTTGATATGCAGGGTAAGGTGGCTTCGGTTCCCCATAAGGAAGATGTGGAGCGGATGACAGGGGCAGATGTGGCGGCCTGGGAATGCCATATCAAAGAGGGAGAAGAATTGGGCCCGGTTTCAGACGGGCATTCCCTGATGGGCAGAGGATTTTTTGTACTGGCAGGAGACAGTAACGCTGAACTTTTAAAACAGACGGAGGAGATCAAGGATTTGTTTATGGAGTGATTCTTGGGATAAGTACATTGTTTATCTCACAAGGGAGAGTTTACAGGCGCTGTATTTCCCGGGCAATCCGAAGGCTTCCGTTCCCGTCAATTAAGCTGCGCATGGTTTCATGGGCAGTTTTTCTTTTAATAAAAGAGCTGTCTAAAGAATCTGTCTGTGAAGAGGGTTCCGCTTTTGACAGATCCGAAAGAAACAGACATATTTTGTCAAGCACCTGTTCCATGGAATGGCGGATATCGCCGGCATAAGGGATTGCTCCGATTTCGGCGAAAGCCTTTGCGGAAGGCAGCTGGTTGTCGGCCATGGTAAAACTGATGGCAGGCACGCCCAGGGCACACAATTCATACAGGGTAGTGCCGGAGGCAGACACGGCAAGGTCACAGGATTCCATAAGAGAAGCCATGCGGGCAAGATGTTCATACAGTTTTAAGGACGGAAGGCTTTGGCCAAGTTCATAAAGGGCTTCTTTGTCCGGGCTCATGGCACCGATCACCACGTGTATGATAAGGCCGTCAGGGAAAAGCCCCTCTGGAAAAATATTTTCTGATAAGTGCCGGATCAGGGTAAGGGCAAAATGATAAGGGTCGCTTCCACCGGTGGTTATGAGTAAATGGGAAGCCCTGGTCCTAAGGGGCATTTCCCGGTTTTGGAACTGCTCCCGCAGCGGAGCGTAGCCGGCGCCTAAAAGGAGCTTCCCCACATTGCGGTAGGAGGCCTTGTAAGCGGGCATTTTGCTTTCCGGTATGATATCGTAATTCACAAGAAGATCCACAGGATAATCAAACAGCATCAGGTCGTCTAGATAGACGAGTTTTACAACGGGCCTGATGGCGGATAGGTATTTTTCCGTAACGAAGTAAGAATCCAAAAGATAGATCAAATCTTTGCAACGGGCATAAGAAAATAAGGAAAGCAGTTCCGGCAGCTCCCGTTCCAGATTGTCATAGGAAGCATTTTTAAGGATTGTAACAGGATAAGCGGCAGATAGGTTATCCTGCAGGAAGTCAGCGCTTTCCTTGTCAGATACCAGAAAGTGGACTTTCATGCCCTGATTCCGGCAGGCGTTTGCAATAGAAAAGCAGCGCATCAGATGGCCGGTGGCTATTTTGGCATTCCCGTCTGCACGGATGTAAACTAATCGATCAATTCCCATGCTAAAGGTGTTCCTTTCTTTAAGGATGTTTTGGCGCGTTTTCCCAAGATTTCTTCGTAATACATGGTGTGGAGTCCCGAGCCGGGGCGGATGGAACGGACATTTTCAGGCGAAAAACACTCTCCTGCGGCAATATCTTTTACCACAAACAGGGAACGGGCTCCTCCATGCTCCAGTTTTTGGGCGTCGGTAAGGGTATATTCGCTGCTGCCAAGGGCTTTTTCCATAATGCGGATATCCCGGACCATACTGGCAAATTCCTCCGGTTCCATGGAAAACGCACTGTCAGGGCCGCCGTCTGCCCGGCGCAGGGTAAGGTGCTTTTCCACCATCTTAACGCCTAAGGCGACAGAGCCTGCGGAGACAATGGTTCCCATGGTGTGATCCGAAATACCCACCAGACAGCCATAGGTTTTGGCAAGCGTGGGAATGACATTCAAATTTACCGCCTCATAAGGAGTAGGATAGGAGGATACGCATTTTAGCAATATGATGTCCTGATTTCCTTCTTCCTTGCAGACGGACAGAGCCCGGCTGATATCTTCCGGGTAGGCGATCCCGGTGGCAAAGATGATGGGCTTATGAAGCTTTGCAATCTTGCGGATCAAGGGAATATCGTTGATCTCGTAAGAAGCGATCTTATATGCCGGAACGTTCATATTTTCCAGAAAGTCAACGGAAGTAAGATCAAAAGGGGAAGAAAAGCATTCCATGCCAAGCTTTTCGGCTTCTTCTTTCAGCTTCGGCTGCCATTCCCAGGGGGTATAAGCTTCCTGATAAAGCCGATAAAGGGTGGTACCGTCCCAGATGGTTCCTTCATTGATCTGGAAGCAGGGGGCGTCACAGTCTATCGTGATGGTGTCAGCCGTGTAGGTCTGCAGTTTTATGGCATCGGCGCCGGCTTCCTTTGCGGCGTGGAGGATTTCCAAAGCCCGGCCATAATCCTGATTGTGGTTTGCGGAAAGCTCTGCAACCACGAAAACAGGGGAAGTTTCTCCTACGAAGTGGTTTCCGATTTTGATTTCTTTATTCATAATAATCCTCCATGTTTTCAAAGGCCTGCAAATTTGGACGCAAGCACAAATTTTCTCTTGGCATATCGGTGCCATGGGTAATTTATTCCGTAAAATTTTTTTGCAAAAATTCATCGTTGGTCCAGGGCTGCCTTGCGGTAAAAATAGACCCGTCCGTATGCTCCACATAAACTGCCGGGAAATAATTGATGAAAAGAGGATTTAAACACATGGTATAGCCGCCGGCAGTGTCATAAATGATCCTGTCTCCGGGAATCAGGGCGGTTTCGCCTGTCAGTTCAAAAAGCCGGTCATATTCCATGCAGGTAGCCCCGCAGACCCATTGGACCGGCGCCGAATCCCGGGATGATGGCTGAGAGCAATATTCCATGTGGTGAGGGTAAACATGCCTTGTCACCAGAGGGTTTAAGTTGGTGCGGCTTCCGTCCGTGACGATGAACTTTTTGCCCCGGATCTCTTTTACGTCGACCACGGAGGTTTCAAAAGTAGTGGCCCGGGAAATCAAGGAAACGCCGGGTTCTGCGATCAAAGCTGTCTTAGCCGGATCAAAAAACAGGGAAAGTTCTCTACAGATTTCCTTAAAATAATCCCGGTAATCGGGCATATCATCCCTTCCGCCAAAATAGCCGCCCCCCATGTCGATGTAGTCTAACAAAAGTCCGTATTCGGCTGCGATCTGCACGGCCATTTTAGCAAGGGCGGCAAAAACGCGTACGGTCCGCGACTGGGTGGAGGAGTGGAGATGCAGCCCTGAAACTGTTACATTGGGAAGCGGGGAGAGCCGGTTGATGGCAGACTCTAAGATTCCGTTTTCGTAGCAGTAGCCAAACCTGCCGCCTTCCGAACATAAGGTTTCATCCGGGCAGAGGGCGGCAATGTCACAATTTACCCGCAGCCCGATCTTAAAATTCTGTTTTGGGTAAAGCGCGCTTAATTCTTCCATCCAGGCAAGCTCATAATTAGAATCCAGGTTGACATAGCCTCCGGAAAGCAGCACCGTATCAAATGCCGCCCTGTCTTTGATAGGACCGTTATAGATCATGTGATGGGCGGGGAAACCAAGCCGCAAGGCAAGGTCATATTCGGTCTTGGAAACAACTTCCGCATAGAACCCCTGGTTTTTCAGATAACAAAGCAGCCAGGGAAGGGAATTGGTCTTGACGGAATATCCCATGATGTAGCTGCCCCAGTTTTTGGATAGGGCTTCTTTTAACAGGCTGATGTCATATAATAAATCTTGTTCCCTGATACGGAAAAAAGGCGTCGGAAGCTGGCTCATGAAAGTTCTCCTTTTTGGTGAAGTAATTGGTATTTTAATTCTGCCATTTCCCAATCTTCTAAGGTGTCGATATCCTGTACTTCGAGTTCCGTCAAGATCAAGGGAAAGAGCCGTTCTACATCGGTAGTGCCTGAGCGTAAAAAGGCGTCAGTACGGCAGGCGTAAAACTGGCCGCAGTCATGGTAGACTTTTGGCAGGTCCTGGCTGCGCGTTGTGGCATATTGGGGGAACTGCCGTTTCACAAATCCGTCCGGGCTGATCAATAGACCTCTTTGGGGAGGATAGGAAAAGGGAACCACCGGCATTACCGAATCCGCTTCCTTAAGAAGGTCCATTGCGCTTTTTAGACGTTCCCCGCTTAAGAATGGCGCAGTGGGGTAAATACAGCAGAAGGAATCAAATTCCTGCCCGATTGCCTGGTAAGAACGGAGCACTTCCATGATCACGTCGTCGGTGGAGGCGAAATCGTTGGAGGTTTCCGGTGAGCGGTAAAAGGGGATGTCGGCGCCGGCGTCTTTTGCGATCCGGGCGATTTCCGTATCGTCTGTGGATACCATGATGGTGTCAAAAATGTTAGCGTCCTTTGCCGCTTCTATGGAATAACATAAAATTGGTTTCCCGCAGAAGTTTTTTATATTTTTGCCGGGGATCCGTTTGCTGCCGCCCCGGGCAGTGATAATGGCAAGTTTTTTGGCAGTCATGTTTTCCTCGTTTCTGTGCGCCGCTGCGCACAAGTGTTGTATTTGGATTATACACCATTATAAGGCATAGGGAAATAAAATATATTTTTGCTGGCATATTTTTTACTGCTGTTGATATCACTGATGATTGACAGATATATTTTTTAGGTAGAAAATAAGATGTGGAACAGAAATGGTTTTATGATAGTTGGAGTACAGGTTTATGGATGAAAACAGAAGAAAATTGTCATGGATTGGACTGGCAGGCGCCCTGGTCCTTCTTGTGATGATAGGCTATCCGATTTTGAAAGAGAAGGTCAGGGAATACAGGCAGCGGGATATTTCTTTAGCGATGGAACAGTCTGCTGAAATGGCCGGGGAGATAGAAAAGGAAGAAACCCGTAAGAGGTACGGTTCCTTGGAGGAAGAGGAAGCTTTTGGTTTAAGGGAGCAGGGAAAGGTGTGCCCGGAGATTCAGCTGACGGTATTAGGGAACGAAGGGAACGGCATGGAAGTAACGGTTCCCCTGTGGCTGAGTGAAGAAGGTATCGGTTATTTCTTTTTTCCGGGATTTGCCGAAGAAAAAAAGCTGAGGTTAGAACAGATGGAAGGAAAATCGCTTTTGATCGGAGAAAAGGAGATCAGCCAGGGAGATTTGATCTCTGATATCAGTAAGGAGACGGCGTATCCTCTTTCCTGGGTTTCGGCCGATGGGGAAGAATCGCTGCATAGTTCCGTGTTTTTTCTGTATTCCTCCAAGCTTCCTACTATGTTTCTTGAAACGGCTTCCGGCAGTATGGAGGAGATTGACAAGGATAAGTCTTATGCTGAGGAAGGCAGTATTGTTCTTTGCGGTGAAACGGGGGAAACTTTATACAGCGGAACAGTCAGGGAAATTGGCGGCAGAGGAAACTCCACCTGGGGCCTTTCTAAAAAGCCATATCAGTTTAAGCTGGCGGAGGAAGCGGACTTTTTTGGTTTTGGGTCGTCTAAATCATGGAATCTGCTTGCCAACGGCTATGACGAGACAAAGCTGCGCAATGAGATTACGCTGGGTCTGGCAAAGGCGCTGGGGATGGCCTATGTGCCTGACGGGAAGATGATAGATCTGTATATCAATGGCAGTTATTATGGCAACTATTATCTGACAGAAAAGATCGGGGTCCGGGAAGGCAGCGTTGCCGTCCGGGATATGGAAGAGGTTTTGAAGGGGATTTATGATCAGGAAGAGCTGGAACGGTTAGAGATTGCGGAGAATGAGGAAGGGACCAGAAAGTGGGTTGAAGTCTCCATAGAGGAAAGGGATATTTCCGGGGGATATTTGATCGAGCGGGAGCTTCCTTCCAGATATCAGGATGAGATAAGCGGGTTTGTCACAGACCAGGGAGATCATTATGCGTTAAAAAGTCCTTTTTATGCGTCCAGAGAGCAGGTAGAATACATTGGGAACTTGATGCAGGAGTTTCAGGATGCCGTGGAGACGCAGGAGGGCATTCACCCAAAGACAGGGAAACGATATTCGGAATATATTGATATGGATTCTTTTGTTCAGAAATATCTGGTGGAAGAAATATCGAAAAATTTTGACGGAGGTGTCACAAGCAGTTTTTTTTATAAGCCCCAGGATGCAGCAAGCACCAGACTCTATGCCGGGCCGGTGTGGGATTATGATGTGACATTTGGCAATTGTAACCTGGATGAAATTGCAGGTAATCCCATAGGCATCACCAAATTAAACAGCCATGTGCTGGGAACGGATATTTTTGCGCATCTGTATGAGAAAGAAGATTTTTACGAAAAGGTAGTGGAGACATATGAAGAGCAGGCATTGCCGTATCTGGAATATCTTTTAAAAGAAGGGATTGACGAGCTGGTCTCTATAAGCAGACAGTCTGTAAAATTAGACAGTATCAGATGGGAGAATCTGGAAAACAGATACCAGTATTATGAAAATTATGATAATGATATCAGGTATTTGAAATATTTTATAGAAAAAAGGGTAGAGTTTTTAAATCAGGTGTGGCTTTTGGGGGAGACATATCACAATGTCGTTTTTACAATGGATGAGGAGTCATGGCAGATAGCCTGTGTGAAGGATGGGGAAACGGCAGGGGAAGAGCCGATTCCGTATCGGTATGATAAGGCTTCCCTTTTTATCGGCTGGGTCACCAAAGAAGGCGTGCCTTATGACAAATACAAGCCGGTTTACGAGGATATGGTATTTTATCCGCTTTGGCATGAGCTGGGGGAAGTGGAATCGCCTTAACAATCCGGCAATGGCGTTTGGTCTGGCGTGAGGTGCGGATCGTGCCGATTCTGGTTTTTGTGGCTATGTCAGCTTTCGGGATTTTGGGAACCTGGCTGCCGCAAATATCAATTAGCTGCCCTGAGCAGAAACTCATGCCCTGGAACAAACGGCTGTGAACGTATGCTGAGATGTCTCGGCCAGGGCATTTTAAACAACTGCTGCGGGCAGCAATATTATTGCGGCAGCCATTTCTCCAAAATCAATCGAAAGACTATCATAAGCCATGCAAAACCAGGATTGGCACGGTCCGCATCCCAGGTCAGGCCAAACGCTATTGCCGGATTGTTGACCGTATTATTTGGCTGTGGTAAAATAATACAATCTTAGAAGAGAGATTCGGAAGGAATTTATGGGCAAGATAATTAAGAAACTGATGGTGCTGCTTGATAAGCGGCAAAAAAGAATCATGCTCCTTTTGGTCATCCTGATGCTGATCGGCGCGGTGCTTGAGACGGCGGGGGTCTCTTTGGTGATTCCGGTGCTTAATGTGGTGATGGACGAGCATGCGGTGGAGAATAAGGAATACTTAAGGGTGGTCTGCGATATTTTCCATATCGGGTATGAGGATACGAAAAGCCTTATGATCGTTACCATGCTGGCGTTGATCGGTGTGTTTGTCATAAAGAACGTGTTTTTATTTTTCCAGCAGAAGGCCCAGCTTAAGTTCGTATATACCAACCAGTTTGCCACATCCAGAAGGATGATGATCAATTTTATGCAGCGGCCCTATGAATATTATTTAAATGCGGATACTTCCGTGATCCAAAGAAGCATTACTTCCGACGTGAATAATATGTATGGCTTGATTCTTGCATTGCTCCAGTTGTTCAGCGAGGTTATTATCTTTGTATGCCTGGCTGCGGTAAGCCTTGTGGCCGATGTGTGGATGACGGTGACGGTGACGGTACTTTTGGTGGTGGTGCTTGGTGTGATCAAATATATCTTAAAGCCTATCATGAAAAAAGCCGGGGAGGAAAATCAGGATTTTTACAGCGGACTGTATAAATGGATTGATCAGTCGGTGATGGGCATCAAGGAGATTAAAGTTGCCAATAAGGAAAATTATTTTATCAATGAATATGCCAAATGTGGAGCAGGTTATGTAAATGCGGTGCAAAGGTACAATCTGTATAATGCCACTCCCCGTCTTTTGATCGAGACGGTGGCGATTGCAAGCATGATCTTATATATGATGTTCCGGCTCTTAGGCGGAACGGCGGTGGCACAGATCGTGCCTCAGGTAGGGGCTCTGGCGGTGGCGGCAATGCGGCTGATTCCCTGCGCAAACAGGATCAATAATCATTTGACATCTATTTCTTATTTCGAACCGTTTTTTATGGGGGTCAGCGACAACCTGCAGGATGAAATCCGGGATGAGAATGTAAATTATGATCTTGCGGCGTATCAGAAAAAGAGCCATGTAGAGAAGCTGGAGATCAAAGATAAGATTGAACTGAAAGATATTGTGTTCCAATATCCCAATACGGATGTGCGTATTTTTGATCATGCGGACATGGAGATCCCGATTGGGAAATCCGTAGGGATCGTGGGAACATCCGGTGCTGGGAAAACCACGGTGGTGGATATTCTGCTTGGACTTTTACGGCTTCAGGGCGGGGAGATCCTTGCGGATGGCGTGGAGGTCAGGAAGCATTATCATTCCTGGCTTAAGAACATCGGTTATATTCCTCAGAGCATCTTCATGGTGGATTCTACCATCCGCAAGAACGTTGCTTTCGGTTATGGGGATGATGAGATTGATGACGATAAAGTATGGCGGGCCTTAAAAGAGGCCCAGCTTGACGAATTTGTAAGGGGGCTTCCGGAAGGCCTTGACACCGGGATCGGGGAGCGCGGCATCCGGATTTCCGGCGGCCAGCGGCAGAGGATCGGCATTGCAAGAGCGCTGTTTGAAGATCCGGAGGTTTTGGTCCTGGATGAGGCAACATCTGCTCTTGATAACGATACGGAAGCAGCGATCATGGATTCGATTAACCGGCTTCACGGCAAAAAGACACTGATCATTATTGCCCATCGGCTGCAGACCATTGAAAAGTGTGACATGGTCTACCGGGTTGAGCACGGGAAGGTGATGAGGGAGCGGTAATGGCGGAAAAAAAGCGCATGGCAAATTATGAGCTGCTGCGGGCAGTGGCGATGCTGATGGTGGTGGTACTGCATTTTTTGACCCACTCCCAAAGTCTTTTGGAAGCGGGGGAGCGGGATTCGTTCAACCTGGTTACCCTGGTGGGAACAGCTCTTGAGTTTTTTTCCATTGCGGCGGTAAACACTTATGTACTGATCAGCGGTTATTTTGGGGTAAAAAGCAGCTTCCGCCCTTCCAAGGCGGTGTCCTTACTGCTTCAGATCTGGTTTTACGCACTGCTTGTTCCGCTGGTATTAAAGATGATTTTCCCGGCAGGGCTTCCTGTGGTGGAAGGGGCTTTGCCCGCAGGGCAGGATCTGCAGGGAGTCTATCGATGGATCCGGTATTTGGTTCCTGTAGAAACCGAGCATTATTGGTTTGCCACTTCTTATTTTATGCTGTATCTTTTGACTCCGGTGTTAAACGGGGCGGTAAAGGTCATGTCTAAACGGCAGCTCCAGATTACCCTTACCGGGTTATTGATCTTATTTTGCGGGATCAAGAGCATAAGTCCGGTGGTCTTTGCCTTTGACAAGTATGGGTACGACCTTAGCTGGTTTATCTGCGTTTATCTCACAGCCGCTTATCTGGGGCTTTACGGGTGTCCGTTATTGGAAAAGCGGGGCTGGACCCTTTATATTGGATGCAGTATCGGCAGTATGGCTGTCAACTTGGGCATGTACTGGCTGTCATTAAAAAATGACAGTTTCGTTTATTATTTTTCCGTGCCTTACCATTACAATTTTCTTCTCTGCCTGTTATCAGCCATAGGATTGTTTTATGGATTTTCCGGGCTGCGGATCAGGGAAGGGCGGATGGCAGACCTGGCAAGGAAGGCGGGGGCCTTGTGCTTTGGCGTTTACCTGCTCCATGAGCATGTGGATCTGCGTTACCGCTGGTATGGGTGGATCAAGGGTGTGGTCAATCCTTCGGGGAAAACCGGTTTGGGGATTTTCTTTTTGGAGTTGTTTTCCAGTGTGGCGATTCTTTTTATCGCAGGGATATTCATAGAATATGTCAGGACGGTTCTTTTTCAGGTGGTGGGGAAGCTGTTACAAAACACGGCTGTTGTCCGGTTTTTAAAGGGGCTAGATCAGGAAATGAGAGCAGATGGGCAGAAAGGATAAGGGGAATGAAGTTTAGTGGCAATGATCTGAAAAAACAGATGATATGGGGCAGTTTTTTTTCGAATGTGGTATTTCCGCTGGCCCTTTTATTGTTTCCGCTTGTCAAGGCAAATCAGGGTATTGACCTGACGGATACCGGTTACAGTCTGGGGAATTATCGTTTTTTCACCCCAAATGGCGGAATCTGGACGCTGCTTACCTTTCTTTCTAACGTGGCAGGGGCTGCCTTATCGAAACTGCCCTATGGCGGCACAATGTTTGGAATGAAACTCTACACAGGGCTTATTGTCAGCTTTGCGGCGCTTTTGGGGTATCGTTTTTTTAAGACCAAGATGCCCCCCTGGCTTGCTTTTGTGGGGGAATTGGCGGCGATTGGATTTTGCTGGTGCCCTACGGTGATCCTTTATAATTACCTGACATATCTGTTGTTTTTGCTGGGGGCGGTTTTGCTGTTCCGGGGGCTTGCCGGAGGAAGGAATGGCTGTCTTTTATCTGCCGGAGTAATCTTAGGGATCAATGTATTTGTCCGTTTTCCGGGCAATGTGCTGGAAGCGGGACTTATTTTGGCGTTGTGGTATTACGGGGCGTTAAAGAAAAAGAGTGCGAAGCAGATTGCCGGGGAGACAGGGATCTGTATGGCAGGGTATCTGGCGGCTCTTGTTTTGATGCTTTTGGTGGTTTCCCTGTTTTATGGCCCTTCGGCCCTTCGGGATATGATTGCCGGCGTGGCAGGGATATCCGGCAATGCCTCTGATTATACGCTGGGGGAAATGCTTTTGTCTATTTTAAGTGCATATGCACATGGGATGCAGTGGATGCTGTATCTGTTTTTATGCGTTCTGCCGGGCATCCCCTTTCTGGTGATCTGGGAAGGGAAATATCTGCGGCTCCGGAAGGTTGTGTACTGTTTGTGTATCCCTGTGCTTTTCTTTGTCCTTGGGAAATGGGGGATGTACAATTTTCGGTATTACCAAAAGGAATCCGGCCTTCAGTGGGGGGCGGTGTTCCTGTTATTGACATTGTTTGTATTGGTGTGGATGCTGTTTACCGGGATGCTGGATGATGAATGGCGGCTGATTGGCTGCATCGCCCTTATCATATTGCTGGTTACTCCCTTAGGGAGCAACAACCATATCTGGCCGGTGCTGAACAATTTGTTTTTTATTGCGCCGGTGGCTTTGTGGATGGTCTACCGTTTTGTAAGATGGGGAAGGACTTATCTGGATCTTACCCAAAAGGTACCCTTATTTCCCGCAAAGGCAATGTGTGCCGGTATCGTCATCGCGTTTTTTGTTCAGGCGGTGGGGCTTGGCTTCGGGTATGTGTTTTTGGACGGGGAGACGGGGGAGACACGTTCTTTCCGGGTGACGGGAAATCATGTGCTGGAAGGGATGCTGACCACCAACATGAACGGGGAAGTTTTGGAGGAGATTACCGCTTACATGACGGAAAATATGGCGGAATACGGCAAAAAGGGATTGATCTTGTACGGGAATATCCCGGGGCTTGCCTATTATCTGGATATGCCTCCGGCTATCTATACCACCTGGGCGGATCTGGACAGTAACCCTTATGACAGGCTGGAAGAGGAACTTTCGGAAATCAGCCTGGGTATGGGGGATGATAGGCCGTTGGTGGTCATTACCCCGGAGCTGGATGCGTTCCTTGCAGGGAACGAGGAGGCTATGGACTTTTGGGGAACGGACCGGGCGGCTTGCGAACAGGATAAGAAGCTGGGGGTGATCGGGCGTTTTCTTTCGGAAAATGCCTATGAACAGGTTTTTGCAAATGAAGCTTTTATAGTCTACAAATAAAACCAAAGGGAAAGGAATAGGTATCAATATGATTCGTTTTAATGTACCGCCCTATACAGGGAAGGAAATGGAATATATCAAACAGGCAGTGGACAATATGCATATCTGCGGGGATGGAGAGTTTACGAAAAAGTGCAGTGAGTACCTGGAGCGGATCACGGGAACCGCCAAGTGTCTGCTTACCACCTCCTGCACCCATGCGCTGGAGATGGCAGCGCTTCTTTGTGATATCAAAGAAGGGGATGAGGTGATTCTGCCGTCCTATACCTTTGTTTCAACGGCGGACGCTTTCGTATTAAGGGGGGCGGTTCCGGTATTTGTGGATATCCGCCCGGATACCATGAACATAGATGAAAACCTGATCGAGGCGGCCATTACGGAGCGGACCAAAGCCATTGCCGTTGTCCATTACGCAGGGGTTGCCTGCGAGATGGACAAGATCATGGAGATTGCGGGAAAGTATGGACTCAGGGTGGTGGAGGACGCTGCCCAGGCGATCATGTGCACCTATAAGGGGAAGCCTTTAGGAACCTTTGGCGATTTTGGCTGTTTTAGCTTTCATGAGACCAAGAACTTCAGTATGGGAGAAGGGGGCGCATTGCTGATCCGGGATGAAAAATATATTGAGGATGCGGAGATCTTAAGGGAGAAGGGAACGGACAGGAGTAAATATTTCCGGGGCCAGGTGGACAAGTACCGTTGGATGAATTATGGTTCTTCTTACCTTCCCAGCGATATGAACGCGGCTTATCTCTATTCTCAGTTTGAGATGGCAGATAGGATCAATGAAGTCCGGGTGGTAAGATGGGATCAGTATCACAGGCTGTTAAAGCCTCTTGCGGATGCAGGGAAGATTACATTGCCTTTTGTTCCCGAGGGCTGTGAGCATAACGGGCATATGTTTTATATTAAGGCAAAGGATCTAAAGGAAAGGACAGAACTGATCCGGTTTTTGAAGGAAAAGGATATTCTGTCGGTGTTTCATTATGTTCCCCTTCATTCTGCTCCGGCAGGGGTGAAGTTTGGGCGTTTTCACGGGGAAGATAAGTATACCACGGCAGAGAGTGAAAGGCTTTTGCGGCTTCCCATGTTTTATCAATTGACCAAAGATCAGGCAGATTACATTGCGGACAAGGTAAAGGAATTTTATGGCGCTTAAAAAACGGTTTTGGCAAGAGGAAAACTGGATATGGGCTTTACTGGCGGTGGCTTTCTTAGGGCTTTGCGTGGGCATTTGCTTTGATTATTATTATGACTTAAACGATGATGTGCTGATGAAGGATATTCTGGCCGGCGTATATACGGGAGAGCCGGAGGGGCATAATATCCAGATGCATTGGCCCATCAGCGTCCTGATCAGCCTTTTTTACCGGGTGGCAGGGGATCTTCCCTGGTATGGGATGTTTTTATGTTTTTGCCACTTTGGCGGCATCTTTTTGATCATCCGGCGGGCGGTGTGCCTGTGCGGGAAGCGCTTTGGGAAGGTATTTGCGGCGCTTTGTTTTGGGAGTTTTTTTGGGAGCTTTTTTTTGGAGCATCTGGTCTATGCCCAGTATACCGTGACCTGTACGCTGCTTGCCGCAGCGGCGTCATTTCTGTTCTACACCACAAAGAGCGAGCTAAGTCCTCTATTGTTTATCAAAAAAAATATCCCGGCGGTTCTGCTGGTGTGGACGGCATACCTGATCCGCTCGGAGATGCTGCTTTTGGCGCTGCCTATGATCTGTGTGGCAGGGGTGGCCAAGTGGAGCTGCGAAAAGGGCGGTTACACGCAGGGGGTGGCTTTTGCGGGAAGTGAAGGGGTAGGAAACGGCAGAAGGATTCTGACAAAGGAAAACGTGATAAAATATTTTGGCACGTTTGGGCTTATTTTACTGGGAATCCTTTTGGGGCAGGCAGTGCATATGCTGGCCTATGGTTCTGCGGAATGGAAGGCCTTTACCGAATTTTTTGATAACCGGACTGAGCTTTACGATTTTCAAAAACCTCCGGTATATGAAGGGAATGAGGAGTTTTATGAGCGCATCGGCATTACGGAAAGTGAACGGATCTTGTTTGACAATTATAATTTTGGGTTAGATGATGAGATCGATGAGACCATGGTGGGGGAGATTGCCCTTTACGCAGGGCAGCTGCGCAAAGAAACAACACCGTTTTTGGGAAATCTTGCCGCAAAGCTGAAAGCTTACGGTTATCGGTTTTTCCATGGACCGGGAGCTGCAGGCAGTGATTATCCGTGGAATTATCTGGTGATCCTGGGGTATCTTGCAGTGATCCTGATGGCAGTTACAAAAGACATATGGGGTGCTTTTTTCAGGCTGGCGCTTTTGTTTTTTGTCCGGTCCGGCTTATGGATGTATATTTTATGGGGGGAGAGGGATCCGGTGAGAATCACTCATTCCCTGTATCTGATGGAAATTACGATTCTGGCGGCAATGGCCTTTGGGCAGTGGAAGGAGATCCGTGATGAGGGGAGGAAGAAGTGGTCCGGCACCTTGACGCTGGCAGCTTTTTCCCTGTTGATCTTGTCGGTACTGCCGGCAAGCGTCCGGCAGGTGGGCGCCGAACAGGACAGGCGCCGGGAAGTCAACGCCCCTTATCAGGAATTATATGCATATCTTTCTGGCAGGGAGAATCAGGGGAACTTTTATCTGATCGATGTGTATTCTTCTGTTGCTTACTCGGAAAAAATGTTTGAAGAAGTGGACAACTCTCTGGATAATTATGATATTATGGGAGGGTGGGCATGTAAAAGCCCTCTTTGGAAGAAAAAACTTGCGGCTTTTGACATTGAAAGCATGGAACAGGCGTTAAAGGATCGGGAAAATGTCTACTTTGTGAGAAAGAAAAGTGAAGACATGGATTGGCTTCCTGCTTACTATGAAGGGCATGGAACGCCCATTGAAACAAAGCTGGTAAAACAGCTGGCAGATTTTGAAATCTATGCGGTGAGCGGCAGATCGTGAGCAGGTATTGACAGAATAGGAGTGGTTTGAGGATGGGCCAGGAGAAGGAAGATCCGGTTTTGGAGGATGAAGGGATTTTACTCAAACGGATGGATGAGGATGATACCGAAAATATCATCCGATGGCGGAATACGGAGTTTGTGCGCCGCAATTTTATCTATCAGAAACCCTTTACGAAAAAAGGGCATGAAAACTGGATCCGGGAAATGATCCGGACAGGGAAGGCTGTCCAGTTTATGATTGTCAGGAAGGATCTGGGAGAGCCTGTTGGCAGTGTGTACCTGCGGGATATTGACAGGACTCATAACAAGGCGGAATATGGGATTTTTATCGGGGAGAAGGATGCCATTGGCAGGGGATATGGAACCCGGGCGGCAAAACTGATGATCCGGTATGGGTTTGAAACCTTAGGGCTTCACAAACTGATGCTCCGGGTGCTTGCGGAAAATATCCCGGCGATCAAAAGCTACGAAAAGGCCGGATTTGTCCGTGAAGCTTATCTGAAGGATGAAGTGTTTTTGGATGGGCAGTACAAAGATGTGGTTTATATGGCGGTGATCAAGTTTGGAAGTTAACTTCCAAACTCTCTATTGGTGCAGTATCGCAAGCCCGGCTTGTGATATGCAGAGGAGAAAATGATGAAAATGATTAGTTTTGTGATTCCCTGTTACCGGTCCGGGGAGACCCTTCCCGGCGTGGTGAAGGAAATCCGGGATACTATGGGGAAATTAAATGGCTATGCTTATGAGATCGTGCTGGTAAACGACTGTTCACCGGACGATACCTTTGAGGTCATTAAAAAGCTCTGTGGGGAAAATAATAATATCACGGGTATCAGCCTGGCAAAAAATTTCGGGCAGCATGGCGCTTTGATGGCAGGCTTCCATTATGCAAAAGGGGATATCACGATCTGCTTGGATGACGACGGACAGACTCCGGCGGAGGAAGCCGGGAAACTGATCGAAGCCATTGAAAAGGGGGCGGATGTGGTGTATGCAAGGTACGTCCACAAGCATCATTCCGGTTTTCGGAACTTTGGAAGCCATGTAAATGAAGTGATGACCCGTATTATGTTAGGGAAGCCCAAGGACCTTTATGTATCCAGTTATTTTGCCGCAAGAAGGTTTGTGGTGGAGGAGATTATCCGGTATGAGCACGCTTACCCTTATGTGATCGGGCTGGTGCTGCGCACCACGAAAAATATCGTGAATGTGGAAGTAAAGCACAGAGACCGCTGGGCCGGAACTTCCGGTTATAATTTAAGGAAGCTGTTTGGCCTTTGGTTTAACGGTTTTACGGCTTTTAGTGTGAAACCTCTTCGGATTGCCACGGTGTCAGGGGCGGTTTTTGCGGGGCTTGGCTTTTTGTATGGGATTTATACCATTATCAAGAAAATTTTCATCAACCCTCCGGGCCTGGTGACGGGGTTTAGCGCCCTGATGTCGGTGTTGGTGTTTATGGGCGGTATGCTGATGCTGATGCTGGGATTGGTGGGGGAATATATGGGAAGGATGTATCTTTCCATGAACCGGTCGCCTCAGTATGTGATCCGGGAAATGGCAGGAGGGGCACAATGCGGACAGGAAGAGTGATGGGGGCGGCTTTGCTTTCTTTTGCCGGTGTCTGCGCACTGCCGTGGATGCTGAAGGCCGGGACAGATGGGTTGTGGTTTTCCAACAGTATTTTTTCTGCTTTCCTGTTTGGGGCATTAGGAGTTTTGTTTTATCAGGTGTTAGGTGCAGGCTTTCAGGGAGGCTGGAAAAAGTGGGTGCTGCCTTCGTTGTTTGGTCTTGGTTTTTCCTTATGTATGGTATTTGGCGCATGCCTTGACGAAAGGGGCAGCGTGCCTTTTGAAAATGGCAGGATGTGGATTTCGATTTTGACGCTTTCCGGGCTGTGTGCTCTTTTGGTAAGGTTTTTATGGAACAGGCTTTTTTCTCTTTTGGAGAAGCAAAACGGGAAGGCGGATGTAAGAGCTGATATCCTGGTCAGGGATGGGGGAAAGCTTGGAAGGAGCCCGCTGTTTTACGGGGGGCTGATCTTTCTTTTGTATCTGCCGGTATTTTTGGCAGTGTACCCCGGTTTTTTTGTGTATGATGCCCAGGATGAGCTGATGCAGGTCATCACCAGAAATTTTACCACCCACCATCCTCTGTTTCATGTGCTTTTGCTTGGAGGGATCATCCAGTTTGTTCATAAGCTGACAGGTTCTTATAATCTGGGGATTGCCTGTTATACGCTGGTGCAGATGGCATTGCTGGCCGGTATATTTGGCTGGTGCGTTTTCCGTTTGAGAAAGCGGGGTATGAGGAAAGGCTTTTGTCTGCTCTTTACGGTTTACTTTGGAATCTGTCCGGTGCTGGTGATGTTTTCCTTATGTTCTGCCAAGGATGGTCTCTTTTCGGGGATGCTGCTTTTAATGACCCTGTTTTTGTCAGGACTTTTCAGGTCACCGGAAGATTTTTTTGCGGACAGGAAAAATCCGTTGCTGTTTGGGCTTTGTTCTCTTATCATGATGCTGCTGCGCCATAACGGAACATATGCGTTCCTGGCTTCTGCTTTCTGCATTCTGATTTACATAGGAAAAAGGGAAAGAGCATATGTGAAAAGAATACTGGTAGTTTTCGCGGTTACATTTGCAGCCTATCTGGCGGCTCATAACGGAATCCGTATGGCGCTGTCGGCGGATGACTCTGAACATCAGGAGATTTTGACGGTTCCCATCCAGCAGCTTGCAAGGGCGGCCCAGTGGGGGGAAGCGCAAGACGAGGATCTGGAGATTTTATACCGGTATCTTCCGGCGGAAGCGCTAAAGCGCTACACACCCAAGGTTTCCGACGGGGTGAAGATATCCTTTGACAACCAGGCTTTTTGCGAAGACCGGGGCAGTTTTTGGAAGCTGTGGCTGAAATGGGGCCTGGAAAATCCATTTGCTTATTTGAATGCGTGGTTTATGACTTCGTACGGGTACTGGTACCCGGATACGGTGATCGATGTGTACCGGGGAAATACGGTATTTACTTATACTTATGAGGACAGTTCTTATTTTGGCTATGAGGTGGAGGAACCGGGGAGCAGGGAAAGTAAAATCCCATGGCTTTCGGAGCTTTACCGGAAAATGTCCCTGGAGGTTTTCCAACAGAAGGTGCCTGTGGTATCCATGGTATTTTCGCCAGGCTTCCTTTTTTGGGTATGGACATTTGTTCTGTGCTTTTGGTGGTACGGGGGGCGCATGGACAAACTGATGCCATACCTTCCGGTGGTCTTTTGTTTTTTGACGGTGCTGCTTGGGCCTACTTATCTGGTACGGTATGTGGTCTATTTGTGGGCGGCGCTGCCGTTTCTTTTGGCAGAATTTGATAATTTGTGGTAATTGTGCTATACTAACCCAAGTGTGAAAGTTCGCATAAGCAGGAGAAGACAATGAGAAAGATTATCTATAAAAGTAAAGCGATCGAGACGGTTATTCTGATACTTGCCTTAGTGGTCTTAGTATCTTTATGGCCTGTCCGTCTGTTCCATGAGACGGTTTCTTTTAGCATACCGCCGGTAAGCGGGGCAATGACAGAGGTGGTGGACGGGAAAAGAACGGTGCTGCAAAGCTTTGTTGCCCAGTATGACCATCTGGCGGATGTAAAATTTTATGTAAGGGAAGGAAGTGCGGGGGAGAGTTTTTTCGTCCGGCTGTTTAATGAAGGACAGGTGATGATTGCGGAGGAAGAGGTTTTGATCGAAAAAGACAAGCTTCCCGGGTATGTGTCTGTTCTTATGGATGTGGATACGGAAGTAGGAAAAGTATATCATTTAAGTGTCCAGGGGGAGGACAGTGAGGTATTTCTGGCCTTAGAGACCATTTCCGTGGCGGATGTGCCTTTTGCCGGAACGCTATACTATGCGGATTCTTCCATGGACGGGATGAACCTTGCCGTGGATTACGATTACAGCGTTCCCTTAAGGAAGGGAAAGGTTGTCCTTTTTGGCGGCGCAACAGTGCTTTTGGCAGCGTCGCTTATCTTCTTGTGCAGAACTTATTACCGAAGGAGCGGCCATGATAAGCTGATCACGGTAGAGCAGGTGGTAAAGGCAATAGGAAACCCTGTTGTGGCGGTATTTACAATATTCTGCCTGGCGGCGGTATGTATGGGCGCATGCGGGAATTATCTGCTGGATAATACCTTCTTCTTTATCAGTGTGCTTTTGCTTTCCGGTATCTTATTTTATGGGATCAATCATAACAGGGATGGACAGGAGCCGGTGATCACGGCCGGATACATAAAGAAACATGTGCCGGACCTTTTCCAGTCGGTCTGCATTGCCGGCGTCATCGGGGGCTGCTGCGAATATATGGCAGGGCTTTATGATATCCATCATGCCATGGCGGAACGCAAGGAAATGATCTGGTTTGCCCTTGCGGTGATCGCTATGTTTAAGTGGAGGGAAATCTTTAATTTATATAATCTGGTTTATGTGGTGGCAGCCGGGATCGCCGGCAGTTTTTACTATCGGAATGAGGTGGCTTTGCTTGCCGAAAAGTCTATCAAGGAATCGGAGAGTGACTGGAATATCCAGGTGATCCGGCACACGGTGATCATTGCCATTCTTTTGGGGCTTATCGTGATCCGTACGCTGATCGGCCTTTTTAAGAAAAAACTGGCAAGGCCCGCTTATGGATATGCGGGGCTTTTGATGGCCTTTTTCGGTGCGGTGGTCATTTTCCGGAATGGAAGATGGTGGACAGTGGCACTGGCGGTAAGTTTTACCCTGTTTTATCTGAATTATGGCATGTGGGAGCGTAAGGAAGGGCTTCTTTTAAATGTGTGCAGGGGAATCATCCTGCAGTTTATGCTGGCCACTGGGTATGCGCTTTTGCACCGCCCTTATACCACTTACCGGACGGCAAGGTATCCTCATATTTTCCACACGGTGACCACAACGGCGGCTTATCTGGTGATCGTGGAGTGTGCGGCGATGGTGATCCTTCTTTACAAATGCGGGAAAAGCCGGAAGCTGCGCGATACCTGGAAGGAGCTTGTGCTGTTTGGCGTGGTGTCGGCTTATATGCTTTTTACTATGGCAAGGACCGGCTTTATGGCGGTGGGGATAGGGCTTTTGACTGCAGTGGTGGTGATGAGTGCCCAAAAAGGCAAAGAAAAGCTTGTCAATATGGGAAGATCGTTGCTTTCCATGGCATTGGCGGTGATGATCTGTTTTCCGGTGGCTTTTACGGTGCAAAGAACAGTTCCGGTCCTTGTCAGCGACCCTTATATGTTTGAGTACGAGAACTTCCGCGATGATACCCTAAGGGGGAGAAAGCTGGATTCTGTGGATGTGATGCGGGTAGGCCGGTTTATTGATCTGTTTGCGGAAAAGATTTTTGGCATCCCCGCAGGAACCTTTGACCTGTACGGGGAGATCAAGGAATATAAAAGAACCCATGGTGAATTGGGGGATAAGACTGGGGAAACAGGGAAAGCGCCAGAAAGCTTAGAATGGCCAGTGGCGGAAGGCAGACCGGAAGTGACACAGGAGCTTGTGGCTTCTGCGGATTATGTGCCGGGAATGGAGGAAGAGGAGCCGGAGGCGGATTATACCAACGGAAGATTGGATATTTTCCGTTCTTATATAGAACAGTTGAATATGACAGGGCACGAAGAAATGGGGGCGGTGCTTCAAAATGGTGAAATTGCCACCCATGCCCATAATATTTATCTGCAGGTGGCTTTTGACCACGGGATTTTTGTGGGGATTTTGTTTGTTTTTGTGGGACTTTTTACTTTTATCTGCGCAGGTATTTATTATAGCAGGAAAAAGGATATAATAACTTATGCGGCGCTGCCTTTGGTGGTAACGGCTGCATTTGCGGCTGCCGGAATGGTGGAATGGATTTTCCATTTGAGCCATCCTTGCACAGTAGTCCTTCTTATGGCGGTTACGCCGCTTTTATTCCGTGAAGGGTACAAGTTTGAAGGTTCCACTCAAACGACTTATGGGCGCAGTATGCAGGGGAACAAACATGGGTGAAGAAAATATGAAAACAAAAAAGCCGTTTAATGCAAAATTATTTTATAGGCGCACCTGCCTGATCATTTATGATATCATCAGCGTGATCCTGGCAAGTTATGTTGCGCTTCTTATGCGTTATAACTTTGAAATGGTGGAAATCCCTGATTATTTCATAAACCCTATTAACAGGTTTCTGCCCATAAATATTGCGATCACGCTGGTGGTGCTGTATCTGTTCCGCATGTATAACAGTTTATGGGCGTTTGCCGGGGAGACAGAGCTGCAGAACCTGGTCATGGCAAGTGTGTGTTCTTCAATACTCCAGGCGGTGGGAATCCAGTTTTTTAAGGTGCCGGGGCAGCAGGCAGTGCCGGGAAGTTATTATTTCCTGTATACTTTCCTTTTGATCAGCTTTATCTTTTGCAGCCGGTTTTCCTATCGGTTTTTCAGGGGATTGAAGCATAAAAAGCAAAATAAGAATAACAATATTTCCGTGATGGTGATCGGTGCCGGGGAAGCGGCAAACGCTATCATCAAGGAGATTGTAAATAGTAATTTTTCTACCATGGTGATCCGCTGCATCATAGATGACGACGGAGGGAAGTGGGGGAAATTTATCCAGGGGATCAAGGTGGTCGGCGGCAGGGACAGGATCATTGAATGTGCCGATACTTTCAGCATCGATGAGATCATTGTGGCTATGCCTTCGGCCAGCAGGGCGGAAATATCCGCCATTTTGGATATCTGCAAGGAGACGAGCTGTAAGCTCCGTTCTCTTCCCGGGATGTACCAGCTGGTAAACGGTGAGGTCAGTGTAAGCAAGCTGCGGGATGTGGAAGTGGAGGATCTGCTTGGACGGGACCCCATTGAGGTAGATATTGATTCTATTTTAGGCTATGTGAAAGGGAAAAGGGTGCTGGTCACCGGCGGCGGGGGGTCCATTGGCAGCGAGCTTTGCCGTCAGATCGCAGGGCACAGGCCAGAGCTTTTGATCGTGTTTGATATTTATGAGAATTGTGTTTATGATGTGCAGCAGGAATTGATGATGAAATATCCGGAGCTGAAGTTGGAGGTATTGATCGGTTCCGTCCGCAATACCAACCGGATGAACTGGATCTTTGAAACCTATAAGCCGGAGATCGTGTATCATGCGGCGGCTCATAAGCATGTGCCGCTGATGGAGCAAAGTCCCAATGAAGCCATCAAAAATAATGTGTTCGGTACCTGGAAGACTGCTCAGGCGGCAGCCATGAACGGAGCGAAGCGGTTTGTGATGATCTCCACGGACAAGGCAGTGAACCCTACGAATATTATGGGGGCCAGCAAACGGATCTGCGAGATGATCATACAGACCTTTAACAAGCATTACGACACGGAATTTGTGGCAGTGCGGTTTGGCAATGTGTTAGGCAGCAACGGCAGTGTGATTCCGCTGTTTAAAAAGCAGATTCTGGCGGGAGGACCGGTGACGGTGACCCATCCGGATATCATCCGCTATTTTATGACCATCCCGGAAGCGGTGTCGCTGGTCCTACAGGCCGGCGCTTACTGTAAGGGCGGGGAGATCTTTGTCCTGGATATGGGGAAACCTGTTAAGATTTTAGATCTTGCGAAAAACCTGATCCGCTTATCCGGTTACCGGGTAGGCGAGGATATCCAGATAGAGTTTACGGGATTACGCCCAGGGGAGAAGTTGTATGAGGAACTCCTTATGGATGAGGAAGGGCTTACGGAGACGGCAAACAAACTGATCCATATTGGCAAGCCCATAGAGATTGACGAAATGAAATTTTTTGTCCAGTTAAAAGAACTAAAAGAAGCAACCAAAAATGAAGAGGATGATATCAGGCCTTTGGTCCAGGCCATTGTGCCCACATATCATTACGCGCAAAGTGATGCGCAGAAATGAGGAGAAAATGTCGGGAAAACGAATTTATCTTTCCAGCCCTACCATGCACGGGGAGGAGCAGGCGTTTGTAAAGGAGGCTTTTGACACCAACTGGGTGGCTCCTTTAGGACCTAATGTGAATCAGTTTGAAAAGGAATTAGCGGATCATGTGGGAATTGGCCATGCCGCCGCATTAAGCGCCGGCACGGCAGCCATCCATCTGGCTTTGCGGATCTTAGGAATCGGGAAAGGGGATGTAGTGTTTGTTCCCAGCCTGACCTTCAGCGCTACCTGTAATCCGGTGGTCTACGAAAACGCAACGCCGGTGTTTATTGATTCCGAGGAAGATACCTGGAATATGAGCCCGCAGGCCCTTGAGAAAGCTTTTGAAAAGTATCCTCATGCAAAAGCGGTGATCGTGGTTCATTTGTACGGAACCTGTGCCAGGTTGGATGAAATCACGGAAATCTGTAAGCGGCACAAGGTGACGCTGATCGAGGATGCGGCGGAGTCCCTTGGGAGCACCTATAAAGGAAAATATACAGGAACTTTTGGTAAGATTGGGATTTATTCGTTTAACGGAAATAAGATCATCACAACCTCCGGCGGCGGTATGCTGGTATCGGAAGATGAGGAGATTACAAAAAAAGCCACATTTCTTGCCACCCAGGCAAGGGATCCGGCAAGGCATTACCAGCATTCCCAGATTGGCTATAACTATCGGATGAGTAACGTGACGGCCGGAATAGGGAGGGGCCAGCTCCTTCATTTAGAGGAACATAAGAAGTTAAAAAAGGCAATTTATGCCGGATACCGGGAAGCGTTCCAGGATATAGAGGAGATCAGGCTAAACCCCTTAAATCCGGATGGAGATGATAATTGCTGGCTGACCTGCATGACGATCGGGGAAGGCTGTGAGGTGACACCGGATCAGGTCATGGATGCATTGGAAGCAGAAAACATCGAAACCCGCCCAATCTGGAAGCCCATGCATTTACAGCCGGTGTTTGAGCAGTGCGATTTCGTGACAGGAGAAGGGTTTTGGAGCGATCTTCCTACAGGGCAGACCATAAAGAGCGTATCCGGGGATATTTTTGCAAGAGGGCTCTGTCTTCCCAGCGATATTAAAAATACGAAAGAAGATATGGAAAAGATCATTGGGATTGTAAGAGGGGTATTTGGGAGATAAAAAGCGAAGGAACAACTGGAGGAACCATGTACAAAAACGGTATAAAAAGGTTGATTGATATATTGGTATCAGGACTGGGGATTGTTGTTTTGTCTCCCGTGTTTCTTATTTTGTACGTGCTGGTGCGGGTGAAGCTGGGAAAACCGGCGCTGTTTACCCAGGAAAGACCGGGGAAGGATGAAAAGATATTTAAATTGTATAAATTCCGGTCCATGACGGATGAGAGGGATGAAAAAGGGGAGCTGCTGCCGGATGAAAGCAGGCTTACCCGGTTTGGGAAGCTTCTCCGCTCCACAAGTTTAGATGAATTGCCGGAGCTTTTCAATATTGTAAAAGGTGATATGAGCCTGGTAGGGCCAAGGCCTCTTTTGGTCAGATATCTTCCCTATTATACGGAGCGGGAAAGGCATCGCCATGATGTTCGTCCGGGACTTACCGGGCTGGCGCAGGTAAATGGCAGAAGTGTACTTGGATGGGAACAACGATTTGCGTATGACTTGCAGTATGTGGAAAATGTGTCTTTTAAAATGGATGTGAAGGTGCTTGGAATGACGGTAGAAAAGGTTTTAAAGAGATCGGGAACTTTTTCCGGTGCGGCGCAGGAGATAGAGGATTTTGATGTTTACCGTATGGGAAAGCCGGAGAGGGTGACACCCTATTATCTCGTTCATCGTGGAAAGTTTCATGAAAATTGTAAGGCCGTTGAGGAGGCCTTTGAAAATGCGTGGGAGGGGAAAGTGCTGTATGGTTATTCAACCAAGACGAACCATCATCCCGTTTTGCTGAACTTTGCAAAAGACCGGGGATGGTATGCCGAAGTTGTATCTGCCAAAGAGCTTTCCTATGTTCAGGAGCTTGGATTCGGCGCCGGAGATATCATTTGTAACGGGCCGGTAAAGGGAAAAATGTTGGAAGAAGCGCTGGAGAAGCGCTATATTCTGAATTTGGACAGCATACAAGAAATACAGGAGTTATGCGCATGTGTGAAGGGCAGGAAGATCAATCCGGAGAATCTGCAGATCGGGATCCGGATCAATTTTAATCTGGAGAAGGAATGTCCGGGTGAAACATCGGCGGGAGACCAGGTGGGCCGGTTTGGGATCTGTTATGAAAACGGGGATGTAAAAAGAGCGATTGCGCTGCTAAGCGAGAATGGGATCCCGGTTAAAGGGCTTCACATGCACAGCAGTACGAAGACCAGAAGTCTGCGCATTTATGAGGCTTTGTCCAGGATGGCAGGAAGGATAGTGGAAGAGTTTTGTTTATCCTTAGACTTTATTGATATAGGAGGCGGTTTTTTTGGCGGAATGGTTCTGCCCGGAAAACCATTGATGAAAGAGTATGCTAACGTAATAGCGGAAGAATTGAAAAAGAAAATGGATTCTTTAAAGGTAACGCTGATCGTGGAACCGGGAGCTTGTGTGCTGGCAACGGCAGTTGACTATGTGGCGGAGGTTTCTAACCTTCGGGAGATAAGAGGGGAGCGGGTCGTGACGCTGGATGGCACCGTGATTCATATCAATCCTTTCATGTCCAAGAGAACTCCTCTCTTTACGGTAGAAAATGCCGGACAAAGCGAGAAAGTAATACCGGTACAGCATATTTGTGGGTGCACCTGTATGGAAATGGACAGGTTTTGTTCTCTCAAGGAAGCAGGCGAAATAAAGAGCGGGAGCAGATTTGTTTTTCATGGCGCAGGAGCTTATACCATGGCGTTTAACAGTAATTTTATCGTCGATCCTCCTTTGGTATATGTGGATGAAGATTAGGGCGCATAACGGTTGTAAAGAATTTTGGAATAGTATATACTGTTTTTTATGAGGTTTTGTATGAATATCTTAATATTAAGCGCAGGAACAAGAAATAAAATTGTACAGTATTTTAGGAGATGCATTGGGGACTCAGGGAAAGTGATCGCGACGGACTGTTCGAATATAGCGCCGGCAGTGTATGATGCGGACTTTTTTTATCTGGTTCCCAGAATAACTGCGCCCGGGTATTTGGATGAGATATTGGATATCTGTAAAAAAGAGAAGATCCGCGGTGTATTTTCCCTGATCGATCCGGAGCTTTCTTTGCTTGCGAAGGAGAAGGAGAAATTTCTTAGCATAGGAACAGTGCCGGTTATTTCTCCATATGAGCTGGTAGAGACATGCTTTGATAAGTATCAGATGTTTCAGATGTTAGGTAAAATGGGAATCCCCACCGGGAAGTGCTTTGTAGAGAAAGAAAAGTTTTATCAGGCAAAAGAAGACGGGGATATTGATTATCCGGTGTTTGTAAAGCCGGTCAGAGGCAGTGCCAGCTTAAACATCAATCAGGTAAGCGCCGATCGGGAAATGGAAGCGCTTTTTGGGCGGTATGAAGATCTCATGATTCAGGAGTTTATGCATGGACAGGAATATGGCGCGGATGTATATGTTGACATGCTGTCAGGAAAATGTACGTCTATTTTTTTAAAGAAGAAAATCAGGATGCGGGCCGGTGAGACGGACAAGTCTGTTTCCGTGAAAAACCCTGAGCTTTTCAGGATATTACAGGATTTTGTGGAAAAATGTGGTTTTTGCGGAATGATAGACATTGACTTGTTTGAGGAAAATGGGATTTTTTATCTATCAGAAGTAAATCCAAGGTTTGGCGGAGGATATCCCCATGCATATGCCTGCGGTGTGGACATGCCGCAGCAAGTGGTCCAAAATCTTCGGGGTGAGGAAAATCCTGTCAGGATCGGAGAATACCAGGAAGGTATCTGCATGATGAAATACAATGAAATTGCCATCGTGGATATGAATGGTAAGGAGATTGTTGAATAGATGGGTAAAATATTGATACTTGCCAATTCTTCCGACGGATTATATGATTTCAGAAATGAATTGGTAGAAAAGCTTTTGGAAAAGGAACAGGTGGTGGCAAGCCTTCCGGATCACGTGAAAACGAAAGAGCTTTTGGATGAGGGGTGTAAAGTGATCCATACACCCATCAACAGGCGCGGGATAAACCCCATAGAGGATATAAAGCTTTTTTTCAATTACTGCAGGCTGATGAGGCAGGAAAAACCGGATTTGGTATTGACCTATACGATCAAGCCTAATATTTATGGGGGCTTTTGCTGCAGAGTGATGAAAATACCGTATATTGTGACGATCACAGGGCTTGGCAGCGCCTTTCAAAAGAAAGGGATGCTTCTTGGCATGGTGGTCCAAATGTATCGACTTGGTATAAGGAAAGCGGAATGTGTATTTTTTCAAAATGAAGAAAACCGTAATATTTTTGAAAAGTTTGGGATCAAAGGCAAAAGCGGCAGGCTGGTAAAGGGGTCGGGAGTTAATTTAAAGCGACATGAGATGGAAGAATATCCTAAAGGAAATCCGGTTAAATTTCTTTATGTAGGGCGGATCATGCGGGAAAAGGGGATCATGGAATTTCTTTTGGCGGCGGAAAAACTCCATAGTGATAAGGTCTGTTTTGAACTGCTGGGGTCGTGTGATGAAGATTTGCAGGATGTTTTAGACGAATATGAAAAAAAAGGCTGTGTGAAGCAGCTTGGGTTTGATCCTCAGGTGCATCAGCATTTAAAGGAGTGTTCGGCGCTGGTTCTGCCTACTTATCATGAAGGGATGAGCAATGTTTTGATGGAGGCGTCGGCAACGGGAAGGCCGGTGATCGCAACAAATATCAGCGGATGCCGTGAGATATTTGAAGAAGGTCTTACCGGGTTTGGGTGTAAGCCCGGCAGTGCGGAAGAACTGATAGAAGCGATAAGGAAATTTTTGGCCCTTTCACCGGAGCAGAGGGCTGACATGGGCCGAAAGGCGCGGCAAAAGATGGAAAAAGAATTTGACAGATGGAAAGTGGTTAAGGAGTACATGGAGGAAATACATAAGAGCCTGAATAAGGAGGATAAAAATGAATCTGTATGAAAAACTATTAAGTGGAGAAGAGAAGCTGTCACTGGTAGGCCTTGGCTACGTGGGGATGCCCATTGCCGTTGCCTTTGCAAGAAAGATCAAGGTGGTAGGTTTTGACTTAAACGAAAAGAAGATTGCATTATATAAAAGCGGCATTGACCCTACGAAAGAAGTGGGGGATGAGATGATCGGGAGCACTACCGTGGAATTTACCGCAGATCCGTCAAAGCTCCGGGAAGCAAAATTCCATATTGTGGCGGTGCCTACGCCGGTAAACGACGATCATACGCCGGATTTAAGCCCGGTGGAAGGAGCCAGCCGTATTTTGGGACAAAACCTGACAAAGGGATCTGTGGTGGTGTTTGAATCTACAGTTTATCCCGGGGTCACGGAAGATATCTGTGTTCCTATTTTGGAAAAAGAATCCGGATTAACATGCGGAGTAGACTTTAAGATTGGCTATTCTCCGGAGCGGATCAACCCCGGTGACAAGGTTCATCGTTTGGAGACCATTGTGAAGATCGTATCGGGCATGGATCAGGAGACCTTAGATACGGTGGCGAAAGTTTATGAGCTTGTGGTGGAGGCAGGCGTCCACCGGGCCGGATCCATCAAGGTGGCGGAGGCTGCCAAGGTAATTGAGAACAGCCAGAGGGATATCAACATTGCCTTTATGAACGAGCTGTCCATAATCTTTAATAAGATGGGGATCGATACCAAGTCGGTGTTAGAGGCGGCAGGAACAAAGTGGAATTTCCTGAAATTTTATCCCGGGCTTGTAGGGGGCCACTGTATCGGCGTGGATCCTTATTATCTGACCTACAAGGCGGAAGAACTTGGATACCATTCCCAGATCATCCTTTCCGGACGGCGGATCAATGACGATATGGGGAAATATGTGGCAGAGAGTATGGTAAAGAACCTGATCAAAGCGGATATCCCGGTAAAAAGGGCGAAAGTGGCAATCCTTGGTTTTACCTTTAAGGAAAACTGCCCGGATACCAGAAATACCAAGGTGATCGATATTTATAAGGAGCTTGGGGAGTATGGGATCACGCCTTTGGTGGTGGACCCGGCGGCGGATGCGGAGGAAGCAAAGCGGCTTTACGGCATCACATTTGAAACCATGGATGCGGTGAAGGATATGGATGCGGTGATCATTGCCGTTGCCCATAAAGAGTTTTCCGGTCTTGACAAGGAGACGATCGGTCAATTTTATCACACAAAGCATGAAAAGAAGGTGCTGATGGATCTTAAGGGATTGCTTGACAGGAATGAATATCTGACACAGGATTATATTTACTGGAGATTATAAATGTTCGGCTGCCGCCTCTTGGGTGGCTTGCGATGTGCAGGAGAGGAAAAAGATGGGATATCGGGATATAACGTTTGAAGCGGACAGTGTGTTTTTGGTGACAGGAGGCGCCGGTTTTATCGGTTCTAACCTGTGTGAGGCGATTCTTTCCATGGGGTATGCGGTCAGGTGCCTGGACAACCTTTCTACCGGGAAATATGAGAATATTGAGCCTTTTTTGGAGAACCCCAGGTTTACCTTTATCAAAGGGGATATCAGGGAGCTGGATACCTGTATGGAAGCCGCAAAAGATGTGGATTATGTTTTAAACCAGGCTGCCTGGGGGAGTGTTCCAAGAAGTATTGAGATGCCTCTTTTGTATGAGGAGATCAACATCAGGGGAACTTTAAATATGATGGAGGCGTCCCGGTTAAACGGGGTGAAGAAGTTCGTGTACGCATCCAGCTCTTCCGTTTACGGCGACCATCCGCAGCTTCCCAAAAAAGAAGGACAGGAAGGAAAGCTTCTTTCCCCTTATGCGCTGACTAAGCGTGTGGATGAGGAGTATGGAAGGCTTTATAAGGTACTCTACGGGCTGGATACCTATGGGATGCGGTATTTTAATGTGTTTGGGAGAAGGCAGGATCCGGAAGGAGCCTATGCGGCCGTGATTCCCAAATTTATCAAGCAGCTGATGGACGGCGAAGTACCTACGATCAATGGTGACGGCCGGCAGTCCAGGGATTTTACCTATATAGACAATGTGATCGAAGCGAATTTGAAAGCCTGTAAGGCGTCTTCAGAGGCGGCCGGCGAGGCGTTTAATATTGGTGCAGGCGGCCGGGAATATCTGATTGATGTATACCATGAGCTTTGCCATGCCCTTGGCAGGGATGTGGAGCCCCATTTTGGCCCGGACCGGGCAGGGGATATTAAGGATTCCAACGCAGACATCGGCAAGGCAAGGGAACTTTTGGGGTATGACCCTGAATATGATTTTGCAAAAGGGATCAGCCTTGCAATTGACTGGTATAAGGAGAATCTGTAAGTGAAAATTGCAGTGAGATTAGACGACATAACACCTGATATGGATTGGGAAGGCTTCCTGCGTTTTAAAGCGCTTCTTGACCGGTATCAGGTGAAGCCGCTTATAGGGGTCATTCCCCAAAACAGGGATGAAAATGTAAAAGGCAGCGGGAACGGAAGGCCAGGGGATTTCTGGGCATATATCCGAAAGCTGCAGGAGGAAGGCTGGGTGGTGGCTATGCACGGGTTTGAGCATGTCTATACCACCCAAAGGGGAGGCTTGTTTCCACTGAATCATTTTTCTGAGTTTGCGGGACTTCCCTATGAAAAGCAAAGACAGATGTTTGAGGACGGGAAAAAGCTCCTGGAGGATAAGGGAGTTGTTACAGATCTTTTTATGGCGCCGGCTCATTCCTATGACCGAAATACCCTAAAGGCCCTTAAAGATACGGGGTTTAAAGGGATTACCGACGGGTTTGGGGATTGTCCTTATGTGTATCAGGGGCTTACCTTTTATCCCATTTCCTTTCGGTTTTCTGCCACATTAAAAAAGAAAAAAGGATATTCCACCATGGTGGTCCATACCGGAACGAATACGGAAAAAGAGATGGAACAGTACGAAGGGTATTTCCAGAGGGGAGATGTCACGTGGATTTCTTATGGGGAATACTTAAATGTTAAGGCAGCAAAACGGGGGATTTTGGGAAGGTGCCGGGAATTTCTGATGGCAACGGGGAAATTTTGGCTGGTGAAGCTGATGCGGGAAAATGGAGTTTGACCAAATATGAAGAAAAAGATAGATTTGTTTACCGTCATAAATTTTTTAGCCTGCATGCTGTTTTATGTATTTTTTGCTTTTCTTGATGGTGCGGTGATTTGCGTGGATTCTCCGTCATATATCAATATGCAAAGCTCAAGAGAGCCTTTATACCCAATATTATTGGCTCTGGCCAGGTGTATTTTTAAAGGGGGGCAGGAAGGGGATTATTTGGCTGCAGTTGCTTTTTTTCAAAGCATTTTGATGGCGGTTTCCGTGTTTGCATTAGAGGAATATTTACGGAAAAAATTGAATGTTTCCAAGATAGCTTCCGTGCTTGTAATGTTGATACCGCTGGCGGTATCCCTTCTTTGCCGTTTTGCCGCCAGACGGGGATCTATGTATTCCAACAGTATTTTAACAGAAGGCATAGCCATTCCTCTTTATTTACTTTTTTTTCGGTTTCTGATAGAATATATTGCCAGTAACACTCAAAAAAGCTTGTGTTGGTGTCTGGCATTATCGTTTTTGATGATTTCTACCAGAAAGCAGATGCTTTTTGCATTTGTATTGCTGCTCTTTGCAATTATTTATGTTGCAGGCAGGAAGAAAAAGGCAGGCTATGGAATTGCCACTGTTTTATTAAGTATTATCTTGGTTTTTGGTGCAAACATGATATTTGATGTTGGCTATAATTATATGGTAAGAGGGGAGCGGACCACGCACTCCAGTGATATCAGGTTTATTGCAACGGTGGCTTTTTATACCGCAGACAGAGAGGATGCCGTATTCATAGAGGATGCGGATGTCAGGGAACTGTTTTTGGAAATATATGATACCTGCGAGGAACAAGGATATTTAGGACATAGCGCAGGCAAGGGATGGAAGGAAAGGGTTTCCCATTTTGGCGATAATTATGACAAGATTCAGATTGATACCATGTGGCCCCAAACAAGCGCCTATGTGCAACAGCATTTTGACTGCAGCAATGCACAGATCAGTGAATATGAAGATGAGATTATGGGACAAATCAGCAAAGATGTTATTCCGCGGTATATTGGCCAAGTAATCCGGATCTTTTGGGATAATTTTCTGGCAGGGATGGTTTTGACAGTTTCCCAATTTCACCCTGTTTTGATTTACTATAGCATTGTAGTATATATGATATATCTTATTTTGCTAATTATATCGTCAAAAACTGATAAAGATAAAAAAGTATTTTTATTTTCAGCGGCAGTTTTTATTGCAGTGGTCTTTAACGTAGGGCTGGTTTCCCTGGTTATTTTCTGTCAGACGCGATACACGATATATAATATGGCATTGTTTTATATTGCCCTTATTGTAATGGCTGATGCACAGTTAAGGAAACGAAAGGGAGCACGCAAGAAGGGCTCATGAGGGAAAGGTATGGGTATCAATATGGAAACTCCTATCCGCATATTGCATGTTCTAGGCGGCACCAATTTAGGCGGCGCTGAAAGCCGGACTATGGATCTGTACCGCCACATGGACAAAAGCATGGTGCAGTTTGACTTTCTGGTACATACGGACAAGGAAGGGTATTTTGATAAGGAAATTGAAGAACTTGGGGGACATATTTACCGTGTTTCCCGTTTTCGTGTTTATAACTATTTTTCTTATGTACGCCAATGGAAACGATTTTTTAAGGTTCATCATGAGTACAGAGCGGTACAGGGGCATATGACCAGCACGGCGGCAATTTATCTGCCCATTGCAAAAAAGGCCGGGATTTCTGTTACCATTGCCCATGCGAGAAGTGCCGGAGTAGATCGGGGGATAAAAGGTGCCCTGACCCGGTATTTAAGGCGAAACCTTCCGGAAAAGACAGACTTTATGTTTACCTGTTCTAGGCTGGCAGGCATATCCGTTTTTGGAAAGAAGGCGGTGGAAGAAGGAAAAACGGTTTTCCTGCCTAATGCCATTGACTGCGGAAATTTTGCATACAATCCGGAAATGCGCAAAAAAATAAGGGAAGAGCTTGGGATTGCGGATCAATATGTGATCGGACATGTGGGCAGGTTTCATTACGCAAAAAACCATGAGTATCTTTTAAGGGTATTTGCGGCATTATGCCAGGCCAAGGCAGATGCCGGGGATCATCATAAAGCCAGGATTGAGTATAGGCTTCTTCTTTTAGGGGAAGGGGAGCGGATGGAACTGGTAAGGCAGCAGGCGAAAGATCTTGGCATAGAAGAACTGATATGTTTTGCGGGAAATAAAGGTAATGTATATGACTATTATCAGGCTATGGACTACTTTGTCTATCCTTCCAGATACGAAGGGCTTCCGGGTACGGTGGTGGAGGCACAGGCATCCGGGCTCAGATGTCTGATTTCCGACAGTATCTGTGAGGAAGTGGGGATCACGGACCTTCTGCATACCATGAGCCTTGAAAAAACACCGAAGGAGTGGGCGGATTATATCATAAAAACCAGGGATTATGACAGAGTAAGTTATTGGGAAGAGGTAAAAAAGGCAGGATTTGATGTGACGGCGCAGGCAGGGAAGATGATGGAGTTTTACGAGACGGGGAACTGGGTATGAAAAAAATTATGCTGATAACGCCAATGCTCCATCAGGGTGGATTTGAGAGAGTCTGTGTGATGACTGCCCGGCTTTTGCAAGAGGATTATGAAGTAGTGGTGGTTGTGTTTTCCATGGAAGACATAGCGTTTGATATATCAGGGATCAAGGTGATCGACCTAAAGCTCCCTGCGCGGAAAGGGAAATTGGGGAAACTCTTCAATATCCTGAGAAGGTGTCTTAAACTTAGCTTTCTGCAAAGAAGGTTAAAAACAGATGTATCTTACAGTTTTGGGATGAGCGCTAACATTTCCAATGCGCTCAGCTTTGGGGCAAAGAAAAAGATAGCGGCATGTCATTCCTTTGAGGAGATAAAGGATAATTCCTATATGAAGCTGATAGGACGCCATGCGGATATGGTGGTTTGCTGTTCCCAAAAAATGACGGAACTGACAAAAAATCTTTATGGCTTTGACCATGTGAGGACTCTTTGGAATCCTTGTGACATTGAAGAAATTTTGGAACAAAGCAGCCATACTAAGGGGGAAGATTTAATGTTTTTCCGGTCAGGGCATAAGGTTTTGGTGTCTATGGGACGGGAGGACGATGTAAAGGGATTTTGGCATCTGTTAAAGGTGTTCCGTAAAATTTATGAAAATGAACCGGATAGCAGATTGGCGGTCATAGGGGAAGGAAATTTTGAAGAGTACAAAAAGCTGGCAGATGAGTTAGGGATCAGGGACAGGGTATTATTTACAGGTCTTAAGAAAAACCCCTTTCCTTACTTGCGTTTATCAGCGTGTTACCTGCTCACTTCATTAAGCGAAGGGCTTCCCAATGCCCTCGTAGAAGCATTGGCTTTATCCTTGCCCATTGTGTCTGTAAACTGCCTGTCCGGTCCGGCGGAAATTTTAAACCGAGATTGGCAGGAGGCAGAAGGAAAGGAAGAAACTTATTTGGCTGATTTTGGGATTCTGACGCCAAGGCTTCCGGAAAAAAGAGATTTTACCGTAACATGGAAGGATGAAGGTAAAAGGGAACTATTGCTTGAAAAGTCCCAGGAGGAATTTGCAAAAGCGGTCATTGGCCTTTTTCAGGATAGAGCATTGTACGATAAGTATCGGGAATCTGCCTTAGGACGGGCGCGGGATTTCTCAAAGGAAGCGTATTTAAAAGGGTTGGTTTCCTGCATAGATAATCTGTAGACAGCCTAAAAGAAGGGATAATGTTGCCTGTATGTGTGGAATATGCGGATATTTCAGTAAAAATAGAATAACGGAAGAAAAATTACAGGAAATGAACGACACAATGTACCACCGAGGGCCGGACGACCATGGAGTTTCCCTATATCAGGCCGGGGAAGGGTACAGTGTGGGAATGGCGCAGAGAAGGCTGGCGATCATGGATCTGTCGCCGTTGGGTCATCAACCCATGGAGTCGGCAGATGGTCAGACAGTGGTGGTTTTTAATGGGGAGATCTATAACTTTAACAAGTTGAAAAAAGAGCTTTCAGATTATCCGTTTCAATCCACTTGTGATACGGAGGTGATTCTTGCCGCTTACCGGCGGTGGGGGATTTCCTGTGTGGAAAAGCTTCAGGGGATGTTTTCTATTGCGTTATTTGATCGGAAAAAGGATACCTTATACCTGATCCGCGACAGGATAGGGAAAAAGCCGTTGTATTATTGGATTGAAGATGGAAATCTTGTATTTGCGTCAGAATTAAAGCCGATTATGAAGTGCCCCGGGTTTCATGCTAAAATAAGAAAAGACGTGATATCCCGTTTTTTGTATCAGCAGTATCTGTGCGAGCCAGACAGTATTTTTGAGGGGGTATATAAAGTAGAGCCGGGAAGCATTGTAAGTTTTTGCCATGGGCAGGAAGATAAATACTTTTATTGGGATATTAAGAACGTTTATCGGGAAAAGAAAGGAACTTTCACGGGGAATTATGAAGAGGCAAAGGCGCGGCTTTTGGACCTTTTGCGGGGAGCCGTCAGGGAAAGGCTGGTGGCCGATGTGCCGGTAGGGAGCTTTTTAAGCGGCGGCTACGATTCTTCACTGGTGACATCAATAGCCCAGCAGATATCCCATTCTCCCGTTAAAACATTTTCTATCGGGTTTTACGAGGAAAAGTATAATGAGGCAGGATACGCCAGAGAAGTGGCAGCTCATCTTGGCTGTGACCATACGGAATTGTATGTGTCAGAGCAGGACTTGCTGGATATGGTGGAGGATCTTCCTGTGTATTATGATGAACCTTTTGCGGATTCTTCTCAGATTCCGTCTATGCTGGTAGCAAAATTGGCAAGGCAGAAGGTAACAGTGGCCCTGTCCGGTGATGGCGGCGATGAATTTTTCTGCGGCTATCAGACATATGAAAAGGTCAGGCAGGCACAGCTTTTAGATGGTATGGGCGGGGCGGCATGGGCAGTCGGAAAGGCCTTCCACATGCTTGACCGATATCCGTTTAAGGTGCGTATGATTGCAGGCAACAGGGATAAGGAGACGAAGACCCAATTTGCGGCCGGTAACTATCAAAAGGTGGCAGGAGGCATGGTGCTTGGCATGGAGAAGGATTTTGTTCCATGTCTGTACGAGTTTGAATCCATTTATCATGAGAAGAACTGGCAGGCAAGAAGGATGCTGCTTGATATGGGAACTTATTTGCCGGGGGATATCTTATGTAAGGTGGACAGGGCTTCTATGAAGTATTCGTTAGAGACGCGGTGTCCTATTTTAGATCAGGGCGTGATGGAATATTCCTTTTCCCTTCCTCACAGTTTTAAATACAGTAAAGGAACCGGAAAACGGATTTTAAAAGACCTGACTTATCAATACCTTCCCAGGGAATTAATGGAAAGACCTAAAAAAGGTTTCAGCGTACCATTGGATAAATGGCTTCGGGGAATATTAAAAGAACAAGTGTTATCATATGCAGATGAAGGATTTTTAAGAAAACAACAGATATTTGATGTTGTCTACACCCAAAATTTCTTGGAAAAATACATGAAGAAGGGCGATGCCGGCGCCGGAACAGGGGAAAATTACTCTCATTTGGTCTGGGCATTTTTCGTATTTCAAAAATGGTATGAGACATATAGGTCAACAAAGCCATGAAGGGAATAGAGCTTATGGAAAAAAGAAAGAAGCTGCTGTTTCATATTAACAGTATGGGGAAAGGCGGCGCAGAAAAGGTGGTCAGCGTATTGTCCGAGCGGTTTGCGAAGGATGGGTATGAGACGGTGGTGGCAACCTTATGGCAGGCGGATACAGAATATACACTCTCAGATGATGTAAGGAGAATCAATCTGGGGGATAAGAACAGTTCGAAAAATAGAGGCAGGATTGCATTGGCGCTGGGCAGGTTATTAGATCTGCGGAAAATGATCAGGGAAGAAAGGCCTGACTTGGTGATATCCTTTTGTAATAAAGCAAATTTTCGGTGTGCCTACAGTATGGCAGGAATAAAGATCCCTTTACTGGTATCTGTCAGAAATGACCCCAGGGTGGACTATTATCCCCATAAATACGGAATGCGCCAAATGGAAAAAAAGGCGTCCGGCTGTGTATTTCAGACTTATGATGCCATGGAATGCTTTGGGGAGGAATTCAGGAAGAAATCAAAAGTAATTTGGAATCCCCTTGATGATAAGTATATGGTATCCGGATGCAAGGGGGAAGAAAGGTCAAACTATATTGTCAGCGTGGGGAGACTTTGCGTCCAAAAAAACCAGCTTCTGCTGCTTAAGGCTTTCCGGCGCATAATGGAAGAATTTCCCCAATATGAACTTCGGATATATGGAGAAGAAAGTGATGCCGGGGTAAAAGAATCCCTTTGCAAATACATTGACGAAAACGGGATGGGAGGTCGGGTCAGATTTATGGGGCAGAGCAGTCATCTGGAGCGGGAAATGAGAGATGCGTCGCTTTTTGTGCTTTCCTCAGACTATGAAGGGCTGCCCAATGCGCTGATGGAAGCTATGGCATTGGGAATCCCGGTGGTCTCTACGGATTGTTCCTGTGGAGGCCCCAGGGAATTGATAGAGGATGGGGTTTCAGGGCTGCTCATCCCGACAGGGAGCGAAGAGGGGTTATTTATGGCGGTGAAGAAGCTCCTGAATGATCCAAAGCTTGCATGGCAGATAGGGAAAGAAGGGGAAAAAGTAAAAGAAAAGGCATCCCCGGATGCGATATACCAGGAGTGGAAGAAATTTGTGGAGGAACTTACTTGATGGGGCAAATGACGGTTGCACTATATATCAGCAGTCTGAGAAAAGGCGGGGCGGAGCGGGTGGCTGCCAATTTGGCAGACCATCTGCATCACCGGGGATATCAGGTGATATTGGTGACGACCCATAAGCTGGAAGAAGAGTATCCTATTGCACCAGGGATCAAAAGGGAGATTTCTGAACCAGATGCGGCAGAACTAAGAAAAGGGAGGATTGGGAACTTTCTGACCAGATTTCGGAAGCTAAGGGGGATTTGGAAAAGATACCAACCGGATGTTATTTTATCTTTTATCGGCAAAAATAATCTTATGGCGGTCATGACTTCTTTTGGTCTGCATATTCCGGCAGCGGTTTCCGTGCGGAGCGATCCGCTCCGGGAATATTATAACGGGCTGTTAAGGTTTCTGGCCAAAACTCTTTTCGGGGCGGCGGCGGGAGTGGTGCTCCAGACCAAAGAAAGTATTTCCTTTTTCCCAGGGTATATCAGGAAAAAGGCCGTGATATTAAAAAATCCTATCAACCCCCAGTTTTTCAGGGAGCGTTACAGGGGGGAAAGAGAAAAAACAATTGTTACCGTAGGCAGGGTTGACGAAAATAAAAACCACAAAATGCTGGTGAAAGCGTTTGCGGGGATTGCGGATGAATTTCCTGAATATAGGCTGATCATATATGGGGATGGAGATAAGCGGGAAGAACTTATGAAAATGGCAGAATCCCTTGGGCTGCAGGATCGGGTTCTGCTTCCGGGGAATATAAGCAATGTGGCGGACGCTATTTATAAAACACGTGTTTTTGTATTATCTTCTAATAAAGAAGGGATGCCAAACGCACTGATCGAAGCAATGGTCATGGGGCTGACCGTTATCTCTACGGATTGTCCCTGTGGAGGGCCAAAGGAGTTGATTGACCCTGGTATTAATGGTTTATTGGTACCTGTAGGAGATGAAAAGATATTGCAGGAAAACCTGCATTTTGTATTAAATAACTTGCAAAGGTCAGATTTGATGGGTGAGAACGCAAAGAAAACATGTGAAATTTATTCTTCCGGAAAGGTTCTGGAGGAGTGGGAAAATTACTTGAATTTACTGGCATTTTCGCGGAAGTAGGTGAGGAAAGATGTGTGGGATTGCAGGGTTTTGTAATTTTGCAGGAGATAAGGTCGAAAATTTAGAGAAAATGAAGATGAAAATACTTCACCGGGGTCCGGATGGAGGCGGCTCCTTCTTTTCTAAGGATGGAAGGGTGGCATTAGGTCACAGGCGTCTTTCTATTCTTGATCTGTCTGAAAAAGGTTCTCAGCCTATGGTTTCTCATAGTGGAAGGTTTGCGATCGCTTATAACGGGGAAATTTATAATCATAAGGAGATTGCGGAAAAATTACTTGCGGAAAAGAGAGTGGATGGCTTTCGGGGTACTTCCGATACAGAGGTGCTTTTGGAAGCTTTTGAGACTTATGGGGTGGAAGAGGCCATTGGTATGTGCAGGGGGATGTTTGCCATTGCCCTGTATGATCAGAAGGAAAAAGTAATATATCTTTTACGGGACAGGGTGGGGGAAAAACCGCTTTATTATGGGATTGTGAACGGAAGCTTTGTCTTTGCTTCTGATGTGGGATGCTTTTCCGTGCTGGACGGGTTTTCAAATCCGGTCAACAGGGAAGTCCTGGACTTGTATTTTCTTCATGGTTACATTCCGGCGCCTTATTCTATTTATGAAAAGATATGGAAATTACAGCCAGGCTGTATCCTGAAGCTTCCGGTTCCTTATGATACATGGGAAATCCGCTCTTATTGGAGCATGAAGGAGGCTGCCAGGTACGGACAGCAGAATTTATTTACAGGAAGCCGCGAGGAAGCTGCAGATGAATTGGAAAGGCTGTTAAAGAGATCGATTACAGGGCAGATGGAGGCTGATGTTCCGGTAGGGGCGTTTTTATCCGCAGGGATTGACAGCAGTACGGTGGTGGCTTTGATGCAGTCACTTTATCCGGGCAGGGTAAAAAGCTTTACCATCGGGATGGAGGATGAGAAATATAATGAAGCCGTTTATGCAAAGGAGATTGCCCGCCTTTTGGGAACAGAGCATACGGAACTTATGATTTCCGGCCAGGATGCTATGGAAGTGATTCCGAAGCTGGCCGGGATGTTTGGGGAGCCTTTTGGTGATTCCTCCCAGATACCTACCTACCTTGTCAGCAGGATGACAAGAGAACATGTGACGGTTTCTTTAAGCGGTGACGGTGGTGACGAATTGTTTTGCGGTTATCGATCTTATCAGTCTGTTGACAGGATTTGGGGGAAAATGAAAAAAATTCCATATGTTATTAGAAAGCCCGTAAGCAATCTGGTGCTGGGAAGCCCTCTTGGAAAAAAGGAAATTTATGAGGTAAAGGCCAGATATCTTAGAGTAAAGGGGCCGGCAGCATTATACGGACTTATGCCGGAGGTTGAGCAGCCTTTGGCAGGGAAGATCAGTTTGAGCCATGGAAGATGTTCCTATGTGCACAGTGAATATGAGGAAGGTTTTTTGGATGAGGCAAATCATAATATTATGTTGATGGACATGCTGATGTATCATCCGGATGATATCCTTGTAAAAGTGGACCGGATGGCTATGGCAAATTCTCTGGAAACAAGGGTACCCTTGTTAGACAAGGATGTGTTGGAATTTGCATGGACACTTCCCATATCGCTAAAGCGGGGAGACGGAACAGGCAAACAGGTGCTTAGAGACGTGCTTTACCGGTATGTGCCCAAAGAATTGATGGAGCGTCCTAAAAAGGGATTTTCCGTTCCCATTGGGAAGTGGCTTGCCCAGCCAGGCCTAAGAGACTGGGCCGAAGAGTTAATAGAGCCGGAGCGGCTTAAAAGGCAAGGGTTTTTGGATTCCAGGATCGTCCAAAGGATCTGGGAAGACTTTACGGATAAGAAAATCTGGCGGCCGCAAGTATGGTATATTTTGATGTTTCAACAATGGCTGTGTGAGGCTGGTAAGGGGTAGGGCTATGTTATTTAATTCCTATATATTTATACTGTTCTTTTTGCCGTTGGTGATGATTGGTTATTACTTTTTAGGCGGCCTGCGAAAAGGCTCTTTTGTGACAGGATTTTTATTTTGTGCCAGCTTATGCTTTGTGGGGTATCAGGGAATTTATCACTTGGCGGTTTTATGCGGAAGCATCTTGCTGAATTTTTTGCTGATCAGGGGCATGGAACAGGCCGGCAGGGCGAAGGGAAGGAAAAAGAAGATCTTTGTTTTCGGGGTCAGCATGAACCTGGTTTTTCTTTTTTTATTTAAGTATCTGGATTTTTTTCTGGAAAATTTAAATTTGCTGCTGCCTGTGGATATTCCCCTTACAGGCCTTGTGATGCCGATCGGTATCAGCTTTTATACCTTTTCTCAGATTGCGTGCCTTGCAGACTGTTATAAAGGAATCCGGTTTGGGGGAAGCCTGGATGACGGGCGGACAAAGCCTTGTTCCTTCGTGGAATACGGGGCGTTTGTTTCTTTTTTTCCCAAGCTGATTCAGGGGCCCATTGCTTCCCACAGGGAAGTAGTGCCTGGGTTTAGGAGCCGGATAGTAAAGAAAATAGATTACGGCAATCTTTGCAGGGGGATTTACGCCTTTGCCTTAGGTCTTGCCAAAAAGGTTTTACTTGCGGATACATTAGCGAAAGTGGTAAATATAGGGTATAGTAATATATCCGAACTGAATACCCCGAGTGCGCTGATGGTCATGGTAAGTTATTCCCTGCAGATTTATTTTGATTTCAGCGGATATTGTGACATGGCGTACGGGATCGGCTATATGCTGAATATTAAATTGCCAATCAACTTTAACTCCCCATATCAAGCGGAATCGGTTTCCGACTTTTGGGAGCGGTGGCATATGACGCTGACAGAGTTTTTTACCAGATATCTCTACATTCCGCTTGGGGGAAGCAGGAAAGGAACAGGCAGGACATATCTTAACATTATGATCGTATTTCTGCTGAGCGGGCTTTGGCATGGCGCTAATTGGACATTTGTCTTATGGGGAATGCTCCATGGAATCATGAAAGTGATGGAAAGGGCCCTTCGTGTAAAAGACTGGAAGATTCCAAGATTTTTGAAGCAAGTAACTACATTTATCATTGTTACTTTTGCATGGAGCATTTTCCGGGCGGACTCCGTTTTGCAGGTTAAGGGATTGTGGGGAAGGCTGTTTTTTGGTGGAGGCGGCGGGATTTACCGTCCTATTACGGATAGCTTTCAAAAATTGATAGAAATCAGTTTTTTATACCGGGCAGGATTGGGAGGAGTGATGGAACGTTTTCCGTGGCTTCTTCTTACCGCATTTGTTTTTATCTTGTTACTGGCATGCTTTACTATGAGAAATACTAAGGACAAGGCAGAGACAATGAAATTTACGAGGTGGAAAATGATCCTGGTGTCAGGACTTATGTTTTGGAGTATCCTGTCACTTGCAGAAATCAGTGAATTTATTTATTTTAATTTTTAAGTGGAAGGATAAAAGTGAATGGAACAGCAAATAGCAAAAAAGTGGTTTAGGAATTGCCTGATGATGCTGGCCGGATTGCTTCTTTTTGTGGCTCTGGCGGTAGTGCTTGTTGATCCTTACTTTCATTACCACAAGCCATTTTCCTTTTTTTCCTATCGCCTGGGTGAGGAACGGTATATTAATGATGGGATACTGCGGCATTTTGATTATAATGCGGTGATAACAGGAACCTCCATGGCGCAAAATTTTAAAACAAGCGAAATGGATGCTTTATTTGGAACAAATTCTGTAAAGGTTCCTTTTTCCGGAGCCGGTTATCAGGAATTATCCCAAAATTTAGACAGGGCGCTTGAGCGGAACGGGCAGCTTAAAACGGTATTATGGGCAATAGATTATAATGGCCTTTTAAGGGAATATGACTGGCAAAAATACGATGATTATCCGGGTTATCTTTATGATGATAATCCTTTTAATGATACGATGTATGTATTTAATAAATCAATCCTGTATCATGGGCTGCTGCCTGTTGTAACGATGAGTCTTTTAGGGGAACCGGGAACAACAATGGATGAATATTCTTCCTGGCGTAATGAGACGGGGCTGGCGCATATCATGCTTTCCTATGACAGAGAAAATGTAAAGCTTGCCAAAGAACGGGAGTTTGGGGAAAAAGAGTATGGAATTGTGACGGAAACGATACAGAAAAATATCGTGGATCTGGTAAACAAGTATCCGGATACAGAATTTATTCTTTTTTATACGCCTTATAGCATTTGTTACTGGGATGCACTGAACTTGAAAAAAACCATGTTCCGGCAGACTGAGGCGGAAAAGGCTGCAACACAGATGCTGCTGAAGTGCCCAAATATAAAGCTGTATAATTTCTTTGATCAGCATGACGTGATTTGCAATACGGATTATTATAATGATGACGGGCATTACAGCAGTGAAGTCAACTCCATGATTCTTAGATGGATCGCAGAAGATACCGGACGGGTGACGGAAGAAAATTATCTTGAGAAGATAGAAGAAGAAAGAGCGTTTTACGGGAATTATGATTATGAAAGTATTTACCGCACATTGGAGGTAGGTGGATGAACATTATCAGGATGTCCGGGGGATTAGGGAATCAAATGTTCCACTATGCATTATATTTAAAGCTCCGGTCCATGGGAAAAGAAGTCAAGTTTGATGATATCAACAATTACCGCGGGGAGAAGGCAAGGCCTATCGTGCTGGCCATCTTTGGCATTGATTATCCCCGGGCCACATGGGATGAGATCACGGCCTTTACCGACCAGTCCATGGAATGGAAAAAGAGGATCCGCAGACACATTTTTGGAAGGAAAGCTGTTGAATATGAGGAAAAAGGATTTTATGACCCGCAGGTGCTTTCCTTTGAACATATGTATCTGAAAGGTACTTTCAGAAGTGAAAAGTATTTTGAGGATATCAAAGATGAGGTAAGGAGTACTTTTAAATTCCCGGAACTTGCAGAGATGCATCTGCCGGAGAAACTTCATCTTTCCACTCAAAAAAGCCTGGAACGGATTGAGAGCACTGAGGCGGTGGCCCTTCATATGTATCGTGGGGATTCCAGAAACAATGAGGAACTTTATGACGGCATCTGCACGGAACAGTATTATGAAGGGGCAGTGCGCTTTATACAGGAAAAATACCCGGATGCCGTGTTTTTCATTTTCAGCAATGAGCCTAAATGGGTAAAGGGCTGGGTGATCTCTCTGATGAAAAGCCAGATTAAAGAGGGGATGACAAAAGAAGATATCAAAAACCTGGAAAGGCGGTTTGTGCTGATGGAGGCAAACAGCCAGCATACCGGTTATCTGGACATGTTTTTAATGAGTAAATGTAAACACAATATTATCAGTAATTCCAGTTTCAGCTGGTGGGCTGCTTGGATCAATGACAATCCAAAGCGGCTGATCTGCGCACCCGGAAAATGGGTGAACGGGGAAGAATGTGAGGACATTTATATTAAAGGCATGGTCTTAGTGAATGAAAAAGGAAAAGTGGAGCGGACAGTTAAGTGATGGATATGATCAGAATGACGGGCGGGCTGGGAAACCAGATGTTCCAATATGCCCTGTATCTAAAATTAAAATCTCTTGGCAGGGATGTAAAGATGGATGATAAGACCCAGTATGAAAGGGAAAACCCCAGGCCGATCATGCTCTGGTGTTTTGGCATTTTTTATCCACAGGCGTCGGCAGAGGAGATAGAAGTGCTGACAGACGGTTCCCTGGCTTTTTTTCACCGGGTAAAAAGGAAAATTTTCGGTAGGAAATCCCTGGAGTATCATGAGGAGACATGGAATTATGACCCACAGGTTTTGGAAAAGACACCGGTTTACCTGACAGGGTATTTTCAAAGCGAAAAATATTTTCAGGATATTGAAGAGCAGGTAAGACAGTCGTTTCAATTTTCGGAAAAGATATGGGAAGGCCTGGATGACGATTTAGAGAATAGAGTCAGGGGATACCGGAAGAAGATAGAAGATTCTTTGGCAGTGTCGGTCCATATCCGGCGGGGGGATTATCTGGATAACGAAGAAGCTTATGGGAATATCTGTACGGAAAAGTATTACCAAAAGGCCATAGAGCTTGTAAGAAAGCGGTATCCGGAAGCGGTTTTTTATTTCTTTAGCAATGAGCCGGCATGGGTGAAAAAGTGGGTGGAAAGAGTATATACCAAAGAGCTTCCTTTTGAGATCATAGAAGGAACAGGGGAAGAATACGGGTATCTGGATCTGTTTTTAATGAGCAGATGTAATCACCATGTTATTGCCAATTCCAGTTTTAGCTGGTGGGGGGCATGGCTTTCCCTGGGGCAGCCTGGAACAGGGAAGAAAATGGTAATTGCCCCCTCTAAATGGCATAACAGGCAGGATTACAGGGATATTTATACCGGAGATATGATAAAGATCACACCAAAAGGTCAGGTCCTGGGGGATGTGGCTGAGGAGACTTTAGGAATATGAAGGAAATGACGAATGAGAAAAAACTGGTTTCCGTAATTGTAACGGCTTATAATATTGAGAGCTATCTGTCAAGGTGCTTAGACAGCCTGGCTGCCCAGACTTACAGTCCACTGGAGATTATTGTAGTGGATGACGGCTCCACGGACTGTACCGCTTCCATTTGCGACAGGTACGAGGCGAAATACGGGAATATCAAGGTAATCCACCGAAAAAACGGCGGGGTATCCGCTGCGCGGAATACAGGGGTTGATGCGGCATCAGGGGATTTTATCGGTTATGTAGACGGAGATGATTGGGTGGAGCCGCAAATGTATGAAAGGATGCTGAATGCCTGCCTGGAAACCGATGCCCAGATTGCAGCCTGCGTGTATCGGGAGATTGGGGAGGGCGGGGAGACGATCTATCCTTCCGGGGAAAGGCTGGAGCTTACCATGCGGGAAGCTATGGAGCTTTTCCTGGGATTTGACCCTAAGTTTCAAATCTATATTTCTGTATGGAGCAAATTATTTGACAGGAAGTTAATAAAAGATCTTCGTTTCACGGAGGGGAAGACTTCGGAGGACATCATGTATACCACATGGGCTCTTACAAAGGCTTCCAAATGTGTTTTTTTGGATGAAGCTTTATACAATTATAAGATAGACCGCAGCAGCAGTATCATGAACGTGAAGCTGGCGGAACGAAGATTTCAAAATGAGATTCCTTTTTGGAAGGAGCAGATTGGTTATCTGTACGGCCTTGGGGAAGAAGAACTGGCAAAGAAGGCTTCTTACCGTTTTTACAGGAGACTGATTGATTATTATCTGGATTTCAGGAAGCGGAAGATGAAAGCTGCGGCAAGGCAGTTAACGGGGATAATAAAAGAGGAAAAGGATGAGATAAAGCGGGTTTACCAGAACGAATTTGTGCCGTTGGGGGATAAGGTTCGGATGAAGCTGGCGCTTATGACACCTTCCGGGTATTATAGGGTGGTAAAGCTGTATGATAAATTTGTGATACCGCTACGACAGTAACGGCGATTTGCTTATATTGGTAAGATGTGGTATACTTTTCTTATTTATGTATACAGGGGATTTCAGGAACACTTCAGGACAGCAGCCACAAGGAGAAGTATGGAAAAATGGACAATGTAAGTATGCTCAAAAAGATCAGGTGTATATTTGACAGGAAGCAGAAATTCCAGCTTTTGCTGCTTGGGATTATGATTTTTATCGGCGGCTTTTTGGAGACCCTTGGGGTAGGCGCCATGATGCCGGTGGTGATGGTGCTGATCACACCGGAAACACTACTTGCGTATATTCAGAAATATGATTTCTTACAAAAAATATGTAATTTTTTTCATATACAAAATGTAAGCCAGATAACCATAGCGTTGCTTTTTGCTTTGATGGCTGTTTACGTGATCAAAAACTTGTATATTTTATTACTGACATATAAACAGAATGCCTTTATTGATCAGAACAGGAACCGGATGATCAGCCGTGTGATGGCGGAATTTTTAAACAGGCCTTATGAGCAGTACCTTGGTGCGGACATTCCAACGGTGTTCCGGATCACGGATAATGATATCCCCCATGCCTTTTCCCTGATGCTCTCCCTGATTCAGCTGGCGTCGGAAGTGGTGGTGTCCGGTTTGATTTTTGTGATGATGCTGATTCTGGATGCAGAAATGACGTTGTTTGTTATTGTTTTGTTCGGGGTACTTACCTTATTGATCATTAAGGTATTTAAACCGCGCTTAAATAAGATTGGGAGTAAAAACCAGTCCATACAGTCCAGGATCGCCAAGTGGAGAATACAGGCAATCTACGGACTCAAGGATGTTAAGGTACTTAACAGAGAAGAATTTTTTGTAAGGAATTATTACGAGAGTGGGAAAGTAGGCGCTAACGTAGCGACTACCTATGCGGTTCTTAATAATATGCCCCGGCTTTTGATCGAAACGGTGTTTATTGTGGGGATGCTGGGTTTCCTTATGCTATTTATTAAAGGCGGCGGCGATATGTCGCTGATGGTGTCTACGGTATCGGCTTTTGGTGTGGCGGCAATGAGGGTCCTGCCCAGCGTAAACCGGATCAATACTTATATTACGCAGATTTCTTATACTCAGCCCAGCCTTGACTTTGTGTATCAGAACCTGCAGGAGGGAATGAAGACGGACGCCATGTTAGCGGAGAGGAAAGCCAAGGCTCAGAAGGAAAAACTGAGGTTGGAACACCAGATCGAGTTAAACCATATTTCCTTCCACTATCCCGATTCGGACAAGGATATTTTCACGGGCGCTCATATGGTAGTGCCTAAGGGTAAGTCTGTGGGGATCATCGGTACTTCCGGTGCGGGGAAGTCTACCGTCGTGGATATCCTGCTGGGACTTTTACATGCACAGGAAGGGGAGATTACCTGCGACGGGGTGGATATTTTTAGAAATTACGAGTCCTGGCTTGCTCAGGTAGGTTATATTCCCCAGTCTATTTATCTGGTGGACGAATCCATCAGGGATAATATTGCATTTGGGATTGATAAGGATAAAATAAATGAAAAGCGGATATGGGAAGTTCTTGCGGAAGCCCAGCTAAAGGAATTTGTGGAGGAATTGCCGGAAGGGCTTGACACCACCATAGGTGATCGGGGTGTCCGGTTATCCGGCGGCCAGCGGCAGAGGATCGGGATTGCAAGGGCGCTTTATCATGACCCGGAGATCCTGGTGTTTGACGAAGCCACTTCAGCCCTTGACAACGATACGGAAGCGGCAGTAATGGATGCGGTGAACAGCTTCCACGGGAAAAAGACCATGATCATTATCGCTCACCGGTTAAATACCATTGAGAAGTGTGATATTGTTTATAAGGTGGAAGACAGCAAATTAGTGGAGACCAGGTTATCATAAATGAGGATAGACGGATGATAGGAACGGAATTATTAAAAGGGCAGGGATTAGGGAACCAGCTGTTTTGCTATGTTACGACAAGATGCATTGCAATGGACAATGGGTTCTCATTCAGCATATTAGGAAGCGAGACGGTTGCAAATAATATGCACAGCGACTGCGGCATGTATTTTATGGACTTGGATTTTGGGGTTCCTTCTGTGAAAGAAGACTATCAAAGGATATACAACGAGAAGGAAGACAGGATTTTTTTAGGAAATTCACGTCACGATCTGACCCACGGCTGCTATGTCACCGGAGTGGACGAAAAACTCCTTCACCCGGAGGATGGTACGCTGCTTTATGGGAATATGCAGGCAGAAAGCTACTATCTTTCCCATAAAGAAGAAATCTGCCGGTGGCTTAAGGTGAAAGAAGAATATGACTGTAAAGAATACAGTGATGATAATTTATGTATCCTCCATTTGCGGTGCAGTGATTATTTAGACAGCCCGGAACTTTATCTGCGGAAGAAATACTGGGTTGACGGGATGAAAAATATGAAAAAGATCAATCCCGATATGAAATTTATGATCATTACCAATGACGTGAAGGAGGCCAGCAGGATTCTGCCCGGGATTCCGGCTTATAATTTTGATCTTGCAAAGGATTATACGATTATTAAGAATGCAAAGTATTTACTGCTTTCCAATTCGTCTTTTGCATATTTTCCGGCGTTTACAAGTACCACAGTGAAGTACATTCTGGCGCCAAAGTACTGGGCACGGCATAATGTCTCAAACGGATACTGGGCTTCGGAACAGAACATTTATAAAGGATGGCATTATCAGGACAGGTATGGGAAGATATTTTCCTATGAGGAATGTCTGGCGGAACTGGAGAGATACAAAAAGTCTTCTCCATTGTACCGGAAATTAAATACGAAGCCGGAAGGCTTCGTGAGCAAGTGGTATTGGACAAAAAGCCGCTGCAGATATGAATGGTATCATCTGATCAGGTTGGTACGCGGGGCAAAAAGAAAGGTCAGGATGTTATGGAGGAAAAGTTAAAACTCCCCAATGTGACACTGGCGGCGATGAGCAGTGTAAAGATTTATGAGACGATCAAGGCATTGGAATACAGTATGCAGGGGATTGAGTTTGGAGAAGTGGTGCTGATCACCCACAGAAAGCCCTTAACGCTTCCCAAAGGGATCACATATAAGCATACCTCTAAGTTGACGGATATCGACTGCTTTAATTATAAGATGATATATGAGCTTTCAGATTATATTGATACCGATTATGTGCTTTTGGTCCATGCTGACGGGTTTGTGATCCATCCGGAAAGCTGGCGGGAGGAGTTTCTTCAGTATGATTATATCGGTGCGCCCTGGCCGCTGCCGGGGCCGGGAACTACACAGATTTATCATGATGTGTATGGGAACCTTTGCAGGGTAGGCAACAGTGTGTCCTTAAGAAGCAAACGGCTGTTGGAATTTCCGAAAAAGGCAAATCTGCCCTGGGAAAAGGATGAAGACGGTTTTTACAATGAGGACATCTTTTTGTGCTGCCGGTATAAGCATAAGATTGAAGAAGCGGGGATGAAGATCGCCCCCATAGAGGTTGCAAAGTATTTTGGGCACGAGCATCCTGTTTTGGAGATTGCGGACGTGGAGGCCCCCTTCACGTTTCATAAGTGGCGGGGGAAAAATGCGGGTTATCCCCGGTTTGAAAACCCCTGGGGCAGGAGATGGCGGCGGTTTAAGGATCTGGTAAGGCCCTTTTTGTTCTGGAGACGTTGGATGGCGTAGATAAGGATAAAAGTATGGTATATGATTGTATTCCCTTTTTTAATGAAATTGATATTTTAAATTTAAGGCTCCATATCTTAGATCCGTTGGTGGACCGCTTCATTATTGAGGAGGCCACGGTGACTTTTTCCGGGGAGCCCAAGGAACTTTGTTTTGAAAAAAATAAGGATCTTTTTAAAGAATTTTTACACAAAATAGAATATATTGTGGTGGACGATTCTCCAGTAGACGTGACCACTCATGAGCGGGATAAATTCCAGAAAAATGCACTGATAAAAGGGCTTAAGGATGCATCCGATGAGGACGTGGTCATCTTAAGTGATGCCGACGAGATCCCAAACCCCAAGGTATTAAAAGAGATCATTGACGGGTTTAACCCGGATAAGGTTTATCATTTTGCGCAGAGGATGTTCTACTGCTATTTGAACATGGAGGAGGTTTCCGGGAAACTGCTCTCCATCACCGGGGAATTTCCGGGCATCCGCAGGAAAATGTGGTTGGGAACGAAAGTCTTTAGTAAAAGAAGTATCCCCGGGGAAGGAATCATTTTTTTAAGGGAAGCGTCAACTACGGCCCCAGGCGCCGTGCGGGTAGCGGATGGCGGATGGCATTTTGGCTATATGGGAAGCAGCAGGGAAAGCAATGTTTCCAAGCGGATCGGGGATAAAGTAGTGGCGGCGGCTCATCAGGAATATAACAATCAGGATACGCTTGCGGAGGCGAGAGACCGGATCTTGCTGGGCCAGGATATCTTCGGAAGGGATGCAAAGTTCGAAAGGGTGGAGATTGATGAGAGCTACCCGGATTATCTGCGGGAGCATCTGGATGAATATGAGTACCTGGTGATGAAGCCTGTCAGTAAAGGCAGGCAGAAGTTTATCCGTGTGTTTATGAAGATGAAACGGTTTTGCAGGAAAGCGGTAAGAAGGGTAAGGCGCTTCTTCGGGGAAGATGTATGAATCAGAAAAACAAAATCATGGAAATTTACGGATTATGGTTTGCGGATCTGGTGACGATTGGAATTTCCTTTATTCTGTCAACTTATCTGCGTTTCGGCAATTTCAGAGATATGGGGGATAAAGCGATACACTTTCAGGTGTGTCTTCTTTTTCTGTTGTTTTGTACGGTTTATACTTTTTTCCTTGACTGGAACAGAAATTTTTTAAAAAGAAGCATGTTAAAAGAGATTAAGGCAGTTGTCCAGTACCATATTGTTATGCTTTTGGTGGTTCAGACAGTAATGTATTTTTTACAGTGGGCGGAACCTTTTTCCCGATTTGTCATGGGGTTGTTTATGGTACTTAATGTGGTATTCACATTGTCCGTACATCTGGCGGTCAAACAGGGGCTGCGGCTTCATTATCAATCGGATCTTTCACAGATCAAGGTATTGGTGATCACCCAGCAGGAAATGGCTCTGCAGGTGGTTGCGCGGTTAAAGGAAAGCCTTGACGTTAATTACAGGTTAGTGGGGGTTGCCTGTCCGGAGAATCCGGGTACTATGTCAGGGGAAGTTGGAGGTGTTCCTCTGGTTCCTATGACCGAGCGCTTTATTGAGGACATGACACTAAAGGCGTTAGATGAGGTATTTCTTTATGTGCCGGATTTGAAACAAAAGCAGGTACAAAGGATTCTGGAAGGTTTTGACGAGATGGGGGTGGATTGCCACTACTGTCTGGAATTGCCAGGAACATATTCGGACAGGGGTATGATGGACAGCTTTGGGAATTATTCGGTAATCACTTATACCCGTTTCCAGAGCAGTTACAAACGCTTGCTGATCAAGCGTGTGATGGATATCGCAGGCGGCCTTGTGGGAATGCTGATTACCGTGCTTTTCCTTCCCTTTGTGGCTATTGCCATTAAGTTAGACTCCCCCGGACCGGTGTTGTTTTCCCAGACCCGGATCGGCAGGAACGGGAGAAGATTTCAAATATACAAATTCAGATCCATGTATATAGATGCGGAAGAGCGCAAAAAGGAGCTTGAAAAGCAAAATGAAGTACAGGGGCTGATGTTTAAGATGGAAAATGACCCCCGGATCACGAAGGTGGGGAAATTTATCCGTAAGACCAGTATTGACGAGCTGCCGCAGTTTTTTAACGTGTTAAAGGGAGATATGAGTCTTGTGGGAACCAGGCCGCCTACGGAAGATGAATTTGAAAAGTACAACCAATATTATAGGCGGCGAATCAGTATGACTCCGGGCCTTACCGGGCTTTGGCAGGTAAGCGGCAGGAGCGAGATTGATAATTTTGACGATGTGGTGAAATATGATCTTCAGTATATTGACGGGTGGTCATTGACATTGGACGTGAAGATTTTGCTGCGGACCGTTTGGGTGGTGTTTGCGGGGAAAGGATCTAAGTAGATGAGAGTGTTGATGATCGGACCGGCGAGAAGCGTGCATGGCGGGATTTCTGGTGTGGTAAATAATTTCTACGAAGCAGGACTTGCAAAGAAGGTGGATTTAACCTATATTGGAACGATGGTGGATGGGGGAAAAATCATAAAGCTGCTCAAGGCGGCAGAAGCACTTTTCCGGTTTTGCATCAAGCTTCCGAAAAATGATATTGTACATGTAAATATGGCTTCAGACGTAAGCTATTATAGGAAATCTATTTTTATCCGTATAGCGCATATATTTGGAAAAAAAATAGTGATTCATCAGCATGGAGGGGATTTTGAGACATTTTATAATAAAGAGCTAAATGACAGGCTCAGAAGAAAAGTCAACAAAGTATTAAATATGGGGGATATTTTTCTGGTGTTGGCCCCAGTATGGAAGGATTTTTTTAGTCATATTGTAAGTCAGGATAAGATTATTGTTTTCCCGGACGGGATTTTTTTGCCGGAGCCATTTAAAAAGCAGTATGGCCAGCATAAGGTTCTCTTTTTGGGAAGGTTATGTAAAGAAAAGGGGGTAAAGGAGCTTATTCAGATTGTGCCTTCCCTTAAGGAAAGATTTGATGACATAAAAGTTTATTTAGGTGGGGTTTGGGAAGACAAGGAACTGAAGGAAGCGGCAGAAAAATACCCAGATACGGTAATCTGGTTGGGCTGGATCAGTGGAGAGAAAAAGCAGGAATATCTTAAAATATGCGATGTATTTGTGCTTCCTTCGTACTTTGAAGGCCAGTCGCTTTCTCTCTTGGAAGCAATGGCTTCTTATTGTGCAGTGGCGGCATCAGAAACTGGCGGAATTCCACAGATGGTCATAGAAGGGAAGACAGGTATTTTTGTAAAGCCTAAGGATGCTGGATCATTAGAGGAAGGGATGATCAAACTTCTGTCTGATAGGGAGTTATGTAGGGATTTAGGAACAAGGGCCCGAAAAAAGGTGGAAACTGAATTTGATGTTTCTGTATGTGTGGAAAAATTGCTTGTAATTTATGAAAGGGTATATCAGTCTTATGGAAAAATATAAAGTCAGCATTATCGTACCGGTTTATAATGCAGAAAGATATTTGAGAAGATGCGTGGCTTCTTTGGTAAACCAAAATTATAGCAATCTGGAAATAATTTTGGTGAATGACGGGTCAACAGACGGAAGCGGCCCCTTGTGTGATGAATTGACCCGGAATGATTTTAGGATGAAGACGGTGCATAAGAAGAACGGCGGACTTATTTCCGCATGGAAAGAAGGAGTGGAAAACAGTACCGGGGAATACTTATGTTTTGTGGACAGCGATGACTGGGTGGATACGGATATGGTATCAGGAATGGCAGCCTTTTTGACGGGCAGCGATCAGGAAATCATATCCAGCGATTACGTGATTGAAAGAGATAACGGGAAAAGCCAGTTTATCTGGCAAAAGTTACAGCCCGGCGTTTATGAAGGAAAAAACTGGGAAAAGGTCATACCCAAGCTTTTAGGGGAAGAAAACCGGTACGTGTGCATGTCGCGGTGCATGAAATTGATTTCCCGCAGATTGATCGTGGAAAATAGTAAATTCTGTGACCTGGCAATCCGGATGGGAGAGGATACCATGATTATGTTCCCTTCCCTGATCGATTGCAAACGGTTTGTAGCCATGGATCGCAGGGCCTATTATCATTATCTTTATGTGCAGGAATCCATGATCCATCAATATGACAGAGGATTATTTGAAAATATACAGCAGCTCAAGGAAATCATTGATCAGATCATAGACGATAAATTTTCCGGGGCACAGCGGGAGGAAATGAGGAAAGGAGCGCAGCGGGAATATATATTGCTGCTATTATTGGTGCTGAAAAATGAAGCCAGAGGAAATCCGAAAGGATACCGCAGAAATATTTTGAAGATATGCAGGCAGGATGAGATACAAAAGGAAGTGAAAAGTGTTAAAATTGAAGTGGCGGAAAAGGCCAATCAATTATTGTATCTGGTGCTGCGGCATCCTGATCATGTGACGGTCAGCGCATTGCGGCTGGCCATGATCGTATTTTATGGTTACAGGAGAAGACATGGATCCACTCATTAGCGTGATCGTGCCGGTCTATAACGGGCAGGATTATCTGGAAAATTGTATTAACAGTATTCAAGAGCAGACTTATCAGAAAAAAGAGATCATCATAGTAGACGACGGCTCCAGGGACCGGACTGGGGAAATCTGCCGGGAACTTTCCGATAAGTATGGCAATATTCAGGTGATTGCCATGGAAGATCAGGGGGTTTCGGCCGCCCGGAATGCAGGGCTTTGTAAGGCCGTCGGAGATTATGTGATGTTCGTGGATGCAGACGACAGACTTCATCCTGAAATGCTGCAGATCCTATATGATGTGCTTGTCAGTACGGGCAGTGCGGTGGCAGGCTGTGGATTTTTTTCCTGGAGCAATAAAAAGGAGTGGGAGTCCGGGGCCAAAGCTGTGGTTACGGATGAGGATAAAAAGCCCTGTATCCTTCCAAATGACGGACTGCTTAGGCAGATAGCCGGGGGGAAGGATACCAGATGCTGGGCAAAGCTGTATAAAAGAACGATAATGAAGGAACACAGATTCCGGGAAGACCTGACCATCGGGGAGGATATGCTCTTTTTACTGGATATTCTACAGGATGTTGATCAAATGGTCTCTGTGGGATTTAAAGGGTATGGATATTATCAAAATCCTGCCGGTGCCATGAACCGGGAATTTACACCGGCATATATGGATCAGATTACATGCTGGGAGCTGGCAAGAGAAGCAGCTGTTAAGACGGAACATGGCAGCGGCATGGAAGCTGTGGTAACAGAAAAGCTTTTGATGGCTATCATGCTGACGGCAGGGAAATTATCTTTTTTATCTTCCCGGGAAAAAAAAGTACAGGAGAAATATATTCGGACATGTATCCTTAAGCTTCGGGAAAACCTGAAGGTAGAAGGTGCATACGGGCGTTTATCCAGAGGGTATCAGGTAAAGGTAAAACTGTTTGAAAAAGCTCCGGCGTTTTATCTGTGGCTTTATCATTTCCGGAAATATATCTAAAGAAGGGTTTTTATGGAAAATAAATTGATTTTGTATATGCATGCAGGCAGCGGCAACCACGGATGTGAAGCTATTGTGAACAGCCTTTGCCATATGGTCAAAGGACCAATATCTCTTGTAAGCTACCGGGCCAAGGAGGACGAGAAGTATTCCTTAGGGGAACTTTGCCAGGTGATGCAGGAGCGGAGTTTTGAGGGGCATAAGTGTGCCCATGTGTTATACTATATTTACCGGAAGCTGACGGGAGATAAAGAAAGCTTTATCAGATACCGGTATCGTCAGGCTTTTGAGTGCGGAAAGATTCCTCTGGCCATTTCTATCGGCGGGGATAATTATTGTTATGACAGTATGTTAAATGACCTGCGTCTGGCCAATTCGGCTTTTCATAAAGCCGGAGTGCAAACTATGCTTTTGGGTTGTTCCATTGAACCGGAGCTTTTAGGCAGGCAGGAGATTATGAAAGATTTATCCGCATATCATACCATTATTGCCAGAGAATCAATCACTTATAATGCCCTTAAGCAGGCGTTTTATGGAACGGGAGAAGAAGATGCCCAAAAAGCTCAGGTATCCAGCGGCATTCCCTACATACTCTGCTATCCGGATCCGGCGTTTACGTTGAAAGCAAAAGAGCTTCCGCTGCCGGAAGGCTTTGTGGAAGGAAATACGGTTGGGATCAATATCAGCCCTATGGTGCAGGATAATGAGGAAAAAGGCGGCATCACGATAGAATGTTACCGGGAATTGATTCGTTATATTATAGAGAAGACGGATATGCAGATTGCCTTGATTCCTCATGTGATATGGATGAATAATGATGACAGGAAGCCGATCCGCCAATTATATGATGATTTTAAGGCAAGCGGACGGGTGGTGGAAATTGGGGATGGCTCCTGTGAGGAGCTAAAGGGCTATATTGGCCGATGCAGTTTGTTTGTGGGGGCAAGGACTCATGCCACGATTGCGGCCTATTCATCCTGTGTTCCTACCTTGGTGGTGGGGTATTCGGTGAAGGCAAGAGGGATAGCCAGAGATCTATTTGGTACGGATGATCATTACGTGATCCCGGTACAAAGCCTTCGGCAGAGGGAGGATCTTGTAAAGGGGTTTAGATGGCTTTTGGAAAGAAAGGATGAGATGAGAGACAGGCTTTTGCGGGTTATGCCGGAATATCAAAAGGAGGCGCTTTTAACCGGGAAAGAAGTGGACAGACTATGGGAAGAGTTCAGCGGGCAGCAAGGAATATAATTTTTGGATATATTGGCAATCTGGCCACCCAATTGCTTGGGTTTGTCCTGCGTACTGTTTTTATTGCTCATTTAGGGGATACCTTAAATGGTGTCAATGATCTGTACACAAGTATATTATCAGTGCTTTCCATGGCGGAACTGGGCGTGGGAACTGCGCTGAATTACAGTCTGTACGGGCCTGTGGCGAGGAAGGATTATGAAAAGATCAAGTCCTATATGCGGCTTTACAGGCAGGCTTATTGTGTGATCGGTCTGGTGATCGCAGTGATCGGGCTTTTGATTTCGCCGTTTCTGCCTTTTTTGGTAAAACAGCCCCAGGGAGTCACAGTAAGAGATATGACGCTGTATTATTTCATATTTCTTTTCAATACGGTAAGCTCCTATTTTGTGGCATATAAGTATAGTTTGGTCAATGCGGAACAAAATAATTATATCCAGACCAATATCATTACCGTGACGAAAATGATCACAGTCACTTTGCAGATCGCGGTGATCCTTACCACGGAAAATTTTTATTTTTACCTGCTGACGGCAGCATTTGTGGAGTTATTACAGAAATTTTTTGTCAGTTGGTACTTAAATCGCCGCTATCCCTACCTAAAAGATAAAAATGTGGTAAAATTATCCAGTGAGGAGACAGGTGAGATCGTCAGAAAGACCAAGGCGCTTTTGTTCCATAAGATAGGAGATGTGGCAAGGCTGCAGACAGACAGCATGATCATTTCCGGTTTTATCAATGTAACATTAGTGGGATATGTGGGGAATTATAATTTAATCTTGACTTCGGTATCAAATTTTGTAAATATTATTTTTAATTCGGTGCTTTCAAGTTTTGGAAATCTGATCGCCACGGAGTCTAAGGACAAGCAGTATCAGGTTTTTAAGGTGTACCGTTTCTTTGCCTGTTGGATTTATGGGTTTTCGGCGGTGGGATTTTTTCTGCTTTTGACGCCGCTTATCATACTTTGGCCTTCGGTAGGGCCTGAAAAGACCTTGCCTGTGGCGGTGATCGCCTGTATTTTAACTGATTATTATTTTAAAGGCGACCGCATTGTGCTTTCAAATTTTAAGACAGCAGCAGGAGTTTTTGAGCAGGATAAGTACCTGGCGCTGATACAAGGCGGGGTAAATCTAGTGATTTCCATTGTGCTGGTACAAAAGATCGGACTGATAGGGGTTTATATTGGCACGATCATTTCAGGACTGATTGCCAATGTGACAAAACCATACATTATTTATAAAGCTTGTTTTGGCAGGGATGTAAAGACTTATTTTGTGGATTCCGTTAAGTACTTGGCAGTGATCTTGGGGATATTAGCGCTTCTTTTAGGGATTAAGCATGTAATAATGCAGGAAGTGACGGTTATAAACTTTGCGGTGATGTTTGTAATGATCAGCGTGGCGTTTAACGGGATTTTTCTTTTGTTATTTGGAAGAACGGAAGAGTTTGGGTATTTGTGGGGAATTGTGAGAGAAAAGCTGGGAAGGAGATAAAGAAGCAGTTCTATGAAAGAAGATAGATTTATTAAGAAGCTTTATGATCAAATATGTAGTTTCTTATCGGTGAAAAATATTTCATGGATAGCTTTTGTCTTATTTGTATTATCACTGATTCCAATCTGCTATTTATCTTTTGTAAATAGAGCATCAGGTGATGATTATGGTTATGGAGTTTATACCAGGGCAGCATGGATGGGTTCCCATTCTTTGGTGGAAGCAGCCAAAGCAATTGGAGTTACTATAAAACAGTATTATGAAGGATGGCAGGGAACATGGTTCAGTATAGCGGTATTTGCGCTGCAACCGGAAGTTTTTAGTGATAAAGCATACTTTATAGTAGTATTTTTAATGCTCTTTTTATGGATTGGAAGTACAGTACTGCTATTTAAGCAGATATTTAAAACGGAAATAGGTTTGGACAAATGGTATGTTTTTTTTATATTGATTGTTTATTTAGTGATAAGCATTCAGTTTATACCGAGTACCAAATCATCCATTTTTTGGTTTAACGGATGTGCGCATTATATGCTGCCATATACTATGTGCCTGATTGTAGTGTGGTGTTTGCTTCGCTTTGGAAAACAGTATAGATTTCGGTATTTAGCAGGCATAAGTGTTCTTATGGCATTACTGGGGGGCGCTAATTATCAGGCAGCATTGTTTGCGTTGATTAGCTTGGTTTATATAGGTGTGGGAAATTTTATAAAACATAAGAATAAAAAAGTTTACTTATTATTTATTCCATTCATGTTGGAAATGATCGGGCTGGTTATAAGCATGAAGGCCCCTGGAAATAAAGTCAGGGGAGGAGAAGAATTTGGTTTCTCCATAACAAAAGCGTTAGTGACGGTTGGGAATTGTTTTATAGAAGGCGGCAAAACAGTTATAAATTATATGCAGACAAAACCAATTGTGATTATAGGGCTTGCTGTGTTGTTTCTAATTTTTTTAGGAGGATGCAAAAGTAAGGGGAAGAAAGAAGATACGGAACATCCTGTTATTGTTATGTTAGCGCTGGTCTGCCTTTTTTGTGCTATGCAGGCACCAGAATTATATGCAAATGTGGAAGTATCCAGCGGGGTACGCAATATGAATTATCTGGTATTTTTGCTGGCGGCTTCAGGATGCTTATGGGTACTGGCAGCAGGAGTTGCGGATAAAATTAAAATGACCGGAGACGTAGTGCATAAGGGTATAGTTATTCCCGGAATATTTTTGTGCCTGATTTTATTGATTTTTGTTAAAGGTAATTTGAAAGAAAGCACTTCCTGGGTTTCTTTTGAATACATTAGAAGCGGCCAGGCAGCGGATTATAAAGAACAGATGAATCTGCAGACCAGGATATTAGTAAATGAAAATGTAAAAGATGCAGTAATTCCTTTCGTGAATGATGTACAGGGGCCTCTTATGTCTATGCCGGCAACGGATGACCCCAGTGCGTGGACCAATACTGTGATGGCACAATTTTACGGAAAAAATAGTATAGTTGCGATGCCAAGAGATGAATGGGAAGAAAAGCAAGGAAGGAGATAAGAATCATGCTGGAAATGGTGAAAAATGCGGAAATGGATCTTCTTATTTACCCGAAGCGGGGAATGGGTTATTGTTTGAAAAGGACTGCCAGAATGCTTATGGGTAGGGCTGTAGAGCCTGTTGATAGGATTAACTGGCCAAATGGGCTGCTTGCAAAAGGCTTAATGGACTATTACCATAAGAATAAAAATTCGGATGAGGCACGGATTATCATAGAATATCTTAGAAAGTATTATGACAGGTGGATCCGGTCCGGGCATAAGCTTTATTATGTGGATGATATGGTAAGCGGCATGGCGCTTATTGACTTGCACCAGATAACGGGGGATGAAAAGTATAAAAAAGCAGCAGAAAATATGCTGGATTTTCTGGAACATCATGAACGGGATGAAGCAGGAAGCTTTTTTTACAGGCCCAGACAGAAAAATGGATATATTTTTGCGGATATGGTAGGGATGGTATGCCCGTTTTTAAGTAAATATAGCAGTACATACGGGAATAAGAATGCAATGAACATGGCAGTGACCCAGATACAAAATTTTATCGGATATGGTATGGATGGAAAAACAGGACTTCCTTATCATGGGTATCAGTATGAAAGTGGTGTGAAATATGGCATCATTGGATGGGGAAGAGCAGTGGGATGGCTGATGCTTGGCATGTCAGGAACATTGGCTTATCTGGATGAACGTGATGCCGGGTATGAAGTGATCAAGCAGACTTACCGAAGGCTTGTGGATAAAGTAGAGGCCTATCAGTTAGAAGGGGGACTTTACAGCTGGCAGCTTGGCGCAAAGGATGGACCGGTGGATACTTCTGCTACGGGGATGATTTTGTATTCTATTGCACAGTCATTGGAGAATAAAGTACTGATTGGAATCCATAAATCCCGCATGGTAAGAGGGCGGGATGCGTTGCTTGGTTCGGTCAAGGATGGGAAGATTTATGGTGCGTTAGCGGAATGTCAGGGATTTAGCATGTACCCACAGGTGTATGGGGCCTATCCCTGGTCTATGGGTCCGGCGTTGTCACTGCTTGCAATGATTGGGGAAGAGGAATAGTTTGCTATGGTTATTGTTCAGGTTGCAGGGGGATTGGGAAATCAACTCCAGCAGTATGCGCTATACAGAAAATTGATCCGGCTTGGCAAAGAAGCGAGACTGGATTTATCGTGGTTTCAAAATCTTGATGAAAAAAAGGAAACTGGTGCAGTTACCGGAAGGGAATTTGAACTTGAATATCTTGACCGGCTGGTTTATGAGGAATGTACTCAGGAAGAAAGAGAGAGACTGATTGGAGGTATGAATATTGGAGGGAAGCTTCGTAGAAAGTTATTGCCGGCCACAGTCCACCGGTTTCATGAAAGTAAAATGTACCATCCGGAAATTTTTGAGTTTGAAGATATGTATTTGTCCGGATATTTTGCGTGTGAGAAATATTATGCTGATATTATGTATGATTTAAGGGAAAAGATACAATTTCCGCCGAGCCAAAATCCTTTAAACAAGGAAATGGCAGAGGGCATGCAGGAATGCAATTCTGTTAGTGTGCATATTCGACGGGGGGATTATCTGAATCCTGAAAATAAAGCGATGTTTGGAAATATCTGTACGCCAGCTTATTATAGGAAGGCGCTGGAAGTGATGAGAGAAAAAATGCCGGATGTGCATTTTTATATTTTTTCGGATGATATCCCTTATGTGAGAAAGGAACTTAAAGGGGAAGATTTTACGATAGTGGATATCAACCATGGGAAGGACAGCTTCTATGATATGTGGCTGATGAGCCAGTGTAAGCATAATATCTGTGCTAATTCCACGTTTAGCTTTTGGGGGGCGAGGCTGAATGCAAATGGGAATAAGGTTATGATCAGGCCGACGATCCAGAAAAACGGACAGGTGTTTGTGAAGGAAGAGATGGAAGAATTGTGGAGCGGGTGGAGGTTTATAAGTCCGGAAGGGGTATTGGCGTAAGAAAGGAGTCATAAAGACTAAGTGAGAGGAAACAGAAGAATCGTACTGTGTGCAGCAGGAGGGATGATCCTATTATGTTTGATATATTATATTGAAATATCTCATATGTGTGTGGAAGGAAACCAGTTATTAATCAACGAAGTATGCAGTAATAATTTTTCCACAGGGTTGAAAGACCAATATGAGGACTGTGATTGGATTGAACTGTATAATCCCACCAATGAGACAATTTTCTTAGGTGACTATTATCTTTCGGATGACAGGAAAAGTTTGAATAAGAGTAAATTGCCGGATCAATATCTTGATGCTGGAGAATATTTCATTGTCTATGCCAAGGGGGAGGAAGGGAACCAAGAATTTGATTTGAACTTTCGAATCAGTTCCAAGGGGGAGATACTCTATTTGTCAAAAGGTGATCAGATGATTGATCAAGCAGAGATTCCGGCTCTTGAAACAAATGTCACATGGAGCAGAATGGAAGAAGAATGGGCTAAGACCCAGTCTACGGCAGGACTTTCCAATCAGGGTGCAGTAGTCATTTCAGATAAACAGGTTGAGCCTCCCTGCTTTTCAAAGCAGGGAGGATTTTACAATGAAAAATTTTTTCTGGAAATAGACGGAAACGGCGAGATATTTTATACGTTAGACGGAAGCGAACCGGATTGCAATAGTTTCAAATATACAGGACCGATTGAAATTAAAAATATTTCAACGAATCCAAATGCGCATTCGATGCGTACGGATTTGTCAACGGTATCACAGTTTATCCCTGATGAATTAATTGATAAAGTGGTGACGATAAGGGCTGTCTGTGCGGATGAAAAGGGGAACCTCAGCGATACTGTGACAAACTCTTATCTGGTCGGACATCAGGAAGAGTCAGCGTATAGGGAAGTTTATACGATATCATTAGTGACAGATCCGGATAATTTATTTGATTATGAAGAAGGTATCTATGTTTTAGGAAAAGATTACGATGAATACATGCTTGAGGATGGCAGTAAGGAAGATGACTTTTGGATTCCTGCCAATTATAGAAGAAGAGGGAAAAAGTCGGAAAGAGAAGGACATATAGAAATCTGGGATGAGAATGGAAAGGAAATGCTAAAAAGGCAGATTGGCATGCGGATCCATGGGTCTACAACAAGAGGATCGCTGCAAAAAAGTTTTTCCATTTATGCAAGGGAAATGTATGATGAGAAAGGAATCTTTGACGAGGACATTTTTGGACAAGGTGAGGAGATAAGGAAATTTTTTATTTATTCAGACAGGGATGATTCAAAGTTAAAGCATATTTTGAGCCAGCGGCTGATCGTGGACAGGGCAGTAGAAACTCAGGAATTTATACGGTGCAACGTTTTTTTAAATGGAGAATATTGGGGGCTATACTCTTTGGCGGAAGTGTACGATGAATATTATTTCCAGAATAATTACGGAATAGAGAAAGACAGCGTGGAAATTCATGAAGGGTCTACACCTGATTCTATTACAGAATTTCTCAGTTCGAATGCGGATTTGTCTCCAGATCAGCTTTACGAGGAACTCTCTGAGCTGATAGATATGCAAAGCTTTATTGATTATTATGGAAGTATGATTTATATGGATGACTGGGACTGGCTTCCGGGGAATGCAAGATGCTGGAGAAGTATTACGAAAGGAATGCATGAAAAGCAAGATGGGAAATGGCGCTGGTGTGTCTGGGATATGGAAGGGGCAATGAACGCTTATGACAGAAATACATTTCAAAGCGGTAATGAAATGTGCTGGGAGAATGATCCCGTTGTAAAAGAGCTGATGAAAAGTGAAAAATTTCGCAAGGATTTTGTGATTTCATTTATGGATATGGTTAATCACAATTTTGAGGAGACGCATGTACTTATGGAAATTGATGAGGCATTGTCCGAATATGAAGCATCTTACGAGCTGAATAAAGTCAGGTATTTTGAAAACCGTGAAACAGGCAAATATTTCGATGCTGTTAAGGAGTTTTTTGTGAATCGTAAAGACAAGGCAATCACTTATTTAAAAGAGGAATTTGATCTTTTGTCGGATCCTGTTTATTTTGTTTTATTATGTGACAAAGAAAATGCGGCGGAATTTCATATTAATACGTTGGCTATGGATAAAGATTGTGTTTTTTGGCAGGGATTGTACTTTAATGATTATCCGGTCACGCTGTCTGTTGACAAGATAGAATCTGGTGAACAGTTTCTGGGATGGTACAGTGACAGTGGGGAATTGCTCAGTACAGAATTGGAAATAGAAATAGAGATGGGGAATGAGACAAAAGTGGTTCATGCAAAATTTGCAGAATGAAAGGAAGACTGGGAGGATGGCAAAAGTTGAAGATACTAATGGTCAATAAGTTTTTGTTCCCAAACGGCGGTTCAGAAACTTATATGTTTGAGGTTGGGAAGCAACTTCAAAAAAAAGGGCACGAAGTGCAGTATTTTGGAATGGAGCATGGGAACCGTGTTGTTGGAAACCGTGTAAACAGTTATACGCCCAATATGGATTTTCATACGGGGAAATGGAACAAAATCTTTTACCCGTTCCGAATCATTTATTCCCGGCCAGCCAGGAAGAAGCTGAGTTCTGTCCTGAATGATTTTGCTCCGGATGTGATACATTTGAATAATTTTAACTTTCAGTTGACTCCTTCTATCATATATGAGATTATCAAGTATGGAAAAAAGGCTGGAAAAAGAATTAAGATTCTGTACACGGCACATGATACGCAATTGGTATGCCCCAATCATTTAATGAGGATTCCGTCTACCGGAAAACTGTGCCAGCAGTGCATGAGGCGGGGCTATTTAGAATGTGTAAAGAATGCCTGCATTCATGGGTCAAAGGCAAAAAGTTTCTTAGCTGCTGTGGAAGCTGTGTTGTATAAAAGATTAAAAGTATATCAGTGGATAGATTGTGTGATCTGCCCTTCTTATTTTATGGAGCAGCAACTGCTCCACAGGAAAGAATTTCAGGGTAAGACGAAAGTCCTGCATAATTTTATCCCGGAAGGACATTTGGGAACTGCAAAAAAAGAGAAAGAAGATACCAATCGAAAAAAAGAAGGATATGTGCTTTATTTCGGAAGGTTTTCAGAGGAAAAAGGGATAGGAACGTTACTGGAAGTGTGCCGGCAGCTTCCAAAGATTCCTTTTATCTTTGCAGGAAACGGCCCATTGGAAGGACAGGTAAATGAAATAGAAAACATTAAAAATGTGGGATTTCAGGAAGGGGAAGGGCTTGCCAAACTGATTCGGGAGGCGGCATTCAGCCTCGTTCCGTCAGAATGTTATGAGAACTGTCCGTTTTCTGTGATGGAATCCATTGCTTTAGGCACGCCGGTCATAGGAAGCCGGATTGGCGGGATTCCGGAACTGATTGAAGAAGGAGGGACAGGAGATTTGTTTGGTGCGGGGGATGCAGAGGAGTTAAAAAATAAGGTGGAAAGCCTGTGGAATGAGCCGGAAAGGCTACAGGCGTATGCGGAGGAATGCTGTAAAAAGGGATTTGATACGGTTGGGTCATATTGTGAAAAGCTGCTGGAAGTGATCGGGCGGCTATAAAGAGGGATTTTTATGCAACTGATCAGGAAAATCAGAAAATTAGGGCTGAAATTAGGGTTTCAAAAGCTGGTTGGATATGAAGCAATTTTTTCCTGTGCATTTTGCAACAGAGAGCATGGGAAGGAATTGTATAGAGAAAATGATATCAAAGATAAAGTGTTTGTTGTCCTGCCACACACGGAATGCTACTGGTATGCGGACCCGTTAGTTTGGGAGAAGGACGGGAAAGAAGTGGTTTTTTTGGAAAGGGTGGACAGGCAGACAGGACTTGGCTGCATTGCATGTTCTGATATCTCAGACGGTTCCTGGAAGGAACCGGTTCCTGTTATCGAAGAGGCTTACCATATGTCTTTTCCCATGTGCTTTGAGTGGGGCGGCGAGCTGTTGATGATTCCGGAAACAGAAATGAATCAGTCTGTGAACCTGTACCGCTGTGTGGAATTTCCGTACCGATGGGAAAAAATAGGAGAATTTCTAAAAGGGAGGAAGCTTGTTGACAGTATTGTCTGGGAGAAAGAAGATGATAAGGTAAGTATTTTGGCTTCTGAGTATGATCCGGGAGATGTTTTTTATACCCGGTTTTACAGGTATGAGTTATACAAAAAAGAAGGCGGGATCGGTGTCTGTGATGGGGAGAAGGGGTCTGATCCCTATACGCTGAGGTCAAGGATGGCAGGGCCTGTGATCGGGGAAAAGGAGCCTTTGGTTCCTTTACAGCGCAGTACATCCGGAATTTACGGATATTCTGTGCAGTTTTGCAAAAAAGGGGAAAAACTTCCTGATAAGCAGATCAAAGAGCTGCTTCCGGCCAGTTTTAACGGGGCGGAACATCATAACGGTATAGGGCGTAAGCTGCTTGGGGTGCATACATACAGCCAGTCATCCCGTTTTGAAGTGATTGATATCCAATATTTGGTTTACAATAAAAACAAATGGAGAAAGAAATGAAGGTAATGTTTATCATTCCGCGCATGGTAGGCGGAGGTGCGGAACGGGTCATATCGGTGTTGGCAAATGAATTTGTAAACCGCCAAATGGAGGTTAAGATCCTGATGACGGCTGGTGATGATATGGCCTATCAACTGGATGAACGTATTGAGGTCATTCAAATTGGAGGAAGGACAGACGGTAGTCTCCTAAAGCGGATGGCCAGGGTTATGCGGATGCGGAAGGTGTTTCGGAAAAACCGGGATTATATCCTGGCTGCTTTTGAGCCTGCGACTGCTTTTTTCGCCTGCCTTGCAAGGGCGGGATTAGGGATGAAACTGGTTTCCTCTGAGCGCAATGACCCGGAGTCATTTCCCAATAAACGGATACGGGAATATGCATTTTTGCATTCTGATAAAGTAGTGTTCCAGACCCAGGCAGCGTTATCGTATTTTCAAGAAAAAATACGAAAAAAAGGCGTTGTGATTGCTAACCCCATCACGGAAAATCTGCCGGAGGTTTATGAAGGAACAAGAAAACATACGGTGATTGCTGCCGGGCGGCTTGTGGAGCAAAAAAACCATGCGAGCTTGTTTCGGGCATTTCAGAAGTTTTTGCAAAGGTTTCCTGATTACGTGCTGCATTTGTATGGAGAGGGAGAACTGGAGCAGGAATTAAGAGACCTGGCAGGAACATTAGGTATCAGGGAACATGTGATTTTTGAAGGTTTTCATAAGGATATTTTGGAGGAAATAAAAGATGGAGGGATGTATGTGCTCTCTTCCGATTATGAAGGGATATCCAACTCTCTATTGGAGGCAATGGGAATGGGAATGCCGGTAGTTTCCACTGACTGTCCCTGCGGCGGTTCCCGGATGTGTATCCAAGATGGGGTGAATGGCCTTCTTGTTCCGGTAGGGAAGCCGGATGCTTTATGCATGGCCATGGAGAGAATGGCTGGTGAGGAAGATCAGGCGGCGAAGATGGGGAAGGAAGCTTTAAAAGTGCGGGAAAGATTTTCTTTACAGAGCATTTTGAAACAGTGGCTTGATTTACTTGACGAAGTACAGGAAGGAAGATAGCAGGAGTATGAGATTTCTTTATGTGGCACACAGATACCATACCAATCAGGTGCCTATTATGAAAGGGTTAAGGGAGCATGGCCATGAAGTTTGTTTTATAAGCCATTATCAGGGGAAACTGGAAGATTACAGTGATGTGACACCGGTATTTGCCGGGTATTCCAAAGTGTTTTGTGCCGTGAACTGGATCTATGTCCATGTTCTGCAGCGAAAGAACAGTAAAGCCTGCGACATGCGGCTGAAATATGGATTCCCCTCTATGGGAAAAATCAGGAAGATCGTTTCCGGCTTTCGTCCGGATTTGATGATCATCAGGGAGCGGTCTGTTTATTCCATTTTTACCTGTCTGGCCTGTAAAGGTTTAAAGATCCCGATGATCCTGTATAATCAAAGCCCCTTATGGGAGGATGAGATCAAAAATGACCTGCCTCACCGGATCGTAAAAGGCCTTTTGCCTAAGATCAGGATTACACCGGTTCTTGGCGTGGAGGGGAAGAACAAGGTAAAAGAGCCTGGGGCAGTATTTGTTCCCTTTGTGATGGAACCCAGGCTTTCGCCGGAACAAAAAGAATGGTTTCAAAAGGGTAAAATTAATCTTTTGTGTGTGGGGAAATACGAAGAAAGAAAGAATATCCGTATGCTCCTGGAAGTGTTTTTAAAGCTTGCGGACCGTTACGACCTAAGTCTTACCGTTACAGGGGAATGTGCGGATCATTTTGAAAAGGAATATAAAAGAAAGCTGGAAGCGTTCCTTTTAGAATCCGGGTTGGGAGAAAGGGTCAGGCTGCTGGAAAACCTGACATACAGGCAGATGGAGGAGCTTTATGCCAGTGCAGACCTTTTTGTGCTTCCCAGCACAAGGGAACCTGCCTCCGTCTCCCAGTTAGAGGCAATGTCCTTTTCTGTGCCGGCAATATGCAGTAATACAAACGGCACTGCCTGTTATATAGAAGAGGGCAGGAACGGTTACCTGTTTCAGGATAACAGTAAGGAAGACTTTTATGAGGCTGTTCTGAAATGCGTTTCCAGTAAAGAACACTTAAAGGAGATGGGAAAGAACAGTTATGAGGACATAAAAGAAAAATGCGGATTTGACATTTATTACGAAAAGCTGATGGGGTGCATGGAGAAGGTGGCATATGATTAAAAAGTTAAATTATATTTTTTCTACAGCGGATAAAATAAAGATCGTCCTGCTGACGGTTATGATTCTGGCGGGAAGCATGTTGGAACTTTTGGCTATTTCCCTGTTTTCCCCGTTCATTGACGGAATCATGAACCAGGATGCCATGTTGGAAAGCACGGTGATATCCGTTTTTTACCGCTTAGGTTCGTTCGGGGAGTTTGAACATTTCCTGGCAGCGCTGGCAGGGGGCATTATAGCGATTTATGTGATCAAAAACGTCTATATTATACTGGAAAAAAATACGATCTACAGGTTTGCATACCGGATTCAGCGGACCATATCAACGAATCTGCTGAAAGCCTATATGAAGGAGCCATATACCTTCCATTTGAATAAGAATATTGCAGTTCTGCAAAGGAGCATGCAGGAGGATACGGATCAGTTTGCCAAGGCGATTCTGCACTTTATGGAAATGGCGGCTGAAGCATGTGTGTGCATGGTTCTTGGAGTGTATCTGTTTATTGTGAGTCAGTCGATTACGGTAGTGATCGCTGGCCTGCTGATAGTCTGTCTTGCAATTTTTTCCTATATCAACAAAAAATATTCCAGGAAATGGGGGGAACAGGGTCAGGAGTACAAGGCAAAAATCTACCAGTGGATGAACCAGTCCTTAAGCGGGATTAAAGATATCAAGATCCTTGACCGGAGTGAGACCTTTATCAGAAACTATGACAGCTATATGGGAAAGTATGTGCGCGTGCTCCGTTTAAACCGCCTGATCGGGATTATGCCTAAATATATCATTGAAATGGTATGTATGACAGGGCTTTTAGCGGCGGTATTGGTTAAGATGTTTTTTGGACAAAAAGAATTAGCGGAATTCGTGCCCCAGCTTGCCATATTTGCAGTAGCGGCATTCCGGCTGTTGCCATCTGTTGGCAGGATCAACGAGCATCTCTCCGCAGTGATTTTTGCAACCCCTTCTATTGACTTGATCTACCACGATTTAAAGGAAATAGAAGACCTGTATGTGGAAGAGCAGGAAAAGGATGACCAGTGGCATTTTCAGGAAAAGATCCAGGCAAAGCGTGTCACATACTGTTATCCTGAAGGGGAGGGCAATGTCATTGAAGATGCCTGCTTTGAGATTACCAGAGGGGAAACGGTAGCTTTTGTGGGAAGTTCCGGAGCCGGGAAATCAACGATGGTAGATATTTTACTGGGGCTTTTGCCGCCCCAGCAGGGAAAAATTATAGTAGATGGGATGAATATTTATAAGAATCTGCCTACCTGGCAAAAGGAGATCGGATATATTCCCCAGTCCATTTACCTGTCTGATGATACCATCAGAAATAATGTGGCATTTGGGATTGATGAGAGTGAGATTGATGAGCAAACGGTTGTAAATGCCCTGCAGCAGGCTCAGCTTTATGATTTTGTGGATACCCTTCCGGAGGGACTTGATACTTATGTTGGGGACCGGGGAGTCCGCTTATCAGGGGGACAGAGGCAGAGGATCGGCATTGCCAGGGCGCTTTACCATGATCCCGAAGTTTTGGTGTTGGATGAGGCGACTTCCGCTCTTGACAATGACACGGAAGCGGCTGTGATGGAGGCCATTGATTCATTAAAAGGACAAAAGACCATCCTCATCATTGCCCACCGGCTTACCACCATCAAAAATGCAGATGTGATCTTTGAAGTCAAGGATGGAAAGGTGGAAAAGAAAAACAGGCACGATGTGTTGGATACTACGGGGGATGAAACGTCATGAAAACCAAAGATACCTTCATGCAACGGATTGGGGAATATCTTTTTACCGTTGCTGTGGTGATAGAAGTGCTGGTAGTCATTGTGGATAAAAGCAACTATACCAATCCGGTACAGGGGAGAATGTTTCAGATTACTTTTCTCCTTTTTTTGGCGAAAATGTGTCTGACAAAGTATACTTTTAAAGAGTACGCCTGCATCTTTTTCTTTTGTGTGATGGGTGCGGTCTCCTACTTTGTGACCGGAAGGAATGAACTGGTAAGGGTGGCTGTCTTTGTGGCTTCTTGCAAAAATATAGATATGGGGAAATGTTTAAAGCTGGTATTTTGGCTGACGCTTTCAGGCTGCCTTGTCATCATTCTTTTGTCGGTAACAGGGATCTACGGTGGGGTTTCGCTTACCCAGGATTATGGGAGAGGAAGCGTGGAGACCAGATATACCCTGGGGATGGGACATCCCAATGCCTTGCAGTGCATGGTGTGGTCATTATCCGTATTGGGATTGTATTTGTATGGGAAAATGATGAGATGGTGGCATTATCTGGTCTTACTATTGGTGAATGTCTTCTTTTACCTCCTAACAGACTCCAGGACAAGCCTTCTTGTAACGGTGCTGGCGATTGCTATCGTTCTGGCAGCCACACGGCAGAAGAATGTTTTGGTGGGGAAACTGTTGAATTGGTTCGGTATGATCACATCATTAGGAAGCATTGGAATATCGGTTTTGATCGCATGCAATGCATACCGGGTCTATGATTATGTGTGGTATGACGACAGAAGCCCGGTTACAATGCTTTTTTATTATTTGAACAGGGCATTGAATGGAAGGGTTCGTATATTGGTGGAGAATGACCGGTTTGAGGGAACCGTACAAACATGGAGGCTGTTTTCCAGACCAGAAAACAATTACTTTTTTGATCTTGGCTGGGTGCGGCTTTTTTACTGGTACGGGATCATACCTGGGTGTGTTTTGGCGCTGGCAATAGCGGCAATGCTGGTGTTTTTTTATAAAAAGAATGATTATTTGGCCATAGCGCTTATTGCATCGATCAGCCTATACACGGTTATTGAGGCTCATGTCATTTCCGTTTATCTTGCAAGAAACTATCTGCTGTTTTTGGCAGGCGGGGCATGGTGCATGGTGCTGAAAGGATCAGAATGGAAAGGGGTAACTGACAGGGAAAGGAAGGAAAGCTATGGAGCAAATAACTAAAAAGCATATGGTGAAACGATCGGAAATTTGTTTTTTTATTTTTTTTGTGTCACTTCTGTTTGCAAAGGGGATCGGGTTGTACGACGGGCAGACGGCATTTAAGGTGTTTTTGGTGATAGCGCTGATGGGCTGGGCAGGAAAGGCGGTTTTGACCAGTTATTCCCTGCGGGAGATAGTCTTTTACGGCACATTTCTTCTTCTTGGAGGCGTAGTTTATGTAGTCTCTCATGAAAAAGGGGCGCTTTTTGTGGCGCTATTGTTATGCGGGATGAAAAATATAGACCTAAAACGATTGTTTCAGGTAGGGCTGGCGACATGGGCGCTTTCTTTTGGGAGTTTGTTTTTTCTTACGGCACTGCATGTGATCGACAGTCCTTTTAAAGTGCATGACAGGCTGGGAATGGGGCGTGTGATCCGGTGGAATCTGGGGTATGCCCATCCCAATGTGCTGCATATATCCTATTTAGTCTTGGTGTGTTTTCTTGTCTATTTGCTTCAGGACAGATTCCGGTTTTATTATCTGGCTGTGTTAGAGGCAGGAAATTTGTTTGTGTTTATGTATTCCCTTAGTACGACGGGGTTTTTGGTGACTACGGCCTGCCTTGTTTTAGTGTGCTACTGGGAGATCAGGAAAAAATTTTGCAAGGTGGAGCAGGTGTTGATCCAGTGTTGCCTGCCCCTTTGTCTTTTCTTATCTTTTGGGGCGCCTCTTTTGTTAAAGGGGAGAATGTTTGATCATGTAAATAAGCTTTTAAATACCAGGCTTGAGCTGTCTAAGTGGTTTTTACAAAACCAGACGGCCGGGCTTTTTGGGGTAGACACTACCAGGATTGTAACGTCTCTTAGAACCATGGACAATTCTTATGTATTTGCATGGATTACTTATGGGATTCTTTTTTTCGCATTTTTAATGTATCTTTATGTCCGGGGGATTTACCGAAGGACCATGCAGCAGGACGGAATAGCGCTATGCCTGATCTTATCCTGCCTGGCCGCCGGACTGACAGAGCCATTTTTGTTTAACACCTCCTTTAAGAATGTATCTCTCCTCTTGGTTGGACCTGGGCTTTGGATGGCAGGGAAGGAAACAAAGGAAATCGGGATCCTGGCTGGATTTGACAGGGAGGCAGCGTTGCAGCTCCCAGGGCTTACAGCAGTATGGGGGGATTGGAAAGGGGCGCTTAAAAAATACAGGAGTAAGCTGATCATATGGGCTCTTGCGGGGGCGCTCATGGGTGGAATCCTGGTATCTGTGTGTGTTTCTTACCCTGACAGGTACTTATTGCCCCGGAAAGCATTTGAGTACACGGATGACCTGACAGAGGGTTATTATCTTACTTCCGGGGAAGATATTTTGCAGGAAGGGGACCGGGTTCTTGGGTATGAGTCAGCAAAAACCGAAATGGTTGCCTTTGCCGGGAATATCGCAAAGGTGGAACGGTTCCGTAACACAGTGACAGGCAGTATTGTGGCGGGGGCGGCTGTTTTTGTAGTTGCCAGCCTGTTTTTGTTGCTGGGGGAAAAAAGAAGAAAGGGATAGGGAAAAATGAATAGTGGGCTTCGCTATTGCAAGATATTAGATACCAATATTAATGTCACAAATATGCAGGAAACCGTGGAATATTTGACCGGGCATCTGGAAGAGCTGCGGGGAGATTATGTCTGTGTTGCAAACGTGCATACCACCGTGATGTCCTATCGTGATGAAAAATACAACAAAGTCCAAAACAGCGGCGCAATGTGTCTTCCGGACGGCAAACCTCTTTCGATTGTTTGCCGGCGCAGGGGTTTTTATGACGCAAAGAGGGTGCCGGGGCCGGATCTGATGCCCAAGATCTTTGAAGCTTCCAGGGAACGCGGTTTCCGGCATTATTTTTATGGAGGTTCAAAGGAGACTTTGGACAAGCTTAATAGCAAGCTAAAAAAGCAATATCCGTGGCTTAACATTGTGGGAATGTATTCCCCCCCGTACCGTCCGCTTACGGCAGGAGAGGATGAGCAGGCGATTAAAAAAATTAATGAGGCAAGGCCGGATTTTATCTGGGTGGCTCTTGGGGCGCCGAAACAAGAGGAATGGATGTATCAACATCAGTTTCAGGTGTGCGGGGTAATGCTGGGGGTAGGGGCGGCTTTTGATTTTTGTGCCGGAACGGTAAAGCGTGCGCCAGGCTGGGTGCAGGAGATGTGCCTGGAATGGTTGTATCGGTTGGTACAAGACCCGAAGAGACTCTTTATGCGTTACTTTTCCACAAATCTATCTTTTTTGACTAAGGTTGCCAAAGAAAGCCGACGTTACAGGGTGGAAAACCGGTCTAAAAAGATAGCGATGATCGGACATAAAAGGATTCCGTCCCGTGAAGGCGGGGTGGAGATCGTGGTGGATGAGATTTCCACAAGATTGACGAAAAGAGGGTACCATGTGGATGCTTATAACAGATCCGGGTACCATGTGTCAGGAAAGCAGTTTGATGAAAAAAGAGGGAAAGTATATAATGGGATACGGCTTTTTACCATTCCTACCTTTAAAAGCAGCAGCCTGAACGCCATCGTCTATTCGTTTCTTGCCACGTTAAGAAGCCTTGTGGGAAGATATGGCATAATCCATTACCATGCGGAAGGGCCGTGCACCATGATAGGCATTCCTAAATTCTTTGGGATCAGTACGGTGGCAACAATCCATGGGCTGGACTGGCAGAGAGCAAAGTGGGGAAATTTGGCAGCCAAGGTATTAAAATATGGGGAAAAAATGGCAGTCAGGAAGGCAGATGAAATCATAGTCCTTTCCCGGAATGTGCAGGACTATTTCAGGCAGCAGTATGGACGGGAAACGGTTTTTATCCCCAATGGAATCGATAAACCGGCCAGGCGGGAAGCCAGGGAGATCACAAAGCGTTTTGGCCTTCATAAGGATGACTATATTTTATTTCTTGCAAGACTGGTACCGGAAAAGGGGGCCCACTACCTGATCGAAGCTTACCAGGAGCTTCGGACGGATAAAAAGCTTGTGATTGCAGGCGGGGACAGCCACGCTGAGGAATACATGGAAAAAATATATGGGTATGCTAAGGGAAATAGCAAGATTGTCCTTACGGATTTCGTCCAGGGCAGGGTGCTGGAAGAATTGTTTTCCAACGCTTATGTGTTTGTGGTTCCAAGCGATGTCGAAGGGATGTCCATCAGCCTTTTGGAGGCGATGAGCTATGGAAACTGCTGTCTGGTCAGCGATATTCCAGAGAACCTGGAGGTGGTTGAGGATAAGGCGGCCAGCTTCCGCAAGGGGGATGTGGCGGATCTTTGCGCTAAGCTCAGATTTTTATTGGAAAAAGAAGAGGAAGTAAAAAGGTATAAGGAAGTAAGCAGCCGGTTTATCTGTGACAAATATAATTGGGAAGAAGTAGTGGATGAAACCGTGCGGGTCTATGGGGATGTCAGAAGGAAACGGAAGAAATCGAATTTGTGATAGTATAATCTGTGAATATGTGTTACAATTCAAAAATAGAGCCGTAGGTCAGAATTTATATTAACAGATAAGGAAATGTTCAGAATATGAGGAAGGTAATACGAAGAAATGTTTTGTTTTTCATAATGTTTTTGGTTATAGGTATATTGTTTTTTAAGCGATATTCTTATTTGCAAATCCCTATTGTTTCAAGGCCAGATTCATGGATTGATTTTCACACAGAGGAAAGCGTATTAGAACAGACATGGCAGCCTACGGTAGGCATACTGTCAGGTGTGGATGTTCCGTATTATGCGTTAGATACTTTTTCCGGGGATGTAGTTCTTAAAATTTATTCAGATGATTATTCCAAAGTACTGGTGGAAGCAGTGAATGAAGATTTTCTGTTTAAAGCAGGTGAAAACGGAGATATTATATTTTCATTTGATAGGGTGAAGGCGGAAAAAGGAGAAAGGCTGCGCATTCAGATTTCGTTACAGAATGTGTCAGATCAAGGAATAGTGCGGATTACTTCTGGAAGTGATTATGGGGGGTGCTGTATAGCCGGAAAGGATGCAGAACAGGCTGCTGCACTCCAAATTACATTTGCTAAAAATTCCAGATTGTTTTGGATTATGGCGATCTTATTTCCTTTATTTTCTTATTCATTATTTATGATGATAGTTTTAGGGCGGAAATGGGAAGAAACAATAGCGGTTTCATTGTTTGTAGAAGGTCTTATTTTGTATTTTTTTGGTTTAGCAGGGCATTTGCAAGGGGGAATTTATTTTCTTTATTTAATGGCGATAGGTATTCTTTTGGCTTCTATTTATTTATACAACAAAAAGAAGATGGATTTTCATGATTTATTTTCTCCTGGATTATGGATATTTTCTATTTTATTTTGCCTGATATTGTTATCCAGCCAAGGAGACTGGCTGGGGATGAGAGATGATTTGCGACATTGGGGGATTGCGGTCAGAGATATGTTCTATTATGATTCCTTTGCAAATCATGTAAATACAACAGTGATTTTGCCGCGTTATCTTCCATTTTCTACTTTGATTGAATATGTATTTGAGTATGCAAACGGAATGTTTCATGAAGGCATTCTGTTTGTTGCATACCAGACAATGCTCCTTTGTATATCAATTATTTTTAGCACACTTATGCAGAAGGGGGAAAGGAAAAAGTGGACATTGCCAGTGTTAACGGCAATGATAGGTATACCAGTCCTTTTTTTTCCTAATATATCCAGCACGATTATGGTTGATTCTTTGATGGCAGCAATGGCTGCATATATTTTGATATGCTATTACTCAGAAGGAATGTCATGGTTTAATAGGGTGAGGATTTGCTGTGCAATGTGTGCATTAGCTTTGACGAAAGAAATGGGATTGGTGCTTGCGGGAGTATCAGCGTTGATTATCTTTGGAGATATATTTTTCCAAGGAGTAAGAAAGAAGAAAATTGTTATAAAAGAGTTGGCTTATCCAGTTGCTTGTGTAGTTCTTGTTATAGGAATTTATTTTAGCTGGCAGGTTTATTTGAGTGTTCCAGTAAAAAATAGTGTGGAAAAGGCTGTACACGAGGATTTTGGACAGTCAGAAGAGAAAAGTATAGAAGAAATATCAGAGGGAGAAAGCAAAGAAAAAGAAAATGTTATAGGAAGTGAGGTGTCGCAAGAGAAGACAAAGTCTGCAATTACAGCTAGTGGAATCACATTTGAAGGTCTTAGGGATGTATTTACAGGAAATGGTGAATGGTATCAGTATCAGACTACCAGAAATTTTTTCGTGAAATTACTAGATGGGGAAACATATTCTGTTGGACCGGTTAAACTTTCTTTTGTCGATTTCCTTGTGGGTATTGTCTTTTTGGTTGCTTCATTAGCATTTTTTGGATATTGGAATGTGGGTAGGGAACAGAAATATATATTTTCAGGAGTGGTATTAATTGCTGCGGCTTGTTTTTGTGCTTTTTTGCAGATTACTTATTGGTTTGCTTTTGAAATGTATGAAGCGATGGATTTAACATCCTATGATAGGTATTTGGCACCATATTTGTGTGCTATTGCTATGACGGTCATATATTTGATTTTTGAAGGAAATAAACATAGTAAATGGGAGAAGAAAAAAGCGGATTTTCTTGTTTATGTATTAACTATTTTCATAATAATAATTATGCCAGTTGAAGGACTTGTTTTTGAAAGTAACAGACTCGAAGAAAATACTACACAGGAAAATACTTATGGCTATGATAAGTTAGCGGAAATCTTAAGAAGTATGGCAGATAAGGGGGAAAAGGTCCACTTTATCTGTAGTAACAGTGACGGGTATGCAGCATACATTTTTAGGAATGCTGTTTGCCCCATCGTGTCAGAGTATGATTTCTGGAATATTGTGCCTGACCAGGAGACCTATGATCGGCAATATGAAATCTATAGGGAAGGTGAGATCAATATCCATAATACGGCTTATCTTATGTCGAAGGAAGCATGGGAAAATGAAATCAGGAAATGTAAGTATGTGGTAATATTCCATGCGGATGAACTGTTTAAGCAGTCTTATCCGGAATTATTCAGAGAGACTACTATTCAGGATGGGAGCGTATACCAGGTGATGGATGCTTCCGGCGATATGTTTTTGCGTCTGGTTGGAAGCACAGAAATCAGAGGTTATCATTAGTATGCAAGGGGGAACAGGATGCTGATTGCGGTTATATTTCTTTATTCAATTGGCAAGGAAAAAGATCGGGTAGAACGTTATATAGAAGCGGTTGCTATATGGATGCTTTATTGCTTCTTGAGCACTGAAATTATGTCAGTTTTTCGAGTGATAGGCAGCGCGTCCTTGCGGATATGCTGGCTTGGATTTGACATAATTCTTGTGAGTTGCTTCCTACTTTTAAGCTGGAAACATGAAAAGCGGTTTTGGATGTGGGGGAAAGGCTCAGTATTAAAAAAATTTTCTTTAGGTATTTTTATGCTTGTAATGTTAGGGCTGGCGTTAAAGACAATGCCATATAATTGGGATTCCATGACATATCACATGCCCAGGGTTTTTCATTGGCTGCAAAATGGTTCAGTTGCACATTATGCGACCAATATAGGCAGACAAGTGGCAAGTCCCGTGCTTGGTGCATATGTCAATTTACATGTATATGCTTTGGCAGGTGGTAATGATTTGTTTGTAAACCTGCTCCAAAGCGTTTCTTATTTGTCTAGTGGTATTTTGGTGTATGCCATTGCAGGGAAAATTGGATGTTCAACAAAATATTGCTTGATTGCGGGTATGCTATTTTACTCCATGCCGATAGCTTTTGCAGAAAGTTTTACAACACAAGTGGATAATTTTGCCTGTTTTTGGATGTTATGCTTTGTATATCTGCTTTTGGGCTTTTTAAATATGGGAGAAAAGATTGAGATATCTTACCGGACCACATGGCGTATTGTGATTTTGAGCCTAAGTGTGGCGTTTGGATATTTGACAAAACCATCAATTGGATTTGGCATGTTAATCATGTTGCTTTGGTTACTTATAACAGTAATAAGACGAAGAGATAAAATGTTTCCTTTGGCAATATATTTTGTTTTGGCGGGCGTTGTGATTGCTTGTATCGTTATACCGGAGTTTTTAAGGAACCTGGAGACATACCATGCATTAGCATCTGCAGGAACAGGACAGAGACAGTTGATCGGTTCCGGGCACTGGCGGTATGTGACGGTAAATTTTGTCAAGAATTTCACATATAATATGCCCACGGTATGGATATTTGACAGCACTAATTTGATTTGGAAATATGTGTTACGGTTTTCAAGGTTTCTTGGAGTAGATATTGATGATCCGGTAATCTCAGAGGATGGAAGAGAATTTCAGGTTCGTGATCCTCAAAACTATGGGAACAGTACGGCAGTAAACCCGGTTTTGACGTGGTTGCTGGTGGGATGTATTATTTTGTTTGTATTTTATAACTGCAGAAAAAAATGGAAGGATATAAAGAACCAATATTTTGTGATGGCATGCATTTCTTTTTTGTGTTTTTGTGCAGTATTACGTTGGGAGCCATTTGTCAGCAGGTACATGATATCCTATTTTGCTGTGTTATGTCCTGCTTTAGCTGGGCAAATGGAGTTATTTTTCGACAATTCAGCAATAAGGAAAAGCAAGATAGAAAGAAGTGTGGTACCCATTATATGCTTTTTATGCTGTACAGAGATGTTGGGCATGTTCTACTATCATGGAAAAATTGCATTTGAACAGTCAAAAAGCAACGGATACTTTGTCACTCGCAGGGAGTTGACGGAAAGTTATGGAAAGCTGGCGGATATGCTGGAGCAAAGAGGCTATTCCAATATTGGATTGGTAACAGGAGGGGACTCTTATGAATATCCCATCATTGCTATGATAGAAAATTATGGAAGGATTGAGCATGTTAATGTGGAAAATGAAACCGGGAAATATGAAGACTTAGGATTTATTCCAGATATTATTATTGCGTTAAATTATGACGGTCCTGATTATATTGTTTGTCATGGGCAAGAATATAAACAGATAGAGTGGCTTGGTGAAGAAGTCAGTGTACTAACCAACAGATAGGAGTAGTGTTATGCCGGGATTTTATTTAACAAATATGGAGACATGTCCTGAAATAAAAACGGATAATATGATGTTATATAGAAGGGTAGAATTTTCCAATTACAAAATGTTTCAGCATACAACATTAAAGTTCCCTGACGATAAATGTTGCGAGTTGAAAGAAGAATATTTTTCTTGTATAGAAGGAGTCATCCTTAATAAAAAGGCTTTGTTTGCAGAATATGGAACAAATGATATCTCTCATTTGACATTTTTGATGAACCAGAGAAATACAGAATTTTTTAATGATTTCCGTGGAAGTTTTTCTGGAATGTATTGGAACCGGGGAGCTGATAACTGGACTGTATTTACAAGTCATTATGGCGATGGTGCAGTTTTTTATTATCAGCAGGAAGGTAAGTTTATTATTTCGTCTTCAATGGAATGGATGGCAGAAGGATTGAAGCTAAATAAGGTCAATTATCATGTAAATGAAAAAGCGATTTATTATATGCTTACATATGGATTTATGGCAGATGACTCTACATATATACAAGAGGTGAGCAGGTTACTTCCAGGTCATTATATTAAACTTAAGGAAACAGGTTTTCAAATAAAGCCATATTATATTCTGAAAAATGGAAAAATAAATTTGGAAAATAAGTCTGAGGCAGAGATAATTGAAATCCTGGATGAATTGTTTATTCGTGCAGTAAAACAGGAATATGAAAAAGATTTGGAATATGGATACAGCCATTTGGTGGAATTAAGTGGTGGTCTTGATTCGAGAATGAATTATTGGATAGCACATGAATTGGGGTATGGTGATTCTCTGGCAGTCACCTTTTGCCAGTCAAATTATGTGGATGAGTTGGTGGCCAAACAAATAGCAGCTTATTGGAAAGAGGAAATACTTGTTTGGCCAATGGATAGCGCAAAACATTTATATGATGTGGATAAGTGTACACGGCTAAATTTTGGAGTTTCTCTTTATTCAGGAGCAGGGTCAGAACTGCATATTTTTGATAGTCTTGATATGCAAAAGTATGGGATTCTCCATACTGGTCAATTGGGAGGTGCGATACTCGGAACCTATATTAAGGATGAAAAAGAAGTGTACTCTTTAGAAACAGCAGGGAATTACTCGGGTAAACTTCTGGAAAGTTATAGTGATAATTCTTATAGTAAGTATGAGAATAGGGAAGAATACCTTCTCAATACGCGGGGATTGTTGGGATGTTTGGGTTCCCATCTTTTTGCAAGGCATTATACGGAGGAATGCGCTCCTTTTCTGGATGTTGATGTTATGGATTTTTGCCTTAGTATACCGTTGTCAAAGAGAATAAATCGATATATTTATAAAAAGTGGATACTGTCTAAGCATCCTGAGGCCGCAGGATTTGTATGGGAACGGACAGGGGATATGATTGACAGGTCAGAGTTTTATCTTAAATGGAAACAGATCAAGCAAATTGCCTGGGATGTGATTACACACCCCAGCCTGCTGTTGAGAAAAATTGGTTTTCCAGTAAAGGCTCCCATTCTATCGGATTATCGTGGAATGAATCCGATGGACAAGTGGCTGAAGGATAACAAAGATTTACAAATGTTTGTAGGAGAATATTACCGGACGCATATTGAAATCGTAGGGAAGTTTCTGTCTCCTAAATTGATGGGAGATATAGAAGAATTGTACATGCAAGGAAGCATGGGAGAAAAAACACAGATTTTTACAGCGTTGTCGGTAATAGAGCTTTTATTTGCAAATGGAAATTGTAAATAGATGGAGGAAAACGTGTTAAGGACATTGATAATTATTCCTGCTTATAATGAGGAAGGAAGCATTGAAAAAGTTGTTAACAATCTGATAGAGAAGTTCCCTAAATATGACTATCTTGTTATAAATGACGGATCAACAGACCATACCCAAAGCATTTGTAACAGCAATAAATACCAGGTGGTAAATTTGGCGATCAATATGGGAATTGGAGGCGCTGTTCAAACCGGTTACCGGTATGCCTGGGATAATCATTATGATATTGCAGTGCAGATTGACGGCGATGGACAGCATGATGTGTCATATTTGGAAGAAATGATAAGACCGATCGAGGAAGGACAAGCTGACATCGTGATTGGGTCACGCTTTTTGGAAAAGGAAGGGTTTCAGTCAACCCGGATTCGCCGGGTGGGGATAAATTTTCTCAGTTTTTTAGGGAAGTTATTGACGGGTGTTAGAGTGAAGGATATTACAAGTGGTTACCGGGTAGTCAATACAAAATTTATCCGTATATTTGCTCTGGATTATCCGGCTGATTATCCAGAGCCGGAGGCGATGGTCATTGCTGCTGTACATGGAGGAAGGATAAAAGAATATCCGGTTATTATGCGGGAACGTAAAGCTGGTGAAAGTTCCATAACTATGAAAAAATCAATTTATTATATGTGTAAGGTGACTCTGGCAATGATTATTCGGAGAATAAGCTTTGGAGTAAGGAGGTAGAGATGATTCCCGTAACTTTAAGAGTAACGTTAATAATCGCTGTATGTTTTTATTTCATTTTTATTTTGCATTATTTAAAAAATAAAATGCTGGAATTAAAGTATACACTGATATGGCTGGCGGCCGGTTTTGTTATGATTCTGTTGATCGCGTTCCCGGAATTATTGATGACATTTGTTGCAGTTTTTGGTATAGAGAGCAATATGAATGGATTGTATATTTTAGTGTTTGCCTTTGTCATTACAACATTAATGACATTGACATCTATTGTGTCAAGACAAAATCTAAAAATACGCATATTAATTCAAGAGTTAAGCATAATGGAAAAGAGAATACGGGAGTTAGAAAGCATGGAGCAGGGAAAAAATTGAAAAAATTAGTTCAAATAAATACGGTTTGCAATACAAGTACCGGGAAACTTATGGGAGATATTCAGCAAAAAGCCAATGAATCAGGTTGGGAAACACTTTCTGTAGTGGGGAGAAGGAAACCTTTTATGGACCTTCGGTGTATAAAAATTGGGAATGGCCTTTCTTTTTGGATACATGTGGTAATTAATACCGTATTTGACAGGCAGGGATATGGTTCTTATTTTGTAACTCAGAAAATAATTAGAAAGCTTCGCCAAGAGTGTCCTGATATTATTCATTTACATAATTTGCACGGATATTATATCAATCTACCGCTGCTTTTTCGTTATCTGTCTAAGGAATACAACGGAAAAATTTTTTGGACATTTCATGACTGTTGGCCGTTCACAGGCCATTGTGCATATTTTACAGCAGCAAAGTGTGGCAAGTGGGAAAGGGAATGTGGCAAATGCCCGAACAAGCGGGTATATCCAATCAGCTTACTTGCAGATGCCTCCCGAAAAAATTATGCTGATAAGAAAAGGATGTTCACAGAATTAAAAAACCTCACAATTATCGTTCCGTCAAAATGGATGGAGTCGCTGGTAAAAAAATCATTTTTTCAGGATTATCCTGTGAGAATAGTGAATAACGGAATTGATCTTAAGGTATTTTCCTACCGGAAACCGTTGGATGAATTATATCATAAGTACGGTATCAGCAGGGAAAAAAAGGTAGTTCTTGGAGTTGCCAATGCCTGGGATGCGCGTAAAGGGCTTCCGGACTTTCTTGCACTTAGTAAAATGCTGCCTTCGGAGTATCAAATTTTTCTTGTGGGTTTGACAGCAAGGCAAATTGGCGGATTGCCACAAAACGTAAAAGGGATAAAGCAGACTGAAGATAAAAAGGAACTTGTTATGATTTATTCTCTAGCTCATATTTTTATGAATCCGTCTTTAGAAGAATCCTTTTCGCTTGTTACGGTGGAAGCAATTGCCTGCGGCACACCAGTGGTTGTTTTGGATACAAGTGCGGTGAAGGAACTTGTCAGCGATGAAAATGGTATTGTTTTAAAAAAGCACGATGCAGCAGATTATTTGGATGCGATTAAAATAGTGGAGAAGAGAAGACTGTCAAGGGAACAAATTTCGCAGACAGCAAAAAAATATGATGTGGATATATATGCAAAAAAAATCGTTGAATTATATAATAATTTTTAAAGGAAAAGTATCATGTATCGTGTAGAAGATAAATTTATTTGTGGTGAAAGGGAACTTTTTTATTTGCAGTCTAAGTTGGAATGTGTCTTGCATACAGATCATAACCAGGAAAGCCCATATGGGTATACCATAACAAGTATATATTTTGATGACTATGAAGACAGACATTTGGTGGATACGGTAAATGGAAATCAAATTCGTGAGAAGTACCGAATACGGATCTATAACGGTTCTTATGATGTGATTAAGCTTGAGGTCAAATACAAAAGGGATAATCGAATTTTAAAGAAAAGCCGCAGGATATCAAGAGAGCAGATGGTGAAGCTGCTGCAAGGGCAGAGTATTGATGACGGCGTTCCGTCATTTGATAATACTATCACTCTTTTTAATATAGCAATAAAAAAAAGAAAATTAATACCTGTAATTATTGTGGAATATGACCGGAAAGCATTTGTGTTTGATGCAGGGAACGTTAGAATAACGCTGGACCGTAATTTGCGTTTTAGTCAGAGAATAGATTTGTTTATGCAGGGGGCAGATTTCCCAAGAACATGTGTACAAAAACCAGATAGCGTACTTGAAGTGAAATATGATGAGTTTTTGCCGGGATTTATTGCCGGTGTTTTAGAAAGTGGAAATATGAGGCGGGAATCTTATTCAAAGTATAGAATTTGCAGGCAGGAGGCAATGGAATGTCAGTAAAAGATGTTATTAAAAAGAGTGTTTATGAAAGTCTGGCGGGAGGTACAGGGCTTTCTTTTAAGGAGGTTGTCATCATCTTCCTTATGGCTTTTATTATTGGATTGTATGTCTATATGGTGTATAAATTGTCCAGTAAAGCTGCCTTTTATTCGAAAGACACAGGAATTACAATTGCAGGGATGCCAGTTGTCATAGCTGCAATTATGGTAGCGATGCAGTCAAATTTGATTGTATCATTAGGTATGGTAGGGGCACTGTCAATTGTGCGTTTTCGGAATGCAGTCAAAAATCCATTAGATATTTTATATTTGTTCTGGTCGATCAGTGCCGGGATTATTTGTGGGGTGGGGCTGACATTGCTGTCAATTTTATTGTGCATTGTTATGACAATTTTACTCCTGGGGGTCAGTATAATCCCTAATTCCAGGGCGGAATCTGTATTGGTTTTAAGATCTTCAGATAATGAAGTAGACTGGCAAGAGGTAGACGATGTGATTTGCAAGTATGCCAGAAATCGAAAGGAAAAGTCCAAAAGCATAAAAAACAATGAAACAGAAGTTATTTACGAATTGACGATATTTAAACAAAATGAATTATTAGAACAATTGAAAAAATTTCATTTTACACAAATTAATTTTTTGTCACATGATGGTGAATTTCGTTTCTAATGAAAAGAAAAGGGCTGAATATGGAGAAAATCAGTGTTATTTTAGTGAATTATAATGGGAAAAAATATAATGATAAGTGTATTGAATCTATTCTGAGAAGTACGATTTCTTCAAAGCTTCAGATTGTGGTTGTGGATAATGCTTCCACGGATAACTCTCTTCAACTTTTGCAGGACAGGTGGAGGGAGAACAATCAGGTTACGATTATTCCGCTGGACAAGAATTATGGTTTTTCCGAAGCAAATAATGTGGGGATAAAGTGGTCGGAAGAGAACGGGTATGAATATTTTTTTATATTGAATAATGATACAGAAATCAGGAAAGATACCGTAGAAAAAATGCTGGATTCCCATAAAGAAACCGGAGCAATCGTTGTTCCTAAAATTGTGTATGCGGACAAACCGGATACCATATGGTATGCCGGGGGGTATTTTAGTAAGGTTATCTGGAAGCCTTTGCCAAGGGGAATGAATCAAAAGGATGCAGGGCAATACAACAGAAGTGAGCAGTGTTCTTTTGCAAATGGATGTAGTCTCTTCATGTCAAAGGAAATTATACAGAAATTAGGAATATTGGATGAAAAGTTTTTTTTATACTATGAGGATGTGGAATATAGCTTAAGGGCAAGGAAAAAGCAAGTGACCATATGGTATTGTGCGGAGGCGCTTGTTTACCATAAAGTAAATGGAGCTACATTTGGAAATGAAAGACCGGATAGTGCTTACTATATAGCGCGAAACTGGCTGATCTGCAATCAAAAATGGATGAGCAAGGGGCGTTTTGCCCTTTTTCTTTGTTATTTTGTATTTAATCGGGTGGCATGGATAATGATATGGATTGTTAGAGGACAGCTCCCCAATATTTTCTCGACCATTGATGCAATAAAAGATTATAAAAGGGATCTATTTGGCCAGTATCCGAAGAATAGTTTGTAAAGGCATCAGGTTTGTGCTATACTTATCAAAATTGGAGCAGGTAAAGAATGGGAAAAAAAAGAGGTTATTATATTCATTTTGATGCTAGGCAGTCTTCGGGCGTAAGTAAAAAAATTGATATGCAGATGAAAGAACTTGGCAGGCAATTTAGCATAGAAGAAATACAAATTACAGCATCTCACAGAAGTTTAATGCAGCGTGTCATAGGATTATTTCCGCTGGCATCAATTGCAAGGGAGTATGAAAGAGCATTGCATCAAATAGAGACGCCTGATTTTATTTATATGCGGAGGGCGGTTGCAGATCATGACTATATGCAATTTTTGAAGGAAGTTAAAGACCGGTATCCGGAATGCAAAATCATTGTAGAGATTTTTACTTATCCATATGACAGGGATGATTTTGGAAAGTGGAATGCATGGCCGTTTTATTTAAAAGAATTGCTGTATCGGAAGAAATATAAAGAGTATCTTGGACGTTTTGTAACGTATAGTAATGATAAAGAAATCTTTGGCGTTCCGACAATCTGTACAACGAATGGAGTAGATACCAGTCAGTTTCAAATAGTATCGGGAGCTTACAGATTTGATCAGATTACTTTAATTGGTGTGGCATATATGCAGAGACAGCATGGCTACGAGAGAATTATCCGAGGGCTGAGAGCTTATTATAAGCAAAAGGGTTTTACGAAGCGCGTTTATTTGTATTTGGCAGGGGATGGACCGGAAAAAAAATATTATCAACAATTAGTGAAAAAGTATGGTTTGGAGGCTTATGTGAAATTTTTCCCAAACCAGACAGGTGAAGCCCTAGATCAATTATATGAACAGGCGGACATTGCTCTTGCATCGTTTGGATTTTATAAGGCCGGAGTGTATCATTCAAATTCTTCTTTGAAGGTATGTGAATGTCTCGCAAAGGGGTTGCCCTTCGTGACAGGTTGTTCTATTTCAGGGATAGAGGAAACGTGCCCGTACATGCTTTTATTTCCTAACGGCAAGGGTATAGTTGATATATGTCAAATTGTGACATGGTTTGAAAAACTACAGAGAAATGAGAATGGCGAAGGAGAAATGGCGAAGAGCATACGCAAATTTGCGGAAAAGAAGTTTGATATGAAAGTAGTCATGCGGCCAGTTATTCAGTATATTGAATCGGTTAAAGATAATGCATAGTAAAGGTTATAAGTCATGGAAGAGGTAATAAAAATAAAGAAGAACAGGAAGAGCGGTGGAAGATTCTTTAGGAGTAATTTTGATTACTTCTTGATTTTCGTATTATACTTTATCCCACATTTGTTTATGGGGTTTAATTTGTGGGATGATATTTTATATAAAACATATTTTGAGGCTTATCATTATAATGTTTTACATTTTATTTCCAGGCAATATCAATATTGGACTTCCAGGGTGGTAATAGAAGCGGCAGTTATTGTGTTTGGGTGGCTGCCTCCGATTATATGGATGTTGATTGATACATTGATGATTGTATTACTGTATCATTCCATGTTTTGTATCCTCAAATTATTTCTGGTGAAATATGAGCTTGACAGTAAATACAGAATATGCCAAATGTTTTTGTTTCTGAGCTTTCCGTATGCATTAATGGCAACGGCAGGATGGCTGACAACCACAATCAATTGGGCATGGATGCTTTCCCTGTTTGTATATGGATTAAAAGGATTGCTTTATTCCGCTTCAGGACAAAAACAGACAAAGAGCATAGTTAAAAATATTATTTTTTGTCTGGCATATGTTTATGCGACCAATTTTGATGTGGCAGCAATTATTATGTTTTGTTTGCTGATGGTGGTTGGATTTGCATGCCATAAATCATCACCTTACGAATTCTGCCTGGAATACTGGGAAGGATTACTGATTACAATTGGAAATTTGGTTTTATTTTTTGTTTGTCCTGGGAATCGTGTGAGAATGGAACAAGATGCGATTATTCATGGCACAGCGGATGTATTGGAACTGTCTGTTTTGGGAAAGATCAGAATGGGAATTAATTCTGCATTCTATCATTATATGTCAATTCCAAATGCAGTGTTATTTACGATTTGCATGATTATGTTGTATGTGGTTTGGGTAAGATCCAAAAGCGCTTTGATTAAAAGCATTGCCTTTCTTCCGGTCGGCATTACGGTAATTTGGACTGTTTATATATTTTTTGCGTATACTGTGAAAAACCATACGTTAACTTATGTGTATCCGGATGCGGCATTTCATACATGCCCCCGGACAGAACAGTATCTTGCTATGGTCTCGGCATTAATGCTTGTTTTATCAATGGTTTATTTACTTTATTACGTGATAAGAGAAAAAGACCTATTCGTATCTATGGTAGTCGTTTTGCTTATATGGGGATTATTGCCGGATATTGTTTTAGGGTTCACTTCCACAATATCGGCGTCAATTCTCCGTGTGGTTTCTTTTTTATACCTAGCGTTTATTTTTATTAGTTGTGTGGTGATAGGATATTCTGAGATGTTGAAAAACCGCATGGTATGGAAAGGGATCATTTTTTTGGGTAGTGCAGGAACTGTTCTAAATTTTGTGCAAATGATTAGACATATTATAGTATATGGGTAACAGGGAAGATTAATATGGGCTTGTGGGGAAGTCGGTTATGAATATTTTATTGTTGGGAAAAACGGATTCAATTTTTACCAGAGATTTTTGTTTAAATGTTCTTGGCATGGAGCATGCTAATACGGTTATTCTCACACAGGCATTTTCGAAGGAGTATCAACAGGATTATGCAGCGGAAAATATAAAAGAAGTAAAGTGGCCTGACCTTTTTTTGAAAGGGATACGATGCCAGCCCGGTTCCATATTTCGATTACCGCAGATTTGGAAAAAGTTATGGCAGGAAATCGGGTTTGTAAAAGAGATTGATGTGTTTCATGTACATTATGTGGAAGCATTGCATTTATTATATTTTTTTCCATTTTGGACAAGCGCAGGGAAACGAATTCTGACATTTTGGGGCAGCGATCTATATACCCTTTCTTTTGTGAACAGACAGATTCTTCGCTTGTTCTTAAATCAGGCGTCAAGAATTGTTCTCATGATACCTGAACAGCATAAATACTTTCAGTTATTATATGGGAATAAATATGAGAAAAAAATCCGGGTAATTGATTTTGGGAACAGTTTGATAGATGAGTTGGATAAAGTGATAGCAAAGTATACGAAAAAAGAATGTAAAGATTATTTCCAACTGCCAGCTGATAAAGTAATCGTGCATATAGGTTATAATGCGGCCAGAGTACAACAGCATTTAAGGCTTATTGAAGGTATACTGTGCCTGCCAATAGAAGAGCGATCCAGATTGAAGCTTGTTTTTGGCATGTCATATAAGCATGACAGTGATTTTGAACAGTACAAACAGCAGTTGTCTGACCAAATGAAAGCGGCGAAAGTAGATTATTGTTTTGTTGAAAAGTATATGCAAGGGGAGGAATTGGCAATGTTTCGAAGAACTTGTGATCTGTTTTTATATGGGCAAAAGACAGATGCACGTTCGGAAAGTCCTTTGGAATATGTATATGGCGGAGCTGAATTTATATGCCCTGAATGGCTTGCGGGTCATTATGGAATACTTGATCAGGCTAAAGCAAGGTATTATGTATATGAAGATTTTGATAATCTTTCTGATAGCATAAGACGATGTTTTGAAAATATGGATGTATACGGGGAAAGTATTTCGGAATGGGGACGACAGATAATTCGTAGTGAAATATCTTGGGATTCTGTACGAGGGGAGTGGAGGAGCTTATATGCAGACGAATAAAGCAAATGATAGAATGATATGGTTGAATGGGAAAGTATTGCCGTTAGATGAGGCAAGGATTAATGTGCTTTCACCTACTGCACAGTTTGGGGCGAATGTCTTCGAAGGAATCCGCTGTTATTGGAATGAAGAAGAAAAACAATTGTATGCATTCCGTCTAAAAGAACATTATGCAAGGCTCATGCAGTCCATGCGGTTGTTTGGTATAAAAAGCCCTTATAGTGAGTATGAGTTGGAAGAAACAATGAAAGAAATTGTCAGGGCTAATCGGTATCAGGAGGATATTGCTGTAAGGCAGACGGTATTTGTAGATGGGTTTGGAAGTTGGTTTTCAACAGAGCCAGTGGGGATGTTCATTGCACCAATTGCTAAAAGAAGAAAGGAAGTGCCATTATCTTTTACAGAGCGGACTTGCGTAAGTTCCTGGGAAAGGATTAGTGAAAGAGATATGTCTCCAAGGGTAAAGGTTGGTGCAAATTACATTAATAGCAGACTTGCAAAATTAGAAGCAGAAGATAGAGGTTACGATTCGGCGTTGTTTTTAAATCGTTATGGGTATGTGGCGGAAGGAACAGGTTCTTGCTTTTTTATGATTAAAAATGACGAGATTATTACGCCAATGCTGACGGATTCTATTTTAGAGAGTATTACTAGAGATACTGTTTTAAATATAGCAAGGCAAGAACTAAATTTGAAGGTGACAGAGCGCCATATTGTCAGAAGTGAATTGTATTCATGTGACGAAGCGTTCTTCTGTGGGTCAGCAGTTGAAATCAGTCCGATTTCAGAGATAGACGGATTTAGGATAAAAGAAAGGGAGCCAGGAAAACATACGATTGAAATTCACAAAAAATATATAGAAATTGTAACTGGTAAAAATATAAAATATCGGGAGTGGATTACGCCCATTTATGGTGGAGGGATATAATATGTCATTGCAGATGATGTATATTACAAATAATCCGGAAGTGGCCAAAATTGCTGAGAAATATTCAGTGGACAGGATATGGGTAGATTTAGAGCAGATTGGAAAAAAAGAGCGGCAAGGCGGTATGGATACTGTTCAGTCAATGCATTCCGTGGAAGATGTTCGTAAGATAAGAAATAGTATTGTGGGAAAGGCAAAGTTACAGGTCCGGGTGAATCCAATACATCATGGGTCACAGAATGAAATTGAACGGGTAATAGCATATGGTGCGGATATTATCATGCTTCCTTTCTTTTCAACAGTTGATGAAGTGGGTAATTTTATAAAAATGGTGGGAGGCAGGGCGAGAACTTGCCTGCTGTTGGAAACAATTGGAGCTGAACAAAGGATAGATGAAATATTGGACATCCCAGGGATAGATGAGGTTCATATAGGATTGAACGACCTGCACCTCCAATATCATCAAAAATTTATGTTTGAACTCCTGGCAAACGGCAAGGTAGAAGAAATATGCAGAAAGATTAGGAGTAAGGGTATTCCTTATGGGTTTGGAGGGATTGCGAAACTGGATGAAGGTATGCTTCCGGCAAGGCATATTATTGCGGAGCACTATAGGCTGGGCTCTGTTATGGCGATTTTGTCAAGGAGCTTTTATGATTCATGGATTGCAAATGATTTGAAAGAAGTGGAAAGAACTTTTAAATACGGATTGGGGGAAATTCGCGAATACGAACAGCGGCTGGAGCATGAAACACCGGAATTTTTTGAAAATAACAGGCAGACAGTGATAAAGGAAGTAGAGAGTATTCTGAAGGTAATAAACAGTAAGAGGAACTGACATGGAACTAAACTATGAAATTCTGGAAAAATTGTCAACAAAATACGGAGATGCCTTTTATCTGGTAGACAGTAGTGTGTTTCGAAAGAATTACGAAGAGCTATTGGCGGCTTTCTGCAAAATATATCCGAATACCCGCATAGCATATTCGTACAAAACAAATTATATGCCTAAGTTATGCAAAGCCGTTAAAGATATGGGCGGGGCAGCAGAAGTGGTTTCGGAGATGGAGTTGTGGCTTGCCAAGAAAATTGGTGTTCTGGGAACGGATATTTACTACAATGGTCCCTATAAAAAGAAAGAAGTTGTTGAAGAATTTTTGCTGCAAGGTGGTCATTTGAATATAGATGCAGAATACGAGATAGAAATGATCAAGGAGATTGCCGGCCAGTATCCTGACCGTGCATTTTGCATAGGAGTCCGCTGTAATGTGGATATTGGACAGGAGACGCCATCCAGATTCGGGATAAATATGGCATCCGGGGAATTGGAAAGGGCTGTATATCTTTTAAATCAGATAACAAATGTAAAAGTGGTGGGGCTGCATTGCCATATTCCATTTCGGACACTCGATACTTATGTGAAAAGAATGGAATTTATGGCTAAGGTTATAGCGAAATTCCCAGGATATGTATGGGAATATATCAGTCTGGGCGGCGGTTATATGGGAAAGATGGACGAACAGATGGCAAATCAGATGACATTTGATCCGCCTGCATTTGCTGAATATGCATCGGTGGTGGCGGGCGGCATGAATAAGTATTTTTCTGATGGATCCTGTCGGCCTACTTTAATTATTGAGCCGGGTAGTGCATTAGTTGCGAATGCCATGAAATATGTTATGCGAGTCATAGAAATTAAAAAGGTACGTAATAAATGGATAGCAAGCCTGGCAGGGAGTTCTTATCAAATTAACCCTTCTATCAAAGGGCTTAACAGGAGTATTTCGGTATATCATTCAGGAAAAGAAGGTATGCGGACGATATATAGTGATTTGGACATGGCAGGCTACACTTGTATTGAGTCAGACTACTTATACCAAAATTACAGTGGGGAATTAGCCAAAGAAGACTTTGTAATTCTTAGTAATGTGGGTTCTTACAGTTTGGTGATGAAGCCTCCTTTTATCTTGCCAGACATACCCGTTATAGAGCTTAGCGGGGATGGAGGGCCGGAGCTCATTAAGAGGGCGCAGACCGCAGAAGATGTGTTTATGTATTATGAATGATCAGGAGAATCATATGATAGAAGATAAAAAGGTGTCTATCATCTTGTGCTTTTTTAATGAAGAACGATATCTGAAAAAAGCAATTGACAGTGTGCTTGCGCAAACATATCATAATTTTGAATTGATTATTATTAATGATGGATCTACTGATGGGAGTGATCGGATAGTAAAAAAATATTCTGACAAGCGTATTATCTATCAGTGTAACCTGGAAAATAAAAGGCTGGCGTACTGTAGGAATAGAGGACTTGAGCTTGCATCAGGAGATTATGTTGGCTTTTTTGATGGTGATGATATTATGTTGCCGGATAAAATGGAAAAACAGGTCAGGTATTTGAAGGAACATGAAGAGGTAACTCTTGTGAGTGGCGGTTATCGCTATATGGATGCACAAGGCAATGTGGATGAAAATATGGTGTTTCCAGAACGAAAAAGTGATGAACAGATTAGGGCTCATATGTTATTTGGAAATTGTATAGCCTGTGCCGGCGCAGCGCTGTTTCGAAGAGAGGTTATAGAGAAATATGGTGTCAGGCTTGATGAAAAAAATGCGGCATCAGAAGACTATCGGTTGTGGATTGATATGATGCCATATGCCAGATTTGCCAATATAGATGAATGTTTTTTTTACTACAGGGTAAATCATGGGTCGAAAGCAATGGACATTGTGAATCAAGACAGGACTTCGTATAACAATGAAATCAGGAATCTTTTGAAGCATGCGTGGGAAAAAAGAGGTTTTGTTTTATCAGATAAGGATATTTTCTTTTTACATCATTTCTTTTATAAACATCAGAAAATATGGAAACCTGCTGATATATGCCAGGGGGTCAAAGTTTATGTGAAAATTAAAAAACAACTTCGGGATTTAAAATTACCGGAAGGCAAGTTAATTTTGCGGTATTACAAAGAAAAGTGGGTTCGGACATATTCAGTTTATTGGGCAGTAAAGAAGATGATTGGGGTAGCAGGGTAAAAGACAGATGATGGAATTAGACTTTTTATTTATATATGAACATAAGGTAAGAGAGCTTGAAAATCTTTGTTTGATGAAATACGAACTTGACAGAAGAGGATATCGTACAAAGATTGCTTATGTGGATGATGCGGTAAACGCAGAAGCCGATAGACCGATTTATCATGCAAAAGTTTTGTGCACAATGGCATGTTACGATAATTACACGCTTTTTTGGCACAGCAAACAATTTGTAAAGTTTGAAAAAGTAATTGATTTGCAATGGGAAAACATTGTTTATCCTAAGGATGAACAGAGGGAGGGGGCTTATAAAAATTTTTGGGGAATTGGGAAGGATGTGGTTCATGTTTCCTGGGGAAGGCAAAATGTGGACAGGCTGCTGGGAGCCGCGCATTTAGATGAGAAGAAGGTAAAACTGACCGGGCATGTGGGGATGGATTTTTTACGGGAACCACTTAACCGTTTTTACCTTTCTAGGGAAGAGCTTTTTGCCAAGTATGATATTCCGTTGGATAAGAAGGTCATATTGTTTGCCTCTCCTTATTATGGGGATTACTTGTCGGAAGAGTATATTGCTGGGATGCGACGGGCATTTGGAAATGACTGGGGAGAATATTACCAATTTATGTGTGACTCTCAAAAGGAGGTTCTTGGATGGTTCGAAAAGATATGCCGGGAGCATAATGATATGGTAATAATCTTTCGTCCACATCCGGGACATCCAAGCATTGTGGCGGAAGAGTTGGAAAAGAGATGTGATAATTTTAGAATTATAGCAGGGGAATCTGTTAAGCAATGGATTGTTGCTTGTGATAAGATATATACAGGGAACAGTTCGGTGGTGGTGGAAGCATATTTTGCAAAGAAAATGTGTCAGCTTTTATTTCCGTTTCCGGTTACTTCGGGCTATGAATTGCAATTAATTGCAGATTCAAAAAAAATCACAACTTATGAAGAATTTGACGTGTCGGTATGTAGTATACAGGAAACATTCCCTACGCCAGAGAAAAGCATAGAAGCGATTTACCTGATAGACTGGAAGATGCCCAATTATGTGAAATTTGCCAATATGGCAGAGGAAGTTTGGCAGGATGATTATTATCGTCTATCAAGACGCCAGAGATGGAAGTACAAAGAATATACACCGATACAGTGTTTGCTCAGAATCTTTATTTTTTTGAAGCCGATCTATAACATTTATCTGGCCATGTTGAAGAATCTAAATCTAAAATGGAAATTTTTAGAATATCAGCGTAAGGTGCGGGCGGATGAACATAAGCGGATTGAGGATATTGAGAATCGGCATGCACATGAACTTACCAGCGAGAAAGAAATAGCTGAAATTATTGGCAGAATTGAATGTGCCTTAGAAAAATAGAAATATTGGAGGAAAAGAAAATGAATAAGACAATCACAGCAATTATCCCAGTAAAGGGTAACAGTACAAGGTTACCAAACAAAAACATTTTGCCATTTGCAGATTCTAATTTGCTGATTCACAAAATCCGTCAGTTGAAGCAGGTGGAAGAAATCACAGAAATTATCGTCTCATCGGATTCGGATGAAATGCTTGCCATGGGAATAGCGGAAGGTGTGACAGCAATAAAAAGGCCGAAGGAATATGCAGATGAGTCGGTGCCGTTTGGCATGTTCCTTGAATACATTAGTGATGAAATGCCGAATGACCATATTATGTGGGCATGTGCAACTTCGCCATTAGTGGAACCATATCTTTACCGGAAAGCGGTTAAGACATATTTTGAAAAACTGGAAGAAGGATATGATTCTCTGATTACATGTGATCCTTATCAAACGTATTTAATGGATGAAAACGGTCCATTAAATTTTAGCATGGGACTTGCTCATAAAAATTCGGAGCAGCTGCCTAAGTTATATCATTTTTCAAATGGAATTAACCTTGCACCGCGTGTTATGCTGAAGGAATGGCACTATAATTATGGCCCTAATGCTTACAGGCTTATCATTAATAAACGTGAAGCGGCAGATATTGACGATGTTTACGATTACGAAATCGCTAAGGCATTGTATTCGATGAAGGATCCTAATCCGACCATATAAACTAAAGTAAATTGGAAAGGCGTCACATAAGCTATGATTATTAAGGAAGAAATCCAGGCAAACCGGTTAGACAGAGGATATGAAAGATATAAGGAAGAATTTAATAACAAAGCGCTTGAGGTTTTAAATAGTGGGTGGTATGTGCTTGGTGAGGAAGTAAAAGGATTTGAGAGAGAATTTGCCAGGTATTTGGGTGTAGAAAATTGTGTGGGACTGGCAAGTGGTTTAGACGCCCTTTGGATAGCGTTTCGTATTCTGGGAATTGGGAAAGGCGATGAAGTAATTGTTCAAGGAAATACATATATTGCCAGTGTGATGGGGATTACGATCAATGGAGCAACTCCGGTGTTTGTTGAGCCGGATGAATATTATTGCATAGATGCATCCAAAATAGAAGAAAAAATCACTAGCCGGACAAAAGCAATTTTGGTCGTCCATTTGTATGGGCAGGCGTCGGATATGGATACAGTTATGGAGATTGCCGGCAGGTATGGCTTGAAGGTGGTTGAGGATTGTGCACAATCCCATGGGGCAAAGTTTCGTGGCCGAATGACGGGTACTTTTGGGGATATTGGATGTTTTTCGTTTTATCCCTCCAAGAATCTTGGAGCATTTGGCGATGGAGGGGCAATTGTAACAAATGACAGTGCCATTGCGGAAGAAGTACGGGTATTTCGCAATTATGGCAGTGAAAAGCGCTACTATAACCGTGTGGTTGGGGCGAATTCAAGGCTTGATGAGCTTCAGGCAGGTTTGTTGCGGGTGCGGTTATCCCATATGCAGGAGCTGGAAGAAGAGAGGAAGAATCTTTGTAGGAAGTATTTAGAGAAGTTGCATAATCCGCGGATTATACTCCCACATATAAGGGATGGTGCAACACATGTATGGCATCAGTTTGTTGTAAGATCAAAAGAACGTGACCGTTTGGCTGCGTATTTAAAGGAACGAGGAATAGGGAGTATTATACACTATCCTATTCCACCGCATCTTTCGGAAGCATATTCGGACCTTGGAATGAAGCAAGGGTGTCTTCCTATTACTGAAGAATATGCAAACACTGTATTATCAATACCGCTTTATATTGGAATGAATGAGGAGGAGCAGGGATACGTCACGGACACCATGAATGAGTACGCATAAGGAGTTGTAATGAGTAAACTATCAATTATTGTGGCAATCTATAAAAGCGAAAGAAATATCAGACCTTTTTATGAAGATTTTTGTAGAAACATAAAACCATATATAGAGGATTATGAATTAATTATGGTGAACGACGGCTCTCCAGACAATTCATGGAAAATTATGAAGGAACTTGCCGCAAAGGATAAAAAGATTAAGTTGATTAAGCTTTCGCGCAATTATGGTGCAATAGAAGCAGTATTTACTGGTATGAAATATTCATCAGGTGATTGTGTTACAGATAAAGCTTGTGATCTGCAGGAGCCGGCGAGCTTAACGCTTGAAATGTTTCAGGAGTGGAAAGGCGGTGCAAAATCGGTTATTGCTGTCAGGGAGTCCAGAAATGACCCTAAGGTGACAAAAGCTTTTGCGGCAGTTTATTATTGGCTGGTGAGGAAATTGGTGATAAAGGATATGCCACAGGGAGGCTTTGACACCTACTTGATAGACCGAAAAATAGTGGATCAGATAATTACGATGAATGACCGGAATTCTCCATTAACATTACAGATTTTATGGATGGGATTTAACCCTCAAAAGGTATATTACGAAAGACGGAAACGGGAAATTGGGAAATCCAGTTGGACAGTTTCCAAGAAATTAAAGTTATTTTTGGACTCATTTGTAGGGTTTTCATATATTCCAATTCGCTTTATGTCTGGGATAGGCATGATTTTTTTTCTGATATCTATTATTTGGGGAATAAACTTGATTGTGTCAAAACTTAAGGGCACGATTCCAATACAAGGATATACAACAACATTGGTTATGCTTTTATTTTCAGCTGGACTTATTATGTTTACGTTAGGATTGCTTGGGGAATATGTATGGCGTACATTAGACGCTGCGAGAAGAAGACCAATAACAATTGTTGATGAACTGGTTAATATGGAGGATGAGAAGTGAGGAACATTGATAACTATACGAAGATGTATATGAAATCAGATGTTGGAGGACAACAGATTGCATTACCTTATAGAAGAAAAATGGTCATTGAGCAAGTTGGTAAATATCAACCTACTAGGATTCTGGAAATTGGCTGTGGATTGGAGCCATTGTTTGAGTATGTAGAAGGCAGAGAATGGTGGATCGTTGAACCATCACAATATTTCTGCGAGATTGCGGAAGAAAAAAGTCATGGTTCTAGTCATATCAAAATATTACAGGGTTTTTTTGAAGAAAGGATACATGATCTGGAAAAGTTAAATTTTGATATGGTAATATGCTCAAGTCTTTTGCATGAGGTGGAAGACCCAGAGCTTCTGCTGAGTGATATTCGTAAAATATGTACGGATAAAACAATTGTGCATATTAATGTGCCAAATGCGAAATCATTCCATCGGGTTTTGGCAAAAAGTATGGGAATTATTCGTAATGAATATGAGGTGTCACAAAAGAACGCCGTATTGCAACAGAATAATGTTTTTGATATGGAAAAATTGACGGAAATAGTAATTGGTTATCATTATGACATTCTGGATAAAGGAAGCTATTTCATTAAACCGTTCACGGACAGGCAGATGTTTGATATGCTGGAGGCGCATATCATTGATGAAAGCGTTTTGGATGGATTGGATGAGATGATAGGTGAAATGCCGGAAATGGGAGCAGGGATATTTATAAACTGCAGGAAAGCTCGATAAGGGGGATAAGAAAATGCTTGAGATCCAATCATATGATAGTCAATATGAAGCTATGTGGGATCAGTTTGTGCTGGAAAGCACAGTAAACGGCACCTTTTTGCAAACCAGGAGATTTCTAAATTATCATCCGGAAGGTAGGTTTCAGGATGCATCTTTTATGGTATTTGATAAGAAAGGGCATCTTGTTGCTGTATGTCCGGCATGCGCAAAGATAGAGGATGGTGGAAAGCTGTTTGATTCACATGCAGGAAGTACTTATGGAGGAATTTTAATAGAAAAGAAATGGTATAAGGCGGGGAAAGTGCTGGATATCATTCAGGCATTAGAAAATCATCTGAGGAACTGTGGATTTGATAAAGTCATTTTAAGGCAGACTCCTTCCATTTTATCAGTAGAAAATGTAGATCTTCTCCAGTACTGCTTTTATTATTTGGGATATCAATGCTGCAATGCCCTAAGCTTATACGTGGATTTTGACGGTTATAAGGAGGATATTTTGGCGGAATTTTCTCAGGGAAAAAGAACAGATGTGCATAACTGTCAGAAGAGAGGGCTATATGACAGAAAACTTACTTCGTTCTCTGAGATAGAACAATTACATTCTCTACTATCTAAAAGTTTGGAAAAATATCATACAAAACCCATTCACACGGCTGAAGAACTATATAGTTTTCAGGAGGATAGATTAAAAGGGGAATGCGAATGCTTTGGAATATTCGATGGTGATAAAATGGTAGCATCGTCCATGCTTTTTTACTTCATGCGGAACAGTGTTGCACATACGCAATATTTATGTGCGGATCCGGACTATAAACAGATTAGTCCGATGACATATTTGTATTATACAACATTGGTGGAGATGCGTAAGCGAGGTTACAAGAAGGTATCATGGGGAACAGGAACAGAAAACTTAGGACGTTATCTCAATGAAGGATTGGTAAAAAGTAAAGAATATTATGGCAGCAGGCATAATGTCAATCTCATTTTTATAAAAAAAATAAATAAATCATAATTACAGGTATAAGGGAAAACTGGATATGAATAATTGTTTAAATGTGAGAATGATTGAATTCAAGCTTATGGGGGATGAGAGGGGAAGCCTTGTTGTCTGCGAGGGCGGTACAGATATCCCCTTCATAGCTAAAAGGATATTTTATATTTTTGGTTCAGACCAGTCTGTGGTTCGCGGGAACCATGCAAATCGTCGAAGTGAATTTGTGTTGATTAATGTAGCGGGCCGGAGTAAAGTACGGATTAAAGACGGAAGAGGAAATGAGATGGTATTTGCGCTAAACCGTCCACATACAGGAATTTATATACCTTCCATGGTGTGGAAGGAAATGTATGACTTCAGTTCGGATTCGGTATTATTATGTTTAGCGAGCGAACACTACGATGCGGATGAATACATAAGGAATTATGACGAGTATGTGAGAGAACAAAAATAATGAAAGGTCATGATGATGGTGGATATTCCAGAAAATAAGCGGGAAAAATTAATACAATTTATTAAATTTGGATTAGTTGGCGTATCAAATAACCTGATATGCTATGGAACATACGTGTTACTGATCAATATTGGGCTGCATTATGTTCCTTCCAATATCATTGGCTTTTCAATCAGTGTGTTTAATGCGTTTTATTGGAATAATAAGTATGTGTTTTCTGACTCGGATGGTTCCAGAGTATGGTGGAAAACATTTATTAAAACCTATATCTCCTATGCAGGAACCGGAATTATCCTCAGTAATATTCTGTTGGCTGTGTGGGTGGAGATTTTTGGGATACCTGAGGTTATTGCACCGATTATCAATTTGATTGTTACGGTACCGATCAATTTTTTGACGAATAAATATTGGGCATATAAATCAAAATGAATCGTATCTGTGAGGAATGAAGATGTCAAATATTAAATTACTGGACTGTACGTTGAGAGACGGCGGATATATTAATAACTGGGATTTTGGCATATTTACCATAAGGGATATTATCAGGAAGCTGACGGCATCACGGGTTGATTATGTGGAAGTTGGATTTTTGCGTGATTGTGAATATAGCCGCAACAAGGCGCTCTTTAATAATTGTGCGGAGATTGAGCCTGTTTTGCCCGAAAAATATGGCAATACTATGTTTACTGCAATGGCGTTGCATAATAAATATGACATTCGTAAGTTGGAACCTTATGACGGGAAGACAATTGATGCGCTAAGGGTTACCTTCCATGACTATGATATTGAGGAAGGGCTTGTTTTTATCCAAAAGGCGATGGAAAAAGGGTATAAAGTATTTTGTAATCCCATTAACATTATGGGGTATTCCGATGAAATGCTGCTACAGCTTTTCCAAAGAGTGAATGCAATACACCCTTATGCATTTTCAATTGTTGATACGTTTGGGTCTATGATGAAGTCCGATTTACAGAGAATTTATTCCCTGGCAGAGCACAATTTGGACGCTTCTATAGTTATCGGCCTGCACCTTCACGAAAATCTTGCATTATCGTATTCTTTGGCCCAGGAGTTTATCGGTATGAAATCTCCGGAACGGAGGTGTGTGATTGATGGGTCTATGCTAGGGATGGGACGGGTACCCGGGAATTTATGCATAGAGCTGATTATGGACTACATGAATAAAACACAAGGGAGCGCTTACGACTTAAATCCGGTTCTTGATGGGATTGATGACCATATTGTACAGCTCAAGCAGGTGGAACCTTGGGGATACAGCACTGCCTATGCTCTGTCTGCAAAATACAATCTGCATAGAAATTATGCGGAATTTTTGCTTGGAAAAGGACGGCTCCGGGCGAAGCAGATCAATCAGATACTTGCAAGTATTGAGGAAAGAAAAAAGACGGCCTACGATGAAAGCTATATTGAGACTTTGTATGAAGGGTTTCAAAATCATGAGATAGATGACAGGGCATTGCTTCAAAAGCTCAAAGCAAGCTGGGATGACCGATCAATTTTAATTTTAGCGCCGGGGAGCAGTATTTCTGATTGTAAGAAACTTCTTGATTTATTTATTGCAGAAAATAATCCGGTTATTGTGTCGGCTAACTTCATTCCGGAATTATATCAGCAGGATTATGCATTTTATACGAATGCAATGCGCTATAGTACAATTGAGGAGAAGAAAGACGCAGAGAGTCTTCTGGTGACATCAAATCTGACAGACATGTGCAGTTCGGAAAATGTATTAAATTATGCAGATTTGTGTTTTGATGATAAAGGGAAAAGCGATAATTGTGTAATTATGCTGATGAGACTTTTAATCCGGTTAGGAAAAAACAGAGTTTATGTTGCGGGGTTTGATGGATATCAAACAGAAGGCTGTAATTATGTTTCTTCTTATATGGCAAATCAACACACGAAAGGGCAGGAGGAGAATATCAGGAATACCGGATATGTGGCGGATATACGCAAAAAGATGGATGTCATATTTTTGACCCCATCTCTTTATGATATAGGATAAAGGTGAGAAATATGGGGGATTTTAGTCAAATAAAGTACCTGGTGATTGATGTGGATGGTACACTGACAGATGCGGGAATTTATTATGATGAGCATGGTAATGAACTGAAGAAGTTCTGTACAAAGGATGCGGCGGGTTTCTTTGCAGCTCATCAGGCAGGAATTAAGATTCTTGTTCTTACAGGGCGGGAATGTGCTGCGACTACGAAACGAATGCGGGAAATGCAAGTGGAATATCTTGTGCAGAATTGTAAAGATAAAGTTCAATACTTAAAGACTTTCATGCAGGAGAACCATGTGGAAAAAGGAGAAGTAGGCTATCTTGGTGATGATTTGAATGACTTGCCAGGAATGGGGCTGTGCGGATTTATCGGATGTCCTGCGGATGCCTGTGAGGAGGTAAAAGACAAGGCTGATTATATATCCGATGCAAAAGGCGGATATGGTGCTGTAAGGGACATCATTTCGTATCTTTTAAAGCAGCGTGGACAATGGGATGAAGCAGTCAGCCGAGTTTATGGCATTGGAATTTGACATTTGTGAGGTGCTGGGTAGAAAATGATTAATTTAAAAAAAGAGTTTACAAAGGAAATGAAGACGTTTTGGCATCAATGCAGAGCTCGGCGTGGGGAAAAGGAATTTCGTCGTTTCGTGATCGAAGGATATCATAATCCCAATTTTTTGGAGCTGCGTCATTATGGTAATGCTCATAAAGGAGAGATTATTTATCATATTGATGCTTATGGATGTTCGGTGGGTTTTTTTGCGGAATTTCTATTTACATTGATTCGCCTTCATTTTGCGGCGGAACGAGGCTTGATTCCTTATGTGGATTGGGGAAAGGAATTTTTATATCATGAAGCAGGAGGGGTGGATGGTGTCTATAATGGTTTTTTGTATTACTTTGATCCTGTTTCAGAGGTGAAGGATATTGAGCAGGCGGCATATGTGTTAGAGGCAAATGACGATCATATTCATGATGTCCAAAACCAGTTGAATACACATGGTTACGCGGTGACAGAGGAATATATGCAGGCCCTGACAAATATGGTTCAAAAGTATATTCGTTATAATAAAAAGACATTAACATATCTGGAAAAGGGCTATGACGATTTGATCGGAGATAAGAAAGCATTAGCGGTACATTTCCGGGGAACGGATTACCGGCGGCAGTATAATAACCATCCAGTATTTGTCACGATAGAAGAACAAATAGAAAAAGTGCATGAACTGATAAAAGCGAAAGAATACGAAGTGGTCTTCCTTGCGACGGATGAACAGGAGGCAGTGGAAATCTTCCGTAAGGAATTTGGAGCTGCCCTAAAAGTGTTTGAGGATACCTGGCGTGCAAGCGGGGAAGACGAATCGGTTGCCTATAGTCATGCGAATAGAAAGAATCATCATTATCTGCTGGGACTTGAGGTGCTGCGTGATCAATATATGCTTACTAGGTGTGCTGGGCTGGTTGGAGGAGTATCTAATCTTACACTTTCAGCGCGAATGATGCGCAGGGCATGGTATGAAAAAGATTATGATGATTTGGTGATTGTTGATCATGATTTATGCCGTAATCAGCGCAATTTTTGCGATGCAAAGCATTGAAGGAATTTAGAATTAATGAAAATTATCGATCAAAGTTATGAGTGGTATTTGAATTACTGCTTTCGCAGGGAAAATACAAAAAAGCATATTATTTTAGGGCCGAATGCTATAGTCGGCCGGGAAAATGAGCTGGAAGGCAATAATTATATTGCGGGGGAGCTGTATGGCTGCCAAATAGGATATGGCTCTTATATACACCGAAACAGTGTACTGAAAGAGGTGAAAGCAGGACGGTTTTGTGGGATAGGGGAGGATGTGAATATCAGGCTGTTTGAGCATCCTGTCCATATGGTTTCAATTTCACCATGCTTTTACCGGAAAAGCCATACTTTGAGAACTTTTGTGGATGAAAATTATTATGAAGACTTGAAGTATAACAAGGATGGGGTTACAGTGACCATCGGAAATGATGTGTGGATCGGGCAGGGGGCTTCCATCAAAAGTGGCATTAAAATTGGCGATGGGGCAGTGATAGCGGCTGGGGCGGTGGTGACAAAGGATGTACCGCCGTATGCTATTGTAGGAGGCGTACCGGCGAAGCTGATCAGATATCGCTTCACGGAAAAACAGATTGAGCTGCTTTTGAAGATCAGATGGTGGGATAAGGATCTGGACTGGCTTTGCGAAAACGGAAAATATTTTAATGATATAGAGAGTTTTATAGAGAAATTTCAATAGAGGTACCAGATATTGGGAGGAAATATGATTTCAGTTATTGTGCCGTCTTATAATGTTGAACTATATCTTGAACGCTGTGTGCAATCGTTAGTTAGTCAGACTTATACGGATTTGGAGATTATTTTGGTGGATGATGGTTCTACGGATGGCACAGGGGAATTGTGCGATAAGCTGGCGAGAAGAGATCATAGGATTAAAGTCATTCACAAGGAAAACGGTGGACTTTCGGACGCAAGGAATGCTGGGATTAAGATTGCCACAGGGGAGTATTATTCATTTATTGACGGGGATGATTTCATAGAAGCGGATACCTATGAATGTATGATTTCAGAAATGGCTGACCCTGCAGTGTCTATTGTTGCGGGGGGATTTTTTGTTACGGATATCAAAGGGCATACGGTTGTTTCCGTAAGCCCCAAACGGCAAAGGCTCACGAAGGAAGAAGCATTTATGGATCTGTTTGGGAGAAATTATATTACCCAATCAAGCTGTAATAAGCTTTTCCGGAGCAGTCTCTTTGATGAGGTCCGGTATAAAAAGGGGATATTAAACGAAGATCAGGAGATATTGCCCAGGCTTTTGGATATTGGAAATCATGTTGTTTTGCTTGATAAACCAGTATACCACTATATTAAGAAACCGGGGAGCATTACTTCATCAGACTATAGCATGGAGCGTTACAGGGCGATAGAAATAGAAAGAGATATTTATAGGATGTGCAGGAAAAAATATCCCCAATTAAAGTCGTGGGCAGGTTATTATGAGCTGAAATCGCTCTATGGGATGCTTTGTAATTTAGATCAGTGCAGTAATAAAAATGATTTTAAGATACAGGAGTTGAATATACGAAGAAAAATTATGTATGCGGCATTTCGGTGTGCTTGGTGGAAGGAAGTTATGGACAGACATGGAAATGAAATAAAAACATATTTTATAAGCGCTGCAGTAGGAATCAGGAATGTTAAAAAATTGGTTCAAATTAAAGCGAAGATAAGAAATTAAAATGATGGTATGCCTGGCTTAAGTTGCTTTATGAGACAGTATGTGCTATAATTTTTTAACATTTAGGAAGTAAGTTGCATACAAGAGGGAAGTATGAGGAGATAAGGCGATGATAAAAGAAATAAGAAAGGTGAGGGATGCATTGGGAAAGCTCTCTTTCATTTTAAACAGGGAGCAAAAGAAATATTGTGTTCTTATATTTTTGATGTCTTTGGTTTCAGCATTGATTGAAACAGCAGGGGTTTCTATTATTGTTCCGGTAGTACAGATTGTGATATCAGTAGATCAATTGATGGAGCAGCCCTATGTGCGCCCATTAATTGATTTGTTTCATTTAGAGACGAGTGCAGAGGTGATTATTTTTGTCTGTCTAGGAGTTGGAATTATATATATCCTTAAAAATGCGTATTCGTTTTTGTATACGTGGGCTTCCGCAAGATTTTCCAATAAGATCAGGAGAGAGCTGGCAGTCCGGGTACTTCAGACCTATATGAAGCAGGGGTATATTTTTTTTGTGGATAATAGCTCCTCTAGTCTGATTCGAGGAATCAGTTCGGATGTAATCAGTGTACAGAATGTCATTGCCAACTTTTTTTCATCCATGTGCAAAATATTAATCATTATTTGCATGACAATGTTTATTATAGTGCAAACTCCGTTTGTTGCGCTTCTGATATTGTGTATGGTGGTATTTTGTTTTGTTATCTCACAAATTGTGTTCCGAAAACCAATGCGCCGTTTCGGAGTATCATCAAGGGAGTATTCAGTCCGGGCAAGTCAGGCATCATTGGAGGCAATCCAAGGATATAAGGAAATCTTAGTTTTTGGAAGGCAGGACTATTTTGTAAATGAATATCTTAAAAATATGATTGGGTATAATAAAGCGGAAGTGCAAATGACGCTTGCGGCAGCATCACCTTCTTTTATGATAGAAGTGGTCTGCATTATTGGCATTTTAGCTGTTGTGGCGGTGCAAAGCATTACTGCAGGCGGAAATGCAGATTTATTGACACAGATGGTGATTATTGCATTGGCAACTCTACGGATACTGCCAGCTTTAGGTGCATTATTGGGCAATGTTAATTCTATTGTTTTTAATGCGCCAGGACTAAACTCTGCATCAGATACACTTCATATGGTAAACGAACTTGACAAGGATGAAACTATAGAGAAGAAAAAAAGTTTTTATGCTGACATTGGATTGAAAAGCGAACTTGAGGTTTCTCATGTGTCTTATGCATATCCAAGAACGGAAAAGAACGTAATTGATGATCTTTGTATGACGATTACAAAAGGAACTTCGATAGGATTCGTTGGAACTTCCGGTGTGGGAAAAACAACTTTGGCAGATCTTATATTAGGATTGTTAAAGCCACAAAACGGTAAGATACTTATGGATGGAACAGATATTGAAGAACTGGGGGATGCATGGCATGATATCATTGGATATGTACCGCAGTCTATTTACATGACAGACGCATCTGTCAGGAGAAACGTGGCTTTTGGAATTGCTGAGGCACACATAGATGATACTAAGGTGTGGAAGGCACTTGAAATGGCTCAAATAAAAGAATTTGTTGAGGGTCTTCCGGAAGGGCTTGATACCAATGTTGGCGAATGGGGGGTGCAGCTTTCCGGTGGACAGAGGCAAAGGATTGCTATAGCGAGAGCCTTATACAACGAACCGGATATTATTGTGCTGGATGAGGCAACTGCGGCTCTGGATAATGAAACGGAAGACGCAGTCATGGAATCTATTGAAGCTTTACAAAAGGTAAAAACACTTATTATTGTGGCGCATCGTCTCACTACAATTAGAAAATGTGATGTAATTTATGAGATAGCAGGTGGAAAAGCAATCCAGAGGAGTAAGGAAGAGGTTTTGGCAGAAAAAGCAGCCAAAAAGAGGGAGAAAGCATGAGAGACATTGATAAGTATTCAGATGGCTATCTTGAAGAGGGGTTTGAGATCTATCAGGTGGAATATAGACGCAGGATGATCATGGAGCAAATAGACAAATACCATCCTTGTAGGATACTGGAGATAGGATGTGGTGCAGAACCATTGTTTCAGTATGTCAAAGGGAAGGAATGGGTAATCGTGGAGCCGGCAGAAGTGTTCTGTGAGATGGCTAAGGAAAAGATATGCGATGATGATTGTGTAGAAATTATGGAAGGTTTTTTTGAAGATCATGTAGATAAGTTACAAGAAATTTGCTTTGATATGATTATATGTTCAAGCGTTTTGCAGGAGGTAGAAAAACCGGAATATATGTTAGAGTGTATTTCCAGGGTGTGTGGAGAGCACACAGTTGTCCATATCAATGTGACAAATGCGAAATCCTTTCATAGAGTTTTAGCCAGGAATATGGGAATTATCACAAATGAATATGAGAAATCCCAGAGGAATGTCATGCTTCAGCAGAATACTGTATTTGATATGGATACGCTGACTCAAATGGCGAAGGAACATTATTTTGAAGTTTTAGACCAGGGCAATTGTTTTCTAAAACCATTTTCACATAAACAAATGTGGGATATGATGGAGCAAAATATTATAAACAAAACAGTATTAGATGGTCTCTATCGTATGGCATTTGACCTGCCTGATTGGGGGGGGGCAGAAATATTTTTAAACTGTCGGAAAATAGATTTATAAGAGGGAGAATTGCAGCGTGATTTCGGATCGAAAAGTAAGTGTGTTTTCTGTACTTATCAGTTGCTATAATCATGAAAAATATATAAATGACGCATTGCAAAGTGTTTTGGCACAGACATATGATGATATTGAAATAATCATATGCGATGACTATTCGCCGGATCATTCATGGAATTTGATACAGTCTGCTATCCCTGAATTAGAGAAAAGGTTTTGCAGGGTGGTGGCTTTTCGAAATGACAGTAACAGGGGACTTATTTATTCGCTTAATAAAATGATCAGGGAAGCGGAAGGGAATGTGGTTTTTCTTTTATCTGGGGATGATATGATGGCGAAAAACTATGCGTCGGATATCATGTGTGCTTGTATGGAACATCCAGATGCTTTGGTGTTTGTGACAGATGGATATTGTGTAGAGGATTATGACCATTATCAGGAAATAGATATTTCCAGGTTGACACCATTTTATGAAAAGGCACCGGATTTATGCAAAGATACATTATTTGAACGGCTGTACTGGGAAAACCCTATTTTTGCACCAGGGGTTTCGCTGAGAAAAGAAATCTATGATAAATTTGGACTTTATGACGTTGACAATTTTATTGAAGATTGGGAGTACTGGCTGAGAATAAGCAGAACAAAGGAAACAGAATTTGTATATATAGATAAAAAGGATGTATTTTACAGGAAAAATCCCAATTCAGTATCTTCAAAAGTAAAAAATGATGATTATATTGCGAAGTGGCTTAACTTTTTAAACGCAAGAGAAAAAATTATAGATAAATATGGGGCCTATGTGGGGAAAGAAGAATATGTGAAACGAAAATGGGCTTTTATGTTTGAGGAGGTTCGGTTTTACCAATTAAATATCCCGGAAAAAGAAAAAATTATTTTACGTGAAAAATGGAGTGATTTTGTGAAAGAGAATTGGAAGGAACTAGGATGGAAAAAAGTAATGACTTATTGCCAAGTATATATAAACTCTTTAGGGAAAAGGTAATGTAGCCTATCAGACGAAAAGATTAATTTATTTCAATAAGAAAAGGAGTATATACATGCAAGTGATAAAATACGTATTCCAACCGCATGGTGATGAAAGAGGGCAGCTTGTTGCGCTGGAAGAGGGGATAGACATTCCATTTTCAATAAAGAGGGTCTATTATATGTATGATACTGTAAAAGGGATGGTCAGAGGGAAGCATGCCCATAAATCCTTGGAACAGATTTTGGTATGTATCCATGGAAGCTGTAAGATATTATTGGATGATGGGCGGGAAAAAAAGGTAATACCTCTTGAAAAACCTTATGAAGGATTGTATGTACCCAATAATATGTGGCGGGAAATGTATGACTTTTCTGAGGATGCGGTACTGATGGTACTTGCTTCTGACTTTTATAAAGAAAATGATTATATCAGAGATTATGACCAGTTCGTTTCGTATATAAACATATGTAATTCTCGTAGGTAATATGTTAGGAGGATTGGGTTGATAGTGGGAAGAATGAAGGACAGAATTAAGAATTGCAAGGTAATAGTGGGAATTTATGAATTGGTGATGGAACCAGTGCATAAAGGACTAAGGAAGACAAAGGAGTTAAAGAAAAAATTTGTAAGGACAAGATTTTCTTATGGTACGTGTAATCAGGATAAAGTATTCTATTTGATAACAAGCGATGTTGCGACGTGCGGTTTGTTTTCACTGATACTTGTAAATGTTTTGCCTTTTTTGAAGATTGGTGAGAAAAAGGGGTATATTCCTATTGTAGATTATAAAAACACGGTTTATCTTCCTATGATACAAGATGTAGAGCGATATGGAAAAGAAAACCCGTGGGAATACTACTTTGAGCAGCCAGGTGGAAATTATACGTTGGATGAAGTGTACAAGAGCGCAAAAATAGAGGTGGGTAACCAGAACAAGTATGGTTTTCAGGTGGTGATTTGGAATGATATGATGCCAATGCCGATGAAAGATCTGAACTATTGGAGCAGGATTGCAAATAAGTATATTCGCCCAACGGCGGAGATATGTAAAAGGATCGAGGATGAAAAAAAGAAATTGTTTCCTAAAGACGGCAAAATCATGGGCGTGTCAATTCGGGCGGCATATCGATGGAGTGCAATGCTTAAGAATGATATTATAAAAGACCATCCTAAGGTAGCAAGTTGTGAATACTACATGGAAATGATTCAAAAGAAAATGGATGAGTGGGGATATGATCTGTTTCTTTTGGCGTGTGAAGACAGGGAATACGTCACCAAAATGGAAAAGCGTTTTGGAGAAAAATGCTGCCATATGGATAGAAGGTATAGACATATGTTTGAAAATGATGTTCCGGTATCACTCGATTATATGGAAGAAATAGTAAGGAAAGAATTTAAAGGGATTAGTGTTACAGAGACAACGATAGAATACATCGTAGAGACATACCTGCTTGCATCTTGTGACAGTCTTTATTCGACTATTGGTGGGGGGGCTCAGTTTGCATATATTGTAAATGGTGGGAAATATAAAAATTTGGAAGTATATAATGAGGGGTTGTATTAATTTGCTTTGCGACAAGTAGAGGGTAAAATTATGAAAGTTTTGATAACTGGTGCCAGTGGTTTTGTTGGGAGGAACGTCAAAGAGTATTTTGAACAAAAAAAGGAATATGAAATCTGCGCACCGTCCAGTTCCGAATTAAACTGTATAGATGAAAACAGAGTCAAAGAGCATTTACAATCAAATCACTATGACGTTATTTTACACTTTGCGGTATATGGGGATGGGATAGACACGACGAAAGACGGAACAAAGGCATTAGAATACAACTTGCGAATATTTGCTAATTTTGCCCGGTGCTCCGATTTATATGGAAAAATGATCTATACCGGTTCCGGGGCGGAGTATGATAAGCGTTATCCGATTCAGATGGTCCGGGAAGACGACTTAAAAAATCACACGATTCCTGTTGATCAATATGGTCTCATGAAATATATGATCAATCAAATAATCGAAAAGAGTGATAATATCTACAACTTACGGCTTTTTGGGATATTTGGGAAATATGAATATTGGAAGACCAAGTTTATTTCTAATTTATGTTGTAAATCATTAAAAGGACTTCCCTTATCTATAAGGCAGAACTGCTATTTTGATTATTTATGGATAAACGACTTTTGCCGGATGCTGGAGCTATTTTTGGAGTTGGATAAACCTTTACACCATGCATACAATGCTGTAAGAGGGGAGAAGATTGATCTTTTTAGCCTTGCGAATATTGTAAATGAGGTGGCAGAAAACAGGCAGGAGATTATAATCTGCAAAGGGGGGGATGCCAATGAATATACCGCATGCAATGACCGGATTATGCAGGAGCTTCCCGATATGAGATGTTCAGATATAAAGGAATCAGTCAGGGAATTATATTTGTGGTATCAGGAGCATATAGGGGAAATAGATATGTATTCACTGATTTATGGATGAAGATTATGGAATTAGAAGATATTTTAATTGAAGAAGATTCAGATATCCGGACAGCTGTGGAACAGCTTGAAAGAGTCCGGTGTAAGGTTATTTATGTGACAAGCCGGGGGAAATTAGCAGCCGCGATTTCAGATGGGGATATTCGGCGTTACACTTTACAGGAAGGAAATGTTAATCTTTCAGTTAAGTTCATAGCAAATTATAACCCTACTTTTTTGTTGCGCTATGAGAAAGAAAAAATAGATGGCATATTTAAAGGGTCTGAGATTTATTCTATCCCTATCATTAATTATAACCAGGAAGTTGTTGAGATTGTTTTTAGGAATGGGAGAAGGGTAAGGCGCAAGTACCAATTAGAGTGTCCAGTGGTCATGATGGCAGGGGGAAGGGGAACAAGGCTTCACCCATATACTCAGATTTTACCTAAAGCATTAATCCCGATAGGAGAAATACCAATATCGGAGAGAATTATAAACAATTTTTATGATTTTGGATGCAGGCAGTTTTATATGGTGGTAAACCATAAGAAGAATATGATCCAGGCTTATTTTGACGGTGTCAACAAAGGTTATGATTTGAAATTTATAGAAGAAGACCGGCCTTTAGGAACAGGGGGAGGCTTGTATCTATTGGAGGAACACATAGAGCGGGATTTTTTCCTTGTGAACTGTGATATTATTGTGGATGCGGATTACAACGAAATTTATATGCACCACAAGAAAGAAGATAACTATATCACAATTGTAGCGGCAAAGTACCAACATATCGTGCCATACGGAGTAGTCAATTGCGATGACGGGAAAAATTATGTAAGCATTTCGGAAAAGCCTGAGTTAAATTACCTAATCAGCACGGGAATGTATGTTGTTGATCAGGAGCTATTACAATTAATGCCGCATGGGCAGGAAATAGCCTTCCCCGACTTGATTGATTTCTTTAAACAAAATGGTAAGAAGATTGGTGTGTATGTTGTGGAAGAATCTGCTTATATGGATATGGGGCAGATGGAAGAACTAGAGAAAATGAGAAAAAAATTAAACGTATAGGATTGGTGGAAAATGGTCAAACGGGTTGCGGATATTATCATGGATACCTTGGTAGAATATGGGATTACGGATTGCTTTGCGGTAGTTGGCGGCGGTGCAATGCATTTAGACAATGCATTGTTGATCTGTGAGAAGATGAGCAAATATTTTAACCATCATGAGCAGGCCTGCGCCATGGCAGCGGAAGCCTATGCAAGGCTTAGTGGAAAGATGGCAGCTGTTTGTGTGACGTCCGGGCCAGGAGCTACCAATACGTTAACAGGTGTTATGGGGGCGTGGCAGGACAGCATCCCTATGATCGTGCTTTCCGGACAGGTCAGATATGAAATTTCTGTGCCCAAGTCGGGATTGAAGCTTCGTTATAGAGGGATTCAGGAGTTTGAGATTATCCCTACGGTCAAAAACATGACAAAGTATGCGGTTATGCTTACAGATCCTCTGGCTGTAAAAAAAGAGTTGGTAAAGGCAATCCATATTGCTTTGGAAGGCAGGAGAGGACCCGTATGGCTGGATGTGCCGCAGGATATCCAAAACGCAAGAGTGGAAGAGAAAGATTTATACCCCATTGAGGATGTTATTAAAAAGACTCCTGATTTGAAAGAGGAAGATATCGAAGAAGTAATCAGGACATTGAGAGAAGCAAAGTGTCCATGCATTTTAGCTGGTTCCGGTATTATAAGCAGCGATAACAGGGAGGCTTTTGAGAAGCTGGTGGATAAGGCCGGCTTGCCTGTTATAGGAGGAAGCTGGGTGGCTGATAATTTGTATACAGACCATCCGCTTTACTTTGGAAATTCCGGTAATGTAGGACCGAGGACGGGTAACTTTATCTTACAGAATGCGGATGTGATATTGACATTGGGGAACAGTCTCGGGTTCCGGCAGACAGGATTTAATCTGGAAGGATTTGCGCCAAACGCAAGGATAATCATGGTGGATGTTGATGCGGAAGAGAGCAAAAAACCGGGGCTCCATATACACAAATTCATCCATACTGATTTGAAAAGTATGATAGCGGGGATGTTAGAGCGAGATTGTGAGATACAGGTGCCGGCAGCATGGATGGAGTATTGCCAAATGCTGAAAAAGCGGTTTACACCGTTTGAGGCAATAGATAATCTCCGTATGGAAGAACGCGTATGCTCCTATTACTTCTGGAAAGTATTTCAGAAATATGAAGAGACAGACAGCATTTTAGCATTAGGTAATAATACGGCTAATACAGCAAAACTGCAGATTGGCGTAAAATGCGAAAAGCAAAGAGTGCTTACCAATTATACTTGTGGTTCTATGGGATATGATCTGCCTGCGGCAGTCGGTGCGGCAGTGGCATCGAAGAGAAAAGTTTATTGTATCACCGGAGATGGAAGCATTATGATGAATTTGCAGGAATTGCAGACCGTCGTACAGAATGATTTGCCGATAAATTTGGTTATATTTTCGAATGATGGTTATGGCGCTATCAGGCAGACCAGCAAGAACTTCTTTAATGGGGCCTACATTGGATGTACTCCTGATAGTGGGGTGAGCTTTCCGGATTTTAGGAAGGTGGCCGACACTTTTGGGTTTGAGTATAAAAAGTGTGATACAAATGCTGAAGTTGAAAATGCGGTACAGTGGTTAGTGAATAATGACAGAAGATGTTTACTTGAAATAGATCAGAAATTTGACGATCCCGTGACCCCGAAGGTAATGTCAAGATTGGATGAAAACGGGAAAATGCTAACGCCGGCGCTTCAGGACATGTATCCTTTCTTACCTGAGAAAGAGTATGAAGAATTGATGATTGGACAATAATAAATGGAAAAAATAATTATTCTCGGGAAGGGCGGACACGCAGAGAGCCTTGCTGATATTATTGAAAGAGAAAAAAAATATAAAATAGCAGGATATGTAGTTAATGACATTAGTGGGAATCTGGAAGATGAAATATATCCTGTTATTGGCAATGATTTGGATCTTGAGCAGATTTTCGAAGACGGTATCAGAAATGCGGCAATAGGGATTGGATATTTGGGAAAGTCTGATGTAAGAGAAAGGCTATGGGGAAAATTAAAAACAATAGGATTTTCTCTTCCTGTTATTTGTGATCCGTCAGCTGTAATAGCCAAGAATGCAAAGCTTGGTGAGGGAACAATGGTTGGGAAAGCAGTTATTGTTAATGCAAATGCGTCTGTAGGTAAAATGTGTATCATTAATACAGGAGCCATTATAGAGCATGATTGTGTGGTAGGTGATTTTTCGCATATATCAGTAGGAAGTGTTTTGTGTGGAAATATTGAGGTGGGAAAATCAACTTTTGTAGGTGCAAATGCAACGGTGATCCAAGGGAAAAGAATTGGGAATCAATGTATTATAGGGGCAGGAACAACAGTGAGAAAAAATGTGGAGGATAATCGTATGGTCTGTAGTAAAGTAAAGGAAATTGTTTGGGGGGGGGTATAAACTGACATCTCAGAAGGGATGTGCCGCATGAGGATAGGATATTTTGCGGATGGTCCATGGGCGCATAAAGCATTTGAAAAGATTATTACAGATGATTCCATGGAAATCCAGTTTATAACTGTTCGATACGACAAGCAAGATGCGGAATTGATCAGAAGGGCAAAAGAGAATCACATACCGGTGGAATTGAGCAGTAATATAAATTCAGAAGAGTTTATTGGCAGGATGAAGCTATATGATCCTGAATTATTTGTGTCAATGTCATTCAATCAAATCTTTAAAACGGAAATGATAAATCTCCCTAAATATAAGACGATTAATTGTCATGCGGGGAAGCTGCCATTCTATCGTGGCAGAAACATTTTGAACTGGGCGCTGATTAATGATGAGAAGGAATTTGGGATAACAGTACATTACCTTGATGAGGGGATAGATACCGGGGATATTATTTTGCAGGAAGTATATCCCATCACGGATGAGGACGATTATAATACATTGCTTAACCGGGCATATGATGGGTGTGCGGATGTGCTGTACCGGGCAATGAAAATGATCCAGAACGAGGAAGTAAAGACTATCAGGCAAAATGATATTGATCCTGTGGGCATGTATTGTGGGATGCGCAAAGCCGGGGATGAAGTCATTGATTGGGGAGAAAGCAGCAGGGAAATATTTAATTTTATCAGGGCATTATGTACACCGGGGCCGCAGGCAGTTTCCTGGATCAACGGAAAAAAAGTAAGTATCAATAGAGCAAGAATGGTGCCTGGGGCACATGCATATAAAAATATTATTGGACAGGTGATGGGAAAAACCCGGGAGGGGTTTATCATTAAGACCGGGGATACGATTTTGGAAATTATTGAATATACATATGATGGTAAAATCAGAGTAGGAGATAGATTGACAGATCATGAATAGAGTTTTCATTATTGCAGAAGCAGGTGTCAACCATAACGGAGATATTGAAACAGCTAAGCGGCTGGTGGATGTGGCTGCTGTGGCGGGGGCGGATGCCGTAAAATTCCAGACGTTTAAGGCGGAGAATCTTGTATGTAAAAATGCCCGGAAAGCGGATTACCAGATGGAGACAACGGATCAGGAAGAGTCACAATTCGAGATGCTGAAAAAGCTTGAGTTAACCCCATCCATGCATGAGCGGCTGCTTGAATATTGCAATCAGAAAAATATTATGTTTCTGTCCACGCCTTTTGACATAGAAAGCTTACACTACCTCATAACGCTGGGGTGTGAAATGATAAAGATACCTTCTGGCGAGATTACGAATTATCCTTTTTTAAAGGAGGTAGGAAAGACTGGGAAAAAAGTTATTCTTTCCACCGGTATGAGCACGCTGGAAGAAGTAAGGAATGCAGTAAAGGTGTTAAAGGATAACGGCAGCAGTGATGTTACGGTGCTTCATTGTAACACGGAGTATCCAACGCCTTACAATGACGTTAATCTGCAGGCAATGTATACTTTAAAAAAGGAACTGGGAATCCCGGCAGGGTATTCGGATCACACACAGGGGATTGAAGTACCGATCGCAGCGGCCGCACTGGGGGCATCTGTTATAGAAAAACATTTTACCTTGGATAAAACCATGGAAGGACCAGATCATAAAGCCAGCCTTGAACCTGATGAATTACAGGCTATGGTCAGGGCAATCAGGAATATAGAAGGTGCTCTGGGAAGTGGGGAAAAAGTTCCTTCAGAGTCTGAAAAAAGAAATATAAGTATTGTGAGGAAGAGTATTGTCGCAAAATGTGACATAGATGCTGGTGAAGTATTTACAGAAGATAATTTGACGACAAAAAGACCAGGAACCGGGTTTTCTCCCATGCTATGGGAACAGGTGATTGGCTGCAAAGCAAAAAGAAAGTTTAAAGTGGATGAGATAATAGAAATATGAAAAAAGTTTGTATTGTAACAGGAACGCGGGCTGAATACGGGTTATTAAAACCGGTGATTGACAAAGTATATCATTCGGATCTATTAGAATTGCAATTAGTGGTTACCGGCATGCATCTTTCCACGGAATTTGGGCTGACATATAAAGAAATTGAAGAAGATGGATATCCGATCACTTCAAAAGTGGAAATGCTTTTGGGGTCGGATACGCCTGTAGGGATAACCAAGTCAATGGGGGTCGCCATGATCGGGTTTGCGGACTGTTTTGACCAAAATAAGCCTGATATTGTCGTTATCTTAGGAGACCGGTATGAAATGTTGGCAGCGGCTTCGGCGGCAATGATAGCAAGGATTCCGATTGCGCATATCCATGGTGGAGAACTTACGGAAGGGATTATTGATGAAGCAATCAGGCATTCAATAACGAAAATGAGTCATATTCATTTTACAACGGTGGAAGAATACCGTAAGAGGGTCATACAATTAGGAGAATCACCATCGACAGTTTATAATTTAGGGGCTTTAGGAGTAGAAAATGCAAAAAAGGTAAACTTGTTGCCGAAAGAAGAGTTGGAAAATATGATTGGGTTTCAATTTCATTTTCCGACGATCATGGTTACCTATCATCCAGTCACTTTAGAGAAGACATTTGCCCAAAAGCAGTTTGAGGAAATTTTGGATGTGATAGACAGGCATAAAGAAATATCTGTTATTTTTACAAAAGCCAATGCAGATACAGACGGAAGAATCATTAACGAAATGATTGATGAATATGTAAATCTTAATAAAGACAGATGCCGGGGGTATACTTCCCTTGGACAGAAAAAATATTTGAGTGCGTTACAGTTTTGTGATGCGGTGGTAGGAAATTCATCAAGTGGCATTATTGAAGTGCCGTCCTTTAAAATACCTACAGTTAACATTGGGGACAGACAGAAGGGAAGAGCGCGCGCTGAGTCCGTGATAGACTGTGGGAATGGCGGGGAACAAATAGATGCAGCATTGATGAAAGCGTTATCGGATGAATTTAGGGATAAAATTTCAGGGATAAAAAATCCATACGAAGGAGAAAAGACATCGGAGAAAATTGTTGAGATAATCAGTAAAAGGGTATATGAGGGTATAGATATTAGAAAAAAATTTTATGACATAGAGGTCGGCGTATGAGAGTGTTTTTGATAGGCTGCGTCAAATCATCTGAAATTTTCTTGAAGAGACTGATAGAGATGGATGCTGATGTGGCTGGGGTTATCACAAAATCGGAATCAAAGTTTAATTCAGATTTTGTTGACTTGGGCGAAATTTGCCGTAACCATAAAATAGATTATTTGTATGTACATAATATAAATGATAGGGAAGCGAAAGATTACATAAAAGAAAAGGATGTAGATTTGATTTTGTGCCTGGGATGGTCACAGCTTTTGGATGAGGAAGTTCTGGCATTGCCCAGACTGGGATGTGTAGGATTTCATCCGGCGCAATTACCGTTTAACAGAGGAAGACATCCGCTGATCTGGGCATTGGCTTTAGGGCTTGAACAAACAGCGTCTACTTTGTTTTTGATGGATGCCACAGCGGATACGGGAAAGATTATTTCGCAAAAGGTCATAGAAATTGCTTATTCGGATGATGCGGAAAGTTTATACCATAAGGTAATGGATGCTGCCGTGGATCAATTGACAGAGGTAATGCATGACTTTGAGAATCATACATTAAATGTGATCGAACAATCGGCAGGAGAAGGGAATGCGTGGAGAAAAAGGGGGAAAGAAGACGGCAGGATTGATTGGAGAATGTCCAGCAAAAGCGTTTATAACTTAGTCAGGGCATTGACCAAACCTTATGTGGGAGCACATTTTTTGCATGAGGATAGAGAATATAAAGTATGGAAAGTGCAGGAGAGATTTGAAAAAGGGTATGAAAATATTGAGCCCGGAAAGGTAGTCAGGGTTATATCAGATAATAACTTTTGGGTAAAAGCAGGTGATAACTTAATAGAAGTTATGGAGTGCGACAGTATCAAGTTAAAAAATGGTGAGTATCTTTAGATTAGGAGAAGAGTATGAAAGTTATGGTAGTATCTCCGCATCCGGATGATGAGACATTAGGGGCAGGCGGAACTATTTTAAGGATGATGGCAGAAGGCCATAAGGTATATTGGCTAAATGTTACTGCCATATTAAATGAAGCGCAGTTTTCTAAAGGGATAATAGAAAAACGCAGAAAGCAGTTGGAGGAGATAGAGGATTTTTATCATTTTTCAGGTGTGTACCACTTGAATATGCCAACAACAGAATTAGAAAGCGTGGATTCCGGAGAAGCGATAGGAAAGATAGGGGCGATATTCAGGGAGGTTAAACCGGAACTGCTTATTTTGCCGGATTATAATGACGCACATTCGGATCATAAAAGGGTCTTTGACTGGTGCTATGCTTGCTCGAAGGTGTTTAGATTTCCTTTTATCAAGCAGGTTATGACAATGGAGATTATTTCAGAGACGGATTTTGGCAGTCCGTCAGACCTGTTTAAGCCCAATTATTACGTGGATATAACGGATTATATGGATGGAAAGATAAAAGCAATGGAAATTTATGATACGGAATTAGGAGAATCCCCGTTCCCGCGCAGTATAGAAAACATAAAGGCGATGGCAATGCTAAATGGCGCACGGGGGGGGGTAAAATATGCAGAGGCATTTAGACTGATCAAGTGTATCGTGTAGCGGAAAGGAATTTGAATGAAAAAAGTATTGGTAACAGGTGCGGATGGATTTATTGGCAGTCATCTGGTGGAAAGCTTACTTGAAAAGGGATATGAAGTGAAAGCATTTACTATGTATAATTCTTTTAATACATGGGGATGGCTGGATGCGTTGCCTAAAGATAAGCTGGATCAGATTGAAATATTCAGCGGGGATGTGAGAGACCCTAATGGAGTGAGGGAAGCTCTGAAGGGAATGGATGGGATATTCCATCTTGCGGCATTGATTGCTATTCCTTTTAGTTATCATTCCCCTGACTCTTATGTTGACACGAATATCAAGGGAACGTTAAATGTGCTGCAGGCGGCAAGGGAGTTGGGAACGGAACGGATTATGATCACATCCACTTCCGAAGTTTACGGCACAGCGCAATATGTACCGATTGACGAGAAACATCCCTTCCAAGGTCAGTCGCCTTATTCTGCAACAAAAATTGGTGCGGACAGACTGGCAGAAAGCTTTTACAGGAGCTTTAACCTGCCGGTTTCCATTGTAAGGCCGTTTAATACTTATGGACCGCGGCAGTCTGCCCGGGCGGTGATCCCAACAATCATCACGCAGCTATTATCAGGAAAAGAAGAAATTAAGTTAGGTTCTTTGACACCCACCAGGGATTTTAATTATGTAAAAGATACGGCAGCAGGATTTATTGCAATCGCAGAGTCAGACCAGACGATTGGGGAAGAAATCAACATTGCAACCCAACAGGAGATTTCCATAGGGGAGTTGGCGGAAGAAATTATCAGTCAAATTAATCCGAAAGCAAGGATTATTTGTGACGAGCAAAGATTGCGCCCAAAAAAGAGCGAGGTGAACCGGCTGCTTGGCTCCAATGAAAAAATAAAGAGGTTAACGGATTGGGAATCCCGATATACGTTTAAAGAGGGAATTAAAGAGACTATAGATTGGATCGAAGATAATTTGGATAACTATAAGATTGATGTTTATAATGTTTGATGGGGAAGGAAAGTAAATGCACAAGTTTTTATACAATTGGTTGAAAAATATAGAAATGGAGAAAATCAAAATAAATGGACGAAAATGCGCAATTTATTTTGGGGGGGGAACAAACGGAGGATGAGGCAGAGGAGTTGGTGAGCCATCTGGAAAAATCAGATTTGCATATCAGCAAAATTTTATGTGGGAAATGTGAATTAAAAGAACTGAAAAAAGAGGATTATTACTTATTTATTGCCCAAATGGGGATCGACCCGGAAATTTTTGAAATATTGGATTTGCATGGGTGGAAAGAAGTTGAAGATTACCAGTATATTTATCATGACATACGGATTGGAGGCATTGAAGGATATTACAAGGATGTATATGAAAATGAGATTATAGCAAAGGAGAAAATAGATAAATGTAATGTTCGGTTCAAGGGTTGGAACAGTAAATTATATATTGGTTCTAAGGTACGCTTAGCCCCGGATTGTGAAATAAATATTGGAAGTAATTGTACAGTGATTATTGGGGAAATGTCGCAGATAGGAAGTACAAGCAGTATTAGATGCGAGGATGAAAGTACGATATATATTGGAAAAAATGTACGGCTGGTTAAAGGGAAAATGGTTTCAAGGAATAAAATTGAAATAGGGGATAATTGCATATTTAATGAAGGATTTAATATTATTTGTGAACAAAAAACAGAAATAATAATTGGAAGCCGATGTTTGTTTTCTTCAAATGTTCATATGCGGTCAGGGAATGGTCATAGTATATTTTTATTGAAGGAAGAGGAAAACATTTCGCAAAAAGCGAAACATATTATTATAGAGGATCACGTATGGGTGGGGCAGGATGTGACAATTTTGCATAATGCTAAGATAGGAAAAGATAGTGTGGTAGGAGCAAAAAGCCTTGTAAAAAAGGAACATGCAGATAGTTGTTTGCTATATGGGGTGCCGGCACAGACGAAACAGAATAATGTTAGATGGGACATTAGAAATATATCATATGAAGAGTATATAGGAGAATTAATAAATGACAGCAATTAATAAAAATATTGTTTGCGAGAAAAGAAATAAATTGGAGGAAGTTATCCCTCTAAGCGGACCGTATACTGTCGCCATAGATCCAAGCAATTTATGCAATTTTAAATGTAATTTCTGCGCGATACAGTGCAAAAATGAAGAATTGTCGTTTAAAAAACAGTTAATGCCGCTTGAGTTATTTAAGAAAATAATTGATGATCTAAAAATGTTCCCTCAAAAGTTGAAGGTATTAAGAATTAACGGACAGGGGGAGCCTTTGCTTAACCCGAATATATGTGAAATGATCCGGTATGCAAAAGAAAGCGATGTTGCCGATTTTATTGAAATGATCACAAACGGGAGTAAACTTAGCCCGGTTTTAAATAGGAATTTGATTGATTCTGGTATAGATAGAATAAGGATTTCAATAGAAGCGTTGGACGAAATTGGATATAGAAATATTGCGGGAACGAAGATAGATTTTGCGGCGTTTGTTAATCATATACGAGATCTGCATAAGATAAGCGGAAAGTGTGAGATGTATTGCAAAATTGTTGATGTGGCTGTGCCAACAGAAGATGATAAAAACAGGTTTTTTGAAATATTCGGCGAAGTGTGTGACAGGATATTTATAGATAACGTTATTCCTTTGTGGTCAGATTTTGATGAACTGAGGAAAGTCACTACCATGGCGGAGAAAGGAATGCATGGGCAGCAGATTAAAGATGTTTCGGTGTGTCCATATTCATTTTATAGTTTAATTATCAATTCTGACGGTGATGTAACGGCCTGCTGTGCAGATTGGAAGCGAAAACTTATTTTTGGCAACCTGAAAAAGGAGAGCTTACAGGAAATATGGCTGGGGAATAAGTTGAGGAGTTTTTGGATTCAAATGTTAAAAGGAAACAAAAATCAATATGAAATGTGTTCTAAATGTCTTTTGCCAATGTACGATTGTAATGATAATATAGATGAATTTGCAGAGATGATATTAGAAAGGTTTGAAAAATAACTTTAGTGATGAGGAGAAAGAGTTTTGGAAATTGTATTATCAGACATTTCTCGAAAATATGCTATTACCAAAGAAGATACAATTATATTATATGGTTTCAATGCATACTGCATGAAACAAATAGATTGTTTGGCAGGGAAAGGGTATGCGGTAGCTGGAATTGTTGATCAAAACCCTAAAAATAGAGGAGCGTATAGAGGGATACCGATTATCTGCGATATAAAGGAGTTAAATGTTTCGGAGAGAATCTGTGTATTTATCATGCTCCAAAATGGAATGCAACATTGGGATATTGCCTGTAAATTGTATAAGCAGGGAATAGACCGTGTTGTTTTTTTGCCTATGAAAACCGGATTTTTCAATAAAGAAATGCAAGAAGACCTCATCATACAATATAATTACATGATGGAAGGAAAATACGTCGCTATGCGGGTTCCATATTTATATGGCGAGATGTTTGAGCTTGCCGATAGAAGGAAATGGCATCTTGCCAGAAATTTGGGTGGAGATGAAAAGATTGCCTGGGTGTCCTCCAGTCTTGTAAGGACTACATTACAGGAAATAGAGCAGTATCGGGACATTCCAATAAGCGACTTCACACCGTATTTTAATTTGTTTGCACGTTTGTCTGGGGAAAAAACGAACATTTCTGAATATATTTCACTATATGGGAAAACTCCTTTCCAGGAGTCAAGCGAGGAGGCTTATGAATATGTCCTTAATAAACGCATTGAATTGTATGATTTTTTTGAGGATAAATTCCGTTCCGGGGATATGGAGTATTTTGTTGTTGCAGCGCCTAGGGCTGTTTGGAATGAAAAGGGATATCTGAATTTGTGTGAAGGGCAGCATAGATGTGTTTACTTGATTACGAAGGGGCTGGAGATGATCCCGGTCAGGTTAAATCAAACTGATATTGATTATTTGGATGGCAGGGAATTGGCATGAGATATGGGGAAAGATATACGATCGACAAAAATAATAAGATAGTTATTTATGGTGCGGCAACTACCGGGGCTATCATTTATTCCGCTTTTGCACGGGAAGGGTTTGATGTGATAGCGTTTGTAGATAAAAGGGCTGATGAAATTGATTCTTATTACGGCCTTCCGGTTTGGAGTTTGGAGCAAATAGAATGCTTATTGAAAGAGCATGAAAAAATTATTGTGATTATTGGGATTAAAAATGTATTTGAACATGAAAAAATAGCAAAAGAGATATGGGGTTTAGGCTGCAAAAGGATTATTTTTAGACCTTACGATGAGGTGAATGGAAATGGGGAGGAAAAAGATAAGGATTTAAACAGGATTTATAGCGCAATTTTGGCTGGAGAGATACCGGAAGAGGCGTGTGGCGTAGAAGCGTTTGAGGAACAGGTTCTTTGGGACAAAGCGATTATAGAGGATAATGATAGTTATGTAATTGCTAATATACCGGTTTGCTATGTATTTACAGACCTTTATAAAGATATGGATATTTTGTGGGGGGATATTCCCTGCCTGGGATTAATCTCACATATTGGATTGTTTAAACTTTTTAATGGAATAGAAAATGAAGATTATTATGAGTATATTAAGTTTTGCCGGGAAGCAGCACTACGAAGCGGCGGGATAAAAATAACAAAAGCCTGGGAAGAAAGTGTATATAGAAACAGGTTGGATGTATTTAATCACATGCAATATGAATGGGAGCATGACAGAAGTTTTTTTGTTAAGAACGCCGTTTGGGCAGACTATAATGAGAAAGGATATTTTAATATAAAAAGCGGTAAGCATAGGGTTGTGTTTATGTTGGTGAAGGGAAAGAGGTACATCCCGCTCAGAATTAAAAAAAGTGATTATGAAAAATGGAGTAATGTTACAAAGGCAAAAGAAATGAAGTGCGTACTGGATAGAATGGGCAGGGAATCATTACCGGTAATCCTTGGAAATCCATTTTTTTATGATTATCCATGCAACACATCGTCATTTTATGAACAGGTATTGATTAATTTGCTTAGCACAATTTATCAGATCCGGTATTATGAACAGGGGAAGTTTGATTTCAATAAAGATAACATTTTATTGTATAATACGCCGTTATCAATATATGCTGATGTATTTCGGATGATTGGATTTGGGGTTGATATTGTAGAAGAAAATGATGAAAATAAAGGGATTTACGAAACGATTGCAAAACAGGGAATCGAGGGTGAGACAGAGGCTGATAAGAAGTATTTTCTGGCAGTCATCGAGGGAGAAGAGACGTTTAAGGTGAGAACAGAAAATGCACTTATTATCAGTAATTGTAAGAAAGACGCAGGGAAAGTGCTTGTAAGCGGTTTTGGTGAAAATGGTTTCCGGCATGCGGTTTTGACGAAGGGAACTTAAGGATTTGGTAAAGAGCTTTAGATAATGGAAAAGGAGATGTACGAAAATGTTATTCGGTACGCTGGAATTGCAAAAGGAAGTGCTTGGGCAAGCGCAGAGATATGCAGAAAAGGAAAATATAAAATTAATATTTGGCGCGATGGTCGGGTCGATTTCGAAGGGATTACAGTATGCGGATAGCGACTATGATACCCGTTTCCTATATTTACGCAATGATTTCCCGGAGAAAATATGTGTTCCATGCGAAATGGAAGAAAAGGAGCTTGTTAAAAGATACTATCCTGAAAATAAAGTATACGAGTGGATTCCGTTTTGGGAAGCAACCTCTTTTTTGCAATTTTTGGTGAACCCAGGCTTTAAAGATGATTTTTCGGTAGGGCTTTATAATATTGTGGGATGGACATTTTTGTCGCCCTATATATGGGATCCTTATGGGTTGCAGAGTAAACTGATGCCGCTGATGAATCAAATATTTTGCCCTGAATATGAGATAGCATATCACAAAAGGGTTTTAGATAAATACATAGCTGAGTTTGGAAGGGATGCGGTTATTACTAAAAGCTATTTATATTCGGTCCATGCAGCGGCAACGATTGAATGGAGCATGATATTTAATCAACAGCCGCCGGTTCATTTGCAGACTTTATTATATGGACTGAATCGCCATAAGGTGTGGGATGCCATTAAAGTGATTTTGGATGGTGCGAGAGAAACGGTAAGGAGAAATTATGTGCACAGCAGCATTAAATTGCATGGATCACATTTTGAGGTTAAGTCTGTATACAATCAGGTGATTGAAGATTATGTGAACGAAATAATTTCAGATAGTGATATGTATAAACTGGATAGTAATGTTGAAGTGAAAGGACAAAAAGTGGTCAATAATATGTATGAGATCATTTGTGACTCAGTGTTCCATAATGAAGAAATAATGCCAGACAATTTGTGTGTGTGGGGGGGGGTAAAACGGTCAGGCAATATAATTTATTTCATACAAAGTGCTTTTAATACCTATAAGATATTAATAAATTTTATCATACTGTTTTTGTGCAAAATTATGCTTATAAAATTGGAGGAATATCTTTATGGGTAAGTACTTTGGGCTGGATAATAAAAAAATATACATATACGGGGCGGCGGCTACTGGTGAGATTGTATTTGATATTCTCATTAAAAATAATTATAGAGTAGAAGGGTTTATTGATAAAAGGGCAGAGGAACTGGATGATTTCAAGGGCAAAAAGGTAATCACATTGCCTGATTTATGTGCTCAGGAAAGCGGTGATAAAGAAGAAACCGCAATTTTCATTGCAGTAAAGAATGTTTTTGAGCATGAAAGTATCGTAAAGCCGTTAATAGCATATGGATTTTTTAATGTAATATATATGCCATATAGAGCTATAAAAGGAAAAGCAGTAGAGGAAGAAACTACCTTATACCGTATATGGAATGATATGCTGAAGGGAGACTTTGGGAAGGCTAATGCAATTCCGGTGACCAATGCCGTTAGAGAATATCAACAGAAGGACTATGCGACAATAGCAAAGTCAGGTGATGGGAAAAGAGTTATTTTACTACCGGTTGATATGCTTTTTACGGATTTACCTAAAGATTTGGCGATTGACAACATATGGGCGGATATCCCTGCAATGGCGTTGCTGCCACATATTTCCTTTTTTAGGTGGCAGAGTGGGGAAGCGGGGTATGGGTATGAGGAATATCTAAAATTTTGTATTGATTCAGCCAAGAAAAGGAATGTAAAAATTACGGAAGCGTGGAAAGAAAATGTAATCCGGAACAGGGCTGACGTATATGCCAATATGAATGATGATTTGGAAAGAAACAGTGAATTTTTTGTAAAAAATGCACCCCTTGTTTCCTGGAATGAAAAAGGTTATTTTAATTTAAACAGTGGAAAACACCGGGCGGCTTTCTTTATGTCAAGGCGTAGAAAATATATTCCGGTATCTGTGAAGGAAGAAGATTTTGAAAAGTGGATACAATGCTCAGGCGCAGATAGATTAAAAGAGCATTTTAGAAGCAATAATTTATCAGAATTAAGCGGTCCGGTATCAAATCCGTATATGTATGAGATAAAATGTCCAAATAAGGATTTTTATTATAATTTTCTATATAAATATATCATGGTGTTGACGGAGAAGTGCATAGATGATAAGGGAAAAGTTGGCTTTAAAGAAATGGGTGGAATTGTGTTGGCGACAATGGATGACGGATTTCTGGGCAGGGCGCTTCGGAGATTTGGGTTTAAAACAGAAGAGCATGGAATGAGTGCTACAGGGTTATGCTTGCGAGATCTGGAGTGTAAAGAAAAAAGAGATAAATGTAGAACAGATGAAATTGAATATGCTATAATAGATGAATTGAATGAAGAAGGAATTGATATTACGCATAGATATTTAAATCTTCAATGCGTTGTGTATATAGGTGATAAAGAAGAGAACCTGTTTGGCGAAAGATTTAATTGCGTTTGCAGGGAAAAGATAGTAAGGGATGGAAAGTTAACAAATATATATTGGATGGAGAAAGCGAATGTTATATGGCAGTAAAGATATTCAGGAAGAAATACTTGGTCGGATTGCACAATTTGAAAAAAAATATAATAAGAAAGTAGTATTTGGAGCGTTGGTTGGAAGTATTTCCAAAGGGATGGAGAGATATGACAGTGATTATGATACCAGATTTTTATATCTTGACTGTCAAGAACAGGGCTTTGCCAGGTGGGATAAGATAGATCATATAAAAGAGTGTCAAATTCATCAGTGTTATATTCCAAGCGGCAAAGAAAGATTTATTACCGGTGATGATTATCGTAACAGATATTGTGAGATTGCAGAAAGAGATGAAGGCTTATTTTATGATAAAATAGCTTTTTGGGAATTGACATCATATCTTCATTTTTTAAAAAAACCTGAATTGGATGACCGGTTTTCAGTAGGGTTGTACCATATAGTTTCATGGACATTTAATTCTCCCTTCTGTTGGGATCCCTATGGTATAAAAAGCAAACTTTCCTGTCTGGTAGATGAAATGTTCATTGCAGAATATGAAATTCAATATTATAAAGGTTATATTCAAAGAGCTTTAAAAAAGGATCCTGTAATGATAAGAGAGTATATTTATTCTATATATTACGCACTGGCAATAGAATATTGCATGGAAAAAAACAGATTTGCACCAGTGTATTTTAAGTCTTTGCTAGCATTTTGTAATGACCCAAATTTAAAATCTGTAATAGTAGATTTGGAGACCGAGTATTATGATTCAGCAAAAGAGATAGAAATGGGGATTAATTTTAAGAGAAAGGCGGCAGATATACTTAGTATAAAAAGAAACGAATTTATTGATGGTTTCTTAGAGAATGTATTAGTGAGAGCAGAACGATATCATTATAATAATGTAAAAACATGCAGAAAAGATTATGTAGATGCGATGATTAACATTGTTTTTGATTCATTGGAACGCCCGAAGGTTAAAGATATAAACGATTAAAGGGGAGAGGAACTTGAAAAAAGGAATACTGATAAAAGTAATTGCATGTGCTATAGTCTGTGCAGGATTTGCGGTTGTATGTGAACATATGCCACAGTTTATGCGGGCTGTATATGACAGCATATTTCAAATGGTGGACTTCCCTACATTTATGTTTGTCATGGGGGTTTTTGTTTTTGAAATTTTATTATTACGCAGATGGGGCAGAGATCATAAATGGCATTATGTATGTTTTTGCATAGCATTTATTATATCATCTTCACTATTGTTTTATGGACACTCGAGTTTGTATGACAAGCTGGAGCCGGGCAGTAATACAACGTTGCTGGAACGAGCCACATCTGGTAAAGATTTACCCCAGGGTGTATTTACGCAGTATTATTTTGGTGACAAAAAATTGATTATGCCTGAAGGGAAAAGCGAATATAAAGAGAAGCTTCCGTATATATTTAAATTTTCCGTTCCGGACAATAAGATTGTGGAGAATAAGGAGACGATAGTATCCGAAGAGTTATGCAACAAATTATTTACAAATCCGTATTTTTTTAATGGGGATAATTGCTATTTTGTGGTAGACCCGTATTGGGAAAATGCCATCAATGTTAAGATGATGGAGGCAGGCGGTTATTATCTGTTTTGCTCGCAGGATTTTTTGGAGATAAATGAGGAATTGATTTTTGGAAATTCAGACGATGATGCAGTTTCATTTTTGCGTTTAAGGGAAATAGAACAGGGTGAAGCATTAAATGATAACACCGTGTCGTATTTACGCAATATAGAACAGAGCAGACCGTATAAGAAATTTAAGCAGGTTGCTGTTATGCTGCTCCTTTTGATAACGGGACTGATATTTTCACTGCCAGTATGGGGAAAGGATTACCCAATATTGGGCTTTTTTTTGGGATTGCCCCTGATAGTGGCCAGTATATGTATTTATGGTATTATATTAATGATACTGAACATTCCATATAATTTATGGTCTATTTCTATCGGTTGTTGTTTTTTTGCCGGAATCTGGATATATAAGTATAGAAATATTTACAAAAAAATGGATTGGCAGTTAATTCTTAATTTTTTACTGGCAGCATTTGGGGTTATTGTATTTCTGGTTTATGCTGAGATTTGTTTCACTTCACATGATTCAATTGCAAAGTGCGCTTTGGCCTATCGTCTGGCAAAATATGGAACCATCAGAGATATATTAGCTTACGTAACGCCCTACGGCATGCTGGAGCCAATGATCATATCTATAGGCTACATGACCCAATGTGATTTACTTTATACACTTTATCCGTTAATGGCGATAAGCGGGATGGGTGTCATGTATGCGGGGATATGCTATTCCAATAAGCAAAGGGATAAGAATATTGCTATTTTGGTATTGGGGTACGGAATAATTCTGCTTTTGTCCAATTATGATTTCCTGTTAAGTTGCTTTTATGTAATGTCACATGGCATAATGGCTGTTTATATGTTAATTTTTGTGATATTTATAGTTTTAAAAAGGGAAATAAATATTCCATGGTTTGCAGGAACGATAATAATGGTATCAGCAGTGATTTTGCTAACAAGAGTGGAAGGGGCTATCTACATACTATTTATGCTGATTGCCTCAATAGGGATTGAGAATGATTATCTAAAAATGAAAAAGAGTAATATTATTTTGATTACAACAACAATAATCTGGAATCTTTATCAGATGATATATGCAGCTCAAGTTGCGGACTCTTATTTTTGGAGCCCTGACAGAGGTATTTTGCTAATTGGAGTTTCGATAGCTGTATTAATTGTTACTTTAATTATGGACAGACGGTGGAAAGTCTTAAACCATATCAGGGAGAGATATTTCATATTATTGATGGCGGCTATCACAGGTATGACTGTTTTGGTGGCAGTATTTTGGAAAAGGGGTATGGCAATAGCTAACCTTCCAGTGTATATAGCCCACTTTTCAAATAGTGTTAAAAATGGCACGAATTCTGCTGCATTGTGGATATTTGTATTCTTGCTTAGTCCGGTGATAATAAATATGCGAAAGCGAGAGAATGAATATGCAATAACAATTGTTTTGGGGTATATTATTTTTCTGTTCGCCATCTTCTTGTTTAGAAGTGATGGCTCTTTAGGAGGCGGGTTGCCGCTAAGTCTTAATAAAGTTGGTGATTCAGGACGAAGGCTGATCATGCAGGTCATGCCAACTGCAGTCTGGCTGTTGGCATATTGTGTAGGTAAGGCGGATAATTCTAATGGAAAACCGTGAGGAGATTGGCTGTGTTGCAAGGAATTACGATAAAAATAAAAAGAAAGGGAATATGATATTTTTGCATCTGTAAATATCGTACAAGAAATTATGAAAAATGATTTGCTTCATCAAAGAGAATGCTTTAATCGTCGTGCAGAAAATTACTATAGGACAAGAAATGGGGACAAGCAACTGCTGTTGCGCGACCTGATGTATGGCGAGTTGCTTAAAGACGTAAAAATTGAGAAAGAAAAAATTTTAGTTTTAGAACCCATGTGCGGATATGGAGAGGGGAAACGAATTTTAGAAACACACTTTGGCAATCGTATTTGTTATGAAGGATTTGATTATAGTGATGAAATTGTAAAATATGCAAAAGAATATTTGGGGGATATCAATGTATATGTCCAGGATGTTACAACTTTTTCTTCAAATAAGAAGTATGATGTTATCATTATTATGGGGGGGGGTTCATCATGTGGCATCGCATGGGCAGCAGGTCGTACGGAATATGTCAGAGCTGCTTGACAGAGACGGTATATTTATTAATGTGGAACCCACATATAATAATATCTTATTTAAGTACTTGCTTGGTTTTATATACAAAAAAAATAAAAACTTTGATGAAAAGACAGAGAGGCGTTTTAGTTTGGGCGAATTAAACGAGATGTATTTATCAAATGGGTTTAAAATAAGAAAACAAATTTATCCTGGATTAGCAGCATATCTCTTATGGAATAATCCCAATATATTTCCATTTTTGAACAAAGGAGATGTAAAGTTGGTGGAACGTGTATTTAAATTTGACAGACTGTTTATGTCTAATTTTATAGGCAGGTTGTTTTCGGTGGCTACTTTTACGATTTTAAGCAAATGAATAGGATGAAAATGACTAATAAAGGGTATATAATGTATGGGTAATAAGAAGTTTTTGGAAAATGATTTTAAGCAGGGGTTAATATGGAATTATATCAGCATATTATTTTTGGCTGTCGGAGGAGTGGCATTTAGTTTTCTGATTGGTTTTTTCTACAATGCAGAAACGCTTGGAAACTTTAATCTGATTTATGCATATTACATAGTTCTTTCGCAAATTGGAGTATGGGGGAATCATGCGGCCGTGACAAAGTATGTGTCGGAATATGCAGAAGATAGCAGGATGACTAATACAATTTTGTCAAGTGGATTACTGGTAGTCTGCGTTTGGGGAATTGGATTAGGAGGTCTTATCTGGATTTTTTGTAAGTTTATTTTTTATAAGGTATTTCAGGAAGTTTTATTGAATTCCGTCGGTCCTGTAATTTTTTCCATTTTCTTTTTTTCGCTTAATAAGGTTGTATTAGGGTACTTGAATGGGTTGTCAAAAATGAAAGAATATGCAGTCCTTCAATCGCTAAGGAATATTCTTATTGTGGTATGGATTCTTATTTTTGCTTTTATGCGGGCATCAGGCGATCGATTGCCATGGTGTTTTGCATATACAGAGATTATTATTTTTTTCCTGGAAATGCCGTTAATTATTTTTAGGGAAAAGTTTCGGTTTAGTCCGTCAGTTGACTGGATCAGGAAGACCATCAAATTTGGTACACATATCATGCCGGCCAATATTGTATTGGAATTGAGCACAAAAGTAGATTTATTATGTTTGTCATGGGTTTTGAAAAATGAAAAGATGATAGGTATTTACTCATTTGCGACATTGTTTTCAGATGGGTTTTATCAATTATATATTGTGGTTAGAAGGAGTATTAATCCTCTAATTACTCAGAAATACAAGAAAAATGAATTGACAGAATTTTACGCAAACGTGGTGCAGATAATTCGAAAGAGAGGATATCTGCTAGGGGCAGTAGGCGCATTGCTTATTGTGTCAGGGTATTTTGTTTTGTGTTTTATTCTTGGTGGGGCAGAATATTATCAAGGAACTATTCCATTAGTGATTATATTATTGTCAATCATTTGTAATACGAAGGGGATTGTGCTGGGAAATATATTAGCGCAAACGGGCAATCCAATGTCAGAATCGATAAACAATGTTCTTACCGTGATGTCAAATTTTATATTAAATATACTTTTTATAATGAGATGGGGAATGATTGGGGCTGCGTTTGCAACGGGGATTTCTTATTTTGTTTTTTCGCTGAATCAAACAATTATAGTCAAAAAACGAATTGGACTGAATTAATACTATTGAAGGAGAATATTGAGTATGTGTGGGATATGGGGAATTGTAAGTAACAAAAAGATGCTATCGGCAAATGTACTTACAGACATTATGAAAAAGATGATGCTGTTATCAGAAAGCAGGGGCAAAGAGGCGGCCGGCGTTACGATTTTAAATTCAGAGGGGATGTCTGTTATAAAGCGCTCCATTGCCGCCAATGTATTATTAAAATCAAATGAGTACAAAAATTTCTTAAATGAAAATATGAAGGATAATGAAGAAATATTGGTTATGGGTCATTCGCGGTTAGTGACCAATGGCGTACAGCCTCAGAACAATCAACCGGTGGTTAAGCATAAGATGGCTATGGTTCACAATGGAATTATTGTAAATGATGCGGAATTATGGAAAGAAAATTCGGAACTGAGAAGAAATTATGAAGTAGACACTGAAATAATGGTTGAATTGTTTAACAAGTACTTACAGGACAGAGATGTTGAAGGAGCTTTGGGAAAGGTCTATGAGCAGATCCAGGGGATGGCGTCAACGATAAGCATACTTATGGGACAGAGAGTATTGGTAGCAGCGTCAAACAATGGATCGTTATATTATTGTATCTGTAAAGATAGCGGTGTTGTTTTGTTAGCCTCAGAAATGCTGACAATACAGAAAGTCGTGCACAAATATAAAAAGTATCTTGGAGGAAGGAATAGTCTCAGGCAAATAAATCATGGGGAGATTGTATCATGGGGAATAAGGGAAACGTCAAAAGATACAAGATTAATAGTAAATGATGGTGCAAGTGCAAATAAGTATGGACGACATAACATTTTTGGGGAAAAGCAGGTATCCCGTTTTGATATTGACTTTGAGAAGATAAAGAAAATAAGAAGATGTACTTGCTGTGTTCTGACGGAAACGATGCCGTTTATTCAATTTGATGAAAACGGTGTCTGCAATTATTGCAGGACTTACAAGAAACAGGATTACAAGGGGGAAAAGGCGCTTCAGAAGTGGGCGTATGGGATCAGGAAAGAAAGTAAGAAAAATAATTGTATGGTATCCTTTAGTGGCGGAAGGGACAGCAGCTACGGTCTTCATTACTTTGTAAAGGAATTAGGACTCAGTCCCATCACATATTGCTATGATTGGGGAATGGTGACCGACCTTGCAAGGCGAAACCAGTCAAGAATGTGCAGTAAGTTGGGAGTAGAATTGATTGTGGTATCTGCAGATATCAAAAAGAAAAGAGATAATATCAGAAAAAACATTCTGGCATGGCTGAAAAAACCGAATTTGGGCATGGTTCCGATTTTTATGGCAGGTGATAAGCATTATTATTATTATGCAAATAAAGTGTGCAAAGATTACAATATAAATAATATATTATTAGCTACAAATCCCTTTGAAAAAACGTATTTTAAGTCGGGATTTTGTGGAATTCAGCCTGAAATTTTACAAGGTAAAGACCATATGCTTGCAACGGAAAGACTTCCTTTAACAGATGTTTGGAATATGGGGATATACTATTTAAAACAGTATGGTGGAAACCGGGCTTATATTAATGGTTCGCTTGTGGATACTTTTGCGGCGGCGATAAGCTATTATATTGTGCCACATAATTATTTCCGTTTATTTGATTATATCGCATGGGATGAGAATAAAGTGAATAAAGTCCTTTTAGATGAATATAACTGGGAAATTGCAGCCGATACCGAGAGCACATGGAGAATTGGCGATGGGACAGCGCCATTTTATAATTATCTATATTGCTTAATTGCCGGTTTTACGGAAAATGATACTTTGCGGAGTAACCAAATCAGGGAAGGGATGCTGACCAGAGAAGAGGCATTAAAATTGGTTTATCGGGACAATATGCCAAGATTTGATTCGATGAGATGGTACTTTGATGTTTTGGATCTGGATATGCAGAATGTTTTGGAGAGAATTCAAAAAGTACCTAAATTATATTGAAAAGAATCTTTGATCATTCGGGAGGGAATGTTGTGTGAAAAAGATTGCGGTATTGACCTATCCGGTAAAACACCGGAAAACATATGATGTGTTATGTCTTTTGAAGGCAAGTGGGTATAGTGATGTAAAAGTATATGCAATTCCGTTTCGGTATCAAAAGAAAAAGCAGCCATTGATTAAACATCGTCCGGATATGCATTTTCAGGTGCCGGAAGTGAAGGAAATGTGTGCTAACTTAGGGTATCAGTATTATGAAGGAAAACTTGACGAGTTACTTATTGGACAGGAGCGGATTGTGTTAATAGCAGGCGCGGGTATTCTCCCCCATGATTTTATAAATACACATATAGTAATTAACTCCCACCCAGGGTATCTTCCAAATTGTAGAGGGTTGGATGCATTTAAATGGGCAATTAAAGAAAAGCAGCCAATTGGGGTTACCACACATTTACTGGGGGAATATGTTGATGCCGGAGTGATGATTGAGAGGAGACGAATTGACGTTTATAGGACAGACACCTTTCATGCCGTAGCCCAGAGAGTATATGAAAATGAAATTACGATGTTGATTGAGGCTATTGGAAAATATGATAAATTGGAAAATGAAATTATTTACCCGGGAGAATATGAATTGCATAAAAGAATGCCGGAAGAAATGGAGGATCATCTCTTGGAATATTTTGACGATTATAAAGATGAATTTGCAATTTGTGATGTATTGTCTTAAACAGGAAAAAATGAGCATAAAGTCCTTGGGGAAAGGCTTTATGCTCGAAGTCTTCGGTTGTCTTCCATGTCCATCCACATTGCGAAAAATAGAGATTGTATACCCATAAGCGATGTAAAAACAAAAAGTATAAGCGTAGTATTGGGCATTAAAAACGTAGTGAAAAATATACATAAAATCCTGATCCCAAAAAAGATGGCAAGCGGGAGACAAAGGAGCGCAAGAAAATAAAACATGGCTAACGGGTTAAAATCCATTAACATGTATTTTTTGGAAATGCGGTTGAAAAATAACCGACATAATAAAATGCTTACCTTTCGGATATATTTTCCAAGTTTAATTTTACTTACTTCTTCCCCATATACAGGCTTTACGTTTACATCTTTGACCTTAAAATTTGCGATATTAAGCATATAGAGGATATGAGCATTATAGCCATATCCTTTTATCATTTCCTGGATAGGGATTGAACTAATTGCCCGATAGGATATTGCAGTATACCCACATTGAGAATCGACCACATGCCAATATCCTGTTGCAAATTTAGTTAAAAGTGTTAATATATTGTTCCCGATAAATCGATACTTGGGCATTTTGGATTTTACGCCGTTAACTAATAGCCTGGATCCTTTGACATAATCTGCTTCCCCTGAGATGACGGGCATCACAACATCCTTTAGATCATCCGGATCCATTTGCGCATCGCCAGCCATTACTGCGACAACATCAATTTTCATTTCAATTGACTTTAAATATCCATCAATCAAAGTTTGCCCTAACCCTTGGTTGGTTTCATGATTTAATAAAACAATTCGTGGGTCGTTAAGCGCCCTGGTCTCAATAAGCTGCTTTGTTTGATCTTTACTTCCATCATTAATAATGATCATGTGGTCAACAAAATCAGGCATCGTGTCAATTACTTTACTGATTAAATTTCCTTCGTTGTAAGCAGGCGTAACAACACCTATGCTTTTATTATTTAACATTACAATCTCCTAAGTAAATTTTTAACCACTCTAAGGTCTCATTTAACCCCTTATCAAATGGTGTTTTAAATTCAAAACCAAGTTTTTTGATTTTTTCATTGGATACTATAAAATGTTTAATATCTCCAATCGTCCAATCAGCATACTGGGTCTCTAAATCCTCCCGGCCAAGTAACTTTTTAATCTTTTCAGCTAATTCACTTATTGTGACAGTGATACCGGAAGCACAGTTATAGGCCTCTCCTCGAGTGCCCTCTTTTTCGGCGACAAGCATGTTGATGCCAACAACATCTTTGACATAAGTAAAAGAACGTTCTTGTGTTCCATCGCCAAAGATCACCGGAGGCTCTCCATTTAAAACCCTTCGTCCAAAAATAGATACGACACCGCCCACATCGCTGGATTCCTGCTTGGGGCCATAGACATGAAAATATCTTAAAATTGTGCAGTCCATGTCATAGAGATCACAAAAAGCCCGTACATATTTTTCGCCGGCCAATTTACTTACTCCATAATAGGAGGTGGGGTTTAATGGATGTTCCTCATCTTGTGGAAAATATTTGGCTTCACCGTATACGGAGCCGGTGGACGCATGTACGATTTTTTTAACTTTTAGATCCCGGGCTAATTCTAAGATATTAAAGGTGCCGCCGCCATTGATTAAAAGATCCTTTCTGGGGTCTTTAAGGCAAACGGTCTTTTTGGAAGCGGCTTCATGGAAAATAAGGTCAACGCCGTCCATATTTTTCTTTAATTCATCGTAATCCGTCACATCGCAGTTGATTTCTTTCAGGCGGCTGCCAAATTTTTCGTGCAGCTCCTTTAAATTATATTTCTTTCCTGCGAAGTAATTATCTATACTGATGACTTCCAGCCCCTGGTTTAGACATTCTTCCACGATATGGCTTCCAATAAACCCGGCGCCTCCCGTTACCATTACTTTTTGATATTTGTCTTTTAACATAACTTTTCTTCCTTTCTGTGTTAATTTTGCATATATTCTTTAACAGCCTTAATTACGGTCAATATATCTTCCGGCTTCATGTATGGGTGAAGCGGTAAGGAGAGAACCGTGTTACATAATTTATTTGTTATTTCATAATCTTCATCCTGATAAAGATAAGAATAATTGTGAAATGCCAACTGCTTATGCATAGGCTTTGGATAATAGATCATGGAAGGAATATTCTTACCCTGTAAGTAACCGCGTAGCCCATCACGCACTGCGCTGTCAGAAGTTCTTATGGTGTACTGCGCCCAGCTGGAAAGAAAATTTTCTTTAATGTAGGGAAGGCCTACTATATTTGCCAAACCATTACTATATATCATTGCTAACTCGTTTATTTTGAGGAGTTCCGAGTCTCTGAATATTTGAAATTTTGCCAGAAGGATTGCCGCCTGTAAAGTATCCAGGCGCGAGTTCATGCCAATTCTGACATTATCGTATTTATGCTCGCCTTTGCCGTGGTTTTTATAGGAACGAAGTAAATTCGCTTCCTCAGCATTATTTAAGAATATAGCGCCGCCATCGCCATAACATCCAAAAGGTTTAACTGGAAAAAAGCTTGTCGTTGATATGTCGGCAAATGAACAGGCCATTTGATCGTTTATCATACCTCCAAAGCCCTGTGCGCTATCCTCTAAGACCTTTAAATTATATTTTTGAGCAATTTGATTGATTCGAATATAATCAGCCGGCTGTCCAAATAAATCTACGGCTAAAATTACCTTCGGCTTTAAGTTTTCGTAGCCTAAAGTTTTATTAATGGCTGTCTCTAATTTTTTGCAATCAATATTATAGGTTGTTTCTTCTACGTCTATGAATACAGGCGTAGCGCCAACGTCTGCAATAACTTCTCCGCTTGCAAAAAAAGTGAAATCTGGAACAAATACTGCGTCTCCCGGTCCAATCCCCCAGGCCATCAAGGCCAGTTTAAGAGCATCGGTACCGTTTCCGCATGTAACACAAAAGCGGGAACCGACATATTCTGCCAGGATTTTTTCTAATTCTGTAACAGATTTTCCTGATATAAAATCAGTGTCGCTGATTACAGAATAAATAGCTGCATCAATTTCATCTTTTATTATTTGGTATTGTTCTTTTAAGCCTTTGAAATCCATAAATATTCTTCCTAATGATTTTGAAATCTCATTTTGAAATCTAAAGTACTTGCTGACTCCAGAGGAAGTTTGATGCTTCTTCCCTCAGCTGCCGATTTGTATATGGCTAAAACTAATTCTAAAGCTCTCTTTCCGGCATAAGCATCAACTAAAGGAGATCTGTCATTTTCGATTGCGGAGATAACATCCTTATATAAAGGGGTATGACCAAAACCATATACATTGGGCGGATTTTCACGAAATTTTGCCTTAACCTCATTGGGATCATCCAAATAATCGGAAAAAATCCATTCCTCAATAGCGTTTACAGAATGTCCACCGACTTTAACAGTACCCTTTTCGCCAAAAATATATAATGTTTCTTCCAAATTACGTGGAAAGATGTTTGCGGTTCCTTCAATTATTCCATAACTGCCATTTGCAAATTTGACTAAAGCTATCCCGAAATCTTCCGCCTCAATATAAGGGTGGAATAAATTGTCAGTCATCCCTACAACCTCAGTAACTTCATCTCCCATCATCCAACGGAGCAAATCAATATTATGAATACATTGGTTCATGAGAGTTCCGCCGTCCTGAGTCCATGTACCACGCCATTTGGCTCTTGAATAATAATCATATTCTCTGTTCCACCGGACATGTGCTGTCCCGTAGAATAATTTTCCAAATCTTTTTTTGTTGATTGCTTCCCGGATTTTTTTGATGGATGCATTAAACCGATTCTGATGACATGCACATACTTTTACATGTTTGCTTTCCGCCTTTTGGATAATCTGGTCGGCATCTTTTAATGACAAAGCAATAGGCTTCTCAATTATAATATTGCACCCTGCTTCAATGCATTCCAGTGCTATTTCAGCGTGTTTTCCACTTTCGGTAGCAATAGCAACCAGTTCAGGAGTTTCCTTCATTAACATTTCTTTATAGTCAGTGTATTTATGTATATTATCAGGTAGATCAAATTTTACCATTTTGTCTTCTATGTGTTCGCTACAGACATCACATAAGGCGACTATTTCCAAGTTGTTCTTTGTGGCGGCGACAACATGGTTTGGAGATATGCGTCCACAACCAATTAGTGCATATTTCATGTTTATATCCATTCCTTTCGCTTCGCTCAGGCACAAAACGTAATGAAAATGGTTTCCCTGAGCCTATTTTTTCTTTATAATTCTTCTTGTAGGGAACTCGGTATACTACAAATCACGGGGAGGTGAGTGGGCTGTCCGGCTTGCCGGATGACCGTATGTTTATATGTGTAGTCCGCCTTTTCAAGCACAAATAAGTGTGACTTAGAGCACGTAATCTTATCTTTGTATAAACAATCTCGTTTATGGCTTAGGCGTTCAGTCAATGCCGTCTCTCCCTATAATCTTTGTTGAACCTTTAGGTTCTGAAAGGAGTCCCTATGGCTTTAAAAATCGTGTACAAAATCTGCTGTGGCATTGATGTCCACAAGACTTTTGTAGTGGCCTGCATCGCCTCCACTAATTCCAAAGGCGTCACCACTTATGAGAGCCACCGTTTTTCAACCTACACGAAGGGTCTGAGAGATTTGTTACAATGGCTTCTCGCCAGGAATTGCAAGGATGTCTGTATGGAGTCCACCGGTAAATACTGGATTCCTGTCTACAACATCTTAGAAAATGATTGTACGATTGTCCTTGCTCATCCCAAATATGTTAAGGCTATCCGTGGAAAGAAAACTGACAAGAAAGATGCCAAATGGATTGCTGACCTGTTTAAGCATGACCTTGTTGCCGGAAGCTTTATGCCGCCCGCTGACATCCGCCAGCTTCGTGACCTTATGCGCTACCGTTTCAAACTGACCTGCTTTAGATCAAGTGAAAAGAATCGTTTGCAGAACTGTCTCACGGTTTCCAATATCCAGTTGGGAAACGTTGTTTCGGACACCTTCGGCAAATCTGCTCAGGCGATACTGGATAAACTTTTGGAAAATCCCGCAGATACTTCCTTTGACCTTGAACCTCTTGTTTTCAAAAGTTTGAAAAAGAAACTCCCTGAACTCCGTGATGCCATTGACGGCTTTATCACACCGGAGCAAGCCGGTAAACTTAAGGTGATCAAAGGCCACTTTGAAGACCTTGAATCCCGGAAGGCAGAGCTTGAAGAACTCATTCTTGCGCTCGCCGCTCCCTATCAGCAGGAACTTGCCATTCTCCAAACCGCTCCTGGTATCAGCAGTGTTTTCACCGCCATCGGAATCATTTCCGAAATCGGTACCAATATGGAGGCTTTTCCTTCGGCGAAACACTTATGCTCATGGGCCGGACTTACGCCGACCAACAATGAAAGTGCAGGGAAGAAAAAATCTGTCCGGGTCTCCAAAGCCGGATGCTATATCAAGCCACTGCTCGTGCAGTGTGCCAATGCTGTTGTTACCAGCAAAAAGCATCCTGAGATTCGCAACCGCTATCTCCGTCTCAAAAAGCGTCGCGGTCACAAGAAAGCAATCATTGCCATAGCAAGAATGCTTCTGACTGCATTATACCACATGTTGAAGAATGGAGAAAACTATAATGCGGAACTTTACAGGAAATCCAATCTGCCTCCAGTTGATCGCGAGATTACAGTGGAACAGGCAATCATCATAGCAAGGAATCAAGGTTATAAGATTAAGTCAGCAACTGCATAACCTTAACAATCTCAATATTCAATTTTTAAAGCAGCCACCGAAAGATGGCTTGTTTGTTGTGTGCTTAAGGTAATGGATACCCTCTACTTTTCATTTTCAATCTTCTTCTCCCTTCTGTCGCTTCGATCACTGTGATATTTTTGGCGTTGTAATCGCTTCTATCATTCTGGAATGATTTAAAGGATACATAATAGCCAGAATCAATGTATTCACCCTTTAAATTTGAATGATGGATAAAATATGTGTCGCCTTCATCACCCCTGATAAATCCATACCCTCTGTCATGATAATATTTTGTTACCCGTCCATACAATATGAGCAGTCCTCCTTATCATTTAGTTTGCCAATAAAACGGCGTTTTCAAGTTAATGCTCCACCCGCGATTATATAGTGCCCTCCTGACGCCCTGTGAGGCTCATACAGGCGTTTTAGAATTACTTGTGGAACTTTCTGCGATCCATTGCTAAACCACATAAATAAGCCCTCTAACAATCATATTTCTACAATTGATAGAGGACTTATTTAAATGTCCTAACAATATATTTACTTGTCACGATGTACAGAATTTCTCCTTTCTCCTACGTCCACATTATTTACGTTGTTCCCTCAGAGGTTCCCTCGCTTTTTTCATGCCTTAACAGTCTGCCTTTTATGACAAATAAAAAATACCGCAAACCACATAAACTGAGGTTTCCGGCATCCTTTAGGGTTGGGCTGTTCTAAAACAGTCAACAGCTCGTAGGGGAATCGAACCCCTGTTTCCGCCGTGAGAGGGCG
>OFGG01000008.1_pt1 | contig 181774 bp, 152 predicted proteins | sample 1521701 | NCBI WGS metagenome assembly OFGG01 (sample SAMEA3504081, study PRJEB24116) | mouse gut metagenome | biome: mouse gut; feature: mouse-associated habitat; material: faeces | place: Denmark | collected 2011
GGGGCATGACGGCCTACAGCCTGAGCCGCATCCTGCCCCAGTTGGGCGAGCGGGTACATACTGCCAAGGGGAATGTGTATCGGGTAGTGGAATGCTAGGCATCCGCCTTTCTTCTTATTCAGATGGCCCCATTTCCACATATCTTTTCGAAATGAATTAAACTTTTATTTCATAGACTGTTATATAATAAACAAATAAATATTATCTTTGCCAGTCAATAGTAAGCATTTATGGATTACAAACAAAATAAATGAAAAGAAATAAAGTAAACTGGAGAGTTCCTAAAGGTGTGGAACTCACAGACTTAGATAAGAAGGTTCTTTATTATCAGGATAAAGGACATTTGGTTCCCACAAGGGAACTAATCAAAACCCCTGAACAAATAGAAGGTATACGCCGAAGCGGAATCATTAATACCGGAGTCCTGGATTTAGTGGAAAAAGAAATCCATGCCGGTATGAGCACTCTCGAAATTGATAAGTTGGTGTATGATTACACCATATCACACGGTGGTATTCCCGCTACATTAGGTTATGAAGGTTTTCCAAAAAGCTGCTGCACCTCCATTAATGAAGTGGTATGCCATGGTATCCCCAGTGAATTTGATATTTTGGAAGAAGGAGACATTATAAATGTAGACTGTACCACTATTTTGGATGGTTATTATGCCGATGCCTCACGTATGTTTATTATCGGAAAGACCACCCCTAAAAAAGAAAAATTAGTGCAAGTAGCCAAAGAGTGTTTGGAAATCGGTATGGAAGCAGCCAAACCTTTTGGATTTGTAGGCGATATAGGTCATGCTATTGAGAAACATGCCAAAAAGAATGGTTTTTCCGTAGTACGTGACCTCTGTGGACACGGTGTGGGAGTGGAGTTTCACGAAGAACCGGATGTAGAACACTTCGGAAAGAAGGGGACAGGCATGTTATTGGTGCCAGGCATGGTCTTTACTATTGAACCTATGATTAACACCGGAACTTGGGAAGTATTTATAGACGAAGAGGATGGATGGACAGTAGTGACTGAAGATGAACTTCCTTCTGCGCAATGGGAACATACATTCCTTATGACGGAAAACGGACTTGAAATCCTTACACATTAATATATAATAAGGTATATAGATTATGGATACAATTATATTAGGTATAGAATCTTCTTGCGACGACACTTCTGCTGCTGTAATCAAAAACGGTGTCTTGTTGTCGAATGTCGTGTCCAGCCAGGCTGTCCACGAGGCGTATGGCGGTGTTGTTCCGGAATTGGCATCACGCGCACATCAACAAAATATTGTACCTGTAGTGCATGAAGCTTTGAAAAGGGCAGGAGTCACTAAAGAAGACCTAAGTGCAGTGGCTTTCACGCGTGGCCCCGGATTAATGGGCTCCTTATTGGTCGGGGTCTCTTTTGCCAAAGGGTTTGCCCGTTCCTTAAACATCCCAATGATTGATGTTAACCATCTGCAAGCCCATGTGTTAGCTCATTTCATTAAAGAAACAGAAGAAGATACGAACCAGCCTAAATTCCCATTTTTATGTCTCTTAGTATCGGGCGGCAATTCACAGATTATTTTGGTAAAAGCCTATAATGACATGGAAGTGTTGGGGCAAACCATTGATGATGCAGCCGGAGAAGCTATTGACAAATGCTCTAAAGTAATGGGGCTGGGCTATCCCGGTGGTCCCATCATTGACAAACTGGCCCGCCAAGGAAACCCGAAAGCATTTACATTCAGCAAACCGCATATTCCTGATTACAACTACAGCTTTAGCGGACTAAAAACTTCTTTCCTCTACTCCTTGCGCGATTGGTTGAAAGAAGATCCTGACTTTATCGAACATCATAAAAATGATTTGGCAGCTTCACTGGAAGCAACCGTTGTGGATATTCTGATGGACAAACTGAGGAAAGTAGCCAAAGCACACAAGATAAACGAAGTAGCTGTAGCCGGAGGAGTATCAGCCAACAACGGCTTGCGCAATTCATTCCATGAACACGCCGCCAAATATGGATGGAAAATATATATTCCAAAGTTCAGTTACACAACTGATAATGCAGCAATGATTGCCATTACCGGTTATTATAAGTATTTGGACAAAGATTTTTGCACCATTGACAAACCCGCATATTCACGGGTAACAATTTAATATTTATCAAAAAACAGTTTTTCGAAATGTCAGTAGAAGGTAAATTTTTAAGTAAAGAGATTAGCGAATTGTTTTGGAAAGAGAACCTGACACTCGCTACCGCCGAGAGCTGCACGGCAGGAAATGTGGCAGCAGACAAGGTCAGCATGACATTGGCAGCCGCAATTACAGCCGTAGCCGGAACATCACACTTTTTCAAAGGTGGAATTATTGCCTATTCCAACGAAGTAAAAGAGAATTTATTAGGTGTGAGCCATGAAACATTAGAGACTTATGGAGCAGTAAGCGAAGAAACCGTTGTCGAAATGGTAAAAGGCGCGATGAAATCGATGAATTCCGACTGCGCAATTGCCACTTCAGGTATTGCCGGCCCGACAGGGGGTACTCCCGACAAACCGGTTGGCACCATTTGGATTGCCGCCGGATGTAAAGACAAAGTAATTACGCTCAAAATCGAAGGGGACGAAGGAAGAAACAAAAATATTGCAAATGCCACCCAAAATGCATTGCAATTACTCCGAAAATTGTTCCAAAACGAAGAAAATGAGCAATAAATGCAGAATTATTTGCCAAAAACCTTGTTTTATACAAATAAAAGTGCTTATTTTGCACTCCGTTTGAAACAAGTATTGAAAAAAACTATAAAAATAAGATAGCAATGTCGAAGATTTGTCAAATTACCGGAAAGAAAGCCATGATTGGCAACAATGTTTCACACTCTAAGAGAAGAACCAAAAGAACTTTTGATGTGAACTTGTTTACTAAGAAATTCTACTATGTAGAACAAGATTGCTGGATTAGCCTGAATATCTGTGCTAACGGCTTACGTGTGATTAATAAAAAAGGCCTGGATGCAGCGCTGAATGAAGCGGTTACCAAAGGCTATTGTGATTGGAAAAGCATCAAAATTATTGGTTAATTAAAAAGGAGAGATAGACTATGGCAAAGAAGGCTAAAGGTAATAGAGTACAGGTAATCCTTGAATGCACAGAAATGAAGGATAGTGGTATGCCGGGAACTTCTCGTTACATTACAACAAAGAATAGAAAAAATACCACTGAAAGATTGGAACTTAAGAAGTACAATCCTATTTTGAAAAGAGTAACAGTACACAAAGAAATTAAATAATTATAACCCATGGCAAAGAAAACAGTCGCAACCCTTCAGACAGGTAAAGAAGGACGTTCTTACACTAAGGTTATCAAGATGGTTAAATCTCCGAAGACTGGAGCATACATCTTCGATGAACAAATGGTACCTAACGAAAAAGTTCAAGACTTTTTCAAGAAATAATCCAATCACTCCGATTGGCAAAAAGTTCCTTTCACATTGTGTGAAAGGAACTTTTTTATGCATAACCGTTATCATTATCGCACATTATAACCAATCATTCTGACGCTTTTTTTTGTCCGTGTAAGAGATTAGTTATATCTTTGTAGCATAAACAGATAAATCAAACTCCAATATGGGATTTTTTAATTTTTTCTCGAAAGAAAAGAAGGAAACTTTAGACAAAGGATTGTCCAAAACCAAAGAAAGTGTATTTAGTAAGATAGCCCGCGCCGTGGCCGGTAAATCAAAAGTAGACGATGAAGTATTGGATAATCTGGAAGAAGTACTCATTACTTCCGATGTAGGTGTGGAAACTACTCTGAATATCATCAAGCGTATAGAAGACAGAGTGGCAAAGGATAAATATGTCAACACGCAAGAACTGAACAATATCCTTCGTGAAGAAATCGCTGCTTTGCTGACTGAAAATAATACGGTGGATTCAGAAGAATTCACAGTCCCCGCAGGCAAGAAACCTTATGTCATAATGGTAGTAGGTGTAAATGGAGTAGGTAAAACGACCACTATTGGAAAATTGGCCTACCAATTTAAGAAAGCAGGTAAATCTGTTTATCTTGGAGCTGCCGATACGTTCCGTGCCGCTGCCGTAGAGCAGTTGGATATTTGGGGTGAACGTGTTGGAGTGCCCGTTATCAAACAGAAGATGGGCTCAGACCCTGCCTCTGTTGCTTTTGATACCCTGAGTTCGGCTGTTGCCAACAACGCAGATGTTGTCATCATTGATACTGCCGGCCGTCTGCACAACAAAGTCAACTTGATGAATGAGTTGACTAAAATCAAGAATGTAATGAAAAAAGTAGTACCCGATGCTCCCCATGAAGTATTGCTGGTACTGGATGGCTCTACAGGACAAAATGCCTTTGAACAAGCCAAGCAGTTTACTCTTGCAACCGAAGTTACCGCTATGGCTATTACTAAACTTGACGGAACAGCAAAAGGTGGTGTAGTCATCGGCATTTCAGACCAATTTAAGATTCCTGTAAAATACATCGGATTGGGAGAAGGTATCGAAGACATGCAAGTATTCCGCAAAAAAGAATTTGTAGACTCACTATTTGGAGAGACAGAAAAATAAATGAAACGTAACACAATAGATATTATCACCTTAGGGTGTTCCAAAAACTTAGTAGACTCGGAAAAGCTGATGCGTCAGCTGGAAGCAAACGGTTACAAAGCAACTCATGACGCCGAAAATCCCCAAGGAGAAATTGCAGTTATCAATACTTGCGGTTTCATTGGGGATGCTAAAGAAGAATCCATCAACATGATATTGGAATTCTGTCAGGCTAAAGAGGAGGGAAGACTGAAGAAGCTCTATGTAATGGGTTGTCTATCCGAGAGATACTTGAAAGAGTTGGAGTTAGAAATTCCTCAAGTGGACAAGTTTTATGGTAAGTTCAATTGGAATGAACTACTTGCTGACTTAGGCAAAGCCTATAAATCGGAATTCGCTATTGAGCGTACACTGACCACTCCTCATCATTATGCTTATTTAAAAATATCGGAAGGCTGCGACAGGAAGTGTTCATATTGCGCTATCCCCATTATTACAGGCCGACACATCTCACGTCCGATGGAAGAAATCATCGATGAAGTGAAATTGCTTGTTTCTGAAGGGGTAAAGGAATTTCAGATTATAGCACAAGAATTAACCTATTATGGCATAGATTTATACAAAAGTCAGAAATTGCCCGAACTCATCGAAAGAATTGCCAATGTTCCGGGGGTGGAATGGATTCGCTTACACTACGCTTATCCGGCACACTTCCCTGAAGAGCTGTTCAAGGTGATGCGCGAACACGATAATGTTTGCAAGTATATGGATATTGCTCTGCAACACATCAGCGATAATATGTTAAGCAAAATGCGCCGCCATGTGACAAAAGCAGAAACATACGATTTAATCGAGAAATTCCGTAAAGAAGTACCGGGTATCCATTTACGCACCACATTAATGGTAGGACATCCGGGTGAGAGTGAGGAAGATTTTGAAGAATTGAAGGAATTCATCAGAAAAGTACGATTTGACCGTATGGGAGCCTTTGCTTATTCGGAAGAAGAAGGTACATACGCTGCTCAAGAATATATGGATTCTATTTCGCATGAGGTAAAGCAGCAACGATTGGATGAGTTGATGGCTATTCAACAGGAAATTGCCGGTGAGCTGAGTGCTGCAAAAATAGGGAAAGAATTCAAAGTAATCATCGACCGTCAGGAAGGAGAGTATTACATAGGTCGTACACAGTTTGATTCACCTGAAGTAGATCCTGAAGTTTTAATTAAAGCAGATGGAAAACATTTGAATACAGGCGAGTTCTATAACGTCCGAATTACAGATGCTGATGATTTCGACCTATATGGTAGCATCTTATAAGTAATTTCCTCCGAAAAGTTTGGAGAATGTTTGTTTTTTTATTAATATAGCAGCCAAATTAATAAGCCAAAGCCTTGAATAACAAAGAATTTATATCCGAGCTTTCGCGTAGATTTGGATATACCAACAAAGATACAACTCAATTGGTATCCTCAGTGATAAGCGCCATGACCCAACAGTTGCAAGATGGAAATACTGTCGCAATTCAGGGCTTCGGCACTTTCGAGGTAAAAAAGAAGTTAGAACGTATTTCTATTAATCCTGCTACGCAACAACGTATGTTGATACCTCCCAAATTGGTATTGACATATAAACCGAGTGCAATATTAAAAGAAAAGTTTAAATAAATACTCCCTTAAGACATACGATTGACATACTATGAGTGACAAAATAACCATACAAGATATTATCGAACTTTTGGCAGAGAAACACGGCATGAGCAAAAAGGATGCCGAAGCCTTTGTTAAAGGAGTTTTTGACCTTATCGAAGAAGCATTGGCTTCTGAAAAGTATGTAAAAGTCAAGGGATTAGGTACTTTTAAACTAACAGAAGTAGAAAGCCGCGAAAGCGTTAATGTAAATACAGGTGAACGCTTTCAAATACAGGGGCACAACAAAATATCGTTTACTCCCGATACTACCATGAAGGATTTGATTAATAAACCGTTCGCACATTTTGAAACGGTTATCCTGAATGAGAATACCCAACTGGAAGATACGGAAACAGAATTTGAAGGAGAAAACGATGGAGAGGAGAGTGCGGAGGAAGTCATCTCCACCCCTGAAGTTCCAAAAGACGATGACGCCCACACTATCACCAATGTATCCGACAATGGGGTTGATATTCAACCGGTAACCGATGTTGCCGAACCGGAAAAAACAATAGCGGCGGATGAAACAAGTAAAGTGGTGGAAGAGCAACAACCGACAGAGGAAAACCCTTTGGCGGAAGAAGCTCCGAAAGCAGTAGAAAAAACTTCGAAAGAAGAACCTGTCGACATTGCAGAAGCTGTAGTAGAAGCGCTTCAAGAAGAGAAAACAGTTTCGGAAACAATCACAGTGTCTAAGGCTGTTGCTTCGGAACCACAATTGGTAACAGTTCCGGAGGACTCGTTGAAAACTCCTGAAAAACCGTTGAAAGAGGAGAAGAAGAAAAGCCCATGGGGAATCATTATTGCAATTATTCTTGTCCTTTGCATTGCCGGCGGTATTTATTGGTTCATGCAATCATCATCAAATAAACAGCCGGTAAAGAAATCCGTTACTACAACACTACCACCTACTGTAAAAGAAGTGCCAAACGACTCCGTCAGTCTCCGGCAGCAGGATACCGCTTCGGTAAGCAACTTGCAGACAAAAGAACCGGTTCAACCACAACCGGCAGAGACTCCTTTGCAGCAGCAACCGACAAAACCGGAAAGCCATTCCTCCGTAAAGTCAGCCGTCAATCAAGAGATAGCCAAAGTGACACTGGCGGACACTGTAGAGTATGACATTGTGGGCACCATGACCAATTATACTCTTCAAGAAGGAGAAAGTCTCATAAAATTAGCACTGAAATTTTATGGAACAAAGAAGTTGTGGCCATACATTGTAAAGCATAACAAAAACGTAATCAAAGATGCTGACAGAGTCCCCATCGGAACAACATTACGCATCCCGGAATTGACTCCAAAGAAGTAATAAACCACCGCTAATTTTCATTTTAAAATTCTTTAGCCCAATATCCTTTAAAAAGTAGAGATGCGCTTTACTTTTTTAATAAAAATTAGTTGCCTCAGTTAATTAATTACCGTAATTTTGGCTGCGTTAATCGAACAAGGCCGTCGCAAGGCCGTTATAATGATTTAAAAAAGAAATAACTAAATAACAAAATTATGGCTGAAGCAATTGATATTCGCGAACTAAACGAACGAATTGAAAGACAAAGTGCGTTTGTAACCAACTTGATGACCGGTATGGATCAGGTTATCGTAGGTCAAAAACATTTGGTAGAATCTTTACTTATCGGTTTGTTGTCCGATGGTCACATCCTGTTGGAAGGTGTTCCGGGTCTGGCAAAGACCTTAGCAATCAAGACTCTTGCATCATTGATAGATGCCAAGTACAGCCGAATCCAGTTTACACCGGACTTACTCCCGGCCGACGTTATCGGTACCATGATTTATAGTCAGAAAGATGAGAGATTCATCGCTAAGAAAGGACCGATATTCGCCAATTTCGTATTGGCAGATGAAATCAACCGTGCTCCGGCCAAAGTGCAAAGTGCTTTGCTGGAAGCTATGCAGGAACGTCAGGTTACACTGAGTAAGGAAACATTCCTGTTGCCCGAACCATTTCTCGTAATGGCTACCCAAAACCCGATTGAACAGGAAGGTACTTACCCATTGCCTGAAGCGCAAGTAGACCGCTTTATGCTGAAAGTCATTATAGACTATCCGAAACTGGAAGAAGAAAAGAAAATTATCCGTCAAAACATCAGTGGCGAAAAGATTGAAGTCCGCCCCATTTTGAAGTCAGAAGATATTATGGAAGCTCGCAAAGTCGTTCGGCAAGTATACTTGGACGAAAAGATTGAGCAATACATTGCCGATATCGTATTCGCAACCCGCTATCCTGAAAAGTATGATTTGAAAGAATTGAAAGATATGATTGGTTTTGGTGGTTCACCTCGTGCTTCCATCAATTTGGCTTTAGCTGCACGCAGTTATGCGTTCATCAAGCGTCGCGGCTATGTCATTCCCGAAGATGTGCGCGCTGTTGCCCATGACGTACTTCGCCACCGTATCGGTCTGACTTACGAGGCAGAAGCCAGCAACATGACTTCTGACGAAATCATCAGCAAGATTCTGAACAAGGTGGAAGTGCCTTAAAGAATAAGATTTCTGCAGGATATCAAGTACTTTTTTGTGGATATAACCGTGTTTGCAAGCATTGCATCTGCGGAGATAAACATCATACAGCAGATTTCCTGCGGAAAAGAAGATTAACAAGCCGAAGAAAAGCTCGGAACAACAGTAAAAGTTTATCATTTCATAATAGTGGAATGATAAAGGCATCGGTATATCATCCTATTTCCATGATGAGAAAGGGAAAATCCGATGCACTTGAAAACAAATAACTTAGTACGAACAGTATGGAAACAAGTGATTTATTAAAACGGGTTCGCCAGATTGAAATCAAGACACGCGGACTTTCGAATAATATCTTTGCCGGGCAGTATCACTCTGCATTCAAGGGTAAAGGTATGTCATTCTCGGAAGTGCGTGAGTATCAGTATGGTGACGATGTTAGAGATATAGATTGGAACGTGACCGCACGCTATAACAAGCCCTTTGTAAAAGTGTTTGAAGAGGAACGCGAATTGACGGTCATGCTCCTGATTGACGTTTCGAATAGCTTGGATTTCGGTACGGTGAAACAGATGAAGAAGGATATGGTAACCGAGATTGCCGCCACTCTAGCATTCTCCGCTATTCAGAACAACGATAAAATTGGCGTCATTTTCTTTTCGGATCGGATTGAAAAGTTCATTCCGCCCAAGAAAGGACGCAAACATATTCTGTATATCATCCGCGAACTGCTTGACTTTAAGCCCGAAAGTAAGCGTACAGATATCAAAATGGCAGTGGAATATCTGACCAATGTAATAAAGAAACGTTGCACTACCTTTATGCTGAGTGACTTTATTGATGAAAAGGACTTCCGCAATGCATTGACTATTGCCAACCGCAAGCATGATATTGTCGCCATTCAGGTATACGACCGCCGAATCACCGATCTTCCCGATGTGGGTTTAATGAAGGTACGTGATGCTGAAACGGGACACGAACAATGGATTGATACCTCGTCTCGTACTTTGCGACGCGCACACAACGAATGGTGGTTACAACGTCAGGGTACGCTGAACGAAACCTTTACAAAAAGCAATGTAGACTCTGTATCTATCCGCACCGATCAGGATTACGTAAAAGCGTTGCTTAACTTATTTGCTAAACGAAACTAATGAACATGAAGATAATACATACTAGCAAAAAGTTCTTGAAAGTATTGGCTTGTGCCACGATGCTGCTGACAGCACATCAGGCACAGGCACAACAGGTTACAGTGGATGCAAGCATCGACTCTCTACAGCTTCTTATCGGCGAACAGGCCAAAATAAAGTTGGAAGTCAGTATGGATGCCAATCAAAAATTGATACTTCCCGCTTTGCGTGACACCATTGTGAGGGGAGTGGAAATTCTTGATATTGCCAAGCCTGATACCCAAATATTGAACGATGGACGGCGAATGCTCATCAAACAAGAATATACTATCACTTCTTTCGACTCGGCACTTTACTATCTGCCGCCTCTCGAAGTGTTGGTTAACAATCAGGCATACCGTTCAAAAGCATTGGCACTGAAGGTTTATTCCATTCCGGTCGATACACTTCATCCCGAGCAGTTTTTCGGTCCGAAAACAGTTCGCGAGGTTCCCCTCACTTGGGAGGATATTTCAACTATTGTGTGGCTCGTGTTGCTGATGTGGGCATTGGCGGGACTGGGGTATTATTTATATGTAAGATATAAAGATAATAAGCCTATTATCAAGAAAATAAAGGTAGAACCGAAATTACCGCCCCATCAACAGGCATTACAGGAAATAGAGCGTATCAAGAGCAATAAAACATTGCGCAGCACCGACCCGAAAGAGTATTACACAGAGCTGACCGATGTGCTTCGCAACTATATGGCAGAACGTTTCGGATTTAACGCAATGGAGATGACTTCTTCCGAAATTATTGATAAACTGCAGGATATCAGTGACAAAGAATCTATCAAAGACTTGATGTTCCTGTTCCAAACTGCTGACCTTGTAAAATTCGCCAAACATTCACCGCTGATGAATGAAAACGATATGAACTTAGTCAATGCGGTAGACTTTATCAACAACACCAAGGTGGAACCGGATCCGAATGCCAAACCCGAACCTACGGAAATCACCGTGGAAGAAAAGCGTTCAAAACAAGGAAGAATTATCTTGCTGAGCAGCATAGGAGTGATTGTCATTGCTATCGTAGTGATTCTCTATCAGGTGCTTCGCGGCATATACAATCTCTGGTTTTAACTCATAAATACTAGAAACAATGATTTTTGCAAATATTGAATATCTATTTCTGCTGGTATTACTCATACCTTATATAATATGGTATGTGATGAGGAGGCAAAAGACTGAGCCCACACTCCAAGTCTCTACCACCCGCATGTATATGAAGGCACCCCGAAGCTGGAAAATTTACCTGCTGCATGCCCCATTTGTGCTCCGCATAGTAGCTATCGTTATGGTAATCCTTATTTTGGCACGCCCTCAGACCACTGACAACTGGCAGAATACCGAAATAGAAGGTATCGACATCATGCTGGCAGTAGACGTTTCTACCAGTATGCTGGCTGAGGACTTGAAACCTAACCGCTTGGAAGCTGCCAAACAAGTGGCATCCGAATTTATCAACGGCCGTCCAAACGATAATATCGGTCTGACCATCTTTGCCGGCGAAAGTTTCACCCAATGTCCGTTGACGGTAGACCACGGAGTACTGCTGAATCTTTTTAACGGTATCAAAGGTGACATTGCCCAGCGCGGATTGATAGAAGACGGTACTGCCATCGGTATGGGCATCGCTAATGCGGTAACCCGACTGAAAGACAGCAAAGCAAAGTCCAAAGTGATTATTCTGCTGACAGACGGTAGTAACAACCGTGGAGACATTTCTCCAATGACCGCTGCCGAAATCGCCAAAAAATTTGGTATCAGAATTTACACCATCGGGGTAGGTACTAACGGAACAGCTCCTTATCCGATGCAAACATACGCAGGAACACAATATGTGAATATTCCTGTGGAAATTGATGAGAAGACTTTGACCGAAATTGCCGGAGCAACAAACGGGAACTATTTCCGTGCTACCAGTAACTCTAAGCTAAAGGAAGTTTATCAGGAGATTGACAAACTGGAGAAAACGAAGTTGAACGTAAAAGAGTTCAGCAAACGCGAAGAAGAATACCAGATATTTGCCTGGGTTGCTTTTTTCTGTATTCTGCTCGAAATCTTATTGCGCAACTCAGTATTAAAGAAAATACCTTAAAAACAAGAAGTTATGTTTCGATTTGCAGACCCGAACTTTTTATATTTGCTCATCATACTACCTTTTGTAGTAGCGCTGTACTTGTATTCCAATTACCGCCGCCGCCAAAACATTCGCAAGTATGGTGATCCGGCATTACTCAAACAGTTGATGCCGACTATCTCCAAATATCGCCCTGACATTAAGTTTTGGCTGATTTTTACTGCGCTCACATTGGTAATCCTGATGTTGGCACGCCCCCAATTCGGTTCCAAGATGGAAACGGTAAAACGTAGTGGGGTAGAAGCTGTCATTGCATTGGATATCTCCAACTCAATGTTGGCGGAAGATGTGACTCCAAGTCGTCTGGACAAAGCAAAGAAGCTTATTTCCAGACTAGTGGATACATTCAACAATGATAAAGTAGGTTTAATCGTATTTGCCGGAGATGCATTCACGCAATTGCCCATTACGAGCGACTATGTGTCTGCCAAGATGTTTCTGGAGACCATCAATCCTTCGCTGATAACCACGCAAGGTACAGATATCGGTGCAGCTATTCGTTTAGCAATGAAAAGCTTTACTCCACAGGAAGGCGTGGGACGTGCCATTATAGTCATCACCGACGGTGAAAATCACGAAGGTGGTGCTGTGGAAGCTGCTAAGGAAGCAGCCGAAAAAGGTATGCAAGTGTTTGTATTGGGTATCGGCTCGCCCGACGGTTCTCCTATTCCTTCAGAAAGAGGCAGTAACGATTATCGCCGGGATAAAGATGGAAACGTCATTGTAACTCGTTTGAACGAGCAAATGTGTCAGGAAATAGCCAAAGCCGGCAATGGAATGTACATCCGCGTGGATAATTCCAACTCGGCAGAGAAAATACTTAACAACGAGATTGCTAAACTTTCGAAAGCCGATGTAGAAAGTCAAGTTTATACCGAATTTGATGAGCAATTCCAAGCGTTGGCGTGGCTGATACTCATTCTGCTGATTGCAGAAATGCTTATTTTGGAACGGAAGAATCCGCTTTTCAAAAATGTGAGACTATTTAAATAAATGCTTATGTTACAGAAAACCTATATCACCCTGTTATTCTTGCTTGCGGCAGGAGGCAGTGCCTTTGCCCAAAAGACAGATAGAGATTATCTGCGTAGCGGAAACAAGCTGTACAACGACAGCTTGTTTGTCAAAGCGGAGGTGGATTATCGCAAAGCACTGGAAGTGAACCCGAAGTCGACGGATGCTATGTTCAACTTGGGCAATTCGCTCTTGATGCAACAAAAAGCAAAAGAAGCAATGGAACAATTTGAATCGGCTTCAAAGGTAGAAAAAGATAAGGATAAACTTGCTCAGATTTATCATAATATGGGTGTCATCCTTCAGGCTTCCAAACAATATCCCCAATGCATCGAGGCCTATAAAGAGTCTTTGCGCAATAATCCGAAAGACAATGAAACGCGCTATAATCTCGCTTTGGCACAGAAATTACTAAAAGACCAGCAACAAAACCAGCAAAATCAAGACCAGAACAAAGATCAAAAACAGGATCAGAAAGACGACCAGAAAGACCAAAACAAAGATCAGCAAAATCAAGATAAGAAAGACCAGCAACAGAACCAAAATCAACAACAGCAACAGAATAAGGATGAAATGTCCAAAGAAAATGCCCAGCAATTGTTGAATGCGGTGATGCAGGATGAGAAGAATGTGCAGGATAAAGTGAAAAAACAAATGCAAATTCGAGGAAAGAAGTTGGATAAAGACTGGTAATTGTTTAATTTTGACGATTAAAATAACTAAATAGAAAAATGAGGAAAGTAATTCTCTTATTCATATTAATAACTACGGTGTTGGGAGCATGGGCGGACGGAACTCAGACGCTGACGGCAACAGCACCCGATGTGGTAGTGAGCGGTGACCAATTTCGATTAACCTATACGGTTAATACACAGAAAGTTAGAGATTTCCGAGCTCCAAGCATAAAGGGATTTGAAGTACTGATGGGTCCCACAGCTTCTCGACAGAGCAGCACGCAAATCATTAATGGTAATGTAACTTCGACCAGTTCCGTTACTTATACCTATATATTGATGGCCGATAAGGAAGGAACCTATACCATTCCGGCAGCAACAATCGTTGCCGATGGACATTCCCTTTCTTCCAATACGGTGACTATCAAAGTACTTCCACCTGATCAAGCCAATGGTGTAGGAGGGAATCAGGCAGGAAATCCATCTTCTTCCCGGAGCCAAGCCACAAGTAGCAAGATTACCAATAAAGACTTGTTTATCACAGCTTCGGCAAATAAGACCACCGTTTACGAGCAAGAGGCTATTCTGCTGACTTACAAGGTTTACACGTTGGTAGATTTGAGGGGCCTCCGTGGAAGTATGCCCGACTTGAAAGGTTTCCATACGCAAGAAGTAGAGCTTCCGGGTAAAAAGGTATTCACTTTGGAACACTATAACGGAAGAAACTACAATACTACCGTCTGGAGTCAATACATTCTGTTTCCGCAGCAATCAGGTAAATTGGAAGTACCCTCCATTACCTTCGAAGGTACCGTTGCGCAACGAGTAGCCTCGGATGATCCATTCGATGCTTTCTTCAATGGTGGAAGTAATTACGTAGAGATAAACAAAAACATCGTAACTCCCAAGTTGGTTATCAATGTAAAGGAATTGCCGGCCGGAAAGCCAGCCAATTTCTCGGGTGGAGTAGGTGAGTTCACAATCAGCTCTTCCATCAATACACAAGAACTGAAAACAAATGATGCCGTTACCATCAAGTTGATTATTTCAGGTGTAGGAAATCTGAAGTTGATTAACACACCCGAAGTCGATTTTCCAAAAGATTTCGAGGTTTATGACCCGAAGATTGATAATAAGTTCAATTTGACTCGTGAAGGGTTATCCGGAAATAAAGTGATTGAATATCTGGCGATTCCCAGACATGCGGGAAACTTCACGATTCCTCCTGTAGAGTTCTCTTACTTCGATTTGAAGTCACAAACTTACAAGACGCTGAAAACAGAGCCTTATACGCTGAAAGTAGAAAAAGGAGAAGGAAATGCTGATCAAGTAATTGCCGACTTCACTAATAAAGAAGATTTAAAAGTACTAGGCAAAGATATACGTTATATCAAAATGGGAGAAAGTAAACTGACCCGGAAAGACGATTTCTTTTTCGGTTCTGTCACTTACTATTTATGGTATATTATTCCATTGGCTCTCTTCATTGCATTTGTCGTTGTTTATCGGAAAAAAGCAATAGAAAATGCCAATGTTGCCAAAGTACGTACCAAGAAAGCAAACAAAGTGGCTACCAAACGAATGAAGAATGCGGGTAAATTGTTAGCGGAAAATAAGAAAGAAGCATTCTATGACGAAGTGCTGAAGGCACTTTGGGGCTATATCAGTGACAAACTGAATATTCCAGTTTCTAAACTTTCGAAAGATAATATTGAGGAAGATTTAACCAAGTATGGGGTTTCTCCTGAACTTATCAAAGAATTTATCGAAACATTAAATGAATGTGAATTTGCCCGTTATGCACCAGGTAACCAGAACGAGGCAATGGATAAGGTATATTCTTCTGCCATTGAAGTCATCAGCAAGATGGAGAATAGTATAAAGCACTAATTAATAGGAGGTCATAATAATGAGAAAAATATATTTCATCCTGATATTTTTGATGGGCTTTCTCAGTCTGAATGCTCAGACAGACAGTACTCAAGTCGCGGTTTCTGCCCATATCTCAAAGGCAGAAGCCGATAGCGCCTATATCAATAATGATTTTGCCAATGCAGTGAACTTATATGAAAGCATTTTAAAGAATAAAGGAGAATCGGCAGATATCTATTATAATTTGGGAAACAGCTACTATAAAATGAATAATATAGCCAAAGCTATACTCAATTATGAAAGAGCTTTATTGCTGAATCCAGGTAATAATGATATTCGTTTTAACCTTGAATTGGCACGTAGCAAAACGGTTGATAAGGTAACTCTACCCAGTGAGATGTTCTTTGTTACGTGGACTCAATCACTTATTAATTCAATGAGTGAAAAAGGATGGGCTCAAACAGGTATTGTTACCTTTATTCTGACTATTCTTATGCTAGCCTTATTTATTTTTGGCAAGCGAGTGGTATGGAAGAAAATAGGTTTCATTTCTGCCATTTGTTTCTTTGTCATCTGCATATGCTCTAACATTTTTGCTTCTGAACAAAAAACAGAATTATTGAACCATGATAGTGCCATCATTATAGCTCCCAGCGTTACGGTAAAGAGTACTCCTAATCAAAGTGGAACAGATCTTTTCATCCTTCACGAAGGAAGAAAAGTGATGATTAAAGACAACACAATGAAAGAGTGGAAAGAAATCAGACTGGAAGACGGTAATGTAGGATGGGTACCGACTAATGTAATAGAAATAATCTAAAAACGACTAATGGATATACAGCAGTATATAGCCTTTGACAAGGAACTTTTGTTAAACCTGAATGGAAGTGACTCCCTTTTTTGGGATGGTTTCATGTGGGTAGCGACAAGTACGTATATATGGATTCCGACTGCTATTATACTGTTGTATATCATTATTAAAAATAATAAGATACAGGAAGCTTTATTGACTATTGTGATGATTGCCCTTGTCATTACTTTGGCCGACCAGATTGCTTCAGGCATTTGCAAACCTTATTTTCATCGTTTTCGCCCCACGCAAGACCCTGACATCATGTATATGGTAGACATAGTAAATGGATATAGGGGAGGACGTTTTGGATTTATTTCGAGCCACGCTGCCAACACTTTTGCCCTCACTGTATTCCTATCGTTATTATTTAAAAACAAGTTACTCACTTTTATGCTCATCTTTTGGGCCTCTCTTAACGCATATTCACGCATATATTTAGGTGTGCATTATCCCGGAGATATTCTATTCGGTATCCTCGAAGGATGTTTGATAGGATATTTGATGTATCGGTTATATAGATTCATTCACAAACGCATTTTCTATCAGCCTCGTTGTATTTCCAATCAATATACTGCTAGTGGCTATCTAATAAATGATATCAATTTATTATTTACAGTCCTGTTATTGACGTATTTTATGATTATCCTTCTCGGAATCATTACAATCCACACACTAAACTTATAAAATAGCATTTTTATATCATTCCACTTTCTTCAGTTCAAAAAAAGAAGGAAATACTTTGTTTTATATTATTTTTTGATTAAGTTTATAGCGTGAATTAAATATCACTTGTATAAACTAAAATTTAATACACTATGAACAGAACGATAACATTCAACGAACTGCGTAAAATCAAAGATTCATTACCCAGTGGAAGTATGCATAGAATAGCTGATGAACTTAATATGAGCGTAGAAACTGTGCGCAACTTTTTTGGAGGCCATAATTTCAAAACAGGGAAAAGTGTTGGTATCCACTTGGAGCCAGGTCCGGATGGCGGTTTGGTAATGCTGGACGATACGACAGTCTTAGATAAAGCAATAGATATTTTAAAGGAAATAGAAAAGGAGGAAATACAAGAAGCATAAGATAAGAAAGCCCAGTTGAATGACAACATTCAATTGGGCTTTCTTGTTTTAAAGGTGTATGCAAATAAATTACACAAAATTGGAAACTCTAAAAACAACAGTTATGGAAGATAAATTGGTAACTCTAGCAATCCTCACTTATGCTAAGGCACAGATTCTTAAAAATGTGCTTGAAACAGAGGGCATTGAAGCTTATATTCACAACGTGAACTTAATTCAGCCTGTCATATCTTCTGGTGTGAGAGTTAGAATTAAGGAAAGTGATTTACCTCATGCTTTACAAATCATAGAAAGTTCTACTTGGTTAGCCGAAGATGTAGTAAAGGAACAAGAGGAGAGTAGTAAAGAGAAAAAAGAACAAAGAAAAGTACTGATTCCTGTCGATTTCTCAGACTATTCACTGAAGGCCTGCCAATTTGGTTTCTCATTTGCCAAATCTATAAATGCAGAAGTTATTTTACTACATGCCTATTTCAGTCCTATCTATGTTCCCACAATCCCTTACGGAACAGAAAATTTCAACTTTCAAATAGAAAGAGAGGAGTCTATAAAGAGTATGATAGAGACAGTTCACAAAGAGCTGAATAAGTTATCGGATACGATCAAAAAGAAAGTTGAAAGCGGTGAATTTCCCTCCGTAAAATATACGTGTATTTTGCGTGACGGCATTCCAGAAGAAGAAATCTTACGCTATGCCAAAGAGCATAAACCACAGATTATCATTATGGGTACACGAGGTAGAAGTCAAAAAGACATCGACCTGATAGGAAGTGTAACGGCAGAAGTTATTGAAAGAAGCAGAACTTTTGTATATGCAATACCAGAGCACACTCCGCTAAAGACCTTCAACGATATCAAAAAGGTGGCGTTTGTGACCAACTTCGACCAAAGAGACTTAATCGCTTTCGACTCATTAATAACTGCCTTTAAATCGTTTCATTTTACCATTTCATTTATTCACTTAAGCACAGAAAATGATGCTTGGGACGAAATTAAACTTGCAGGAATCAAAGATTATTTTCAAAAACAATATCCTCAATTGGAATTGCATTATAATGTAATCAAGGAAGATAATATATTGAGTAATCTTGATAAATATGTAAAAGAAGAAAATATAGATGTCCTTTGTATTACAAACTACAAAAGAAATATCTTTGCCCGTTTATTCAATCCAAGTATTGCCCGGAAAATGATATTCCATGCTAATACACCTATATTGGTAATTAAATAAGGATAGCAAAGAATTGCTGTTTTCCATTTGGGTGAATAAATTCGGTCCACCTAAATGGGAAACATATAGAGTGGGAAATAAGGAAGGCAATAATGGATTTTCCTAATCATAATTAAACATAATGCTGATTATAATATATTCGTAATTGAAGCTAATGCCAACCTATGAGTGTTGGATTGTAAAAGCTCAATAAATAAAAAAGGCTATCTCAACTTTATTTTTGAGACAGCCTTTATTTATGCAAATTAAAAATTAGAGTCCTAATTCTTTTTCTAAAGAATCATATTCTGCTCTATTTAATTTCCAGTAGATATTCAGCAAATAATTTCCCCATAATGCATTATTGTCCGGTTTCAACTCTTTAGCCTTTTCGTAGAAAGGTTTAGCCTTTTCATACAAATCTTTAATTTGGTTTTCATTTTCATTGTATTTAGGATTATCAATAGCTAATTCTGAATTCTCTTCTACAATGATTTGTGCTGGGAAGAAATAACAATCACCAATCTTTGCATAAGCTTCAGCTACTAAATCACCACCGTTAGCAATGATTTTATTAAAAGTAGCAATGGCATCGTCATATTGTTTCTTTTCAAATTGCAAAATGCCTTTTACATATAAGAAATACGGAGTTTCATTAGTGGCAAGCAACTTATTAATTTGAGCTAAACCTTCATCAACCATTCCTTTTTGGATATAATAATCCATAATATTACCAACAAAATACTCCTGCTGAGGGAATTTTTCTGTTCCTTCTTTAATTACTTCCAGCCATTTTATTGAGTCGCCAGTTTCTTTATCACCATAAGTCTCAGCCAAACACATTAAAGCTCTATGACCTTCACTCTTATCTTCTTTACCTATTGTACCGTATTTAATAACCGCATCTTTATCTTTTAGCATATTAGCAGCCAAAGTAGCATAACAAGCATATAAAGCATTTAATGTATCTGCTTTGAGAGATTCGTCATCGGCAAATATAGGTTCGTTTACAACATCTACAAATAAGCCAAAATATTTCAAAGCATCAGCATAATCACCTTTATTATAGGCATCTCCACCACCATTAATTAAATTCAAACGTAATGTTTTAAGAGCATCAGCATTCTTCTTTCTATATTTAGGCTTTTTCATCTCACCACTTTTTACTTTAGCCTGCTCCATCTCATCGCATTTCAAATAATACTCATACATTTTTGCCAAACTATTATAAAGTCTGGTTGTATCAGCTTGACCACCCGGCAAATAAAGTTTCATGTTTTCGTCATCATACATAGCTTTCTGGAAGTCACCTGCTAATTTCCAAGTTTCTGGATCATTTGCAGTCTCAGGGTTAGTCAAAGCCGGTTCAATAACTTTTGCAGCTTCTTCAGGTTTGCTTTTTAAAGACTTAGCTTCTTTAACAGCACTAACCTGTGCAGATGCAAAACATGCACCCAATAATAAAGCCACTGTAAATAATACTTTTTTCATAATTTTGTGGATTTAATAATACAATCTTTTATATTCTCTTTTATTCTTCAGTATTCTCTTCGGCAGAGGATTCAATTTCTCTATCCCCTCCTTCTTTATCAGCATTAATCAACGTTTCTGTATCTGTCTGATTCTCATCCTCACCAGCCATTTCTTCTTCTGATTCTGAGGTTACCTTACATACAGAGCCTATTTGATCATTGCGCTTTTCAAGATTTATTAGACGGACTCCCTGAGTGGCACGACCCATAATACGGACATCAGCCACTTTCAAACGAATGGTAATACCGGATTTATTGATAATCATCAAATCGTTTTCATCCGTCACCGACTTAATGGCTACTAATTTGCCTGTTTTATCAGTGATATTCAAGGTTTTAACTCCCTTACCACCACGATTAGTCTTACGATAATCTTCAATGTCTGAACGTTTGCCGTACCCCTGTTCCGACACAACCATAATAGATTCTGTTTCAGGGTCTTTTATGCATATCATTCCGATTACTTCATCACTTCCGTCTTCATCCAAAGTCATACCGCGAACTCCGGTTGCAGTACGTCCCATTACACGGACTGCACTTTCATGGAAGCGGATGGCACGACCATTACGATTAGCAATAATAATTTCATTATTACCATTCGTCATACGCACTTCAATCACTTTATCATCTTCACGAATGGTAATTGCATTCACGCCATTTTGTCGAGGGCGTGAATATTGTTCAAGCAATGTTTTTTTAATAACACCATTCTTTGTACAGAACAAAACGTAGTGGCTATTAATAAATTCGGTATCACTTAAATTCTTCACACGGAGATATGCCGTTACCACATCGTCTGAATCAATATTCAGCAAATTCTGGATAGCACGCCCTTTAGCATTCTTTGTTCCTTCCGGTATTTCATATACTTTCAGCCAATAACACTTGCCTTTCTGAGTAAAGAACATCATCGTGTTATGCATCGTAGCCGGGTAAATATGCTCTACGAAGTCTTCATCGCGCGTTTCACTTCCCTTAGATCCTACTCCGCCCCTATTTTGAGCACGGAATTCGGATAGCGGTGTACGCTTAATGTATCCCATATGTGAAATAGTAATAACCATCTGGTCATCTGCGTAGAAATCTTCAGGATTAAACTCTTCTGACGAATAAACAATTTCCGAACGACGCGCATCACCGTATTTAGCTTTTACCTCGAGCAACTCGTCCTTAATTACTTTTTTACAAAGCTCATCATTAGAAAGTATTTCTTCATAATAGGCTATCTGCTTCATAACTTCTTCATATTCAGCATGAAGTTGGTCTTGCATCAGACCTGTAAGCTGGCGTAGGCGCATTTCAACAATAGCACGTGACTGAATTTCACTTAAGTTGAAACGTTCCATTAAATTAGCTATTGCATCATTTGGAGTTTTGGCAGCACGAATAATACGGATTACTTCATCGATATTATCCGATGCGATAATCAAGCCTTCCAAAATATGGGCACGTTCCTGAGCTTTACGTAAATCGTATTGAGTACGTCGAATTACAACGTCGTGACGGTGCTCTACAAAATATTTAATCAAATCTTTCAGATTGAGCATTTTAGGACGTCCATGTACCAATGCAATATTGTTCACGCCAAAAGAAGTCTGTAAAGCCGTCATTTTGAATAGCTTATTGAGTACCACACTGGCATTAGCATCACGTTTCACATCAATAACAATACGCATACCTTCACGGTCAGACTCATCATTTACATATGAAATACCATCAATTTTCTTTTCATTGACCAACGAGGCAATGTTTTCGATCAACTCTTTTTTGTTTACGTTATAAGGAATCTCGTTGACGATAATCTTATCGTGTGAAGTATGTGCCTCTATTTCGGCTTTTGCACGCATTACTACTCGCCCACGGCCTGTTTCATAAGCATCGCGCACACCGCTTATGCCATATATATAACCTCCTGTGGGGAAATCGGGAGCTTTTACATATTGCATTAAGCCCTCGATATCAATATCATTATTATCAATATAGGCGATACAAGCGTCTATCACTTCCGAGAGGTTGTGAGTTGGCATATTGGTTGCCATACCTACTGCAATACCTGACGCTCCGTTTACCAACAAATTCGGAACTCGAGTCGGCATAACGGTAGGCTCTTGCAATGTGTCATCAAAGTTGTTCTGAAAATCAACGGTTTCCTTATACAAGTCCTGCATCATTTCTTCACCCACTTTTTTCAATCTTGCCTCGGTATAACGCATAGCGGCTGCACTATCACCGTCTACCGAACCAAAGTTACCCTGACCATCAACCAACGGATACCTCATTGCCCAATCTTGAGCCATTCTAACCAAGGCACCATATACGGATGAATCACCGTGAGGGTGATACTTTCCTAAAACTTCACCTACAATTCTTGCTGATTTCTTATAAGCTTTATCCGAGGTGTTCCCCAGTTCCATCATTCCGTAAAGAATACGTCTGTGAACGGGTTTCAAACCATCTCGTACATCAGGGAGGGCGCGTGCCACGATTACTGACATAGAGTAATCAATGTACGACGACTTCATTTCCTCTTCGATGTTAATTTTTATAATTCTGTCTTGTTCTTGCATTTAAAACAAATATTAATTATACATTTTCAGGGTCTATCAAAAACCACGCTAAGGTACGGCTTTTATACGACATACGAAAACAAACCCGCAAAAAAGTTGGGCTAAATGACATATTTTGCCATGTACTTACATGGCTTTAGACAAAAAGACACAGCATATTACGTAATATCACATCTACCGAAGAATGAAGATACAATGTGGCACACATTTTGCAGGCGTAATATTAAATAAAAAGAAAAATAACGGTGCGCATCATTTTTATGCGTATCTTTGCATGAAGAATAAACACTATACTTTTTTTTAAGGAGGATAATAATTTTATGAACAATCAATTTACACAAAGAGTGTCCGACATCATTACGTATAGCAAAGAAGAAGCAAACAGACTTCGAAACAGCTATATCGGTCCCGAACACTTGCTGTTGGGAGTGATACGTGAAGGTGAAGGAAAGGCTATCGAGATTTTATTAAACTTGAATATTAATTTACAAGATATAAAGTATAAATTAGAAAATATCCTGAAAAGAGATTCAGAAACCGATGCCATTTATGATGCTAATATCAACTTTAACGAATCTGCATCCAAGGTGTTGAAACTTTGTATTTTAGAAGCAAAATTACTTAAGAATTCACTTGCAGATTCAGAACATATTCTATTGGCAATTATGAGAGTCAAGGACAACTCTGCTTTCCGTTTGTTGGAGAGCAGTGACGTAACATACGATAAAATAATCGAGCAGCTTACTCTTCAGCCAGATATTCATGCAGGACTTGGATTCAGCGAGGATGAAGACGAAGAAGAGGATGAAATTCAAAATCGTCCTTCAGCGGGAAGCAATCAGTCCGGTGCTGCCCAACAGACACGCTCTACCCAAAAGAAGCCCACTAATGATACGCCGGTACTCGATAATTTCGGTACTGACATAACACGTGCCGCCGAAGAAGGCAAACTAGATCCTGTAGTGGGTCGAATGAAGGAAATTGAACGATTAGCGCAAATACTAAGCCGGCGCAAGAAAAACAATCCTATCCTCATCGGCGAGCCCGGTGTAGGTAAATCTGCTATTGTGGAAGGACTTGCGCTTCGCATTGTGGAGAAAAAAGTTTCACGCATTCTGTTTGACAAACGCGTAATTGCACTTGATATGACGGCTGTTGTAGCGGGTACAAAGTATCGAGGACAATTTGAAGAACGAATTCGTTCTATTCTGAACGAGTTAAAGAAGAACCCCAATATCATCCTTTTCATCGATGAAATACATACTATCGTTGGTGCTGGTTCTGCTGCAGGTTCTATGGATGCCGCCAACATGCTGAAACCGGCATTAGCCAGAGGTGAAATTCAATGTATTGGTGCTACTACACTCGACGAATATCGTCAAAACATTGAAAAAGACGGGGCTTTGGAACGCCGTTTCCAAAAGGTTATAGTAGAACCTACTACACCTGAAGAAACAATCCAAATCTTGCAAAACATCAAAGAGAAATATGAGGATCATCACAATGTGAACTATACCGATGCCGCATTGGAAGCTTGTGTGAAATTGACAGAGCGTTATATCACTGATCGAAATTTCCCAGACAAGGCCATCGATGCTTTAGATGAAGCCGGCTCGCGCGTACATCTTATAAATATAACTGCTCCCAAGGAAATCGAAGAGCAGGAAAAATTGATTGATGAAACGAAATCCCTTAAAAACGAGGCTGTCAGATTGCAGAATTTCGAACTTGCCGCCAGCTATCGCGACAAGGAAAAAGAATACACTGCACAGTTGGATGCACTGAAAGAAGAATGGGAAAAGAGCCTAAAGGAGAACCGCGAAACCGTGGACGAAGAACAGATTGCTGATGTAGTTTCTATGATTTCGGGAGTTCCCGTACAGAAAATGGCACAGGCCGAAGGCATGAAATTATTAGGCATGAAAGATGAATTACTAACTAAAGTAATAGGTCAGGATAAAGCAATTGCCACATTGGTAAAAGCTATCCAGCGCAGTCGCGTAGGGTTAAAAGACCCCAATAAACCTATTGGTACATTTATGTTTTTAGGGCCTACAGGAGTCGGTAAAACTCATCTAGCCAAAGAATTGTCAAGATTGATGTTTGGTTCCACTGATGCTCTGATTCGTATTGATATGAGTGAATATATGGAGAAATTCACTGTTTCACGCCTCGTAGGAGCACCTCCGGGATACGTAGGCTACGAAGAAGGTGGTCAACTGACTGAAAAAGTGAGACGTAGACCTTATTCTATCGTTTTATTGGACGAGATAGAAAAGGCTCATCCTGACGTATTCAATATCTTGTTGCAAGTGATGGACGAAGGCCGGCTGACTGACAGTTATGGCAGAACCGTAGATTTCAAAAATACAGTGGTCATCATGACCTCCAATGTGGGAACCCGCCAACTAAAGGAATTCGGCAAAGGAATAGGCTTCACTGCACAGGTACGTGAGGATAATAAAGAATATGCTAAAGGGGTCATTACAAAGGCTTTAAACAAATCCTTTGCCCCTGAATTCATTAATCGTCTAGACGAAATAATTAACTTTGACCAACTGAATATGGAAGCATTGGTAAAGATTATCGATATTGAACTAAAAGGACTTTACCAACGTATGGAAAATATTGGTTATAAGATGGTTATAGACGATGATGCAAAGCGATTTATCGCATCGAAAGGTTATGATATACAATTTGGTGCACGTCCGTTGAAACGTGCCATTCAAAACTATTTGGAAGACGGATTGTCAGAAATAATTCTTAGTACGGAACTACAGTCCGGAGATACTATTAAAGTATCATACAATAAAGAAAAAGATGCTATCAATATGACTGTAGAAAAGTAAAGAACTAAAAGTTATTCAAAAATAACCGCCAAAATGTCAGATACCTGCGTATCTGGCATTTTTTTTGTCTTAAAGCTTACAATAACAAATAATAATAACTTAAAACATCAATAGTATGCAAAAAGGAAACATTGGGGTAACCACTGAAAATATTTTCCCCATCATTAAAAAGTTCTTATATAGTGATCATGAAATATTTCTTCGTGAACTGGTATCTAATGCAGTAGATGCTACCCAAAAGCTCAAGACTCTTGCCTCCAAAGGGGAATTTAAAGGAGAAATGGGCAACCTCACTATCAAAGTTAGTTTGAATGCAGACACCATTACCATCTCCGACCGTGGTATCGGACTAACTGCTGAAGAAATAGAAAAGTATATCAACCAAATCGCTTTCTCAGGCGCCAATGACTTCCTTGAAAAATACAAAGACGACGCCAATGCCATTATCGGTCACTTTGGACTTGGCTTCTACTCCGCATTTATGGTAGCAAAAAAAGTGGAAATCATCACTAAATCGTATCGTGAAGGTGCCCAAGCCGTGAAATGGACTTGCGACGGAAGCCCCGAATTTACTATAGAAGATGTAGAAAAAGCAGATCGAGGCTCAGACATTATCTTATACATAGACGATGATTGCAAAGAATTCTTAGAAGAAGTACGTATCTCCGCTTTACTTACCAAATATTGTCGTTTCCTCCCCATTCCTGTAGCTTTTGGAAAGAAAAAAGAATGGAAAGACGGTAAACAAGTAGAAACAGACGAAGATAATATCATCAACGAAACTTATCCTCTCTGGACTCGTAAACCGGTGGAGCTAAAAGATGAAGACTATAAAAAATTCTATCAGGAACTCTACCCGATGGCAGACGAACCATTGTTCTGGATTCATTTAAATGTAGACTATCCGTTTAATTTGACAGGTATTCTCTACTTCCCGAAAATCAAGAGCAATATTGAATTACAACGAAACAAAATCCAGTTATATTGTAATCAAGTATATGTAACAGATTCAGTAGAAGGCATTGTACCTGATTTTCTGACTCTTTTGCACGGTGTAATTGATTCGCCGGACATCCCATTAAACGTATCACGTTCTTATCTGCAAAGCGATTCGAACGTAAAGAAGATTTCTACCTATATTTCAAAGAAAGTTTCTGACCGTTTACAAGCTATCTTCAAAAATGACCGTAAAGAATTTGAAGAAAAATGGGATGATTTGAAGATTTTCATCAATTATGGCATGTTGACTCAAGAAGATTTCTATGAAAAAGCTAATAAGTTTGCTTTATTGAAAGATACAGACGGAAAATATTACACTTATGAAGAATATCAGACTTTAATCAAAGACAGCCAAACAGATAAAGACGGAAATCTGATTTATCTGTATTCCAACAATTTGGACGAGCAATACAGTTACATTGATGCTGCCAAAAACAAAGGTTACAATGTATTACTGATGGACGGCCAATTGGATGTAGCCATGGTAAGCATGCTCGAACAAAAATTTGAGAAAAGTCGCTTCACCCGTGTGGATAGTGATGTCATCGACCGCTTGATAGCCAAAGAAGAGCATAAAGAAGCTGATTTGGAATATGGCCAACGTGAAATTCTTTCCTCCGTCTTCCGTAGCCAATTGCCTCAGATAAAGAAAGTGGAATTCAATGTCGAAGCGCAATCACTGGGAGAAAACGGTGCACCGATAATGATTACACAAAGCGAATATATGCGCCGTATGAAAGAAATGGCTAATATCCAAGCTGGTATGAGCTTTTATGGAGAAATGCCAAATATGTATAACCTTGTTTTGAACGCCGATCACAAACTTGTAAAACAAGTATTGGCAGATGCCGATAGCTCATGCAAGGCAACACTTGAACCTATCGAAAACGAGATGGCAACTTTGAACAATCGTCGCAGTGAACTTCAAAAGGCTCAAGAAGGCAAAAAATCAGAAGACATCCCGCAAGCAGAGAAAGATGAATTGAGTGACATCGATAAGAAAATCTCGGATGAAACAACCAAGAAACAAGCCGTCTTAGGCGAATATGCCAGTGGGAATAAAATAATCCGCCAATTAATCGACCTTGCATTATTGCAAAACAATATGCTAAAAGGAGAAGCTCTGACCAACTTTGTAAAACGAAGTATCGAATTAATCTGATTTCATGAGCTTTTCTCATAACTAAAGAGAAGGTGCCAACAGCAAAACCAGACAATTGCTTTTGACACTTTCTCTTTTTTTATTTCCAAAACGAATATATACAAAGATTTATTTCTATATTTGGGGAAATATAGAAAATCCATGAAACGACACATATATATACTCTTGCTCTTAATACTAATTCCTTTTCAATTGGAAGCACAAAAAGTAGGACTTGTATTGAGCGGCGGCGGTGCCAAAGGACTGACTCACATTGGTATTATCCGTGCACTAGAAGAAAACGGAATACCCATAGACTATATTACCGGTACTTCTATGGGTGCCATTGTCGGTTCACTTTACGCTATGGGATATTCTCCCGATGAAATGGAGCAATTACTCAAATCAGATGACTTTAGACGCTGGTATTCGGGAGATGTCGAAGAAAAATATATCTACTATTTTAAGAAGAATCCGCCGACTCCGGAGTTTATCAACATTCGTATTTCATTAAAGGACTCCCTTAAAAGCGTAAAGCCCCATTTTTTGCCCAACAGTATTGTAGATCCTATTCAAATGAATATCGTATTTCTGCAACTTTTTGCCCAATCCACCGCAGCATGCAAAGAAAACTTTGATAGTTTGTTTGTACCTTTTCGTTGCATTGCATCAGACGTTTACAATAAACGCGCCATGGTATTGAAGGACGGTGATTTGGGAGATGCCGTCCGTGCTTCCATGAGTTTTCCAGCCATGTTCAAACCGATTGAGATAGATTCTATACTCGCTTATGACGGAGGAATATACAATAATTTTCCGGTAAATGTGATGAAAGAAGACTTCCATCCTGATATTATTATAGGAAGTGCCGTTTCCACCAACCCCGGAAAACCCAAAGAAGATGACATCATGGGACAATTGGAAAATATGATTATGCAAAAGACAGACTATACGTTACCCGATTCTTTGGGAATTCTATTGACTTTCAAATACGATGATGTCAATCTGATGGATTTCAACCGTTTCGACGAGTTGCATGACATCGGCTACAAACGCACATTGGAAATGATGGACTCCATAAAAAGCCGAATTCATCGAAGAGTGAACCCTGCCCAAATAGAACTCCAGCGCTTGACATATAAAAGCAATTTACCCGAGCTTCGATTCAAAACGGTTAATATCACAGGCGCCAATGAACGACAAAAACAATATATCCGTAAAGAATTCCACGAAAATAATTACGAAACATTCACAATAGAAGATGTAAAACAAGGATACTTCCGCCTATTGTCAGATAATATAATCTCTGAAATTATCCCTCATGCCGTTTATAATAGAGAAGACGGCACTTACGATTTGAACCTGCAGGTCAAAATGGAAGCCAATCTCTCTGCCCGAGTTGGGGGTAATGTCTCCTCTAGTGGAGCCAACCAAGTTTATTTTGGTGCATCATACCAAAACCTGAACTATTACTCGAAAGAATTCACATTCGACGGACAACTTGGTAGGATTTACAATAACCTTCAACTGGCAGCACGTATTGATTTTCCAACCCGAATACCTACTTCATATCGTTTCATAGCCTCTATCTCCACTTTGGACTACTATAAAGAAGAAAAGTTATTCTCCAACAACGACAATCCGGCTTTTAACAAAAAGAAAGAGGAATTTGTGAAGATAAATGCGGCACTTCCCTTTCTCAGCCGAAAGAAAGCTGAATTCGGCATAGGAATCGCACGTATTCAAGATCGCTATTTCCAGACTAACATCATTGATTTCAGCCAAGCGAAGCATGACCGCAGCACTTACGACATCTTTGGAGGCTCCATCGTTTTGGAAGGAAGTACTCTGAACGCACGTCAATTTGCCACCCAGGGGAGCAGAGAAAAAATGGCAGCACAAATATTCACAGGCAGGGAAAAGTTTAAAGCAGGCAATCCGCAAGCCCCTGTAGAAGATCAATACAAGAAGATACAATCATGGTTGCAGGTATCTTACGAAAATGAAACTTATCACAAAATAAGCCCTAAGTTTACACTGGGTGCTTATCTGGAAGCCTACTACTCTTCACGGAACTTTTCAAACAACTATACCGCCACCTTGATGGAAGCGGGTGAATTTACACCCACTGCCCATAGCAAAGTGACCTATAATGAAGCGTTCCGCGCCAATCAGTATGCCGGAATCGGAGCCATTCCCATCTATCAATTGGGAAATTCTATCCAATTACGGGGCGAATTCTATGGCTTCATCCCCATCTTTCCCATTAAAAAAGACGAATATGGAAAAGCATATTATGGTAAAGCCTTCACAAAGTTCGAATATTTAGGAGAAGTTTCTTTGGTATTCCAATTATCTTTCGGTTCTATCAGTGCGTATGTAAATCATTATAGCTCACCGAGTAACGACTGGAATGTAGGGCTCACGCTAGGATGGCAACTATTTAACTCCCGTTTCATCGAATAATTTTTTGAAAAAAGAGTTGCTAAAATACTTGCAGATTCAAAAAAAGTCCGTATCTTTGCACCCGTCAAAACGAAAGAACAATGGCCGCGTAGCTCAACTGAATAGAGTAGCTGACTACGGATCAGCCGGTTACAGGTTTGAATCCTGTCGCGATCACAAAGAAAGACTATCTGCGAAGATGGTCTTTTTTTGTAGTATGCTCGGACAAGGGGTCAATCCGAAAACCGGGTCAATCTGAAAACCCTGTGGGTCTGTTAAATCTACGCTGCTAATTTGCATAATCTAAAAATGAAGAATGGAATATCCCTCACTCCTCTGAACTGTGCTCTGAATGCTTTGATTTTAGCATTGAAGGATTCTGCAAATGCATTTGTTTCCCTGTTTACAAAGTAATTTAGTATTGTTTCATAATAGTTCTGCATGGTATTGGTTACAGTTCTGAAGCATCCGTACCCGAGTTTCTCAATTTTATTGTACCATAAGGCAAGCTTTCCACGTGCTACATCCTTATCACCCACAGGGTTTTCAGATTAACCTGATACAAAGCCAAAACTGACCCGAGGTTTTCCTAAAACAATGGAGACATTTTTTGGAAACAATGGAAACAACTTTCCCAAACAATGGGCATTGTTTAGGGTTAACAATACCTCAATTTTCAAGTTGAGCTTTCTCCATCTCCCAACAAACTTACTAAGGACTGCCTCAAAGCAGAAAAATAAAACAGCTTTATTATAATGGGAGGCCATCATATAAAAATCTCCCTCTTTCAGCCTTATTCATCACAGTACAAGGCAAAACAGGGAGATTTTTCTTCTAGGGTTTAAACTATAAGATTTTCAACGTTCAGTTTTTATTTTAAGATAGAGCCTCCTCTATGACACTTTATCTTTTCAGCATTTAATCTTCAATTCATCCAATATGGCACGCATCTTCTCGAAAGTAGTGATTCGGGTAGGGACCAAAGGCAGGCGCAACTTATTCTCAATCAACCCCATCACGTTCAACATAGCTTTCACTCCGGCCGGATTTCCATCGACAAACAACAAGCTAAACAGTTCTGTAAATTTATGATGAATAGTCAAAGCATTCGCAAAATCTCCCTGAAGAGCCAATCGTGTCATGCGACTAAACTCACGTGGAAAGGCATTGCCAATCACTGAAATAACCCCCACTGCGCCTAGTGTAATTAAAGGAAAAGTTATTCCGTCATCGCCCGAAATCACATCAAAATTAGCCGGCTTATTCTTGATAATATCATCCATTTGGGTAATATTTCCAGAAGCTTCCTTGATGGCAATGATATTTTTAAAATCGCGTGCCAAACGCAAAGTTGTTTCAGCTGTCATATTTACACCCGTACGTCCGGGAACATTATAAAGTACTACCGGAAGATTGGTAGCTTCGGCAATCGCTTTATAGTGCTGATAAATGCCTTCCTGAGAGGGTTTATTATAATATGGTACAGCTACGAGAACAGCATCTACACCGGTAAAATCATCATTTTTCAGCGATTCGACTACAGTGCGGGTGCAGTTACTACTGATTCCTAACAATATGGGAATCCGTCCGTTCACTCTTTCTACCACCAAACGTTTTATCTTATCTTTTTCTTCCTTGGTCAGGGTCGGGGTCTCAGCGGTAGTTCCCAACACACACAAAAAGTCTGTTCCGTTCTGTAGTTGGTAATCTACCAAACGGAGTAACGCTTCATAATCAACGCTATCATCTTCTTTGAAAGGAGTGATCAGTGCCACCCCCATTCCTTTTAATCTTGCTTGTATCATAAATAAATAATAAACTCTTATTCAATAGCCCACAAAAGTACGAATATTTTCTATTTTAGCGATAAAAATCACATGATTTTTAAATTATACATACTAAAAAGTCACTTAATCATCTCCAGAAACTCGTCTTCGCTTATAATGGCAATACCCAACTTCTGCGCCTTTTCCAATTTGCTGGGCCCCATATTGTCTCCGGCCAAAATAAAGCTGGTTTTCGAAGAAATGCTTCCCACATTCTTTCCACCATGTTTTTCGATAAGTTCTTTATACTCGTCACGCGAGTGATGGGTAAACACCCCGCTGATAACAATCGATTTTCCCGCCAACTTGTCAGTATAGCTGGAAGTATCTTGTTCATCAGCTTTCAATTTCACTCCTGCATCCCGAAGACGCTCGACAATATCCCGATTTTTAGCATCCGCAAAATGCAAAATGATACTTTGGGCTATCTTTTCACCGATTTCATCGACATGAATCAAATCATCGAGACTGGCACTTATCAAAGCATCGATGGATTTAAATGCTTTGGCCAAAGTTTTTGCTGTAGTTTCGCCCACAAAACGGATACCCAATGCAAAAAGAACTCTCTCAAACGGCACATTCTTTGATTGCTCGATGCCTGAAATAATATTCTCGGCCGACTTTTCCCCCATACGTTCCAAATTAATAATGTCGGATGCTTTCAGTGTGTACAAATCGGCTATATCATGAATAAGTCCTTCTTGATAAAACTGGTCTACAGTTTCAGGGCCGAGACCTTCGATGTTCATCGCCCGACGGCTGATAAAATGTTCTATCTTCCCTTTGATTTGGGGAGGACAAGCTGTATCATTAGTACAATAATAAGCAGCTTCGCCTTCATAACGCACCAATTTGCTTCCACATTCGGGACAGTGAGTTATAAATTTCACTTTGTCGCCAATCATTATGCGGGCATCCTTGTCCACACCGACAATCTTCGGAATGATTTCGCCGCCCTTTTCCACATATACCATATCGCCAATGTAAAGGTCGAGCCCTTCAATAATATCTGCATTATGGAGAGAAGCACGTTTTACCACAGTTCCCGCCAATTGCACAGGATCAAGATTGGCAACCGGAGTAACGGCTCCCGTACGCCCTACCTGATAAGTCACTTTGTTCAATCGGGTACGTGCCCGTTCTGCCTGGAACTTATAGGCAATAGCCCAACGGGGAGACTTGGCTGTATAACCAAGATTGCGCTGCTGACGCAAGGAGTTGACCTTCAAAACAATACCATCTGTAGCAACCGGCAGATTCTTACGCTCGGTGTCCCAATATCTGATAAATTCAAATACTTCTTCCAGTGTTTTACACTTGCGCGTCACATCAGATATTTTAAAACCCCACCTTTCTGCTTCTTTCAGATTTTCGTAATGGCCGTCACAAGGCAAGCTCTCACCCAATAAATAATATAGGTAAGCATCCAACTTGCGAGAAGCCACGATAGCGGAGTTTTGCAATTTCAACGTTCCTGAAGCCGCATTACGCGGATTAGCAAAAAGAGGCTCCTCACGAGCTTCCCGTTCACGATTCAGTTCTTCAAACACTTCCCATGGCATCAGTATTTCTCCACGAATCTCAAATTCATGCGGGTAACCTTCACCATGCAAAACAAGCGGAATGCTGCGAATCGTTTTCACATTATCCGTCACATCGTCTCCTTGCACACCGTCACCACGAGTGACGGCACGAGTCAATTTCCCATCCTCATAAGTGAGGGAAATGGAGGTCCCGTCATATTTCATCTCACAGCAAATCTCAAACTCTTCATTCAGGGATTTCTTCACACGGTCATAAAAATCCGAAACTTCCGCTTCCGAATAAGTATTGGCAAGCGAAAGCATAGGATATTTGTGCACCACCTGAGTGAAATTCTTATTAATATCACTCCCCACACGCATGGTAGGCGAATTCTCATCCCGATATTCGGGATGTTTTGCTTCCAAGTCTTGCAACTCACGCATCAAAAGGTCGAATTCCCGGTCGCTGATTTCGGGAGCATTCAACACATAATAATTATAGTTATGGCGATGAAGTTCCTCGCGCAATTGATCTATTCTTTCTATTTCAGTCATACCATAAAAGATAGTTTCCTGCAAAAATAGCTATTTTTTGAATGAAAAACACCGTTAGGCAGAGAGGATTTTCGTACTTTTGCAAAAAATAAATAGAAAATGAGAATAGATATCATAACTGTATTGCCCGAGATGCTGGAAGGCTTCTTCAACTGCTCCATTATGAGCCGGGCACAAAAGAAAGGAATCGCAGAAATTCATATACACAACTTGCGTGACTATGCTTTTGACCGTTACCGTAAAGTAGATGATTATCCTTTTGGGGGATTCGCCGGCATGGTGATGAAGATTGAGCCGATAGACCGATGCATTTCTGCCCTGAAAGCGGAACGCGAATATGATGAGGTAATTTTTACAAGTCCCGATGGAGAACAGTTCAATCAACCGATGGCAAACTCTCTCTCACTTGCCAAAAACTTAATCATCTTATGTGGGCATTTTAAGGGGATAGACTACCGGATTCGTGAACATTTCATTACGAAAGAAATCAGTATAGGTGACTATGTTTTGACAGGAGGTGAACTTGCTGCGGCCGTTATTGCCGATGCAGTGGTTCGTATCATCCCCGGAGTAATTTCTGACGAGCAATCTGCTTTGTCTGATTCTTTCCAAGATAATTTATTGGCTGCTCCTGTCTATACACGTCCGGCCGAGTACAATGGATGGGCTGTTCCCGATGTACTCTTATCGGGACACGAAGCAAAAATAAAAGAGTGGGAACTTCAGCAGTCTTTAGAACGAACCCAGCGCCTAAGACCGGATTTGCTAAAATAAAAAATAGATATAAAAATAAAGAGGTGCAGACGGTAATAACTGACGTCTGCACCTCCTCTTTTTTAGGTATATATCTACTTAAAGTTCTACTTCAGCCTTTCAAGCATATTAAAGAATAGATGGAGTCTTTCCACCTCAGAATAAGGTTTTTTCTGCATATTCCGACCTTCTCTTTTGCAAAAACGAACCATTTCATCGAAAAAAATCTTTGAAGTTATCATTTGATACCCTTGTACAAAGTTGCAGATGCAACTTATTCAAGAGCCAAACCACCTCAGGCAACAAGAACAAAAAGCCCCGCAAGGATAAAGAGTAAGACCTCAAAACATCCTTGCGGGGCCAAGTTACACCAAGGTAAAACTATTATACTTCTAATGCACCAATAATATCTTTTACAGATGTATATCCATGACGCTCCAAATAGTCATTTATGCCTTCTGATACTTTGACAGTAACAGCAGGGTCTATAAAGTTTGCCGTACCAATCTGTATAGCAGTAGCACCTGCAAGCATAAACTCTACCGCATCTTTCCAATCCATGATACCCCCCAAACCTATGACAGGAATATTTACCGCTTTAGCTACTTGCCAAACCATACGCAGAGCAATCGGTTTTACTGCTGCGCCACTCATACCGCCGGTAATGGTCGAAAGAACAGGACGGCGTTTCTCTGCATCAATTGCCATACCCAGCAATGTGTTTATCAAAGAAACACTATCGGCGCCCGATGCTTCGGCAGCCCGTGCTATCTCGGTGATATCCGTTACATTAGGCGATAACTTTACAATCAAAGTCTTCTTATACACCTCACGAACTGCTTTTACCACCTCCGAACAACCTTTGGCAGAAACACCGAAAGCCATGCCTCCCTGCTTTACATTCGGACAGGAAATATTCAATTCAATCGCCGGAATCTTATCAAGTTCATTGATAATTTCTGCGGTCTTGGCATAGTCTTCTACAGCCGAGCCTGAGACGTTTACAATCATATTGGTATTGATATCCTTTATCTGAGGATATATATGCTCTACGAAGTAGTGTACACCCTTATTTTGCAATCCTACGGCATTCAGCATCCCCATGGGAGTCTCCGCCATGCGCGGATAAGGATTTCCCTCACGATGATGGAGAGTAGTCCCCTTTACAATGATACCGCCAATTTTTTCCAAATCGACAAAGTCCTCAAACTCTTTTCCATAACCAAATGTACCCGATGCTGTCATAACAGGGTTAGACATCATCAAACTGCCGATATTTACGCTTAAATCTGCCATAATAGTTTCTTTATATTAAATACAGGACCATCTTTACAAACACACAGGTGACCTTCGTCCGTGTTTTCTACACAACATAAGCATGCGCCCACACCACACGCCATCATATTCTCCAATGACACCTCACATTCGATATCATTGGCTTTGGCATATCTGGCAACCGATACCATCATGGGCTTCGGACCACAAGTATATATCATGTTAAAACCATTGTTGTTCAGCAGACTATGCCCGGTCACATAACCCTGTTCGCCCATGCTGCCATCTTCGGTAGTGGTATAAACCTCACCCAGCTTTTCAAATTCGTCCAATTGCAACAAATCCTTAGAGGAGCGTGCACCCAACAGGAAAGTTGGCTTACAGCCGGCCTTTATAAGTTCTGCGCCCAGCATGAGCATAGGAGCGGTACCCACACCGCCGCCCACCAGCAAGGGCTTGAATGCTGTAACATCCCCGGGTATGGTAAATCCGTTTCCTAAAGGCATTACTACATTAACGATGTCACCCTGCTTTACAGTTGCCAATTTACGCGTACCGTCACCAACCAACTGTACCAGGAACCATACTTCGTTTGTTTTCTTATCCACATAGTTAATAGAAATCGGACGGCGCAGGAAAGTAGTATTAGAACCGTCAATTCGTATCTCAGCAAACTGACCCGGCAGCATTTCGGGCAACGGGTTAGCTTGAGTCATTTTAATCAGAACACAATTGGCATGCAATTTAATGTTCTGTGTAACCACAAGGTCTAAAATATATTTTTTCATGAAATAAAATTGGGTAAATTCGTTTTTCAATGCAAAGATACACGAATTTACCCAATTACTTATCTGTGGGAGGGCATTTTAGCAAAATACCTATATTATTTAGTAAAATGCGAGCTATTTTTCAGGGCGAAAGGTTTCATAAGTACCGTTATCGAAGAAAATTCTTATTTCAGTGATTTTTCTGGCAGGTCTCTCTATGTACTTAATCTCCTCACGCACAATCTCTTTAGGGGGTATAACAGAGGTTTTAACCTCAGTTTCCTTGCGATATTCAGATGCATTCGTCCCATTGGACGCAAATAATGAATTCTCGTCAAACAATGGACCGGGAAAACTGCCATTATTATCCGAGTCTACATCGGTCTCCATTTCTCCTTCGCCATAGAGAAGCCAATCCAAACTAATGTAATCACAAGCCTTGTGTATTTTCATGACTACCTCCAGGCTCGGATTATTCCTACCACTCAGGATATGAGAGAGAGAGGAAGGCGAAATTCCTATCTTATCTGCAAATTGCGCAGCAGTCATACCTTCTTTTTGGATGATTTGAGCTATTCTTTCCTTCATTTACAAAAGTAATAAGTCAGATTATATAGAGACAAAAGTAATTCTTATAATTCGGATTTGCAAATTTACAATACATAAATGTATAGTTTATATTTGTATTTGCAAAATTTACACACTTAAACAATGTTGCATTTACAAGCGTAAACTACCATAAAACAGCAATAAATTCAACTTTAATTAACTGGACATAAACCACTCATTATATGATACTTATAAATTCAATATATGTACTATTTACAAGTGAAAATATCGAAAAGAGCAAGTTTTTTGCCCTTTCTTTATCAACCACTTTATAAACAGGTATAAAATAATTGGTTTTCAATGTATTATACACCATATCATAGGCTTAAATAAATATGCATACACATTTATAACCTCACACTTTACAAAATAACACTCTCCTATTTACAATCATAAAATATAAGTTTGTAAATTTGAAGATTTACAAAATAGACTATATTTAATCCTGTTCACAATCCTATATTCATTGTTGAAAATACAAAAACTCGCCAATTGTGAATTTTAACGCCTGAAGAAGAGAAATACACCTCTGCATCTGACTTCGTAAGCCCTCGGTCCAACAGACATTTTACCGATACACACAAATATCCTCCTCACTCCAATAACGATAAAAATGACGATTTGGAATTTGCTTATTACAGTTTGCACGTACGTACGCATCGGCCTACACATATATATGTGTATTGATCTGGTTCCGTTATATCCTGTACCAAGATTTGATTAGTTTATCTCCCTCTCTTGGCAAACCGCTTTTTAGGTGGCATATTTGTCTCTCGCCAAACTTTAAAATAGAGAAATACTTCCATTTTCACGAACAACTACCCACTTCTTACTAAATACGCGACTCTCAAGAAGCAAATTTCCATATAACTATCTAATTATAAATAAGATAAGCTTCATTTTCACTATCAGCAGAAAGGATAATCTAGAAATTTGAAAGAGAAGATGCCTATCAGGATAGCCCCAACAGCATAAAGAAGAAAAAAGAGAATGAATATGTAAAATAATATCGATATGTAACAAAGGCAGTTAACAGGAAAAGAGATACTATAAAAAAACTCCCGATGTTCCCATCACAAAGAACATCGGGAGTTTCTTCCTCCCATCGACAGCTCTATCTAATGAAGAATTTTATAAACAAGCTCCCGAAGTAACTCCCCATCCCCCAAAGAAGAATTTCCCACTCCTTTTGACTTGGCATCGCAGTAACGAATCTCACCAATTATCTGCATCACCTTCACCCCGCTATATTTCCTCATAGCAGCCATATAGTCTTTAGATTGCCAAGGAGATTTCAGCCCCAACTGAGCAGCAATACCTTGCTCCGACTTCTCGGGAGCATAATACGCCAGCATTAAATTAGAGAAGAAATTAAATAACACAGACAATGTCATCTGCAAAGGATTAGTCTTAGGATTCTCCTCAAAATATTTTATTATCTGGTTTGCCTTAAACACATCCTTTATGATTAAGGCATTTCTAAGCTCATAGTTATTATAATCCTTGCTTATGCCTATATTCTGCTCTATTTGCTCCGGTGTGATTCGTTTTTGCCCTTTAGGGAGAGTAATAATAAGTTTTTCCAATTCCCCTGCCATTCTACTCAAATCCGTACCGACAAACTCGGCCATCATTTCGGAGGCTTTCGGTTCAATCTCGATAGATTTACGCTTTAAATAAGAAGTGATAAAGCCTGCCAATTGAGCATCTTTTATCTTCTTTGATTCAAAAAGCACACCCACCTTCTCTATTTCAGCTGCCAATTTTTTTCTTCTGTCCAAAACCCCATGCTTATGGCACAGCACCAAAATAGTAGACTCCAAAGGTCTCTGCAAATAATAAGACAGTTCATCCATATTCTTTACACCCTGTGCTTCCTTTACTATGACAACCTGATATTTGGACATCATAGGATAGCGCTTGGCTGCATTGATAATGGTAGCTATATCCGTATCGGCACCATATATAATCGTTTGGTTGAATTCCTTTTCACTTTCATTTAACACCGTTTGAGCAATATACTCAGAAATTTTGTCTATATAATAAGACTCTTCTCCCATGAGATAATACACAGGTTTATAGATACGGTTTTTCAGGTCACGAGCTATTTCTTCGTAAGTGGTTTCTTTTGCCATAATGAGTAAAATTACCAGTCAAATTTCAAGTGCTTAACCGTCTTCTTTTCATCAATAATCATACGCATGGAAGCAATGCCAATCTCTACGTGCTCCTTCACGAACTGTTGCGTTACAATGTTGTCGCTCTTGTCAGTTTTCACCCCTTCCGGAATCATCGGTTGATCTGACACCAAAAGCAATGCACCGGTAGGAATATGATTATAAAAACCGGTAGTAAACAATGTGGCTGTCTCCATATCCACACACATGGCGCGAGTCTTAAGAAGATACTTCTTGAACTCTTCATCATGTTCCCAAATGCGCCGGTTAGTGGTATATACAGTCCCTGTCCAATAATCACGGGCATGATCACGAATGGCAGACGAAACAGCACGTTGCAACATAAATGCCGGTAATGCAGGAACTTCGGGCGGATAATAGTCATTAGAAGTTCCTTCTCCACGGATGGCAGCTATCGGCAGAATCAAATCGCCTAACTTATTTTTCTTATCTATCCCTCCACATTTTCCAAGAAAGAGACATGCCTTGGGCTGAATGGCACCTAGCAAATCCATAATAATGGCCGCATTAGGGCTTCCCATTCCAAAGTTAATGATGGTCATCCCCTCTGCACTGGCAGATATCATATTGGCATCACGTCCCAACACCGGAACGCCGAATTTCTCGGCAAACAACTCCACATATTTATTGAAATTGGTCAGAAGTATATACTCTCCGAAATCTTCCAGGCTTCTTTTTGTGTAGCGAGGAAGCCAGTTTGCTACAATTTCCTCTTTTGTTTTCATAATCTTTTGTATTTTTGTGCCGGTTATACCGGATCATACTTATGCAAATTTACTAAATGTTATCATTAAACTTACCATCCTACGAAGCTAAAATAGCACAGCGCAACGGAAAAAATGTTATTTTCGATACGCTCCGAAAAAGATATGTCGCCCTTACTCCCGAAGAATGGGTAAGACAGCATTTTGTTCACTTTCTGACGGATTATAAAGGTTATCCTAAAGGATTACTTGCCAACGAGATACAATTGGACTTGAACGGAACAAAGAAGCGTTGCGACACCGTGTTGTATGATAAGAATCTGAATGCAAAACTGATTGTGGAGTACAAAGCCCCCCATATAGAAATAACACAAGCGGTGTTTGACCAGATAACGCGCTATAACATGGTGCTGAAAGTGAAATATCTCATTGTGAGCAACGGTCTGAGCCATTATTGCTGCCAAATCGACTACGACACACAAAGTTACGTCTTCTTACCCGAAATTCCATCTTATTCCCAACTGTAGCAGGGGGGGGGAGAGAAATAGAGATAAAAATACGGATTGCACAAAACAGAACTGTCACATCGGTGACAGTAAGTTCCATGCAATCCGTTCAATATTAACAATAAATAAAAAACTTATTTCTTTACAGATTCCAAGTGTTGTTCTGCTACCACACCTGCCAATTCAGGGTCAATCATGATACGACCACAATATTCGCAAACGATAATCTTCTTACGCATACGGATATCCAACTGCTTCTGAGGCGGAATTTTGTTAAAACAACCACCGCAAGCATCGCGTTGTACATAAACAATACCCAAGCCATTACGAGAATTCTTGCGAATACGTTTAAATGCCTGCAACAAACGAGGTTCGATAGTAGTCTCAAGCACTTTAGCCTTTTCACGGAGCTTTTCTTCCTCCTGCTTGGTTTCAGAAACAATTTCTTCCAGTTCTGCCTTCTTTGCATCCAAGTCTTTCTTTCTTTCTTCCAAAGCCTCATTGCTTTGTTCGATTTCCTCATTCTTGGTCTTCTCAGCAGCTGTATATTCTTTAATACGCTTCTCACAGAGTTCAATCTCCAATGACTGGAATTCGATTTCTTTGGTTAGCACATCATATTCACGGTTATTGCGTACATTATCTTGCTGAGATTTATATTTCTCAACAGAGTTCTTAGCCGTTTCAATCTCAATCTTCTTTGTGGCAATGTTTGATTTCAGCTCTTCTATTTCAGCTTTTATCTTTTCGATACGGGTACTCAAACCTGCTACTTCGTCTTCAAGGTCTTGTACTTCAAGAGGAAGTTCACCTCTCAGTGTCTTAATCTTATCGATTTCGGACACCATGGTCTGCAACTGGTATAAAGCTTTCAACTTCTCTTCTACCGTCAATTCACTCGGGTCTTTCTTTGCTTCTCTAGCCATAGTTCTTCTTACAAATATTTAATGGGATTGGTGTTTACCCGCGTCATCTGGACTTCCAGTGCCGGAAACATTTCCCGTATGATTGAATAAAATATTTCTTTTGTATATTGTTCACTCTCATAATGCCCTATTTCAGCTATCAAAATATCATTCTCATAATTGAAATAGTCATGATACTTCACCTCACCGGTAATAAAAACATCTGCTTTACCGACCGCACGAGGCAATAAAAATGCGCCTGCTCCACCACATAAAGCCACAGTCCGAATCAGACGTCCCGATAAATGGGTATGCTTCACACACCCCACCTCAAAAGTTTTCTTGATGCTTTTCAGAAACTCCAGCTCCGTTTCGGGCTCCTCCAGCTCTCCTATGATTCCGGCTCCCACCTGAGCCCAATCGTTTTTCAACGGATAGAAATCAAATGCAGGCTCCTCATAAGGATGAGCATCCAGCAGAGCTTTTATGACAGTCGCCTTCTTAAAATCGGGAAGAATTGTCTCAATGCGTATTTCGGGCTCTTTATGCAGTTCGCCCACCTCTCCGCAAAATGGATTTGCCCCTTTCAACGCACGGAAAATCCCCTCGCCCTCCACATTATAACTACATGAATCATAGTTGCCTATACATCCACATCCGGCTTCTGCCAATGCTTTTCTTACTTCATCAGCTTGTGCACAAGGAACAAAAGTAACCAATTTCAGCAGACATTCCTGTTTAGGTTCGAGTATACGGATATTCTTCAAACCGATTTTCTCGGCAATCTTGAAGTTCACTCCACCCGGAACATTATCCAAATTGGTATGAGCCGAATAAATAGCAATATCGTTCCTGATAGCTTTCAGGATACAACGTTCCACATAATCTCGTCCCGTAATCGATTTATATCCTTTGAAAATAAGCGGATGATGTGACACAATGAGATTGTATCCCAACATCACTGCTTCATCTACAACGGCTTCAGTAACGTCCAGACACAACAAAGCCCCTGTTGCTTCCGCTTCTGTCAGTCCGATTTGCAGTCCGGCATTATCAAAACCGTCTTGCAAAGGCAGAGGCGCGAACCTTTCAAGGGCACCTATTACTTCTTTAATTTTCATTCCTTTGAGAAAATTTGAATGCAAAGATACATTTTTTTCTTGATGAAACGAAAATAATCGAAGAAAATTTCTATATTTGTTCTCATCTCAAAGTATAAACCTTCTGAACCAACACTACTATATATATGACTATGCGAAGCATCACTTTATATTTTCTACTGGCAACCCTAACGATTGGACTACTGATGGGATGCGGAAACAAATCGTCCGACAAATCCCAGTCCAATTCCCGCATTTTACTTTCGGGAATAAGTTATCCGGCAATGTCAGAAAACAATATAGTAGAGTTCAGCAAGTCTGATTTCACCACAGGAGCCATCCGCTCCATTGAACAGATTCCGCTTGACATGACAATCGAGAATCGGGAATTGGGTATCTATATCAAAGGAAATTATCTGCTTGTCAAGCACTTGGAAAGAAGGAAGGGTGCTCATCTGCTGCATGTAATATCCTTGCCCGATTATAAAATAGCGGCGGAGTTGGCGCCTTTCGGAGAAGGGCCGGACGAATTTACCGACATTCGTATAATAGACACCGAAGAAATAGACAAACTTTGCTACATCCGCAATTTGTACACCAACCAGCTTTTCTGCCTTTCACCGTCGCTGGAACTAAAGGAATGTGGCAAGTTTCTTGCATTTCCAGAATTTACCGGTCAGACAGAAGGAAGCTTATATTTGGGAGACAACAATATGCTGACCGATTTGGGGTCGGGCGACGGACTGGGAATGTGCGCAGTAAACCAAAAGGATTCTACCATTAAAGGAATTATTCCGTTTCACTTTGAAGAGGGCACCCGGGGCTTCTTTTATATAGGAAATATGGTACACAGTTTCTCGAAAAGACGAATAGCCCGCACATTTACTTACCATGACAGGCTTGTCTTTTTCGACTTCGACGGTAAAAACGCGAAAACGATTCGATTTGGAGACAAACATCTGAGAACTAAGACCTCTCTTGAAAACCCCATCTATTACTACAGTTGCTTCGGCAATAACAGATATGTTTATGCCATTTACAGAAAGTCGCAAACGGATGCCGACAAGAGTAATCCCCTCTATCTGGAACAGTTCGATTGGGATGGCAACCTAATCGCTCGTTATCCGTTACCCGAAGGTCGTGGTTTCTTTTCGGGATGTGCTACAGAAAATGATTCGGTTATATATCTTGTGGACTACTACGAAGACCATTTCCTGCATAAAATAATTCTGCGCAAAGGGTAATTTCGCTGAAAAGCAACGGCAGTAAACAAGTTTACGAGATAATAAAACCAATAAAACGTGCAAGATTATTTTCTCTGTTTGATAAACTTATTCTTTAGGGCATAACGCTCATCTACCACACGGTCGGTAGGAAAAAAAGTGAGATGGAGACGCCACTCCCCTTCCTGAAAAGTAAATTTCCGACCTGTGACACCCTGTCGTATCTGTATTATTTTCTCTTCGATAAACACTTCCAGCCCATTCAGTTCCGAACTTCCTTCACGCATGATGTCTGCGGTGATAAAAAAACCGGGAGTCTCCATTTTGGCTATCCTACACCATATTTGTTCTTTATCTGTCATATTGGAATAATATTTGTCAGAAGACCTTATTTTCGCTTTCCCTCTTTGTGCACTTGCAGCAAGCGACCGTAGGAATCAAAAGACTTTCGGGAAGCCAACATAATGGTAATCATCAGTGAAAGCATAGAGGAGGCAACAGTTATCACCACTATCATTATCTGATATTTAATGGCTACATGAGGCGAGCTTCCACCTAATATCTGTCCAATCATAGTTCCGGGAAGTGCCACCAAGCCTGTCACAGCCATATTAGCTATACCGGGACTGAATGCTTTTATTAAAGCCTGACGAATGAAAGGGGCAATGGCCTCACTACGGGTAGCACCGTTGCCCAACAAGTAATAGTAAAGTTGTTGCTCGCGCTTCAAACCTGCATAGTAGGTATTAAGGCCAATCACGTTCACTCCCAGCATATTACCCATAATAATGCCGAATACTGGAATGAAATATTGAGCACTGAAGATGTTATCCAGTCGAAGTACGAATCCCAGGAAGTAAAGCCCCACCAATACCACTGTTACCAAGAAGCCCACGGAGATGGGAATCATCAGAATATGACGTTTCAGGTGAGTGCGGGTAACTGCAGTTTCGGCTGCCACGCCCACCATAATAATTACCCACAAGCAATTAATAAAAGGATTGTTCCACTCAAACAGAAAGCGGAGATAGACACCGATAAAAAACAACTGAATTATCATTCGCACGGCACCGGTTAGAATAGGTTTCAGTAGCCCCGTCTTAAAACGCCACAAGAAGTAAACAGGAATCAGTAAAAGCAACAATCCTACTCCCAGGCTGGTGTAATCTATATCTATCGTTCCCATCTATACACGTTTTATTATAGGTTAAATATATGGTCGCAACCGGCGGCAAACTGCTTATCGTGAGAGACCGCCAAAACTGTCATTCCCTTACCACACAGGCTTTTAAAGAAATCTATCACACGCTCGCAAGAACTGGGGTCGAGTGCTGAGGTCGGTTCATCTACAATAAGTACCGATTTATTGAGCAACCCGGTAACTGCCAGCATAATCCGTTGTCTTTGTCCCCCCGACACCTCGTGCACACGCTTGTGGTAAAGCTCCTCTTCCAAGCCCAGCAAGGCAAAATTATCCAACAAATGCTCCATGCAAAAGCCTGTTTCGCGATTGGCTTTCAACTCGAAAGGCATACGCACCATATCACTTACCCATTCGGACGGCAGGGCAAGCTCTTGTGGAATCCATGCTATTTTCCGTCGGACGGAATCGGCACTTCGGGAAGTCATCTCTACCCCATCTACCCTGATAACTCCTTCATTTATAGGTACAAATCCCAGAATAGCCTTCAGTAATGAAGTCTTTCCACTGCCCGAGTCACCGCAAACGCAAACGCTCTCCCCCCGATTTACATGTAGGTTGAGGTGCCTGAAAAGCAACAAGTCGCCAAAGTTGATAGATAAATTTTCTACTTCAATCATTTCCCAAAGAATAAAAAGGTCGGTAGCATTCACTGCAGCCGACCTTCCCTATTTTTAGACTAAAAAAATCAATAAGCTCTAGCAAAGAGTACACGGCGAGCAGATGGTTTGCCGGTTACCATACATTTGCCCGGAGTAAGGCTTTCTTCATCTGCATCAAAAGGCAGACAACGGATTGTTGCCTTTGTCTCTTCTTTAATGCGGTCTTCCGTCTCAGGAGTTCCGTCCCAATGAGCCAAAATAAAGCCGCCTTTTTCTATTTGTTCTTTAAACTCATCGTATGAGTCCACCTTTACGATATGACTGTTACGATAGTTCAATGCTTTCTGATAGATGTTATTCTGAATATCTTCCAACAAGTTCTGCACGTACTCTTCGATACCGTCGCATGAACGAGTTTCTTTTTCCAACGTATCGCGGCGCATCACTTCCATGGTATTGTTTTCGAGGTCACGGCCGCCCATTACCAAACGGACGGGTACACCTTTAAGCTCGTAATCGGCAAATTTAAAGCCCGGACGCTTGTTGTCGGCGTTGTCATACTTCACCGAGATGCCCATCGCCTTCAGCTTCTTCACGATACCTTCTATCTTGGCATCAATCTTCTTCAGCATTTCGTCGTTCTTGTAAATAGGAACGATAACTACCTGAATCGGAGCCAAATGCGGTGGCAACACCAAACCGTTATCATCCGAGTGAGTCATAATCAACGCACCCATCAAACGAGTAGATACCCCCCATGAAGTGGCCCAAACATAATCCAGTTTATTATTCTTATCAACAAACTGAACATTGAATGCTTTTGCAAAGTTCTGTCCCAAGAAGTGAGAAGTACCGCATTGCAATGCTTTTCCGTCTTGCATCAGACCTTCGATGGTATAAGTATCAAGTGCGCCGGCAAAGCGTTCGTTGGCCGATTTCACACCCTTGACAACCGGAACAGCCATATATTTCTCTGCGAAATCACCATAAACATGCAGCATCTTTTGTGCTTCCGCTTCTGCTTCTTCACGAGTTGCATGGGCTGTATGACCTTCTTGCCACAAGAACTCTGCTGTGCGAAGAAACAAACGGGTACGCATTTCCCAGCGCATTACATTTGCCCATTGATTGCACAGGATGGGAAGGTCACGGTATGAGTTTATCCAGTTCTTATATGTACTCCAAATAATTGTTTCCGAAGTAGGACGGATAATCAGTTCTTCTTCCAGCTTAGCAGCCGGGTCAACAATAACTCCCGAACCGTCTTCCGCATTCTTCAGTCGATAGTGAGTCACCACTGCACATTCTTTGGCAAAGCCCTCTACGTGTTCGGCTTCACGGCTAAGGTAGGATTTAGGAATCAGCAACGGGAAATAGGCGTTAACATGTCCTGTTTCTTTAAACATGTCGTCCAACTGACGCTGCATCTTTTCCCAAATGGCGTATCCGTAAGGCTTGATAACCATACATCCGCGCACAGGTGATTGTTCGGCCAAATCTGCCTTTACCACCAAATCATTATACCACTGAGAATAATTCTCGCTTCTTTTGGTAAGTTCTTTTAATTCTACTGCCATTGCTATATTGTTATTTTTACATTCCTTTTTAGAGTCTGCAAAAGTAGTAAAAAAGCATGGGAAAGTACCAATGATTTCCCAAAAATATTATTGATAACGGTAATACCACCAATAGGTATCGCCAAATTTGCGTCGCATACGGTTCTTCCGCTCTATCGGTGAAGTATATTCTTTTTGAAGTTTATCAAATTCTTGCAGACGTTGTATCATCAACGTATCATTCAAAACACGTGGATAAGCAGGATGCGATTGCTTATAGAGCAGAATCGCCTCGCGGTAGTAACGGGGTAATGTATCTTGCTCAAAGAAGTTGTCTTCCACGACAGAAGCAAATCTATCAAGCTTTTTGTCGAGCAGCAGAGCATTCAGATAATAATCCAATGCTGTATGTTTGCCCACCTCATCCCGGCAGATGCGAGCTAGAAAATCAGTCGTGCTTTCTGTGGCTCGCGGCTTGGCTCCCAAATAATTATACAAACTATCTGCATTCATCCGCAAAGTTTCTTGCGAAAACGAAGCAAACAACAATCCGTCCGAACCATAGTGTTGAGGATATTCAAACAAATGGTCTCCCATCGTTCCTTCACGTGACAAGGCGTATGTCCGAAGCACAGTCAGCGTACGGCTGGGATCTAACGATTCGTAACCCACTCTGCGTGCGGCATTATAGTCTTTCTTGCGGATAGCACTTTCTATAGCCAGTTCGTGATGAAAGTTGATATCCGAATTGCCGATGCAAGCCGTCATCAGACACAGTGCCAACAAGATGGCCAGATTAGAGTTAATCAGTCCGACCACAGAGCCTTCATGGTCTAACCAATGACGTAGTATCCTTCGGAGAGCAAAAACGACTCCCACATATATAATAAGTAGAAGAGGCAGCAACCATAACCATTTATCCGCAAAATTTCCTCCGTGGTAAAGAGAATAATCCACATCCGTCAGCACACCTAACAATAGACAGGAGGGAAAATACGAAAGTGACCTTACCGGACCTTTCAACCCCAACAAACCATTTATTCCCCATCTGAATATCAATAAGACAAGTGTAATGATAACGGCTCCCGCCAAAGGCGAATAATGGGTCTTTCCCTGAGACAACGAATAGTGCAATGCTCCCAATACATCATTCTGAAACAGATAGAGATATATGAAACTGAAAGCGGAGAAAAGAAGGCCGCACGCACCCGTGAGGATGCGGACGGCTCTCTTATAGGATAAATTGGTATTGCTACTCATATAAAGTTATTCTTTCACTTTTTTCAAAACCACCGCCGAACGAGCCGGAATATACAGTTTCAGCCATTCTTTTCCTTCTCTTTTATAAAGAGGGTCAAAGTTGGTCAGGTGACGTATGCTATCGTCTGCCAGGCCAAAACCTCCAAACTCTTTCGCATCGGTATTGAGAACTACCTCGTATGCCCCGTAAGGAACCAGGAAGCCGTAATCCGTAAACGACTGAGTCGGGCTGAAATTGAATACGAAGATATTATTTTTACGACGATATGCCAATACTTGGTCATTGTCATTATGCCATATTTCAATCACCGGAGCGTCCTGTATGTTTTTCATCTCTCTGAGAGTGTGTATCATGGCCGAATCAAAATCACCCAAGTAATGGTAACACAGGTCTTTATTATCTACCAAGTTCCATTGGCGGCGTGCATATTTGTGTGACCATCCGTTACCCTCACGCGGGAAGTCAATCCATTCAGGATGACCGAATTCATTGCCCATAAAGTTCAGATAACCGCCATTGATGGTAGATGCCGTCAACAAGCGAATCATCTTATGCAGGGCAATACCGCGATGCACGTTATAATTTTCGTCCCCTTTCTGGAAATGCCAATACATATCGGCATCTATCAGACGGAATATAATTGTTTTGTCTCCTACCAAAGCCTGATCGTGACTTTCGGCATACGAAATGGTTTTCTCGTCTTTGCGGCGGTTGGTCACTTCCCAGAACATACTGCTCGGTTTCCAGTCTTCGTCTATCTTTTCTTTGATTGTCTTAATCCAATAATCAGGAATATTCATAGCCATACGGTAATCGAAGCCGTATCCTCCGTCTTGATAAGGTGCAGCCAGTCCCGGCATACCCGATACTTCTTCAGCAATAGTAATAGCTTTGGAGTTCACCTGATGAATCAGCTTATTGGCCAAGGTCAGATAACAAATTGCGTTATCGTCCTGATTACCGTTAAAGTAATCACCATAATTACAGAATGCTTCACCCAAACCGTGACTATAATACAGCATGGAAGTCACACCATCAAAACGGAAGCCATCGAAATGAAACTCTTCCAACCAATATTTACAGTTGGACAACAAGAAATGTATAACCTCATTCTTGCCGTAATCGAAGCACAATGAATCCCATGCCGGATGTTCACGACGTGCACCGGGATAGAAGTATTGATTCGGGTCTCCGGCAAAGTTGCCAAGTCCTTCCACTTCATTCTTAACGGCATGAGAGTGAACGATATCCATAATAACAGCGATACCCATTCTGTGAGCTGTATCAATCAGTTCTTTCAGTTCTTCGGGAGTACCAAAACGAGAAGATGGAGCAAAGAAACTGGATACATGATAGCCGAAACTTCCATAGTAAGGATGTTCCTGAATAGCCATAATCTGAATACAAGTATAGCCATCAGCCGCTACTCTAGGCAATATTTTTTCGCGGAATTCGTTATAAGTACCTACCCTCTCCTCATTCTGGGCCATACCAATGTGACATTCATAAATCATCAATGGATCTATTTTGGCACGGAATACCTTTTTTCTGAATTTATAAGGTTTTTCCGGCGCCCAAACCTGAGCACTGAATATCTTTGTCTGTTCATCCTGAACGACACGAGTAGCCCAAGCGGGAATACGCTCGCCTTCACCACCGTGCCAACGGACTTTCAATTTATACAAATCACCATGCTTTACGGCATTAGGATTGAGTTCCACTTCCCACACTCCCGGAGAGTTCTTCACACGATACATCCGAAAATCACCGTGCTCTTTCCAATCATTGAAATCTCCAATAATATAGATTTCTTTCGCATTCGGTGCCCATTCGCGGAACACCCATCCCCTTTTAGTACGGTGCAGACCGAAATAAAGATAACCGGTCGCAAAGTCAGAAAGTGTTGATTTACCGTTTGTCAATTCAAGTTCTTTGTCGATTGCGTGCTGGTGACGTCCTTCAATGGCAGCCGAATAAGGTTCCAGCCATGGATCACTTTCGATAATTCCTAATTTGGGAGTTGTATTTTCCATAATATGATAATTAATACTGTTAGTCATTTCTTTTATTTTATACCAATATTTTTACGATTACTTTTTTCACGCCATCCGGTGTAATTCCCGGCGCATGCGCGTCTTGAGGAAAGAAGATTGCAAACATTCCCGGCTTTACAGGGATATAGCTTTCCGCCAATCCTTGGTAAAAAGAAATATCTTTATCAGCATTATATTCAGTTTCAGGCAAATCCTCGCGCGGAGTGTATCCCATTACTTCTACTCCCGACAAAGGCATCTGTATATCAATGAAACGATTATGCGTTTCCAATTTAGCTTCTTCTTTAGTTTTGGGGTTGGTTTGCGAAAAGTTAACCACCAGGTCATCACCCTGAAGTTTTACTTTTCCCAATTCCTGAGCATTCAAATTGGTTGTCTTCAAAAACTTGATTGCCTCTGCAAACAAGGGATTTAATGAAGCATACTTTTCCAAATTTTCAAATTTGTCTACTACCATAATTTTATATTTTGATGGTTAATATTACTCTCTATCATTCAAAATCGTCAATGGTGAAGTTCGTGAAATCAGCAAAACGCTTCAACTGCTTGAAGACGTCCTCCACGTTATCCATCAGGTGGGGCGCCATGAAAAACTCATCGGGCACCATGTAAGCGCACGTAAACTCCTTGCACTTCAGATAATCTATATATTCAAAATCTTTAGGGAATCCTTTAGGAGCTGTTTTCAGATGTGTTTCGCCGATAATCGGGAAATAGCGCTTGAAAGCAGGATCTTCTACAATGGCTCTATACTCCTCTATATTATCATATACCGCCTGTCTAACGGCTTTCAACACTTTAGAATCGAGACAAAGACTCCCTCCCGCAAGCATACTGTGCCCATTTTCCAGATGAAGGTAATAGCCGCAATGATCCGATTTCTTGCCATGGGCATTGATATAGCCGCCGAAATGTATTTTGTAAGGAGTCTTATTCGCCGAAAAACGAGTATCGCGATAAATACGGTAAGTGCAGTCCTTGGCTTCTATACCTCGGATACTATCATCAAACAAAGAGATTCGGGCGATAACAGCTGTCAATAATTGTTCAAATTCAGCCTGCGCTCTCAAATACTCTTCTTTATGCGCCTGAAACCACTCACGGTTGTTGTTTACAGCCAGTTCCTTTAAAAATTGAAAGATAATAGATATATCCATGTTCTATTTGTCACACGTTTACTTGACAAATATACGATATATATTTGTAACGAACTAGAAAAAAGCAAAGTATTTATCTTTTTCTTACTATCTTCAAAAATTCATTATGCAGCTTTCCATTGGTTGCAAGCACCTCACGGCCGTTATAGAAGTCTTCTCCTCCACTGTAATCGGTCACTTTTCCACCTGCATTCATCAAGATTATTGAACCGGCAGCAATATCCCATGGGCCAAGTAGCCCTTCTATACGGGCTTCAAAACGTCCGGCTGCCACATAGCACAGTTCTGCAGCCGCAGCCCCCTGAAGACGAAGGCCGCCCACATTACCATAAAGTGTATGCACTATATGTTCGGCTAGCGGCTTATAAGATTGAGAATTATACGGAAAGCCTAACGCAACGAAAGCCTCATCCATGTCTGCTATATCCGACACACGGATTTCTCTGCCATTCAGATAAGACGGCGAGCCTTTGTATGTCCAGTAGAGTTCGTCACGACACACTTCATATACCACTCCTACCAGCAATTCTTCTCGGTTTCTCAAAGCAATACTGACACAGTAGGGCGCATTATTATGGATAAAATTGGTGGTTCCGTCCAGCGGATCTACCAACCAGCAATACTCTTCATCAGTCAGACTGCCTGAACCTTCTTCGGCAATGAAGCCCGCTTCGGGTAGCAGTTCGCGCAATTGCGCTACAATTCTGCGCTCCGATTCCTTGTCCACATAAGACACATAATCATGGGCGTTCTTCTTTTCCACTCTGCCACGGTCGAAACTGCTACGCTCATTGCGAAGAAAAGCACCCCCTTGGAGTGCTATTTCACGTACTTTTTTGGTAATTTGTTCTAAGTCTAACATATTCTTATTTTTGAGAGGCATCCAATGTTCCAAATTTATATACGCCTTTACGGATAATCTTTCCGTCTTTATCTGTTTCGACAAAAGCGCCGTGCTTCTTTCCCTGTTTAAAGAATCCGTCAAAACGTACGCCGTTTTTATCCACCAGCACACCTTTGCCATCTTCCTTTCCTTTAGAGAAATGGCCTTTATAGCAACTTCCGTCTTTCATTTGAAGGACTCCTTCACCATCGGCCATATTGTTCTTCCAATCGCCTTCATATTCATCGCCGTTGGCCCAAACATAATGGCCTTTGCCATTACGCTGGTTATTAACCCATTGACCATCATACACAGCACCGTTTGCCCAGGTAAATGTACCTGTTCCGTGTTGTTCCCCATTTTTGAATGTGCCGACATACTTATCACCGTTTTTATGATAATAAATGCCCTCGCCTGTACGCTCGCCATCTACATAATCACCTTCATAACGGTCTCCACTATGGAAATAATAAATGCCTTTGCCATCCTGCACATCTGTTTTCCAATCGCCTACGTATTTATCGCCATTTACATATACAAAGGTACCTTTTCCGTCACGCATATCATCCTTCCATTGTCCTTCGTATTTTGATTTATCGGGCCATACCATCGTACCTTCACCGTTTTTCTTATCATTCTTCCACTCACCCACGTATTGCGCGCCGGCTTTCCACGTATAAGTGCCTTTTCCGCTGCGCTGGTCTTGAAACCAATTGCCTACATAGATGTCGCCATTATAATAATACATCGTACCCTCGCCTTGCTGGTAATCGGTGTACCACATACCTTCATAACGATTGTTGTTCATAAAATAGAAAGTGCCGTTACCGTGCTGCTGGTCCTGATACCACTGTCCCACGTATTTCTCTCCGTCGTGAAATGTATAGGTTCCGTCACCTTCACGCTTTCCTTTTATATACTGACCTTCATAAATGTCGCCATTCTTGAAGACTGTTTTTCCTTTTCCGTTAGGCTTACGGCCTTTCAGTTCTCCTGTATACTCGCTCCCATCCTTAAAAGAATAGTTGCCTATCTTTATTTGGGCGGTAGCCATTGTGCTGACCGAAGCCAAAATCAATAATATATATGCGTATTTCTTCATTGGTTCGTTTCTAGATAATAGATAAGACAAGTCAAAGATACTACTTTCTGCTTTCAGCGTTGCAGGTTATTACACTTTTTTACCCGCAACGACCTCTATTAAGTTTTCTTTGCAGAAGTACGCCTGTGCCAATCTCTGTATTTCCTCCCTCGTGATTCCACGGATGGCATCCAGCGAACGGATAAAGAACTTATCGTCCAGCCCTGCCGTTTCAATATAAATCCATGCATCCGACAGTGAGAACGGACCTTCATACGAACGACATAAATCGCCCAGCATGTAGTTCTTCACCATCTCCAGTTCACCCTGCGGCACCAATTCATTGCAGAGTTTATCCATTTCACGATAAACTTCGGCAATAATGGAATTAATGTATTCATTCGCCGCTTCGGTACTGATAATTAAAATACCGGTATCGGGATAAGATACGATTCCCGCCCCAATGCCGTAAGTATATCCTTTATCTTCACGAATGTTAGACATCAACCGACTGCCAAAGTAGCCTCCGAACAAAGTCACCATCACTCTTGCTTTCAAAAAATCAGGGTGCTGGCGGTCCATTACAAAACTTCCCATTTTGAGGGAGCTTTGCAAAGCATCTTCACGCTCGACAAAGAGATGTTTTTCTGAAGTGGTTCGGGGTGCCACCGCCTGCATCACAGGCTTGTCCTTCACCTCTCCCCAGGCATCATCGCCCAGATTCTCTTCGATACTCCGGATAATATCAGGAGTGACTTTCCCTGATATATAGACCGAACAATTGCCCGAATGATAGTATTTCTGATAAAAATCGCGCAACACTTCAGGAGTAATACGGTCGTAATCTTCGGCCACCGCATAGCGTCCGAAAGGATGTTCCGCACCGAACAAAGCACGGTTTAATTGTTTACGGGCAATCATTTCCACACGCGTACTATTGACCAGGAACTGCTGCTTGTTGGTGTCTGCGACTACCGAAAGTTCCTTTGCCGGGAAAAGCGGGGCTTTCACCATTTCAGCAATGACAGACAAGGTACGAGAGAAATACTTATTTAATGAATAAAGTGTGATAAAACCATAATTCACTGAAGAAGAAAGCTCCAGCCAAGCCCCATAATAATCCAGCTTTTCGGCAATTTGTGCCGAAGTCATACGTCTTGTTCCCTCACGCAACATACGGTTAGTGAACATAGCCTGCAAAGGCTGTTCCTGATGCCATTGTCCGCCACCAATCAACAAATCGAAACGGACAACATCTTCTGTTCCGGCATTGATAATATTCAGCGGCATGCCGTTTTTCATCACTCTCCGTTCCGGAAGTGCGATACTGAATTCGCTTAATTGGCGAATAGGCGGCGGAGTCGTTCTGTCTAAAATCATGCGTTCTTTGCCTCCTGTCGGTTTAAGAATTCTTCTGCACGCGCCAAATCCTGAGGAGTATCAATACCTATCGTTTCCACCTCACTGATACCTACCTTAATTGTATAGCCGTTCTCCAACCAACGAAGCTGCTCCAACGATTCCGCCAGTTCCAGTGAAGACTGCGGAAGAGAGGTTATTTCCTTCAGCACATCAGCACGATAAGCGTAAAGACCGATATGCTTGTAATAGGTGTGTCCGGCCAGCCAATCCTGCTTTTCGGCATTACGCTGATAAGGGATAATAGAGCGGCTGAAGTACAACGCGTTCATATTCTTGTTGACTACCACCTTGGGAGAGTTCACATTCTCCAATGCCGCAAAACCGTCTTCGGGAGTGAAAGGTTTCACCAAAGTGGCAATCTGCGTTGAGGCGTCATCAAAACAAGCCTTGACAGCCTCCAGTTGCGAACGCTGGATAAAGGGTTCATCACCCTGAATATTGACGACAACATCATATCCCTGCCCCACTTTGGTAAACGCTTCGTAACACCGGTCTGTACCGCTTTTATGATGAACAGAAGTCATAATGACCTTGCCTCCGAAAGCCTTTACTGCAGCTTCAATGCGCTCGTCGTCCGTAGCCACGTAAGCCTCATCCAAGATGCCGGCCACTTGTTCATAAACTCTTTGAATCACGGGTTTGCCTCCCAAAAGGGCTAAAGGTTTAGCCGGAAAACGTGTAGAGGCATATCTTGCAGGAATAATTCCGATAAATTTCATGGTTCCATTTCTTTTATATAATCATGCAAAAGTACAAAAACATTTCTTACTTTTGCAGCATTAATGCAATAAATGTTATGAACGAACACTACTGTTTGCTTTGCATGGGCTCTAACACAAACCGTTTCACACAACTTTCGGATGCACGAAAAGCGCTGAGTGAAGCCTTCCCCGATATTCATTTCGGCGAACTTATGGAAACAGAAGCCATCGGAAGCGGATTTCATTCTCCTTTCAGCAATCAGTTGGCCAGCTTCACCACAGCACTGTCACCGGGAGCGGTTCATGATTTATTCAAAGTATTGGAACATCGGAGCGGACGCCTCTCTACAGATAAAGCGGCCGGAATTGTTAAACTGGATATTGACCTGCTGATGTATGATAATGTCGTGCTAAAACCGGAAGATATGAAACGGGAATACATCAAACAAGGGCTAACCAAACTTAGAGCCTGTTTAAATTTTCCTCAATACTAATCTTATAGTTGCCAAGCTGACCATTTCTTCCGGAGACAAACGGACCAAATCCCGGCACAGAATATAGACGGAACCTGACTCAATGACATATATACGTGCAGGCTTATGCGTACGTACGTGTAGCCCGATGCGTATATACGTGTGGGCTTATGCCACCGTATGTGTAGACCGATGCCTACGTACGTGTTTTTTAAGAATATACAGCTCACACTGAATGTTGCAAAAAGACCTTTGTGTTTTCCAAAAAGCTCGGTATGTTTTCTAAAAAGCTCTTTATGTTTTCAAAAAACCTCAGCACCTTTTTAAGAAAGCCCGGCATGTTTTTCATGCAGTGGCGGGTGAGATTATCCCCTCATTAAGCCGCTCATCACCTCTTTTCCGTTCATCCTTACATTATAATTAAAACATTCAGATAATCAATCGGTTAAGAATGACAGTACATCCCCTCATCCTCCCTTCATCCGTGCTTTTCAAGTCCCTTCACACTCTGCCTTCAGCAATTCCCTGTGTACTCCGTTTTTTACAAATGAAAGGAGGCTGAAGGGGCGGTGACGGAATGCCCATTCACTACCGATTTCCCCATCAACAGAACGTTTCAACAGCTAATGAAAGGAAGAAGGAACGCCCCCACTGATACAGAAGCTTTGTAATAAAAAGACTTCAGCCATTTTTAAACAAGGCTCTAAAAGATAAAAAAACTTATTTCTACCTTTCTCCCCTCTTTTTCTCTTGATTATTCAAATTATTCCAAATACATTTGCGCTTACCGACAATGCTGTTAAAAACACTCCTCAAATTCAAGTTGGCGGCAAAATACCTTGAACAATCCTTGAACCAAGACTATCATCAGTACCTTGAACGAAGGAAACAAGAAAATGTAGAAACCATATAAAGCAGACTAAGGATATGAAAAAATTATTCATTTTGGCAAGCTTTCTACTTATCCTCCCGACCGCCATGTTACGGGCTCAGGAACTGACCTTGGAAGAGTGCCAGCAACAGGCCCGGGAGCACTATCCTTTAATAAAGCGATACGGATTGATTGAGAAAACAAAGGAATATAATATTTCCAATGCCAATAAAGGGTATCTGCCACAACTGTCGTTATCAGCCAAAGCCAGCTACCAATCAGAAGTGACGGAAATTCCTTTCGACTTACCCGGAATCGACATTCGTGGGATGCGTAAAGACCAGTATCAAGCAATGCTCCAACTGGACCAAGTAGTGTGGGACGGAGGGAATATACATGCACAAAAAACTGTCACCCGCGCTGCATCCGAGGCAGACAAGCAGAAGTTGGAAGTAGATATGTATGCTATCAACGAAAGGGTCAATCAATTGTTTTTCGGTATTCTGCTTTTGGAAGAACAGCTGAATCAAAATCAATCCATGCAAGAAGAGTTGCAACGGAATTACGATAATGTAAAAGCATATATGGCAAACGGAATAGCCAACCAAGCTGATTTGGATGCCGTTAAAGTGGAACAACTGAATACCATCCAACAACGCCACGCCCTCGAAGCCTCCCATCGCGCTTATTGCGATATGTTACAGACAATGATGAACCATCGTGCCCCCCTCACCCGAAACACGTTGAAAAAGCCGAGGGTTGATACCTTATTATATAGAGGTGAACCTTATACTCCGGAGTTAATACGACGGCCCGAACTGAACCTCTTTGCCGCACAAAACAATCAGTTGGAAGCCCGCCGCAAATTACTTTCTGCCAAAAATCTTCCCCGGCTGGGCTTGTTCGTACAAGGTGCTTATGGTAATCCGGGACTGAATATGCTGAAAAATGAATTTTCAGCCTACTACGTAGCCGGTATCCGTCTTTCGTGGAATTTCGGCAATCTATATACCCGTCGCAATGAATTCCACCAAATCGCCCTCGACCAAGAAAATGTGAACGTACAGAAAGAAACTTTCTTATTCAACACTCATCTTGAGGTCACTCAGAACAACAGCGAAATCAGAAAGCTCCGCGAGTTGATAAAAAACGATGACGAAATCATTGCCTTACGAAACAACATAAAGAAATCGGCACAGGCAAAGGTAGCAAATGGCACACTGACCGTCACCGAAATGCTGCGCGAGGTAACCGCCGAAGACTTGGCCAAGCAGGAAAAGGTATTGCATGAGATACAACTGTTATCGGCTATTTACGAACTTAAAAATACAACCAACCAATATGAAAACAAATAAATATTATCTTTTATTCGCAGCCACTCTCCTTGTATTGACATCCTGCGGAAACGGTAAAGGAGACTATGATGCATCCGGTACCTTTGAGGCTACCGAAGTCATTGTGTCGGCCGAAGGCAATGGAAAATTGCTGCAATTCAATGTGGAAGAAGGCATGCGACTGAAAGCCGGAAAAGAGGTAGGATATATCGACACTTTACAACTTTACCTGAAAAAATTGCAATTGCTGGCAAGCGGTAAGGCCGTTGCCCATAAAAGTATGGATATCAATAAGCAGATTGCTGCTACCAGAGAGCAAATCAGCAAAGCGGAATATGAGAAAAAGCGTACGGAAAACTTGCTGAAAGAGAATGCCGCCACACAAAAGCAGATAGATGATATCGACTCCCAGATAGCTGTTCTGCAAAAGCAACTGGAAGCACAGATTTCTACGCTCCAACGGGGAAACGCCAGTGTCACGGAAGAGAGTTCTGCTTATGAAATCCAAGTGGCACAACTGGAGGACCAATTGAACAAATGCCGTATCAGCAGTCCCATTAACGGAACTGTATTGGCTAAATATGCCGAAACCGGAGAACTCGCCATATCAGGCAAACCTCTTTTTAAAGTAGCCGACATACAGAATATGTTTCTACGTGCCTACATCACCGCCGACCAGCTCTCACAACTGAAGCTGGGCGACAAAGTGAAAGTATTCTCCGACTTGGGTGACGACGACCGGCGTGAATACGAGGGAGTCATTACCTGGATTTCGGACAAATCGGAGTTTACCCCAAAAACCATTCAGACCAGAGATGAACGTGCCAACTTGGTTTATGCTATCAAGATAGCAGTCAAGAATGACGGTTATCTAAAAATCGGTATGTATGGAGAAATAAAAAAAGAGTAAAATGGAGAATATCGTTTCTGTCAGGCAGATAAGCAAAAGCTATGGTTCGGTACAGGCTTTGAAAGATATCAGCTTTGATGTAAAGCCGGGAGAAATCTTCGGATTAATCGGACCGGACGGTTCGGGAAAGACGACTCTGTTCCGCATCCTCACCACACTTGTACTTGCCGACAAAGGAGAAGCCCGCGTGTGCGGGTATGAAGTGATGAAGGAATATAAGGACATCCGTAGACTGGCCGGCTATATGCCGGGACGCTTTTCCTTATACCAAGACTTGTCTGTAGAAGAAAACCTCACTTTCTTTGCCACTCTTTTCAATACCACCATCCGGGATAACTATGCCCTTGTGGAAGACATCTATCGACAAATAGAACCGTTCAAGCATCGGCGTGCCGGAAAGCTATCGGGAGGTATGAAACAGAAATTAGCCTTAAGTTGTGCCCTGATTCATAAACCCTCTATTTTGTTTTTAGACGAACCGACCACCGGCGTAGACCCCGTCTCGCGAAAAGAGTTTTGGGATATGTTGCTGAAACTGAAAAAAGAAGGAATTACCATCATCGCTTCCACTCCTTATCTGAATGAGATGAAATGCTGTGACCGCATCGCTTTTATCCGGGAAGGAGAGATACAGGGAATCGATACTCCCGAACGTATCTTGCAGCAGTTCAGCCATATTCTTTCGCCCGAAGGATTGAAGCACAAAGGACAAAAGACATCGGACGAGTATGCCATCCAAGTAGAAAACCTGACTAAAAAGTTTGGTGATTTCACCGCTGTAGACCATATCTCTTTCCAAGTGAAGCGCGGAGAGATTTTTGGTTTTCTCGGTGCCAATGGTGCAGGAAAGACTACTGCTATGCGCATGTTGTGCGGGCTTTCCCGACCAACAAGCGGAAAAGGCAGCGTGGCGGGATTTGATATCTCCACGCAATATGAATTGGTAAAAAAGAATATAGGATATATGAGCCAGAAGTTCTCCTTGTATGAGGACCTGAAAGTGTGGGAAAACATACGCCTGTATGCCGGCATCTATGGCATGAGCGATGAAGAAATTGCTGTCAAGACCGATAAAGTGCTGGAACAGTTAGGCTTTCTACATGAAAAGAACACATTGGTTCGTTCGCTTCCATTGGGTTGGAAGCAGAAACTTGCCTTTTCCGTAGCCATCTTTCACAATCCTAAAATTGTCTTTTTGGACGAACCCACCGGAGGTGTAGACCCCGCCACTCGCCGTCAGTTCTGGAAACTGATTTATGAAGCTGCCGAAAGAGGGATTACCATATTTGTCACCACCCATTATATGGACGAAGCAGAGTATTGCAACCGGATATCTATGATGGTAGACGGAAAAATAGAAGCATTGGATACACCGGACCATTTAAAAGAGCAGTTCGGGGCAAAAGACATGGATGAAGTGTTCAGACGGCTGGCACGCAAAGCGGTAAGAAACTGAGCCGAGCTCCACCCCAAACGAAAAATAGTAAAAGAAAGATTATGAAGCAATTTTTATCTTTTGTACAGAAAGAATTCCATCACATCTTCCGCGACCGCCGGACGATGCTCATACTGCTGGGGATGCCTATCGTGCAAATCATCCTCTTCGGCTTTGCCATCACCACCGAGGTAAAGAATGTAAAAGTGGCAATATTGGATTATTCAAAAGATATTTCAACCCGACAGATTATCGACAAACTGGATGCCAGTGAATACTTCGATGTCCGACGGATATTACAAAACAGCAACGAGACCGAAGAAACATTCAAAAGAGGAGAAGCCGACCTTATAGTCGTCTTCGAACCGAATTTTGAGAATAACCTGCGCCACACGGGGCAAGCCAAAATACAATTGATAGCCGATGCCACCGATCCCAATAATGCCACTATCCTGACCGGATATGCCACCAGCATCATTACCGACTATCAACAAAGCCTGGCAGCACATCCCATTTCCATACAGATTATCCCTCAAGTGAAGCTACTTTACAACCCCGGCATGCAGAGTGCCTACAACTTCGTCCCCGGGGTTATGGGATTGATTCTGATGCTGATATGTGCCATGATGACCTCCATCTCCATTGTCCGCGAAAAAGAGATAGGCACGATGGAAGTACTTCTCGTTTCACCTGTACGCCCGCTAATGATGATTATCGCCAAAATGGTGCCCTATTTTTTTCTGTCCTGCATCAATCTGATAACCATTCTGCTGCTGTCTGTATATGTGCTTCATGTCCCGGTAGAAGGAAATCTGCTTTCACTGGCTTTCCTTTCATGGATATTCATTATTGTATCTTTATTATTAGGGTTGCTGGTATCCACCATCGCCAAGACACAAGTAGAAGCCATGCTGTTCTCGGGTATGGTACTGATGATGCCTACAGTCTTACTTTCGGGCATGATATTTCCTGTCGAGAATATGCCGCTGCCGCTACAGATTATCTCTAATGTCATTCCGGCCAAATGGTATATCATCGGTGTAAAAAAGATTATGATAGAGGGCCTGAGTATCAGTTATACCATGAACAATATCAGTGTACTGACTTTGATGGCCGTCATATTAGTCATTATCAGTCTGAAGAAATTCAATAAACGTTTAGAATAAGCTCAAAACAAACAAAGAGATATGATTAAATATTTATTAGAAAAAGAGTTCAAACAGATGCTCCGCAACCCGATGTTGCCCAGAATGCTTCTCGTATTTCCCTGCATCATCTTGCTGGTACTCCCTTGGGCTGCTAATTTTGAGATAAAGAACATAAACCTAAGTGTAGTAGACAATGACCATAGTCCCTATTCCACTCGTCTGATTCAGAAAGCCGGAGCTTCGGAATATTTCCGGATAGTGGATGTGTCCGACAGCTATAAGGAAGCCATGGAAAGCATTGAAGAAGGGAAAGCCGACATCATCCTCGAAATACCGCCCCATTTTGAACGGGATATACTAAAAAGCGGAACTGCCAGAGTCCTCATATCCGCTAATACCGTGAATGGAACCAAAGGAGGGCTGGGCAGTTCATATCTTAGCAACATCATCCATGATTATGCCGGCGAAATCAAACCGTCAGACAACAGTATCATTTCTGAGCCTAAGATTGAGATAGATACACAGGGGCGATTCAATCCGCACCTTGACTATAAAATATTTATGGTTCCCGCATTGATGGCTCAATTGCTGATGATGCTTTGTGGCTTTCTCCCTGCACTTAATATCGTAAGCGAGAAAGAATTCGGCACTATCGAACAGATAAACGTTACCCCGGTGAGCAAGTTTACCTTTATTCTTGCCAAACTCATTCCATACTGGATTGCCGGACTTATTATCCTCACCATAGGCATCCTTTTGGCACGAGTGGTGTATGGTCTTTCGCCCGCAGGCCCTTTATGGTTGCTCTATTTCTTTGCGCTATTGTTCATCGTTGTTATATCAGGAATGGGACTGGTGGTGTCAAACTATTCGCAGACCATGCAGCAAGCCATGTTTGTGATGTTTTTTTTCCTTATTATCATTATGCTGATGAGTGGTTTGTTTACACCTATCAACAGTATGCCCCAATGGGCACAAACCATCACCATCTTAAACCCTTTAAAATATTTTATCCAAGTCACCAGAGCCGTATATCTGAAGGGAAGCAGTTGGGGCGACCTGACTGCACAGTTTACAGCGCTGCTCATAATGGCGGCCACCTTGAACACTTGGGCTGTATTTAGTTACAAGAAGAATTCATAGCCAACCCAATATTTGCAATGACGGCATTAAGTTTGGTTATCATTTTCCGGCTATTTAAACTTAAGATAACCGATGCGGGTACATTTAACTCCTCTGCTTTCATAATGTGACAGCACCTTGGCCGACTTAATATATAATGTGTCCTTTGGGTTAATCTTCTTGGTATAGCAGTTCAGCGTATCCGGCGTCGGACTGGGGGCTGCCGCTTTTATAACAAAGGAAAAGCGATTGCCGTCCGCATCTGCCGCCAACACACTTTGATCCACATAATAGTCATGAGTTTTGTAGACATCCAATTGCAGTCTTACCCCCAACACTTCCAAATGCAAATCGGTCAGTTTCTCCCCCTTCTCGCCTATAAAACGGCTTCCGCCGGACAAGTGGTGCTTTCTAATCACAGTGTCATAATGTACCACTGCAAAGTCTTTGGCAATCACAGCCAGTTTTCTGTCGCGGGGATTTCGCGCTTCAAACTTATGCGCCAGCCATAACACGTAATTAGGGTCGACGTAATACACCTCCGCCAACCGCTTGCCTCTGTATTTGCCGAAAGCCACAATGTCTTCGGAAGAACCGTAATAAGGCTCAAAGAAACTGTTATCCTTCACCTTCAACATGATATTGCAGTTCTGCAAATACAAAAACGCACGCTCGGCAGCATCATCAAAAGTGACAGCCAGCGTGCATACAAACAAGGGAGAATGACTATTGTCAGGGAAAATGCGCCACAAGGCATAATAAGAACGGTAGGGAGTGGAAACGCTAATCGCATAATATCCTATATCTTCCCTGCGGCCCTTATTGAAACGGTCTATTTTCTGAAAGACTTTCTCAGCCATCTCATTGGTTATCTGATACAGAGTTATATTTTTATCCATCGTCTCCTCCTCTCACATTCGGTTAAGGTTTTCTTTCTCGTAAATATAAGGATTTACGAGGAATATTCCAAAAGAAGACTCGTCTTTTTTCCCTTTGAAACCAAGCTTCGGCTGTGTGTCGCGAAAAAGAAAACATCCATATGGGCAGGCACAAGAAAGCCCGCGGGCTTTATCACAATCCACACGGGCTTTATCATTTATTCAAAGATAGCATCCAGACCGGTATTGTCTTCGCTGCTCGAAGAACTGTCCATCAGTGTATCCTTGCAAGGGTCGAAATCTTCGGGTATATTGAAATGTTCCTCCTGTGAGTACCCCAAGCTCTTATCCTTATATACTTTCTGCATATAGAGCCCCCATACCGGCAACGCCATGGCAGCTCCCTGACCGTTGACCATCGTATCGAAATGAATATCGCGGTCTTCACCTCCCACCCATACACCGGAAACCAGTGAAGGCGTGAAGCCCATAAACCAACCATCGGAATTATTGTTGGTGGTACCCGTCTTACCGCCCATATCGGCAGTAATGCCGTACAAACGACGAACACGTCCACCCGTACCTTCATTGATAACGGCACGCAGCATTACCAACATCTTATATGCACTCGATTCACTGATAACTTCATCCATCTGAGGAGTAAAGTTGGCAAGTACATTTCCCTCATTATCCTCTATCCGAGTAACAAACAACGGTGCCGTACGGATACCTCTATTGGCAAATGCTGTGTACGCACTGACCATCTCGCCTACCGATATTTCGCAAGGGCCGAGGCTCAATGACACCACCGGATCTATTTGCTTATTCAGCACACCAAATGAATGAATCAGACGCACCAACTGGTAAGGATTTAACTTGCTCATCAGATATGCCGTTACCCAGTTATCGGAATTGGCCAATCCCCATTTGATTGTTACCATTTCACCATAGCGTTTCTTATTGGCATTGCGCGGAGTCCAGGGACGTCCGTTTTCATCTATCAACGTTTGTTCTACATGGCGCACTTCATCACAGGGAGAAAAACCATTTTCCATCGCCAGCGTATATAGATAAGGCTTGATGGTAGACCCCACCTGACGACGTCCTGTCATAGCCATATCATACTGGAAATAGTTATAATTAGGGCCGCCCACATATGCTTTCACATATCCGGTAGTAGGATCCATCGACATGAATCCGGCACGCAGGAAGTGCTTGTAATACCTAATGGAATCCATCGGTGTCATAATAGTATCTTTCTCTCCCTCGTATGAGAATACAGACATCTCATACTTCGTATCAAACGCCTTACGGATTTCAGCTTCCGAATGTCCGACTTCTTTCATAATGCGGTAACGGTCGGTTTGTTTCATGGCTCTGGTCATGATGGCATTCACCTCTTCCTGAGTCAGATTTCGAGTGAACGGAGCCGTTTTCTTCTTCGACTTTTCTTTGAAGAAACGCGGTTGCAGATATTGAGTCACATGTTCGCTCACAGCTTCTTCGGCATAGCGCTGCATACGCGAGTCGAGCGTGGTATAAATTTTCAGTCCGTCTGTATAGATATTGTAGTTCGTTCCGTCTTTCTTCTTATTCTTGGCACACCAGCCAAACAGCGGATTATTTTTCCACGCCAACGAGTCCTCATAATATTTCTGCATCTGCCAACCGCGATATTCACTCTTCTTCGGCTCCTTAGCAGTCATTACGCCACGCAGATATTCACGGAAGTAAGTTGCCAATCCTTCCTTGTGGTCCACACGACGATACTTCAGCACCAACGGTAATTTCTTCAATGAGTCTGCTTCAGCGTCAGTCAGATAGCCGGCTTTACGCATCTGGTCAAGCACCACATTCCGACGGCCGCGGGCACGCTCGTTAAAACGTTTCGGATTATACAACGAAGGGTTTTTACACATCCCCACCAGCGTTGCCGCCTCTTCTATTTTCAAGTCTTTCGGTTCTTTGGAGAAATAAGTGTTCGCAGCCGTCTTGATTCCCACAGCATTGTTGAGGAAATCGAACTTATTGAGATACATGGTCAGAATTTCTTCCTTGGTATAATAACGCTCCAACTGCACGGCAATCACCCACTCGATAGGCTTCTGCAACAGACGCTCCATCACATTGTCTGCCGTAGGAGAATAAAACTGCTTGGCCAACTGCTGTGTAATGGTGCTGCCGCCTCCCGCATTTTTCTGCATCAAAATACCGCGTTTCACCAATGCGCGGATAAACGCACGTGCATCAATGCCCGAGTGTTCAGAGAAACGTTCGTCCTCGGTGGCAATCAAGGCATGAATCAAATTAGGCGACAACTGATCATACCCCACAAAGACACGGTTTTCCTTACTGAGCGACCAAGTGCCCAGCATTTTGCCGTCATCGGATATAATCTCGGTTGCAAACTTCAAGTTCGGGTTCTCCAACTCCTCGATAGGGGGAACATAACCAATCCATCCCTTGGCTATCGCGGTAAAAATGAAGGCTATAGCTAATATTACACAGGCTACCAATGCCCAAAGTACATAAATAAACTTCTTCCTCATGTCCGTTTCTAGTAATTACACTGCAAAAGTAAGGAAAAACTTTGAGATAGAAGGCGTTTCTAACAAAGTTCAACTAAATATCTTTAGAAGCTTCGCCATTTTATTTTTTTTTCATACCTTTACGCTCCGTATAATTGTAATTATAAATACAAATAGGTATGGAAAATAGAAGTTTAGTCACTATTGCCGAACACTCCAAAGAGAAGATTCTCTATTTGTTGGAAATGGCAAAAGAGTTTGAAAAGAAACCTAACCGTAAATTACTGGACGGCAAGGTGGTAGCCACCCTCTTTTTCGAGCCATCCACCCGAACACGACTCAGTTTTGAAACAGCAGCCAACCGCCTGGGCGCACGGGTAATCGGGTTCACCGACCCTAAAGTTACCAGTTCTTCAAAAGGCGAAACATTAAAAGACACGATTATGATGGTAAGCAACTATGCCGACATCATCGTAATGAGACATTATCTGGAAGGAGCTGCACGCTATGCCAGCGAAGTTGCCCCGGTGCCTATCGTAAATGCCGGAGACGGAGCCAACCAGCATCCTTCACAAACCATGCTAGACCTCTATTCCATATACAAGACACAAGGCACTCTCGAAAATCTGAATATCTATCTGGTAGGCGACCTGAAATATGGACGAACCGTTCACTCTCTATTGATGGCCATGCGCCACTTCAACCCGACTTTCCACTTTATTGCTCCCGAAGAGCTGAAGATGCCCGAAGAATATAAGCTATATTGTCGCGAACACGGCATTAAGTATAAAGAATATACAGACTTCGACGAAGACACTATTGCCGAAGCCGACATCCTGTATATGACACGCGTACAGCGCGAACGCTTCACCGATTTGATGGAGTATGAGCGCGTGAAAGACGTATATATATTAAGGAATGAAATGTTGAGACACACCCGCCCCAACCTGCGTATCCTCCACCCGCTGCCCCGCGTAAACGAAATTGCTTATGACGTGGACGAAAATCCAAAAGCATATTATTTCCAGCAGGCACAAAACGGACTGTACGCACGACAAGCCATCCTCTGCGATGTATTGGGCATTACACTGGATGATGTAATAGAAGATGGTAATAAGTAAAAACGAAAAGACTATGAGCGAAAAGAACAAACAAGAATTACAAGTTGCCGCTTTAAAGAACGGAACTGTTATAGACCATATACCTTCCGACAAGCTGTTCACCGTAGTTGCACTGCTCGGATTGCAGAATTCCGACTCTAACATTACTATCGGAAACAACTTCGAGAGCAAGAAACTGGGCAAGAAGGGTATCATTAAGGTAGCCGACCGCTTCTTTACGGATGAAGAAATCAGCCGTCTGTCAGTAGTTGCCCCCAACGTGAAACTGAATATTATCCGTGACTACGAGGTGGTGGAAAAGAAACAGGTATTAATGCCCGAAGAGTTACGCGGCATCGTGAAATGTGCCAACCCCAAATGTATCACCAATAACGAACCAATGGCAACCCTGTTCCATGTTATCGACAAGGAACACGGCATTTTGAAATGCCACTATTGCGAAAAAGAACAAAGCAAAGAAGCAATTAAGTTATTATGAAACAAGACTGGAAACCGGGAACTATGATTTATCCGCTACCGGCTGTTCTGGTGAGTTGTGGAAGTACGGAAGAAGAATATAATATCATTACAGTGGCGTGGGCAGGTACAATATGTACCAACCCACCCATGTGTTATATATCCGTACGCCCCGAACGCCACTCTTACCCCATACTGAAGCACAATATGGAGTTTGTCATCAATCTCACCACCAAGGATATGGCTTTTGCCACCGACTGGTGCGGCGTGCGCTCGGGACGAGACTATAATAAGTTTCAGGAAATGAAGCTAACCCCCGGAAAGGCTAAAATGGTGAGTGCACCTATCATTGAAGAATCCCCCCTCTGTATCGAATGCCGTGTGAAGGAAATCATTTCGCTGGGCTCGCACGATATGTTCATTGCAGATGTAGTGAACGTAAAGGCTGACGACAAATATCTTAACAAAGAAACAGGGAAGTTCGAGCTGGCCGAGAGCAACCCATTGGTATATGTTCATGGCGGATATTTTGATTTGGGGACCAAGATCGGAAAATTTGGCTGGTCAGTAGAAAAAAAGAAAAAAGAATAGATGAAGAAGTATTTCCTGTTCATACCAATATTGCTTCTTTGTACATCCGCCCTGAAAGCAGAGGAACAGAAGCAGAACTCCCAAACGGAACCTAAAGTCAATGTAGGTCTGAAGGTAGGATTTAACTCTTCCATGTATTTCACCAGCCGCCTGCAACTGGACAATCAACGTTTTGAAGACATACAAAACAATTACAAGGTGGGCTACTTTGCCGCCTTGTTTTTCCGTTTTAATATGAAACGCCATTTCATTCAGCCTGAGTTTACTTATAACGTAAACAAAGGAGACATCACCTTCAACAAGAATCAAAATGACGAAATTCTCCCACCCGATTTTGCCACCATCCGTTCCACCATTCATTCTTTGGAAGTCCCCCTGCTGTACGGATACAGTTTCGTCAAAAGCCATCCATACGGCATGGCACTCTTCATCGGTCCCAAACTGGAATATATCTGGAAGAAAAAAACGAAAGAAGAGTTCTCCAACTTTGAGCATGACAATATCCAAGAGAAATTACACCCCATCAATATGAGCAGTGTCATCGGTTTGGGTGTGAATATCTCTAATATCTTTTTCGATTTCCGTTACGAGATAGGCCTGACTAACATATCGAAAGAAATTACTTACGAAAAGAACATCAACGGAGAAATATCCCACGAAAAAGGCATCGTTATCAACCGTCATAAAAACGTGCTCAGTTTCTCATTGGGAGTTATTTTTTAAATTATCACAGTATCGAAAGATTTTCCCGAATTTATTTCCTCCTAATCTAAAATTTCTTAACTTTGTAAACTCTAAATCGAATATCGTACATAAACTTATTATAAAAAGAAATGAAAAGAGACGATTTGATTTTCGATATCATCGAAAAAGAGCATCAACGCCAGCTCAAAGGTATCGAGCTGATTGCATCCGAAAACTTTGTTAGTGACCAAGTAATGCAGGCTATGGGGTCTTGCCTTACCAACAAGTATGCCGAAGGTTATCCGGGCAAACGCTATTACGGTGGTTGTGAAGTGGTAGACCAAAGCGAACAAATCGCTATCGACAGACTGAAACAAATCTTTGGTGCAGAATGGGCCAATGTCCAGCCTCACTCCGGTGCACAGGCCAATGCTGCCGTTTTCTTGGCAGTCCTGAATCCGGGTGATAAATTTATGGGATTGAATCTGGCTCACGGCGGTCACCTGTCACATGGTTCTCTGGTGAATACATCGGGCATTATCTACACTCCGTGCGAATACAATCTGAACAAAGAAACAGGACGCGTGGACTACGACCAGATGGAAGAAATAGCATTGCGTGAAAAACCGAAAATGATTATCGGCGGCGGCTCTGCATACTCTCGCGAATGGGACTACAAACGCATGCGTGAAATAGCCGACAAAGTGGGCGCCATCCTGATGATTGATATGGCACATCCGGCCGGACTCATCGCTGCAGGCCTGCTGGACAACCCTGTAAAATATGCTCATATCGTTACTTCCACCACTCACAAGACACTTCGCGGACCTCGTGGCGGTGTCATCATGATGGGCAAAGACTTCCCTAACCCATGGGGAAAGAAAACTCCAAAGGGTGAAATCAAAATGATGTCACAACTGCTGGACTCTGCCGTATTCCCGGGCATTCAGGGCGGACCGTTGGAACACGTTATCGCTGCCAAAGCTGTTGCCTTTGGCGAATGTTTACAACCCGAATATAAGGAATATCAAAAACAAGTGCAGAAGAATGCCAAGGTATTGGCACAGGCTTTGATAGATCGTGGGTTCACCATTGTATCCGGTGGCACCGACAACCACTCCATGCTGGTAGACTTACGCAGCAAATATCCTGAACTAACAGGTAAAGTGGCTGAGAAAGCATTGGTTTCCGCAGATATCACCGTAAACAAGAATATGGTACCGTTCGACAGCCGTTCAGCATTCCAGACTTCGGGCATCCGTCTGGGTACTCCTGCCATTACCACTCGTGGTGCAAAAGAAGATTTAATGATTGAAATTGCCGAAATGATTGAAACTGTTCTTTCTAACGTGGACAATGAGGAAGTCATTGCACAGGTTCGCGCCCGTGTGAATGAAACAATGAAGCAATATCCTATTTTTGCTTATTAAAAACTGGAAAACGCTTATATTTACCATCAAAGAAATGAGGTTGTCCCATTTTGGACAACCTCATTTCTTTTAACTACAGGGAAAAGTAATACATTAACATCGCCAAGCGTAGGAGCAGGAGGTGCCTGTTCGAAGCAATTGCAGTAAAACATAGAAGAATGTATTAAACTGATGATACGTCGTACAACAACCTCCTCGCAAAAGAGCAAGGTCTTTTTTCAAAGCTCTTCCAGCTTTAAAGAAAACATCAAGGTCTTTTAAAGAAACACTTTCCGACTTTTTTGAAAAAGCCTAAATGTTTTTCATCTCTACTGGAAATCCTCCTTTATTTTTATACCTTTGCACACATTTTACATTAACGACTGATGAAAGGAACAAAGAATCTAACTCAAGGTCCCATTCTACGCCAACTTTTTACTTTAGCAATGCCCATCATGGCTACTTCTTTTATCCAAATGGCATATAGCCTGACAGATATGGCATGGGTAGGAAGATTGGGAAGCGAAGCCATTGCCGCAGTGGGCTCCGTAGGAATTCTCACATGGATGTCTACTGCCATTGCCCTACTCAATAAAGTAGGTGCCGAAGTGAATGTGGGACAAGCAATCGGTGCTCAGGACGAACAAGCCGCACGCAGTTTTGCTTCCAATAATATTACTTTGGCACTGTTGATTTCCGTGCTTTGGGGCGCCTTGCTGTTTATCTTTGCACGCCCTATCATCGGCATCTACGAACTGCAACCACACATCGAAGACATGGCAGTAGAATATCTGCGCATTGTATCTACAGCATTACCATTCGTATTCCTGTCCACCGCTTTTACCGGAACATTCAATGCTGCAGGAAGAAGCAAGATTCCTTTTTCTATCAATGGTATTGGCCTGATAACTAATATTATACTCGACCCTCTCTTCATCTTTGGTTTAGAATGGGGAACTACCGGCGCTGCCATTGCCACATGGCTGGCAGAAGCCATCGTATGTTTCCTTTTTGTCTACGAACTAAAGAAAAAAAAGATTCTGTGGGACAACTTTATTTTCTTTACGCGCCTTAAAAAACAATACGCAGTACGCATCATCAAGATAGGACTCCCTGTAGCAACATTCAATACCCTGTTTGCATTCGTCAATATGTTTCTCGGACGAACCGCTTCCGAACAAGGTGGACATTTGGGACTGATGGCCCTCACTACAGGCGGACAGATTGAAGCCATAACCTGGAACACCTCACAAGGTTTTGCCACTGCCCTCAGTGCTTTTGTAGCTCAAAACTACGCAGCACGCCAAGTAACACGTGTACTGAAAGCCTACCACACCACACTGTGGATGACTTTTATCTTCGGCACCTTCTGTACCTTCATTTTTATATGCTATGGTAATGAAATATTTTCTATCTTTGTACCAGAAAAAGCGGCCTACGAGACCGGCGGTGTATTTTTACGCATTGACGGATACTCCCAAATATTTATGATGCTTGAAATCACCATTCAGGGGGTGTTCTACGGAATAGGGCGCACCATGCCGCCTGCCGTGATAAGTGTCAGTTGCAATTATCTGCGCATCCCGATGGCACTTCTGTTTGTTTCATGGGGATGGGGATTGCCGGGCATTTGGTGGAGCGTGACCATTACCAGTACAATGAAAGGGATTATTTGCCTGATATGGTTTATGGCTATCAAGAAAAAGGCATTAAGTTATCAGGTTAATTAATGAACAATTTTTGCATTAAGTCATTATATAATTAAAAACAAATGAGATTATGAGAAAGACTAAATTTATTGCTTTTTTGCTGAGTGCAACATTAGTATTCAGTGGATGTGGTAACATGAATAATACAACCAAAGGCGGATTAATCGGCGGTGGTGGCGGTGCTGCCTTGGGTGCTATTATCGGAGGTATTGCCGGACACGGTAAAGGTGCCGCTATCGGTGCTGCTATCGGTGCTGCCGTTGGTACGGGAGCCGGCGTTTTGATTGGTAAGAAAATGGATAAGGCGGCTGCCGAAGCTGCTCAAATTCAAGGTGCCCAGGTAGAGCAAGTGACCGACAACAACGGCCTTCAGGCTGTAAAAGTGACTTTCGACTCGGGCATTCTCTTTAATACCGGAAATGCTGCCTTAAGTCCTCAGGCTAAATCTGCATTGAGCAAATTTGCCAACAATGTATTGAACCAGAACAGAGATATGGATGTATCCATATATGGTTACACCGACAACCAAGGTTGGAGAAACAGCACTGCTGAGCAAAGCATCCAGAAGAACCTCAATTTGTCTCAAGAACGTGCACAGAGTGTAGCTAGTTACTTGTTGAGTTGCGGTGCCAGCAGTTCTCAAATCAAATCGGTTGAAGGTATGGGCCAGGCTGATCCTATAGCAAACAATGATACTGCCGAAGGACGTCAACAGAACCGTCGCGTGGAAGTATACATGTATGCCAGCCAGCAAATGATTCAGCAGGCAGAAGCCGGTACATTGAAATAAATTATACGGCAAAATCACGCTTTCAATCCACTCACAGGAGTAGATGAAAGCGTGATTTTACTTTTTTCCGCTACACAAACATGAAGAAAAAGAAGATTTTTAAATTTATCCGCAATCTATTGATTGTATTCTTTGGCTCATCTATTCTGTCAGTCATAGCCTTGCGTTTTATTCCCGTTTATTTTACTCCCCTAATGTTCATCCGAACCGCACAGCAGGTGATTCATGGCGAAGATATTAAATGGAAACATACTTGGGTGTCGAAAGAGAAGATTTCCCGACACCTGCCCATGGCTGTCATCGCCTCGGAAGACAACCGGTTTGCCGAACATAATGGATTCGATTTTAAAGAAATAGAAAAGGCCATGGAGGAAAACAAGACCAGAAAACGTCCTCGCGGCGCAAGCACTATCAGCCAACAGACTGCCAAGAACGTGTTTTTATGGCCGGCCTCCTCTTGGCTGAGAAAAGGGTTGGAAGTGTATTTCACTACCCTCATAGAACTGTGTTGGAGTAAGGAAAGAATTATGGAAGTTTATCTCAACTCCATCGAAATGGGAAAAGGAATCTATGGAGCAGAAGCTGTCGCCAAGGAACATTTTAATAAGAAGGCAGGTAACTTGACTCCGGGCGAATGTGCCTTGATAGCAGCCAGCCTGCCCAATCCCCGCAAGTTTAACTCCGGCAAGCCAAGCAATTATATGTTTAAAAGGCAAAAGAAAATCCTTTATCTGATGAAATGTGTCCCCGCTTTTCCTCCCAAAGAAAAGAAGAAGACGAAGAACACCTAGCTCTGTCTTTACAATACGGAGATTATCCGCACCCCTGTATGAGTCCTTTTATTCTTAGAATAGTCGTACATCGGCTGCGGATCCAAAATAACCTGCTTTGCCACAGAGGAAGCATGCAATAAGTGAAGGGTATCACCCACCCAACAAACAAAACCGACATGTACCACGTCAAGCCCGGCAATGTTCGTTGTGATTGCCAATATATCACCGTTCTTAATATTCAACTTATAAGGAGGATAACTCAATTGATCTTTCGGGAAATAAGTAACCACATTCCCATTCAACATCTGTTCCTGCCGCACTATCTCAGCTACTAAATGAGGATTATCCTTCAACTGCTTATAACTATCGGGATGGGTAGACATAAAGTTGAGATGAAGTTCTTCTTGCTGAGTACTGAACTCATCTGTCCGTTCCTTTACAATGCCTTTCCGCTCATTATCTTTTATCCACTCGCTGAAATAATGCAGACGTGATGGATAGCCATCCAATATTCCGCCCCTATAACGAATATGTTGCAACGCCTTTTTAAAACTGCCAAAGTTCCTTTTCTTTTCTTTATCTGCTAAAGCCAAAGCTAAAACCGTTTCAACAAAGGTCGTACAATCCACCTTGTCCAAATGGACTATCAGTTTTTCCTCTTTGCCTTCATCCAAGGTTCCCGCCACATAAGGTACGCCCAACAGCTGTTGGGCAAAAAACATTGTTCTGCTACTATCGGCGGGTAATTCCGACGCTTTCTGCAATAAAGCTTCCACTTTTATACTGTCCTTCTCCTGAGCTGCCGCAGGAAGCATCAGCATCCCTGCCAAAAAGAATAATAAAGCCGTTCGTTTCATCCTGTTGATTTTCTGAAGGAGTAAAGATAGTAATTAAATAGATAAGAAGAAAAACAGGCGCCTGTTTTTTAGAAAAACAAACGCCCATCCCTTGTTGCTACATTATAAATCAAGCAGAAAACTCTGTTCGTTCCAAGTAGGCAATCACATCACCTTTGTTGACAACCGCCCCCTGTGCAGCGCATACTTCCACTATCCTTCCGGTGAAGTTGGCCATTATCTTTTCATATTCTCCCCACGGAGTGGAGATGTAACAGAACACTTCGTCATGCTGATACTTGCGACCGATAAAAGGAGCTGTCGACGGGCCTTCCACCGACACTTCCCATAATATCTGTCCCTTGTCGGGTGCAATAATCGGATCGGCCTTGGCACGTTTATACTTCTTTATTTCTTCTTCATTAAAACCACTTTTTGCCATTGCCGCATCTTTGGCGCGTTGCAGGTCATCCAAGAAACGCTTCTTGGCAATCCCTGATTTATAATCACGGTATTGACGGTCGTGCATGGCCAGTTCAAAGAGTTCTTCATCATCTTCTCCATAGTCCCAACCATTATCATCCATTTCTTTGCGGTATTTATCCAACTCATCAGGATAGTTTAGTTGCGGGTCTTCATTCGTAAATTCCAATCCTTTGCTCTTTGCCAGTTCTATAATTTCGGGACCTAACTCACCGGGCAATTTGCCACTCTTTCCCAATATCATATCCCAGGTATGGTTGTCTATCATTGTCCAGCGTTCTTCGCCTTTTATCAATTGCATTACGTTCATCAGAGCCACATTCTTCACATATTGGCTAAATGGAGTCACCAACGGAGGATAACCCAATTTCGGCCATACATATTCTACTTCCTCAAATAGCATCACTACCAGGTCATCCAAACTCATCGGCTCTTTGCCCTGCCCTTTCAATATCAAGTTGATGCCCGAATGCACCCCCTTCAAATCGGCCATCATAGAACCCATCATGCCCCCCGGAAGCCCGCAACCAAGCAACAGTGAAGACATGTGCTTGTTGGTAGGATCAATAAAGTAACCCAAGAAATCATCTATAAACTCCTGCGTCATGCTGCGTGCCTTCATGTAAGCCTTCATATTGATTTCAGGCACCCGGAAACCGGCATTCTTCAGCATAGCCTGAACAGAGATGACATCAGGATGCACTTTTCCCCATGACAAGGGTTCCATTGCAACATCAATAATATCGGCACCATTTTCACAAACTTCCAAAATAGATGCCATCGACAACCCCGGTCCCGTGTGTCCGTGATATTGAACAATCACTTCGGGATGTTTTTCCTTGATATTTTTCACCAGCTGCCCCAGCATCTCGGGACGTCCGATACCTGCCATATCCTTCAGGCAGATTTCGGGAGCTCCCGCCTCTATCAACTGGTCGGCTATACGTGAATAGTACTCTACGGTGTGAACCGGAGAATAAGTTATACACAAGGTAGCCTGCGGAATCATTCCGGCTTCCTTGGCATATTTTATAGAAGGGATAATATTGCGCACTTCATTCAACCCACAGAAAATACGGGTGATATCTACTCCTTGGGCATGTTTCACCTTATACATCAACCGTCGCACATCAGCGGGAACGGGATACATTCTCAATGCATTCAGGCCACGATCGAGCATGTGAGTCTGAATGCCTGCTTCATGCAAAGGTTTGGTAAACGTACGGACTGCTTTATTCGGGTTCTCCCCATAAAGTAAGTTCACTTGTTCAAAAGCACCTCCATTAGTCTCCACACGGGCAAAGCAGCCCATTTCAATGATAAGAGGAGCTATCCGTGCCAACTGGTCTGCTCTGGGTTGATACTTTCCTGATGACTGCCACATATCGCGGTAGACCAAGCTGAATTTGATTTCTTTTTTCATAATTATATTTCGATTTAAAGGTGTTTTTGTCCTTCTGCAAATATAACAAATGAATAAAAAGAAAGTTAAGATTCAAGTGGATTTTTTGCTCTCTAAAAACATGTTTAATATCATATTGTTAACTACAAAAGGCAGAAAAGGTCGAATTACACCAACCCATCCTGCCTTTTTGCTATTCACAAACACTAATTATACAAAATCACGGAGCTGTCCCTGCAAGCGTTGACGGGTAAAGAAGATACGACTTTTTACTGTTCCAAGCGGCAAAGATAATTTTTCGGCTATCTCACGATATTTAAAGCCCGACACGTGCATGGCAAACGGAATACGGTATTCATTCGGCAAGAGATTCACTACCCGGTGTATTTCCTTAATGTCATAAGCACCTTCTGTGCTGTCAAAACCGGAGTCCTGCGGCAAGTTCAAGTGATATAAATTATCGGTGTGGTCGACAAATGTTTGGTCACGTACAATTTTTCTGTAATTATTAATAAAGATGTTACGCATGATTGTGTACATCCATCCCTTAAAGTTAGTATCGGGGATATACTTATCCTCATTATCCAAGGCTTTCAGTGATGTTTCCTGCAATAGGTCGTTAGCTTCCTCACGGTCGGCTGTCAGTTTATAGGCAAATCGAAGTAATTCTTCTTGCACACTAAGCAGGTTTTTCTTAAAACTAATACTATTCATAAGTTTTTAAGTTTAGGTTTATAACTCTTTGTTCATGCTCTCGTGCTGCAAGGATAAGGCTTTTTTAAGGGGCGGACAAGAAAAAACTATCAAAATAGGGGGTAAAAACCGCCAATTATCAGTTTTTACCCCCTATTTTATCAATTAACAGGTGATTCTCAGAGCTATTCTCCTTTTAAAGTTGGTAAACAAATACTATATTTAACAGCTAGAATACGAGTAAAAAACACGGTTACTCCTCCCACTACCTGACATCCATAAGCTTCCATACCGGCAAAGTCGCATAGCCAATAAGCCAGTCCGCCCACGACACACGCCATTGCATAAATTTCCTTACGAAAGATTAACGGAATCTCATTAATAAACACATCACGGATTACACCTCCGGCAGCTCCCGTAATACTACCCATGATGATGGCCACCCAATAAGGATACCCCAATGCAATACTCTTGCCCACACCTACAACGGTGAACAGTGCCAAACCGATGCTGTCAAACAAGAAGAATGTATTATGCATGTGAATCAGATACTTTCCAAAGGCAATCACCCAAAATAAGGCAAGCCCCGTACATATCAAATAAATGGGGTCGGTCATCCATCCCGGCGTCACATCCAACAATACATCGCGAATTGTACCTCCGCCGATAGCCGTTGCCATTCCTACTACATAAGCTCCAAACCAGTCAAATTGTTTAGCCGAAGCAAGCCGGATGCCGCTAATGGCAAAGGCAAACGTTCCTATAAAATCTAAAACTTGTACAAATGTTATCATAAATAAAATTATTTGGCTGCAAAGTAACGAATAATTTCGATAAGAAAACGTATTTTTGTCTTTTGAAAATAGCTAAAATGAAATGAAAATAACAATTATCGCAGGCGCACGCCCCAATTTCATGAAAATTGCCCCCTTAATGCGTGCTATTAACGCTGCCAAAGCAGCAGGTAAGAACATCAGTGCCCGCCTGGTATATACAGGTTCGGACGAAGACAAGAGTCTGGAACCTTCTTTGTTCACCGACCTTGACATGCCCCGCCCCGATGCTTATTTAAGAGTGGATGATACTGATTTCTTTCAACGAATGGCAGGCATCGTAGTCGCTTTTGCCCGTGAACTGGAAAAGCACCCTGCACAAATTGTCATTGTGGTAGACGACCTTACCCCCACCATGGCCTGCTCTATCGTAGCTAAAAAGAAAGGGCTGAAAGTAGCGCACCTGGTAGCAGGAACACGCTCTTTCGATATGGATATGCCGAAAGAGGTCAACCGAATGATTACCGATGGACTATCGGACATTCTATTTACTGCCGGAATGGTTGCAAACCGAAACCTGAACCAGACAGGAACAGAACAAGCCCATGTGCATTTTGTTGGAAATATCTTAATCGACACCTTACGATATAACCGCACACGATTACAACGCCCTGTGGCTTTTTCCATTATAGGAGTGAAGGAGAAAGAATACGTCCTGCTTACTTTAAACCGGCATGCATTAATTAATAATGATAGTGTTCTGAAGAATCTTTTCCAGACCATATTGGAGAAGACAGATAAACCGATTGTCGCTCCTTTACATAATTATGTAAAGAACAAGCTGAGCTCTCTGGGCGTTCATTCCGAGCGACTGCACATTCTTCCTCCCCAACCCTATCTGGCTTTCGGATATATGGTGAATCAGGCACAGACCATTATCACGGACTCGGGTAATGTGGCCGAAGAAGCTACCTTCCTCGGAATTCCATGCATCACACTGAACACATATGCCGAGCATCCTGAAACCGTAAGTATCGGTACGAATTGTCTGGTGGGTGAAGAACCTGAAGCTTTGGCTGCCGCACTTGACAGACTGAGTAAAGGCGAATGGCAGGAAGGACATCTGCCGGAACGCTGGGACGGTCGTGCCGCCGAAAGAATTGTGCAAACCTTGCTCGAAGAAAAATTATAAGGAAAAAAACAATATTATAATAAGAGAGGAATCTTTCCCATATCCGAAAATGTCAAAACTCCAATGACTTGCTTTATCTATTCAAGTAACATTGGAGTTTTGATATTTTTTCCTACAGCACAACAGGCTGGAAGAATTTACCAAGTATAGTTCAAACCGAAACTCAGCAATTCCTGCAACTGGAAGTAGCTTTTATTATCATCCGTCAGCTTCACACCATCATCATAGCGGGCATGAACGAATAACTTCGTTGACAAATAACGGTTTAATACGAAGTTGAATGTATTTTCCCAACTGGCAATTACTTTATCATAAGTAGTAAAGTATTCCAATTTAGACTCCCACACGATGCTTGGAATAATCTTCCAAGTAAGGTTTCCTGTGAATTTAGAACCGATTAGGTTAGCAGTGCTGTGCCCCGGCTCCACATTAAAAGCAGCAGGGTCGGCTATTTTATCATTACTGATATATATAAAGGTATATGCAAACGGAGAGGTCAGCAAAGACAAAGTATAATTCTTCTTGTTTTGCTTAAAGTCCATACCGAGGGTTATATCAAGCTGTGCCGGAGACATGAAGTTAGAAATCATGTCGTTCGTATTGGTCTTGTAATTAGCAAAGAATTGAGTCTTGAACTCGGCAGCCAATGTATAATACCAATTCTTGAACGCTTTCACACCAAGTTTACTGTTCAACCGAAACAAATCGGCGTTTGTCTTATACTTATGAACCGTGTCAGAAGGGGCAGTAACGAATCCCAACTTCATTTCCAGTTTATTCTCAAATTCCAGTCGCTGTCGATCGTCAAAATTAGCTTCAAGCACTAAGCCCGACAGCAATGAATTGGTACTTTCACCACCTTTATACCAGTTATCCGAAATATAGTGCTGCGTGAATTGAGCATATCCGTTTCCTTTATATTTCCAAAAGTTGGGGCGGACAATCACCAAATCACTTTCCGTATCCACACTCTCCACCGGATTTTCCGGTTGCAAGAAACTCTTAATATGCTCTTTGCGCGGATTTTTCACTATCTGGCTATCCTCCAAAGGCTTCAAGTCTGCCAGATAAAGTTCGTTACCCAACACTTTTTCAGGGTGCTGCATATAATAATTAAGAAGAATCTTATTCACCCAACGGTCTACCTTGGCCGAGCGTTCCAAATCGGGTACAGTAAACAACTGTATGGAATCCTGTTTGGCACGGTAAACAGAGTCTGCTGCTGTGTGTTTAGTATTATATTCTTCGGGCGACCACTTCAATTCGAAAGCTTGCTCCACCGGTGCTGTATAATAAGTAGGCGGAACAAATAGTTTATAATAAGCCGGATTACGGTGGACACGCGGAGCCGGAGCATCCAAGTCATCCCACATTCTAAAATAAGCATAATAAGCGGCTCTCAGATTAGCCAAAGAATCGGCAAATGCCGCTACAGCTGGACTTTCCTTCGTTTTGGTTATCTTCTGTGCCGGTGCCGCAGAACAAAGCAAAGCTAAAATCAAGGGCAAAGCTAGTTTTCTTTTCATATTCCTTATCGTTTTTGCGTAAAAAGACACTTAAATGGTGCAAAAGTACACTTAATTTTCCTTTTATCAAAAGACAAAAGTATTTTTAAAAACCATATCAGTGACTTTTTAAAACTGAAAGAAGTTTTTAAAAAGCATCACCGATTACTTTTTAAACGTTCTATTATGATTTTTTGTTGTGCAACCGGGGAATTCAGAAAAAGATTTTGTAATTTTGCAACTTCGATAATTTAAGAGAATAACAATTAAAAATATTAAGTAGTGGGAGAAACTAAGTATATCTTCGTAACTGGTGGTGTTGCCTCTTCATTGGGCAAAGGTATTATTTCATCATCAATAGGTAAATTGCTGCAAGCAAGAGGCTACAATGTTACCATTCAAAAGTTTGATCCGTATATCAACATCGACCCGGGAACTCTGAATCCCTATGAACACGGTGAATGTTATGTGACTGTAGACGGTCACGAAGCCGATCTTGACCTGGGGCACTATGAACGTTTCTTAGGCATCCAGACAACTAAAGCCAACAACATTACAACCGGTCGTATTTATAAGAGTGTTATCGACAAAGAACGCCGTGGCGACTATTTGGGAAAAACCATTCAGGTTATTCCTCATATCACCGACGAAATTAAGCGCAACGTAAAATTATTAGGCACTAAAAATAAATTTGACTTCGTAATCACCGAAATCGGAGGCACGGTAGGTGATATCGAGTCATTGCCTTACTTGGAAAGTATCCGTCAGTTGAAATGGGAAATGGGACGCAACGCTTTGTGCGTACACCTTACTTATGTACCCTATTTGGCTGCTGCCGGCGAACTGAAAACAAAGCCGACACAACATTCTGTAAAAGAGCTGCAATCCGTAGGTATCCAGCCGGATATTTTGGTACTGCGCACAGAACACGAATTGAGCACTAACCTGAAGAAGAAAGTCGCTCTATTCTGCAATGTAGACGAAAATGCAGTGGTACAGTCCATGGATATGCCGACTATTTATGAAGTTCCCGTACGCATGCAGGAACAAGGTCTGGACGTCACCATCCTTCAGAAAATGGGCTTACCCGTAGGCGAGACTCCTACCCTCGGCCCGTGGAGAGACTTCCTCGACCGTCGTCACAAAGCTACCGAAAAAGTAAAAATAGGCTTAGTGGGAAAATATGATTTGCAGGATGCTTATAAATCTATCCTCGAAGCATTGTCACAGGCAGCAACATACAACGACCGCAAGGCCGACATCCACTTCATCAACAGCGAGAAACTGACTGATGAAAATGTGGAAGAGCAAATCAAAGACATGGACGGTATCATTATCTGCCCGGGCTTCGGACAGCGTGGTATCGAAGGTAAGTTTGTAGCTATCAAGTACGCTCGTACACACAATGTTCCCACATTCGGTATATGTCTAGGCATGCAGTGCATCGCCATCGAATTTGCCCGCAATGTATTGGGCTATGCTGATGCCAACAGCCGCGAGATGGATGAAAAGACTCCGCACAATGTTATCGATATCATGGAAGAACAGAAGGCCATCACCAACATGGGCGGCACAATGCGTCTGGGAGCTTACGAATGTGTGCTCGACCAGAATTCCAAGACTTTCGAAGCCTATAAGAGCGAGCACATTCAGGAACGTCACCGCCATCGCTATGAATTCAACAATGACTACAAACAGGAATTTGAGAAAGCTGGTATGAAGTGTGTCGGTATCAACCCCGAATCGGACTTGGTGGAGATTGTTGAGATTCCTACCCTGAGATGGTTCATCGGAGTGCAGTTCCATCCCGAATACAGCAGTACCGTACTGAAACCGCATCCGTTATTCCTGTCATTCATCAAGGCAGCCATTAACAAAGGATAAAACGAGAATTATAATATAAATAAGGTAAACAAGAAAAAATGGACAAAAACACTTTAGTGGGATTCGCCCTGATTGGTGCAGTTGTAATAGGCTTCAGCATCTACAACCGTCCCAGCCAGGAAGAGATGGCACGTGCAAAACACTACCAGGATTCCATTCAGGCTATCGCCCAAAAAGAAGCTGCCATGCAAGAACAGGCAGCAGCACAGCAGAGTCCGGCCCATACAATACAGGCAGACTCCACTTCACTCCTTTATGGCGCGAGCCAGGGTACGGAGCAGTTGACAACGCTGGAAAACGATTTGGTAAAAGTAACATTTACTAATAAAGGCGGACGTGTGTGCGCTGCCATGCTGAAAGATTATAACGGTCAGGACGGCAAGCCATTGGATCTGTTCGACGAAAAGGACTCGGGCATGAACTTCGCTTTCGAAGGAAAGAACGAAAACATCTTGACCGAAGACCTCTATTTCCAGCCGACCAATGTGACAGACACTACAGTGACGATGCGACTGACCACCAACGGTGCAGGCTATATTGATTTTGATTACAAGCTGTTGCCCAACACCTATGTGGTGAATTTCTCCATCCGTGCCAACGGAATGCAGAATTTCTTCCCCGCAGCAGCCAACACTGTCAACATCAACTGGCATCAGCGTGCACGCCAATTGGAAAAGGGATTCAGCTTTGAGCAACGCTATACTTCACTCACTTACAAGCCGGTAAACAAAGGCTCCGACTACCTGAGCGAAATGAAAGACGCCAAAGAAGAAGTAACCGACCGCTTGGACTGGATTGCGTTCAAGAACCAGTTCTTCTCAAGCGTGCTGATTGCCGATCAGGACTTCGACAAGGCTTCGCTGGTCTCTACTCCCCAAAAAGAGGGAAGCGGATATATGAAGAACTATACCGCAGACATGACCACATTCTTTGACCCCACGGGAAAACAGGCTACCAATATGCAGTTCTATTTCGGCCCCAACCGTTTCAAGACACTGCTGGCAAGCAATGACTTGAGCCTTTCACAAAAAGACCTGGAACTGGAAGACCTGGTATATTTGGGCTGGCCGATTATCCGATGGATTAACCGCTGGTTTACCATCCCCTTGTTCGACTGGCTGTCTGGTTGGGGACTGAGCATGGGTATAGTGTTGTTGTTGATGACCATTATCGTAAAAGCACTGGTATATCCGGCTACCCACAAGTCATATATGTCGTCTGCCAAGATGCGCGTATTGAAGCCTTATATCAACGAAATCAATGCCAAATATCCCAAAAAGGAGGATGCGCTGAAGAAGCAACAGGAAACAATGGCACTTTACAGCAAATACGGTGTCAGTCCGATGGGCGGCTGTCTGCCTATGCTGATTCAAATGCCGGTATTCATGGCCTTGTTCTTCTTTGTGCCAAACGCCATCGAGCTGCGCCAACAGAGTTTCTTATGGGCTCCCGATATGTCTACTTACGATGATATCATTCATTGGAGCACCACTATTCCTTTACTGGGCAACCACTTGAGCCTGTTCTGTCTGCTGTTCAGCATCACCAACATACTGAATACAGTGTACACCATGAAGCAACAGGACACCGGCCAACAGCAAATGCCGGGCATGAAACTGATGATGTATATCATGCCTGTGATGTTTATCTTCATTTTCAACGGTTACTCTTCCGGTCTGAACTATTATTACTTCATTTCCGGTCTGATAGGTATCCTGACTATGGTAATCCTGCGCAAGACAACCGATGAAAAGAAACTTCTAGCACAGTTGGAAGCCAACAAGGAAAAGAAGAAACAGAAAAACGGCGGTAAAGCTGGCGGTGGCCTGATGGCCAAGCTGGAAGCACTGCAGAAAGAACAGGAGCGTCTGCAGCAGGAAAGAATGAACAAAGGAAAAAAATAAAACTCCGCAACATTACATTTTTTTTGAATTAATAATTATCAAGGGGGCGACCATTTCTCAATGAGATTTGGCCGCCCCCGCCTTTTCTTCCGATGCACCAACCCGATGAGGGGATTGCGGACTGATTGAAATCCCCCGCCACACCGTCTCATACTCTTTTCCTTCCCCTTACAAAGCCTCCCTCATGCCATCACAAACCCCAAAGCTTCCTGCTGCACAACCGGATTACAGCCACTAATCCGTAAATCACAAGCACTAATCCATAAACCAATGCCATCAACCTGTAAATCAATGGTAAAAATTAGGATATACATCAGGCATATAGTACCTTTGTATAGGGATTCCAAAGACTTTGGATACTATGAATATCAACTTTATACAGACAGACAATTATGGCTGAATACATCAAACAGGAAATGAGTGACCTGGACGGCTCAGGTGAACAGCGGGTGTTCTACCGCATGAAAACCTATCACAATATCAATGCCCGGGAATTCGTCAGCAAGCTGGCACGTCCGGGTTCAGGGCTGAGCGAAGGAAATGTATTGCACGTACTTACCACTCTTGCCGACGAACTGGCTTATTATATGGCACAAGGATACAGCGTGAGCATCGACGGTGTGGGAACCTTCAAACCCACTTTGGGAATAGCCGAAGGCAAAGAAACGGACACACTGGACGGTGACGAACAAAAACGAAACGCGCGGAGCATCATGGTGAACGGGGTAAACTTCCGCGCCAGCAAGGAGCTGATAAAAGAAACCGCCCGGCATTGTGACTTGAAGCGTGCGGGGGTGAGCCGCATCCACCATTCGCCCTACTCACCCGAAGAGCGTATCGCACTCGCCTTGAAATATCTGGATGAACATCATTTTATGCGCGTAGCCGATTATATGAAGCTGACCGGGCTGCGCAAGACAAGCGCCACCCTGGAACTGAAACGATTGAGAGAAGACCCGGCCAGCGGAATCACAACGGAAGGAAAAAGAAACGGAATGATTTATGTGAGACGAAAAGACGAATGACCATACCCCACACACCCAATACACCAACAGCATTCCCTGAAGCGGACAAAGAAAAGAACAAATATGCAAGAACATTTCACTTCACCGGCTTTTATGTGTATTTTTGCAATCATTTAATCATCAAAAAATAGCTTTTAAGTATGAATAAATCAAGCGCAACCATCATGGCAGCAGCACTTATGCTAGCTTCTTCCTGCACTGAGATAAAGCAGGAAGGACAGGGCTACGAGCCCATCATCGGTAAGCAAGAGATTTCCATCAAAGACGGCCGCCTCACCCCCGAAACCCTCTGGGCAATGGGACGTATAGGCAGCTTGAGTGTATCACCCGACGGCAAGAAAATAGCCTACACCGTAGCATACTACAGTGTTCCCGAAAACAAAAGCCACCGTGTGATTTATGTAATGGATGCCGACGGGCAAAACAATACCCTGCTTACCCAAACAGCCTGGAACGAAGGAGAGCCCCAATGGATAAAGGGAGGAACCAAGATTGCATTCCTGTGCAATGAAAGTGGCGGCAGCCAGATTTGGGAAATGAACCCTGACGGTTCGGAACGCCGCATCATCTCCGACTTCAAAGGAGACATAGAAGGATTCTCGTTCTCACCGGATGGCAGAAAAATTCTTTTCATTTCGCAGGTAAAATATGGTCAGCGCACCGTAGACCTCTATCCTGACCTGCCCAAAGCCAGCGGTATCATTGTAAACGACCTGATGTACAAGCATTGGGACGAATGGGTGGAAACGACTCCGCATCCCTTTGTAGCCGACTTTGACGGCAACATGATGGGAACGGCCACCGACATTATGGAGGGCGAACCGTTTGAAGCTCCGATGAAACCGTTCGGCGGCATCGAGCAACTGGCATGGAGCAGCGACTCTAAACAAATAGCCTATACCAGCCGCAAGAAGCAAGGGCTGGCTTACGCCATCTCTACCGATTCGGATATCTACCTTTATGATTTGGAAAGCAAAAAGACCGAGAATCTATGCAAGAACTATACTGAAAGCAGCATACCTGCTACCATGACCAATGCAATGGACGGCGCTACCCCACAAGCAGTCAAACTGACTGTAAAGGACGAGAACAAAGGGTATGACATCAACCCCAAATTCTCGCCCGACGGCAAGTACATCGCATGGCAAAGCATGGAACGCGACGGATATGAGAGTGACCGCAACCGCCTGTGTGTAATGGATTTGGGCAGCAAAAAGAAGACTTATATCACCGAGAGTTTCGAATCGGGTGTAGACGACTATTGCTGGAACAATGACTCCCAAAGCCTGTACTTTGTCGGTGTATGGCATGGTACCAGCATGATATACAGTACTAACCTGAACGGCGAAGTGAAGAAACTGACCGACGGTATGTACGACTACGGTTCGGTGGCGATGGCAGGCGATAAGGTGGTTACCAAACGCCATTCCATCAGTGCAGCCGATGAAATCTATACCCTCACTCCTGCCGACGGTCAGTTGGCTCAAATCTCACATGAGAATGACCACATCTTCAATCAGCTGAAATTGGGCAAAGTGGAAGAAAGATGGACCAAGACCACCGATGGCAAACAAATGCTTTCATGGGTAATCTATCCCACCAACTTTGATCCGAACAAGAAATACCCCACTCTGCTATTCTGCGAAGGCGGCCCGCAAAGTCCTGTCAGCCAGTTCTGGAGCTACCGTTGGAACTTCCAGATAATGGCGGCCAACGACTACATCATCATTGCCCCCAACCGTCGCGGTCTGCCCGGCTTCGGCATGGAATGGCTGGAACAAATCAGTGGCGATTACGGAGGTCAGTGTATGAAAGACTATCTGTCGGCCATCGATGATATTTCTAAGGAGCCTTATGTGGACACAGACCGTCTGGGATGTGTGGGCGCCAGCTTCGGCGGATATTCGGTCTATTGGCTGGCCGGTCACCATGACAAGCGCTTTAAAGCCTTCATCGCACACGATGGTATCTTCAATATAGAACAGCAATATCTGGAAACGGAAGAAATGTGGTTTGCCAATTGGGATATGGGCGGCGCATACTGGGATAAGAATAATGCAACGGCACAACGCACGTTTGCCAATTCGCCCCACCGTTTTGTAGACAAATGGGATACCCCCATCCTGTGTATCCACGGTGAAAAGGACTATCGCATCCTGGCCTCACAGGGTATGTCTGCCTTTAATGCAGCCGTGCTTCGCGGAGTTCCTGCCGAGCTATTGCTTTACCCGGACGAAAACCATTGGGTATTGAAGCCCCAGAACGGAGTGTTGTGGCAACGCACCTTCTTTAGCTGGCTGGACAAGTGGCTGAAGAAATAATTCAGCGGAAACATTCTGTCCGAACATTATATAAAACATAACCACAAAAAAGAGTCATATCAAACTCAATCCTGAGTAAGAATATGACTCTTTTTATGATTTACAACTTCCTTAAGCTGTCATTGTCTGTTTTAACAAACAACACGGATGTTCTTATGTCTTATTGGGCAGCCTCCGGTGTTTTATTCTCCGGCTTTTCGATACCTTCGCCGGTAGCTCTTTCCTCCATACGCTTGATGCGGACATCAAGATCGGGGTGAGTAGAGAATAACTGATTCAGTTTACTGCTCTTCTGTGCACCGGCTTCTTCCTGCAACTGTTTCAGTTTTTGGAAAGACAGAGCCATTGCCCACGGATTTTTCCCTGCTTTCTTCAGAAACTCGTAACCGTAGTCATCCGCCTCACGCTCCTGTTTTTGTGAGTAAGTGGCATTAACCAACGCTTCTCCCAAATCGCCCAACTGAGATTCTGTAAGTGCAGCAGCTTTGCCGCCTTGCGAAGAAATACCGTCTTTCAAAGCTGAAGTCAGCAATGCCGTGCGGAAACCGTTCTTAGAATCCTTATGGGCTACATGACCTACCTCGTGGCCAATTACGCCCAGCAATTCTTCATCACTCATAATGTCCATCAAAGAAGAAAAGACACGGACACTACCATCGGCACAAGCAAACGCATTCACATCAATCACATAGTACACCTTGAAATTCAAAGGAATGCCTTCCACTTCACTCAAACCTTCGGTCAGCTTTTTCAAACGAACTGTGTATGGATCATCATCGGCACATACCTGATTGTGTTTGTCCATCCAGTCAATATATTCTTTTACATATTCCCTCATCTGCTCATCGGTCAGCGTAACTGCCTTTGCAGCTTTCACAGCGCCACCTATGGCCTTTTTCAAATTGAACTGTGCCATTACCGGTACAGAACACGTCATACACAACAGTACAACTGCCAGTTTCATCAAAGTCTTTTTCATTTTCGTGTAAGTTGTTAATGGTTTTTAATTCTATTTCTAAATATGACACAAAAGAACAAAATTATCGTTTATCCACCAATCTTTTCACTAATATTTTAAACGAAAAGCCGCCGCAAATTCAGTTTGCGACGGCTTTCACCCTTTTTTATACACACCTTTAAACAAAATGATAATCTTGCCTTAGCATCTCCCCTACACACAACGAGGGGAGCCTGCTCTTTATTTATTTGCGCGAGCCTCGGCAATGTAGCCTAAAGCCTCTTTACATTTTGCAGTAACATAAGCCCAGTCTTCCGCTTCCACTTTATCTTTCGGGAAAAGCTTAGAGCCCATACCTACGCAGAAAACACCTGCTTTAATCCATGAAGTAAGATTTTCCTGAGTAGGCTCTACCCCACCGGTCACCATCAGTTTTGACCAAGGCATCGGTGCCAGCAAACCTTTTACCAACTTCGGACCGAGTACATCACCGGGGAACAACTTGCAAAGGTCACAGCCCACTTCTTGTGCAAAACCTACCTCAGACACGCTTCCGCATCCCGGAGTATAAGCCACCAGACGACGGTTGCAAATCTTGGCTATTTCAGGATTAAACAATGGGCCGACAACGAAATTTGCCCCTAACTGAAGATACAGTGCAGCGGTAGCCGGATCAACAACCGAGCCAACTCCCATTGCCATTTCAGGACACTCCTTAGCTGCATATTTTACTACCTCGGCAAATACTTCGTGAGCAAAATCACCACGATTAGTGAATTCAAACGCACGAACGCCGCCTTCATAACAGGCTTTTACCACTTTCTTTGCCACTTCTGCATCTTTATGGTAGAACACAGGAACCATGCCGGTAGAACCAATCTTGTTCAACACAGCTATTTTATCAAATTTTGCCATTTTACTGTTTTACAAAAATATGTCTGAATTCTTATCTCTGAACACGTCCGCTGGCATCGCCGCCTGCCAATGCTTCCACTTCCTCAGCAGAAACCAGATTGAAGTCACCATTGATGGTGTGCTTCAAGGCAGAAGCTGCAACAGCAAATTCCAAAGCCGCACCCTGATTGGGTTTTGTCAGCAATCCATGAATAATACCTCCTGAGAATGAGTCGCCGCCACCTACACGGTCAATAATAGGATTGATATCATAACGCTTTGATTCATAGAATTCCTCACCGTTATAAATCATTGCCTTCCAGCCGTTGTGAGAAGCCGAGAACGATTCACGCAAAGTTGAAATAACATATTTGAATCCGAACTCCTGAGCCATTGCCTTGAAAATGCCTTTGTAGCCTTCGGCATTTGTTTCGCCGGCTTCCACATTTGCTTCCGGTTTGAACCCAAGGCAAAGTTCCGCATCTTCCTCATTACCAATGCATACATCCACATACTTCATCAACGGTTTCATGATAGACTGTGCCTTTTCTTTTGTCCACAGCTTTTTACGGAAGTTGAGGTCTACAGAAACCGTCACACCATGACGTTTGGCGGCTTCACAAGCCAATCGGGTCAACTCGGCAGCCTTGTCGGAAATGGCAGGAGTAATACCTGACCAATGGAACCAGTCGGCCCCTTCCATAATGGCATCGAAATCAAAATCAGTGGGGTCGGCCTCTGAGATAGCCGAGTGTGCACGGTCATAAATAACCTTGCTAGGACGCATTGACGCTCCCGTTTCCAAATAATAGATACCCACGCGGTCACCACCACGAGTAATGAAATCAGTCTTCACACCATATTTGCGCAAAGCATTGACAGCAGACTGGCCGATTTCGTGCTTCGGTAGTTTTGTTACAAAATAAGCTTCATGACCATAATTGGCGCAGCTCACTGCCACATTTGCCTCACCACCGCCATAAACTACGTCAAATGAGTCTGACTGTACAAACCGTGTGTTTCCCGGAGTTGAGAGTCTCAACATGATTTCACCTAAGGTTACTATTTTTCCCATAATTACGTGATTTTAAATTGTTATTTATCTGTTCGTTTCACTTTACACTTTACTAAAGCACTGGTCTGCAAGCCGATAGTTGTTAAGGCTTTAACATCTTCGCCCAGTCCCCTACTCGGATATTTCATCCGTGTACGTGCACAAAGGTACTATTTATTTTTTTAATACCAAAAATTGTTATATATTTGTGGGTGAAAAAAATAATTTATTAGTGTGTCCGAGCACGCTATATATAATAAGGTATATGAATAAACTGCCCGAAAGAATCAGAATTAAAGATATTGCCCGCTTAGCGGACGTATCGGTTGGCACAGTAGACCGCGTATTGCATGGCCGCACCGGAGTTTCGGAAGCCAGCCGAAAGAGAGTGGAAGAAATCTTAAAGCAACTGGATTACCAGCCCAATATGTATGCCAGTGCATTGGCCTCAAACAAAAAGTATCTGTTTGTCTGTCTGCTTCCCCAGCACAAAGAAGGAGACTATTGGACTGATGTGGAAGCCGGCATAAAACGTGCTGTGGAAACATTTTCTGATTTCCATATCACGCTCTCCATCTCCTATTACGACCAATATGAATATGCTTCTTTCACAAATTCCGGCAAAGAGATATTGGCCCGGGAAGTGGACGGAGTTTTGGTGGCTCCCACCGTTCCCGAAATCACTTCACAGTTTATCGAACAATTGCAAAAGAAGGAAATCCCTTACATCTTTATCGACTCCAATGTACCCAGTCTTCGTCCTTTGGCATTCTTTGGGCAGAAATCCGAACAAAGCGGTTATTTTGCCGCACGCATGGCAATGATGCTGGGAGAGAGACCGAAAGAAATTGTCGTGTTCCGTCAAATTAATGAAGGGCGATTGGGGTCCAACCAACAGGAGAACCGGGAGAAAGGTTTCAGAAAATACATGCAGGAACATTTCCCCGACTGTCGGATTGTAGAACTAAACCTCTACGCCAAGCGTCCCGACGAGGATGAGATACTGCTACAACGCTTCTTTATCGAACATCCTCAAATTAATTGCGGTATCACGTTCAATTCCAAAGTATATATTGTGGGAGAGTATTTGCTAAAGCATAACAAAAAGGACTTCAAGCTGATGGGGTATGACCTGCTGAGCCGCAATGTACACTGCCTGAAAGAAGGAACTGTAGATTTTTTGATTGCACAGCAACCGTCCGTTCAGGGATACTGCGGTGTGGAAAGTCTTTGCAATCATCTCATTTTCAAAAAAGAAGTGAAGCAGTGCAACTATATGCCCATTACCTTGCTGACAGTAGAGAATATAGATTTCTATCTGGATGCCCACAAAAAACAAATCTAATAACTGACATAAATGGAAACAAAGTATTTAAAAATCAATCCGGCCGACAATGTTGCTGTCGCTATCTCAGAACTTAAATCCGGTGAAACAATTACTGTGGATGGTGTTTCAATCGTTCTGAAAGAGAACATACCCGCCGGGCATAAAGTGGCTTTAAAAGACTTTTCTGAAGGAGAGGATATCATTAAATACGGTTACCCCATCGGACATGCGCGCATGGCTGTGAAACAGGGAAGCTGGATGAATGAAAAGCAAATCCAGACCAACCTTGCCGGATTGCTGGAATATACTTATAATCCGGTGGAAGTCTCACTGGACATTCCCAAAAAGGATTTGACTTTTAAAGGATACCGCCGTAAGAACGGAGAAGTGGGCATCCGCAATGAGATATGGATTATCCCAACTGTGGGATGCGTTAATGGCATAATCAACCAACTGGCAGAGGCATTGAGACGCGAAACCAACGGCGAAGGATTAGATGCTATCATGGCATTTCCTCATAATTATGGCTGTTCCCAACTGGGTGACGACCATGAAAACACTAAGAAAATTCTGCGTGACATGGTACTGCATCCCAATGCGGGAGCCGTATTGATTGTCAGTCTGGGATGCGAAAACAACCAGCCTGATGTATTTCGTGAGTTCCTTGGAGAGTATGACACCGACCGTGTGAAATTTATGGTTACTCAAAAAGTGGGCGATGAATTTGAAGAAGGAATGAAAATATTGCGCGAACTTTATGCCAAGGCAAAAGAAGATGTGCGGGTGGAAGTTCCTTTATCCGAACTGAGAGTAGGTCTGAAGTGTGGCGGATCGGACGGTTTTTCGGGCATCACAGCCAATCCCTTGCTGGGAATGTTCTCCGATTTTCTTATTGCCCAAGGAGGTACCTCAGTCTTGACGGAAGTGCCGGAAATGTTTGGTGCGGAAACTATCTTGATGAACCGTTGCCGTAACAAAGAATTGTTTGAGCAGACTGTCCGGCTCATCAATAACTTTAAGGAATACTTCTTGTCTCATGGGGAACCGGTAGGCGAAAATCCGTCACCGGGAAACAAGGCGGGCGGTATCTCTACACTGGAAGACAAGGCATTAGGCTGTACACAAAAGTGCGGCAAATCTTACGTTGACGGGGTATTGCCTTATGGCGAACGCCTAAAAGTGAAAGGACTGAATCTGCTTTCGGCGCCGGGCAACGACTTAGTGGCAGCTACTGCCCTCGCCTCTTGCGGTTGCCACATGGTGCTTTTCACTACCGGTCGCGGTACTCCTTTCGGCACTTATGTCCCCACCATGAAGATTTCAACCAACTCCGCACTGGCAAAAAACAAGCCGGGATGGATAGACTTCAATGCGGGTGTTATTGTAGAGCATGAACCGATGGAAAAGACATGCGAAAGATTCATTGATTATGTCATCAAAGTGGCAAGCGGCGAATTCGTAAATAATGAAAAGAAGAATTACCGCGAAATAGCCATCTTTAAAACAGGAGTAACCCTCTGATACCTATATTCGCCACATTATTCCTTTAGGAGAAGAACAAAAGGGCAAATTCTAAATAGGGTGTTTGGATTTGTTCTTTTGTTCTTCTATTCATAATATCCTTCTATCACTAAACCCAATCCACAACCCGGTATTCTTAATACCGAACTCACGCTTAGTAACCCAAAAAAGGATAAATTAATTCTGCTAACGAGGTATCAAGCAGTCTTTTTTGTAACTTTGCACCCCATTTCATAAAAATAGAAATTCATGAACGGTGAAAAATTAACTCCTATAACCAATAAACCCAGTCTATGGGCACTTAGTCCGTTACTGGTATTTCTGTGTCTTTATTTGGTAACATCTCTCATAGTAGATGATTTTTATAAAGTCCCCATAACCGTTGCATTCATGGTTTCTTCGGTATATGCTGTCTGCATCACCAAAGGACTGAGCCTGAATGAACGAATGTTGCAATACTCCATCGGTGCAGCCAATAAGAACATCATGTTGATGATATGGATTTTTATTTTGGCAGGTGCTTTTGCCCAAAGTGCAAAAGATATCGGCGCCATCGATGCAACCGTTAATATGACGCTCCATTTATTGCCTGACAACCTCTTATTGGCAGGTGTCTTTCTAGCTGCCTGTTTCATATCCATCTCCATTGGAACCTCGGTAGGAACAATTGTAGCATTAGTGCCGGTAGTGGCAGGTATTGCCGAGAAAACAGACATGAATCTGGCATTCATGGTAGGTATTGTGGTGGGAGGCGCCTTTTTCGGTGATAATCTTTCCTTTATTTCGGATACTACCATCGCAGCCACGCGCACCCAAGGATGTGCCATGCGTGATAAGTTTCGGGTAAACTTTATGATTGCTTTGCCGGCGGCATTGATAGTGTTCGGTTATTATATTTTCAGGGGAATGGATATTATGACTACTCCCGAAGTACATTCAGTAGAATGGGTGAAAGTTATTCCTTACCTGGTGGTGCTGGGAACAGCCATTGCCGGTATGAATGTGGCCTTAGTGCTCATCTTGGGAATTGCCAGCACAGGAATCATCGGAATATTGACCGGAAGTATCAGCTTCTTCGACTGGTTTGGCTCTATGGGAACAGGCATCACGGGAATGGGTGATTTAATTATCATCACACTCATGGCAGGCGGAATGTTGGAACTGATTCGTTTTAACGGTGGAGTGGATTATATTATTCAAAAACTAACCAAACACGTAAACAGCAAACGAGGTGCCGAATTATGCATTGCAGCATTGGTGAGCATTGCCAACTTTTGCACGGCAAACAATACGATAGCCATCATCACCGTAGGCCCGTTGGCAAACGACATAGCTACCCGCTACAGAGTGGACAAGCGCAAGAGTGCAAGCATTCTGGATACTTTCTCCTGTGTCATCCAAGGAATAATCCCTTACGGAGCACAGATGTTAATTGCTTCCAAACTAGCTGCATTGTCACCACTGAGTGTAATCGAGTATTTATACTATCCGGTTACCATCGGGATATTTGCACTGTTGAGTATCATACTCCGATATCCGAAGCGCTACTCATGAGATAAATGTTATTTTTGATACATTTATGACAACAGCCCGCACAATGCCTGTTGCAAACGTGCTATGACTTCTTCCATCGGAACTTCTTTGCCCAATTCCTTCTGCAAAGAAGTCACTCCTTTATCTATAAATCCACATGGATTGATATATCCAAAATAACGCAAATCCGTATTGACATTCAATGCCAGCCCATGCATCGTAACGAAATGACTACTACGCACCCCCATAGCACAAATCTTCCGTTCCTGAGAAGTTCCGATAGCAAGCCATACGCCTGTTGCCCCTTTTACCCTGCTAGCTTCTATACCATACGAAGCACATACCTTAATCACCGCTTCCTCCAATAGATGAATGTAGTCTTTCAAACCCAAATGATAGTCTTCCAAATTCAGAATGGGATAGCAAACCAACTGTCCGGGACCGTGATATGTAATATCTCCCCCTCTATCAATATGATAGAGCGTTGCACCGATAGCTTGCAACTGTGCCTCACCCAACAACATATTTACATCTTTTCCACTCTTTCCCAACGTATAGACGTGAGGGTGTTCTACAAAAATAATTCTGTTCTCATAAGGCTTTCTTTCCTGCTTTGCTTCCACCAGTGCATTGAAAAGCACGGTTTGTCTTTCCCAAGCTTCGGAGTAAGGAACTATTCCCCAATTTTCTATTTTCATGTTTTCCTTTAATTTTAAATGTAATATAGGATACGGTTCACCTGATGCATCAGTAGCATCTCTGCCTATCACCTCAAATCCTAAGTGACGGTAAAAACCATAAGCCTGCTCATTCTGTTCATTTACATCAACATAATGAACATGACAATAGTTGATGGCATACTGCAGTAATTTCTTCCCTATTCCTTTTCCCATGCTTTGGGGGTGCACAAAAAGCATCTCCAACATATCACCGTTTATCCCCATAAAGCCTTCTATCCGTTCCGGCCCTCGCACTATGTAGACAGGCATGCTATGAAGATAAACACTCCACACCAACGGTCTGAGTTTCAGAATATATTGTTCGGGAATAAAATGATGAGTAGCACGCACCGACGCTTCCCACAGCTCGGTCAGTTCCTCAAAATCATCAGCAGTAGACAAAGTAACACACATAAGCATTCATTATTTCTGGCAAAGATAAGGATAAAAACCGAGAGTTAGAGCGGATTGGAGCAAGAAGGTTGTAAACAAGGGGTTTAGAGAGAACCTGACTACGATGTCGAAGCCGAAAACGCAACATGGCACATGGGAAGACATCGTTAAATAGGTAACGATTACAGCAGCATTATTTTTGAGAAATACACATTCACAGATAGCCAAATTCAATAAATTATCAGCTTATTGTTGCTGAAATCAATATTTCAGTCCATACGCTTCCTGTTTGTTGTCCAGCGTTGTTCTATCTATCCTAAATGAAATGTCTTCCAGAATTACACGATAACTTCCAAGGGTATTTCATTCTATATTTTTTCTATTTGATTACGATATTCTTTAGGAGTCCGTTGAGTTATGCTTTCAAATTGTTTGATAAAATATGGGACATTACCATACCCTGACTCGTAGGCTATTTGAGAGACGCTCAAATTGGAATATGATAGTAACTTACAAGCATGTTCCACCCTAATTTCCGCAAGACATTGAAAGATACTTTTATCTGTCCGTTGCCGAAAATAACGGCATAGTGCCGATGGATTTTGCTTGACGTAATTGGCGATTTCCTGTAATGTGATTTTCTCCTTATAATGGTTGAATAAATAGGTATATACTTTACTGACGGGCTCATTGACTTCTACGGCAAAATTCGTATTGCTATATGCCGTACTGGACAGAAGTTTTATGTTTTTACATGCAGACAGCCGCTCCAAAATTTGAAAGAGAGCTATTATCCGATGGGTATATTCATAATGATCAATGTCTTGAAACCGTTGTCCTAATTCCTCGAATAACTCTTTATCATAAAAACGTATCCCATATTGACTCTTTTGAAGCAACTGATAAATAAGTTGATAATCAGGTATATCCTCCAACTTGAAAGGAAATATTATTGGATGGAACTGCAAAGCCTCTCCTGCACTTGATTCAAAGTTTATCGTAGAATTCAGTTTGGTATTACAAAGATGCAAATGAGGAACATTACTGCCGATTAATGCGATGTCTCCCTTTTGATAGTCAAGAACCCCTTCCCCAACAAACTGTTTTCCACTTCCACGGGTAAACAGCATAATTTCGTATTCTACATGCTTATGACGGGGCAATACGAATTGAGGATAAAGAATATGACTGCATAATGTTGTCCGCTCGTGAATGATTTTACGTTCCAGTATACCCATATTTCCTTCTTTTTTGTTTTCGCAAATATAAGAAAGTAATTAGCAAATATAATAGAATTACATGTTAAAAACATACCCTACCTTTGCAAAGTCAAAAGATTAATAGAGAGAGACATGAAAAATAATCCCATAAAACTGATAGCATCCGATATGGACGGTACACTTTTGGATTCAAATGGAATATTGAATCCGGAGTTTTTCACTATGTTTGAAGATTTAAGTAATAAAGATATAATGTTTGTTGCCGCAAGTGGCAGACAATACTACAACTTGCTGAAACTTTTCAACCTTATAAAAGATAAAATCATATTTATAGCAGAAAACGGAACTTATGTCCTTTTTAATTCCCAAGAGTTGCTAATAGTGGATGTTCCCGTAGAAAAAGCCCGTGAGGTCATACGTGAAGTTCGGGAAATAGAGGGAGCTTATCCTGTTTTATGCGGAAAGAACAAGGCATATATAGAAGACTACCACCCGGATTTTGTAAAGCAGGCATATACTTATTATGAGAAATGTAATGTCGTACCGGATTTGATGAATGTCACCGATGACAGATTTCTGAAAATAGCTGTTTACGATTTCCGAGGTTCTGCTATAAACAGCTATCCCATCATGGAGCATTTCAATAATAGCCTGAAAGTGGTTGTTTCCGGATCGAACTGGTTGGACGTAAGCCATCGGGATGCGAATAAGGGCAATGCCTTGAAGCTAATTCAGTCGTATTTTTCCGTAACGCCGGACGAGTGTATGGCTTTCGGTGATCAGATGAACGATGCTGAAATGCTTCAGTCCGTGGTTTACAGCTATGCAATGGAAAATGCTTCGGAGGAGTTGAAGCGTTACGCACGTTATACAGCCCCGTCCAACGATGCCGGAGGGGTACTGTCAGTCATCAAAGAATCTATTTTTAATAAGCAATAAACTATGGAGATAAAGGCAAAAATTACAGGAATACAGCATGTCGGTATTCCGACAAACGACATTGGAAAGAGTATGCAATTCTACCGGAGCCTCGGTTTTGAACCGGTCTGGCAAACAGTTAATCCGAACAATGGAGAAGCCGTGGTTTTCCTGCAACTGGGAAATCTGGTAATGGAGATTTACGAGAGTACACAGGTAGCAGATAAATCCGGAGCGATAGACCACATAGCGTTGAATGTTACTGGTATCGACCTGCTATTTGAGAGTATGAAAGAGACCGGACACAAGATGTTGGATGAAAAGGTGCAATACCTGCCTTTTTGGGAACATGGGGTAAAGTTCTTTACGATACTCGGTCCTAATAAAGAGAAAATAGAATACTGTGAAAAACTGACTGAATAGAATGAGGTGAGCAAGGAGGATTTATTATCGAAAATACCTTGTGCCGTATTGTGCGAGTTGACCAACGATAACGGCATAATTCCCGCCTTCCTGAAATTGTAGAATTTAGTAACCAATATAATTATCCGATTATGAGTATCAATGATTTAAAAAATTACACTCCGGCTCCCGATTTTTTGCCGGGGTTAGTCGGTTCATTTGCAAAACCCGCGTCCGAAAATCCTACTGTGGCTATCATGGAAGCCGCTTTCAAGCATCACGGTATGCACTACAGATATATCAACTGTGAGGTAGGACCGGATAATTTGGAAGCTGCCGTAAACGGAGCTAAGGCCATGGGCTGGAGAGGATTCAACTGTTCCATTCCCAACAAAATCAAGGTTATACAATATCTGGACGAGTTGGGAGACTCTGCTAAAATTATAGGGGCTGTCAATACGGTCATCATCGGGAAAGATAAAAGGACCAGAGGTGAGAATACGGATGGGAAAGGCTTTGTGAAAGCCATTTCAGAAGTGACCTCCATTCCGGGCAAGAAGGTGGTTCTGTTCGGAGCCGGTGGTGCTGCACGTGCCATTGGTGTAGAAATGGCTTTGGCGGAAGCTGCATCCATTACTATTTTGAATATCGATAACGCAGGATGGGAACTGGCCGATTTGCTGAATGGCAAGACACCCGCCAAAGCAGACTTTGTCTTATGGAATCATTCTTACCGAATTCCGGCCGATACGGACATCGTGATTAATGCCACTTCCGTAGGACTTTATCCGAATGTAGATCAGCGTCTGAACATGGATTCCGACACCTTGTTACCTAACATGGTCGTAGCCGACTGCATTCCTAATCCGGTGTACACCCATTTTGTCAAGGATGCGATGGCACGCGGATGCCAATACGTACTTCCGGGTATGAACATGCTTGTCAATCAGGCTGTGATTGCCGTGAAATACTGGACAGGTGTGGATGTGGATGCTGAAGTTATGCGTAACGAGCTCAAAAAGGTACTTGGATTATAACGGTTGTATATTATGATAATGGACTTTTCGATGTGGATACAATCATCTTCCGACTGGGGAATATTGTTTTTGTCTGCCCTGTTTATCGGTATGTCTAAGACCGGTATTCAAGGTATCAGTTTGCTTGCTGTACCAATGATGGCAATGACTTTCGGAGCCAAACCTTCTACCGGGTTGATATTGCCCATCTTATGTGTGGCTGATTTGATAGCCGTCCTGTATTATCGCAGGATTGCCGAATGGAGGTATATACTGAAATTATTACCTTCTGCTTTAGTAGGGTTTGCCGTCGCGCTGTTTGTTGACAAGCTAATTCCTCCCGCCGAGTTCAAGCACCTAATGGGTGGCTGTCTTTTAGTGGTACTGCTTGTGATGTTCTGGTCAGACTGGAAAGGTAAGGAAAATACGCTTTCCTCCCACTGGTGGTACGGACCTTTATTCGGACTGATGGGTGGCTTCACCACAATGATAGGCAATGCGGCGGGGCCTGTGATGGCCATTTACCTGCTATCGGTCAAGATGCCCAAATATAGTTTTGTAGGGACGAATGCTTGGTTCTTTTTGGTCATCAACTACCTGAAGATTCCCGTGCAGATATTTGCATGGGGCAATATCACCACCTCCTCACTGATATTAGATGCCTATACCATTCCTTTTATTATTATAGGCGGTGTGTTGGGAATTGCATTAGTTAAAAAACTGCCGGAGAAGGGATTCCGCTATTTCACAACTGCTGTCACCTGCTTGTCGGTATTGCTATTATTAGTTTAATAATCATTTTTAATTTTATACTCAATGGAATATAGAAATCTAAATGGAACCGGACTTTTTTGTTCGGACATTGACTTTGGGAACCGCCACTTTCGGTGGTACACACGGGTTTGAAGGATAAAGCCACACAGAGATGTCTGAAGCTACACGTATGGTGGATATGTGCAGATGCCAGTCTGAATAGGTTCGATACGGCTGATATGTACTCCCGTGGGTTGGTGGAAGAAATATTGGGAAAGGCCATTGCCGGAATACTCCTATACCGGCAGACAGGCACATGACTAACGGAGGCGTACCTGTCCGTGATAATATCGTACTCTATAAACTGTTTCATTGGATTGATAAAGAGAAACAGCCTCTGTTATTAAGGCAGGTCAACCGGACATTGAAACTACATGAGCAACTTGTCTGTGAATTTGGAGGAAAAGGGTATGTGGCAATGGTACATGCCTCTTTGAGGATAAGTTTTGAAAAAAGATATGGATTATGCCTTTTCTTTCTATTTCCCTTCAATTGGTGAATATACCAGTATGCTGGAGCAGGCGGAATTTAGAGTAATATATGTGATTCTGTTCAACCGTCCGACTTGTTGCCTGAACGGAGAAAACAGTCTGGCGAAAAGGGTTAGATATTCAATAAACTTCCTTTTCTACAAATGGAAGAATAATAAAGATTTAAATTAAGGACAGTCGTACAAAAACGGCTATCCTTATTTCGTTTGTTTTACATTAAATGCCATAGAAATTAACGAATATACGTATCCTTTCTATACTCCGACGGAGTTATTTTCATTCTCTTCTGTACATATCGACTAAAATAAGAAACAGATGAGAAATTCATTCGCTCGGCAATCGTAGTTAAAGACAATTCTTTTTGTCGCAGCAAACGGGTAATCTCTTGAAGAGTAAAGCGGTCAATCCAATACGTGGCAGGTTTACCACTTACCTTTTTACATATCTCCGATAGGTAATGAGGAGTAATGCAAAGTCGGGAAGCGTAAAAATCGAGATCCCGGTTTCGGATATATTCGCCGTTATATAACAGCTCTATGAATTTCCGAAGCAACGAGGTTATATGTTCCGACACCTCCACGTTATTCTGACTGCGTGCATGAATATCATAGAGGTCGAGGATGTGTGCTGTGAGCAGGCTTCCCATCAATTCTTCCCAAAACAGATGCTCTTTATCTTTCAGACGTTGCCGGATACTGTGCATAGCCTGCTTGCATACTTGAAAATCATGGGAGGAAAGTTTCATGACCGGATTCTGCAAGAGTGACAGATACCCAATAATGCCGTAATTGCTGCGAATAGCAATCGAGGAAACGAACGCATCCGAAAGATTCATCAGGATACCTTGAAAGTCTTCGGAATCCGAAAATTCCGATACGAGTGTGGCGTTGGGCAGAATTACATAATCCCCGGCCGCGATGTTATAACGGGTATCCTGAAACGTGAAACCCATATTTCCTTCGCTGCAAAGAATATGGATTACTCTTCCTGCATATCGTAAGGCATTAAATTCCTGCAATGTATCAGCGAAAATAATCCCGTCGAAGTCTGTATGTCTCATTCTTTCTTTCATCTCCTGCGAAAATAACAAAAAACCACGAATAGTGAAAATTCTTCCCCGAATAATGCAACGATAAAATAATAGGTACTCTGTAATTTTGCATCAGAATTAAAAACCATAAAGGATATGAAAAATGTAAGATTAAACAATGGAGTAATGATGCCTGCCATCGGGTTCGGTGTCTTTCAGATTCCTGAAAATGAAACGGAACGAGCCGTGAATGATGCTATCGAGATCGGTTATCGGAAATTCGATACGGCTGCGGCCTATTTCAATGAAGAACAGTTGGGAAATGCCATCCGGCAAAGTGGCATCAAACGTGAAGAGTTTTTCATAACCACCAAATTGTGGGTACAGGACTACGAGTACGACGATGCGTTGCGGGCTTTCGACCTCTCAATGAAAAAGCTCGGATTGGACTACCTCGACCTCTATTTGATGCACAAACCCTACGGAAATTACTATGCCGCATGGCGGGCGATGGAACGGCTCTATAAAGAGGGACGTATCCGGGCTATCGGGGTCACGAGTTTTTCCAACGAACGCCTGCAAGACCTTTTCTTGCATAACGAAATAAGACCTGTCGTAAACCAACTTGAAACCCATCCGTTTTTCCAGCAGCAGGCTGCTAATATTTTCTTACAGCAGGAAGGCATCCAGCACGAAGCATGGGCACCTTTTGCCGAAGGGCAGAATGACATATTCAATCATCCTACATTGAAAGCGATAGCAGAGCGGCACGGTAAGGGCGTCGGAGCCGTGATTCTTCGCTGGCTGAATCAGCGTAATATCGTGGTTATCCCGAAATCCGTACACAAGGAGCGGATGATCGAGAACTTCAATATTCTCGATTTTACGCTGTTCAAAGAGGAAATGGATGCCATCGCCCTGCTGGAGACAGGGAAAAGTCCTATCTATGACGATATGGATTTGCCTACGGTAAAAGGCATCGGGTTACATAGAATACACGAATGATTTATAAAAAAAAAGAATATGTTACGTCATGTATTTATCATCAACGTCAAGGAAGGAATTTCCGATGACGTGGTAGAACAGAAGATGGCCGAAATGCGTGCCATGAAAGAGAAAGAAACGGTTATTGAAGAGATCATGGTAGGTCGTACACGCGGACTGTTCGGACGTCTCGATGCCGTGATGATGGTCGTCGACCTTAAAGACAAGGCCGCTTTCGATGTGTTGATCCGGAGCCGGACACATATCGACATGGCGGAAAAAGCAGAAGAGGCTTTCGATATGCAGAGCGCCGATATTGCTCAAATAGAATATTAACCCTTAAAACAGAATGATATGCAGACTGTAAAATTAAACAACGGCATCGAAATGCCGATAGTAGGATATGGTGTATTTCAAGTATCGCCCGAAGAGTGTGAGCGTTGCGTGCTCGATGCCATCGGCGCAGGTTATCGGTTGATAGATACGGCGCAGGCTTATTATAACGAAGAGGGCGTGGGTAATGCCGTTGCCAAATGCAACGTGTCCCGTGATGAACTTTTTCTCACCACCAAAGTCTGGATTACTAATGCCGGAGAGGAAAAGGCAACCCGCAGCATCGACGAATCGCTCCGTAAGTTGCGCACCGATTACATCGACCTGCTACTTATCCACCAGCCGTTCAGCGACTATCCGGGAACATGGCGGGCGATGGAGAAAGCGGTAAAGGCCGGAAAAGTCCGTGCCATCGGACTCTCGAACTTCTATCCCGACCGCTTCGTGGATATGGCCGAATGTGCCGAAATAAAACCTGCCGTAAACCAATTAAAAACCAATGTATTCAGTCAGCAGTGGGACGCTGAAGCCGAAATGAACTCCTATGATACACGGATCATGGCTTGGGCGCCGCTGGCACAAGGCGATCCCGACCTTCTGACCAATCCTGTACTGACAGCCTTGGCCGAACGATACGATAAAACGGCGCAGCAAGTCGCCCTGCGTTACTTGGTGCAACGCGGCATCATCGCTATTCCGAAAAGCACGCACATCGAGCGTATGAAACAAAATCTGGATGTATTCGATTTTGCGCTTACATCGGAAGATATGGAAAGTATCCGTCCGCTCGATAAACCTGCCGGCTTCCGTTGGTCGCACCGTAATCCCGAACTGGTAAAATTCCTTCTGAATTACGACAAGCAATTTAACCCTCACAATAAGAAATAAAAGTATGAAATACGGAATATTGGGAACAGGCGATGTGGCTCACGCCATCGCCACGAAATTGACCGAACTCGGTCATGAAGTCATGATGGGGGCACGCAGTGCTACCAATGAGAAAGCTGCATGCTGGGCAAAAAACAATGATGAGCGGGCTTCTCACGGCACTTTTGCCGATGCTGCCCGATTCGGTGAAAGAGTATTCAACTGTGTCCAGGGCATTCACTCGCTCGAAGCTCTGAATGCTGCCGGAAAAGAAAATCTGAACGGGAAACTGTTGATCGACTTGGCAAATCCGTACATCTACAAGGACGGGCATATTTCACTCGATTCGAGGTGGAGCGGAACAACCAGTTTGGGAGAAGAAGCCCAAAAATTTCTGCCGGACACAAAAGTCGTAAAAACACTGAACTATCTCTGCAATCAATTGATGGTTCATCCGAGGCTACTACCGGAAGCCATTACGGGCTTCTATTGCAGTAACGATGCTGACGCAAAAGCCGAAGTAGCGGTTTTATTAAAGGATTTCGGCTGGGAGGATACCTTTGATTTAGGAAATATCAGTATGTCCCGCTACACTGAAATGCTCGGTTCGTTCTGGGTAGCCGCACTTAGTGCTACCGGGAATATGGATTGGGGAATAAAACTAGTAAGATAAACAAGTAAAAGATACAGAATGATGAAAACAAGAAAATCCGGGACATTGGTATTGATTATCAGCGGCCATACAGACCTCGCCGCATCCGTGGCCAATAAAACGATTCTCGAAACCTTGAATGAACGGCTGCCGGAAGCCGAAATCGTAAAGCTGGACGAACTCTATCCCGACTTCAAAATCGATGTGGAAGCCGAACAGCAGAAATTGCTCCAGGCAGACATCATCGTGTTGCAGTTCCCCCTATTTTGGTACTCCGCACCCTCCATATTGGCACGTTGGATGGAAGAGACTTTCCGTCACGGATTCTCGCACGGAAGTACCGGAGACAAGCTCAAAGGCAAGAAACTCGTTCTCTCTTTCACAACGGGAGCTCCCGAAACACTATATAGCCATGAGGGGGCGATGGGCTACATGATCGACGAATTTTTGGCTTGCTACAAAGCAACCTGCCGACTGACTCAAATGGAGTATAGCGGCAGTGTTTATACCTGTGGTGTAAGTTATGGCAACCGTACCACACCGGAACTTATCGAGCAACAAAAAAATGTATCGGTGGCGCACGCTGAACGTCTTATCAAATTACTCGAAACGCTCTGATACTTGAAGATAGAATATATAATCTCGATAAAAAGTAAAGGGAACAAGATGCCATTGCCTGTGGTAGTATCTTGTTCCTTTTTTAAATAAACTGGTGGGATTATATTCGTTTAATCACTTTAGCCGGATTGCCGCCCACTACCGTATTATCCTCGACATCGTGGGTAACAACCGCACCGGCGGCTACTACCGCATTTTCTCCGACCGTAATACCGGGGAGAATGGTAGCTCCTGCACCGATCCAGCAGTTACGTTTCAGCCTGACGGGTTTGCAGGTCAAAATCTGGTGATCGTATAAATCGTGATTGTTTGAGATAAGTTGCGCATTGGCGGCTATCATCACATCATCTTCGATGGTAATACCTCCGGCAGCCATGAAGAGCGAATTATTCATCACTACCACATTCCGACCTATTTTTACGCTATTGCCTCGTACCACTGTCAGAGGAGGCATAACACGACTTCCCTCGCCTATGTTCCCCATAAAAAGCTCCGACACAAGCCGGTTGTACTCTTCGGTCATAGGCATGGTGTGGTTAATCTTAAAGCAAAGCTGCACACAACGAATCCCTTCGGCGGGGTCGGCCTCTTCAGGCTTGCGCATGTCGATTCTAAATTCTTCCATATCCGTATTTACGCTGTTATTGCCTGCCCTTTATAATCATTCGGGGTTTGTCCCACCACTTTCTTGAACAACCGTGTGAAATGTTGCGGGTATTGAAAGCCCAATTCATAGGCAATCTGGCTGATGGACTTTTCCGGATTCAAGATATGTTCTTTAGCTATATCCATAACCTTGAATTGTATGTATTCTTGGGCTGATTTTCCGGTTTCTTTTTTTATCAGGTCACCGAAGTAATTGGGCGACAAGCATAGCTCGCCGGCACAATATTTGACTGTCGGCAGACCGTTCTGTTGCGCTTTTCCAGACTGGAAATAATCGTCGAGTAACGTTTCAAAGCGGGTCAGTACATCGTGATTAACCGGCTCCCGTGTAATAAACTGTCGTTCATAAAAACGCAGGCAGTAATCCAGCAACAGTTCGATATTGGTCGCGATCAGTCGTTTGCTAAGACAGTCGATAGTGTGTTCCAACTCGTTCCGAATCTTCTCCAGACAGTCAATAAACAATTTTCGTTCCCGTTCCGACAGATGCAGGGCTTCATTCACCTTGTATGAGAAATAGGAATACTCCCGGATGTTACGACCGAGCGATGTTCCCCGTATCAGTTCCGGATCGAAACAAAGCGCCCACCCTTGAGGCTGGAAAGTCTCTCCCGTGTCTTCCACCCCGATTACCTGTCCGGGTGCAAGACACACGACAGAACCTTTCTGATAATCGTAACGCTGGCGTCCGTAAACCAACTCGCAATTCTTCTCGTCTTTCAGAAATACGACATAAAAACTGAAAGTGTGTTTCATATGTTTCATCGGCTTCGCTTTCGACAAGTCGATTACACTCACCAACGGATGCAAGGTCTCCACACCCAGCATATCATTATATTCTGTAACGGTTGTAATATTCAATAGTTCTTTATTCATTGCTTTGTTGTTTTTCTGACGGCAAATATAAGAATTACCCCGTTTATCAATATCATAAGAAGGCCAGAATCCGTAATTTCGGTAAGAGAATCCGTAATCGGGTTAAGGTCGGGCAATCGGCAATACCGTAATTTTGCAACTACTAAGAATAATAATTAAAGTAATAGATTTAGAAAATGAAACTAGATGTAATGATATTGACCGGAGCCGGTCAGATCGGTATGGCAATAGCCCGTCGCATGGGCTATGGAAAGAAAATAGTTGTGGGTGATAAGAAGATGGAAAATGCGGAAGATGTTGCCCGAATCATGAATAATGCCGGGTTCAATGCAATACCCGTTGAAATGGATCTTTCATCCAGAGCATCCATATTGAGCCTGATTGCCGAGGCCCGGAAATACGGTGAGATCTCGATGCTCGTCAACGCAGCGGGCGTATCGCCGTCGCAGGCTTCGATAGAAACCATATTGAAAGTGGATTTATACGGAACTGCCGTTTTGCTTGAAGAAGTCGGTAAAATTATCAAAGAAGGTGGTGTCGGCATTACGATTTCCAGCCAGTCGGGATACCGAATGCCTGCACTCACTGCCGATGAGGACGAACAACTGGCCTGCACACCGACAGAGGAATTGCTCTCGCTCGATATTCTTCAACCTCAAAATATCCGGGATACGCTGCACGCTTACCAGATGGCCAAACGCTGCAACGTGAAACGTGTAATGGCCGAGGCCGTGAAATGGGGTGAACGGGATGCCCGTATCAACTCCATCTCTCCAGGGATTGTCGTAACCCCGCTGGCATTGGATGAGTTCAACGGGCCGAGAGGCGATTTTTACAAGAATATGTTCGCCAAGTGTCCGGCAGGGCGTCCCGGTACGGCGGACGAGATTGCTAACGTAGCCGAGTTGCTGATGAGTGACCGGGGAGCGTTTATCACGGGAGCCGATTTCCTCATTGATGGCGGCGCTACGGCATCCTACTTTTATGGAGCGTTGAAGCCCGAAAAATGAAACAATCAAATCAATGGAGTTATGAAAAATATAATATCAATTTTAATGATGCTTTGCGCGTGTGCATTTACCGTTCATGCGCAGGGTAATACGTCTCAAACAACAGATATGAAAAATAGTAAGAAAGTACTTGTGGTTTTCTTCTCCCGGACGGGTGAGAACTATGCGGTGGGAAATATCGAAAAGGGAAATACCCATATCATTGCCGAAATGATTACGAAAGAGACCGGAGGCAAGTTGTTCCAAATAGAAACGGTCAAACCTTACCCGGATGAATACAAGGCTTGCGTAGAGGTTGCGAAAACGGAGAAAGAAAGCAATGCACGCCCGGAAGTAAAAGGTGATGCAAAAGTCGAGGATTACGATATTATCTTCTTGGGGTATCCCAACTGGTGGGGAGATATGCCGATGGCGGTCTATACCTTTATCGAGAGGCATAATTGGAACGGGAAAACTGTCGTTCCGTTCTGCACGCACGAGGGTAGCGGGCTGTCGGGTACGGAACGTAAACTGAAAGATGCCTGCAAAGGAGCTACGGTAAGTGAAGGGCTTGCCATAAAAGGCACAACCGCGCAAAATTCGCAGCTACAAGCACAGAAAACAGTACAGGCGTGGTTGCTAAAAATGAGTTTTGATAAATCTATTATTAGATGATTTATGATTCTTATATGATTCAGAATAACAAATATTTAACTGTAATAGAAATTGGAGATATCGCTACGAAGATACTTATCCGCCAAGACCTCATGTATGCAAACGACGTTGGACGAGAGCCGTTATCGAACTGGTCGAATTGATATGTGCCTTGCACGAAATGAAACGTATCGATGACGGGAAGATGCCATGAACGAAGTGACCGGATTCTTCGGCAAAAGTGGTTTGGTATTCGTCTCAATGTGCAAAATTTCTATGACGCTTATATCGGCATCAGACGTCGCAAGGGCGAGAGCTGTACCTATTTGCTCGATAAATTGCGCGAATGTCTGATACATAAAAGTTTCTTATCCCCTGCATAGAAAAGATATTTATCGTATATTTGCAACTCAAAACAAGCTAAAGAATATGGCACTATCCAATAAAGAAATACCGATTGACCTACGTGAGCATATCGCAAAAAACATTCTTCCCCGATATGAGGCTTTTGACAAAGCTCACCGTCTGGATCATGTAGAAAAGGTAATGGAAGAAAGTATGAAGCTGGCACAATATTACGAAGTGGAAACCGCAATGGTATATGCCATTGCAGCTTACCATGATTTGGGGTTATGCGAAGGACGGGAATTTCATCATTTGGTTTCGGGAAAGATTCTGGCAGCCGATGAAAAACTACGGGAATGGTTCAGTGAAGCACAACTGCAAACCATGAAAGAAGCCGTGGAAGACCATCGTGCATCAAACAAACAGGCTCCCCGAAGTATTTATGGGAAAATTGTAGCAGAAGCCGACCGGATTATCAACCCCGAAGTGAGCCTGCGCCGTGCCGTTCAATATGGTTTATCCAATTATCCCAAGCTGGAAAAAGAGGCGCAATATGAGCGTGCCGTCGCCCACCTGCGGAACAAATATGCCTACGGAGGATATCTAAAGTTATGGATACCCCAGTCTTCCAATGCCCATCAGTTGGAAGAGCTACGTGCTATTTTGGCAGATGAGGAGAGGCTGAGAAGTATCTTTGAAAAGCTATACAAAGAAGAGATACAACAAAGAGGATAACACGACTTGTTTATTCCTAAAAATTGCGAAAGCATCTGCAGGATTATAGAAAGAAGAGTTATCTTTGTCACAACAGAATGTTTACGAATTATGAAAAAGTTTATATTATCCGTTTCATTGTATTTGCTGTCTTTGGCAGCTTCTGCACAGTCGGAAGTGCCCACCGACACCATCCACGGCATATCTATGGATAATTACAAAGTATATGATGACGGCTTTATTCTGGATATGGGGATGAAGATAGCAACTCCCATGCGCCTGGTTCCTCCACAACTTACTTATGACGTCTACAGTATGGGAAACACCAAAGATTATTATAAACTGTTTCAGCTTAATCCGGATATCACTTACGGAAAAGAAAACGCGACCATATTCTCACGCGGATATTCCGGATTCGGGATGTATGGCTTTGGCGCTTATGGTTTCGGCGCTATGCCTCCTACTCTGCAAAGTGCTACCTTCAAGCTCAAAAACGGATGGAAAATAACGACCTACGGAGAATATGATGCGGATGGTAATAAGGTTAGAAACCCAAGTGCGTTACCGTGGGAAAAGAATAACTTTAACGGTGCTTTCGAGATGAAATCGGAGAATGGTAATTTCGGTATCCGCATAGAAGTACAAAGAGGAAGAACGACACCCTACTAATTATTTGCCGTTTTATTATAGGGGAGAAACGAACTCATCCCCTATAATAAAAAACAGTTTACAGTCTTCGCCAATTGAGGCTTAAGCTATTTAGCACCACACTAACCGAACTGCAAGCCATGGCAGCACTGGCAATCATCGGATTCAATAAAATGCCATACATCGGAAACAGGATACCTGCTGCAATAGGAATACCTATCAAATTGTATATAAATGCCCAGAAAAGATTCTGATGTATCAGTCTTACCGTTTTACGAGATAATTTAAACGCCTTTGGGAGCAACAGCAAATCTGAGGTCATCAATGTAACCATTGCCACATCCATTGCAATATCCGTACCCTTACCCATCGCAATGCTCACGTCGGCACGGGCCAACGCCTGCGAATCATTGATTCCATCACCGACCATGGCAACTACCCTACCCTCACGCTGCAATTCTTTAATCACATTTTCTTTATCATCCGGCAAAGCTTCGGCTATGAAAAGGTTGGCATTAATTTCTCCTGCCACATTTTGTGCAGTCAGATGTCCGTCACCTGTCAGCAATACAACATATTTGCCTTCTGCCTGCATCTGCTTCACTGCCTGGATAGATGTCGGCTTCACCTTATCACTTATAGCAATGACAGCCAATAATGTGTCCCCCTCGCCAAAGTAAACCAGACTCTTGCCACTACGCTCGTATTCCTCCACCATACCTTTAAGTAGGTCGGACACTTCCGCACCGAAATCATTTAACAAACGATGACTACCTGCCCAGTATGTTTTACCTCCTCGAGTCACAACAATGCCACGTCCTGTACGGCTTTCAAAAGAATCTATAATAGCGGGCTTATTGCCATCCTTCTTCAATTCCTCTACAATGGCAAGTGCCAACGGATGTTCGGATTTCAATTCTGCTGCATACAAAATACCTTTATGTTCGTTTACCCAACCGGCATCATGTAACCAACCGGTCACTGCCGGACGACCTTCTGTTACAGTTCCGGTCTTGTCAAGTACCACCGTATCCACCTTTCGCAGCTGCTCCAGTGCCACAGCATCTTTAATCAGAATATGAGCTTCGGCTCCTTTACCTATACCAACCATCAAAGCAGTAGGTGTAGCTAATCCCAAAGCACACGGACAGGCAATAACCAATACAGAGACGGCTGAAAGCATTGCATAAGAGAAATCATCCACACCACCCACTATCATCCAAACGGAAAAAGTAAGAATGGCTATAGCCAACACCGTCGGCACGAAAACAGCCGTAACCTTATCTACAATGCGCTGTACGGGAGCCTTTGAGCCTTGTGCTTCTTGCACCATACGGATAATCTGTGCCAATACCGTTTCTCTTCCCACCTTCTCTGCACTCATGACAAAAGCACCATTTTGATTTATCGTACCGGCAAGCACTTTATCATTCAACTTTTTCTCTACTGGAATAGGTTCACCGCTTATCATACTCTCATCTATAAAAGTATCTCCTTCTACAATAAGTCCGTCCACCGGAACACATTCTCCCGGACGTACACTTACTTTATCGCCCTTCTTTAATTCGGAAATAAGAATATCCTCCTCTTTGCCATCGCGCAAAATGCGGGCCGTCTTCGGTTGCAGGCCCATTAATTTACGAATCGCCGTAGAAGTTTTTCCTTTTGCTTTTTCCTCCATCAACTTCCCTACAAGTACAAAGGCAATAATCACCGTTGCTGCTTCATAATATACGTGAGGCTCCAGTCCTCGTTCAAACCAGAACTCAGGATAAATTGTATTGAATAAACTAAACAAAAAGGCAATAGAAGTACTCAGTGCCACTAAAGTATCCATATTACTGGTAAACTGTTTAGCCTGCTTCCATGCATTAACATAGAAAGTACGTCCGGAATAAAGTAATACAGGCAACGATAACACAAGCATCCACCAATTTATGCCCGGAGCATCCATAAAAAACATTCCCATAAAAGCCACCGGCAGAGCAAATATCCATGCCACTAGAGTTTTTCGCTTTAGTTGCGCATAATAGGAATGCTCCGCTTCTTCCTGTTCCTCCACAGAGTTGTCTTCATCAATTATCAAATCGAAACCTATCTTCATCACAGCATCTTTCAACTGTTCCGGCGAAACGACATCAGAATTGAAACCCACAGTCAGAGAAGCAGCAGCCAGATTGACTGATGCCTCTTCCACTCCTTCTTGTTTCTTTACTATTTTCTCTACATTATTAGCACACGCCGCACAATGCATCCCCGTGACGGGATATACTTTTTTAGTAATCTTGCTCATATATCTTTTTCTTTATTTGCTTATCTATTATTTAACGGACAAATTTAGGAAAAAGTTCATGCAACTCAGTTGCTAAAAGACGAATATATTTTCGTTTTTTAAGAGGACAATTCGCGAAGTTATCCTATATTTGTGGAGAAAGTTTGGATATAGAACTCGAATTAATTAACAAAAAGACATGAAAAGACGAAATATAATGACGTCTGTTATGGCAACCTATCTTGTCTCCTGCTTTTTATTGTCAGGATGTAACGGACAAAAACAAATGGATAGTAATACAGTGGAATATATAAATTTGAAAGAGGATGTGCATTTGGAAGATAATACAACCTCTCCTGCCTGTAAAATGACTATTGATTACGCTTATTTAGCAGAAGACAATAGCAATGACACCATTGCACACAGAATTAACCATACTGTTCAGTCCACTATTTTAGGAAAGAAGTATGCCGAAATGGAACCGCAGGCTGCTGTAGACTCTTTTAAGAATGTTTATGTACGCGAATACCGTAACGGTGTAGCGGATTTATATGAGGAAGATATCAAAAACGGTACTTCGAAAGATGAACTCCCTTCATGGTACAATTATGAATACAGCCTGACCACTCAATTCAAAGACGGCAAAGAGGGTATCCTGAATTATACCGCTGTTACTTTCGAATATTCAGGAGGCGCACACCCCAACCAATGGGAAAACTGGCTGAACTTTGACAAGAATACCGGCAAACGACTGACACTGAAAGACGTATTCATGGCAGGTTCAGAAGTTCCGATGAGCAAAATGTTGCTGGAAAAACTGATTGAAGAAATGGCAACAAGACTGGATAATAACAAAATCCAATCCTTGGAAGATTTACAAAATGAAGGAATACTGAACTCAACCAATATATATGTACCCGATAATTTCTTATTGGAGAAAGACGAAGCATCGTTCTTATACAACAAATATGATATTGCCCCGTATGCAGTGGGAACCATCGTCCTTTCACTGCCCTATACAGAAATAGAAAAGTACATGATACATCAACCCAACAACTAAGAAACAGAATGGAATTAATTTTAAAATACTTTCCCCATCTCACAGAGAAGCAAAAAGAACAGTTTGCTGCCCTGTATGATTTATATACTGACTGGAACAGTAAAATCAACGTGATTTCACGTAAAGACATTACTAACCTTTACGAACACCACGTGCTCCATTCGTTAGGCATCGCCAAAGTGATAAATTTCACTCCCGGTACCCGCATCATGGACCTCGGGACGGGTGGTGGCTTTCCGGGCATTCCTTTGGCAATTCTCTTTCCCGAAACTAAATTTCACTTAATAGACAGTATTGGAAAAAAAGTAAAAGTAGCGACCGAAGTAGCCGATGCTATCGGACTGACCAATGTCACCTTTCGTCATTGCCGTGCCGAAGAAGAAAAAGAAAAATTCGATTTCGTCGTAAGCCGCGCTGTTATGCCTTTAGGAGATTTAATAAAAATAATTCGCAAAAATATCTCACAAGAACAACACAATGCCCTCCCCAACGGACTTATTTGCTTGAAAGGAGGAGAATTGGAACAGGAAACAATGCCTGTAAAGCATAAGACTGTTATTTACGACTTGAAAGATGAGTTCTGCGAAGACTTTTTCGAAACTAAAAAAGTAGTTTACGTAACCATCAACGGTTAAATTATATAGATTGAAGCACCATGAAAATAAAGAGATTCGAGTTTAATATGTTTCCGGTAAACTGCTACGTATTATCGGACGAAACCAAAGAAGCGGTAATCATCGATGCCGGCTGTTTTTATGAAGAAGAAAAGCAGGCTTTAAAGAAATATATTGATGATAACGGACTTAACGTGAAACATCTGCTGAACACACATCTGCATCTGGACCATATTTTTGGTAATTCTTTTCTGCTGAAAGAATACGGTTTAAAAGCAGAAGCCAACCAAGCAGACGAATTTTGGCTGAACCAAGCAGACGCGCAGGCACGAATGTTTGGTTTCCAATTGCCCGAACCAACCGTTCCGCTGGGAAAATATGTATGCGACGGAGATATCATTACCTTCGGAAACACCAAGCTGGAAGCAATTCATGTCCCCGGACACTCTCCCGGTAGTATCGTTTATTATTGCAAAGAAGAAAGCTGTCTGTTTAGCGGTGATGTTTTGTTTCAGGGAAGTATCGGCCGCGCAGACCTCACAGGAGGAAACTTCGACGAACTGCGCGAACATATTTGCAGCCGTTTATTTGTTCTGCCCGGTGACACAATAGTTTATCCCGGACATGGAGACCCGACCACTATCGGTGCCGAAAAGAGAAACAATCCTTTTTTCAGATAAAATAAACATAAACCCTGCTGTTTCAATTTATTATGAATCCCGACAACAAGCCCGGAATCATCTGTAAGCAGCAGATACGATATTAAAAATATAAACCTATTATTAAACCATGAAAACAGATTTATTAGCCGACCGACATATCGGCATTCAGGAAGCTGACCTTCCCGCTATGTTGGAAAAAATAGGCGTAAAAAGCCTTGATGAACTGATTAACAAGACCATTCCGTCCAAGATTCGTTTGAAAGAGCCATTGGCATTGGAAACTCCGATGACCGAACGCGAATTTGCCGAACATATTGCAGGACTGGCCTCTCTAAACAAGATTTACACCTCTTACATCGGTATGGGCTGGTATGATACCATCACTCCCGCCGTTATTCAACGTAATGTGTTTGAAAATCCGGCATGGTACACCTCTTACACTCCTTATCAAACAGAAGTCTCGCAAGGACGTCTAGAAGCATTACTCAACTTCCAGACCGTAATTTCCGACCTCACGGCGATGCCTCTTGCCAACTGCTCTTTGTTGGATGAAGCCACCGCAGCGGCAGAAGCCGCAACCATGATGTACGGACTTCGCAGCCGCGACCAACAAAAGAAAGGTGCTAATGTATTGTTCGTAGACGAGAGTATTTTCCCACAGAACTTGGCGGTTATCCAAACGCGCGTTATTCCGCAAGGGATGGAAATCAAAGTAGGCAGTTACAAAGAACTGGAGTTTACTCCTGAAATATTTGCCTGCATCCTTCAATATCCGAATGCCAGCGGCAGCGTAGAAGATTATCGTGAGTTTGTAGAAAAAGCTCACGCTGCCAATTCTAAAGTAGCGGTAGATGCAGATATCCTAAGCCTTGCCCTACTCCTGCCTCCAGGCGAATGGGGAGCAGACATTGTGTTCGGAAGCACCCAGCGATTAGGTATTCCTTTATTCTATGGTGGCCCGTCAGCAGCATATTTTGCCACACGTGACGAATATAAACGCAATATGCCGGGACGCATCATCGGTCTGTCTAAAGATAAATACGGCAAAGTTTGTTATCGTATGGCTTTACAGACCCGTGAACAACACATCAAACGTGAAAAAGCAACTTCCAACATCTGTACAGCACAGGCTTTGCTTGCTACAATGGCAGGTTTCTATGCGGTATATCACGGACAAGAAGGCATCAAGAACATTGCCAAGCGCATCCACAGTATCACTACCTGGCTGAACAAAGCCCTGGCACGTCTAGGCTACATACAGCACAATGAAATATTTTTCGACACCTTGCGTTTCAGCCTGCCCGACCATGTATCGGCACAAAAGCTCCGCACGATTGCATTGAGCAAAGAAGTGAACTTGTGTTACTACGACAATGGCGACGTAGGCTTCAGCATCGATGAAACAACAGATTTGAAAGATGTCAATCTTCTACTCTCCATCTTCTCTATTGCTGCCGAAGAAACCATGCAGGAAGTAACCGACATCCCCGAAGCATCCTCACTGAACCGCGACTTACGCCGCCGCACTTCATTCCTGACACATGAAGTATTCAACAAGTACCACACCGAAACAGAAATGATGCGTTACATCAAACGTCTGGAACGCAAAGATATCTCTTTGGCACATTCCATGATTTCACTCGGCTCATGTACCATGAAACTAAATGCCGCTTCAGAAATGCTTCCACTGAGTAACTTGGGATGGATGGCTATTCACCCATTAGTACCTGAAGACCAAGCAAAAGGATATCAGACACTAATCAATAACTTAAGCGAGCAATTAAAAGTGATTACCGGATTTGCGGGAGTCACTCTCCAACCTAACTCGGGTGCTGCAGGCGAATATACCGGTCTGCGTGTCATCCGCGCTTATCTGGACAGCATTGGCCAAGGCCACCGTAACAAGATATTGATTCCTGCTTCTGCCCACGGAACAAACCCGGCATCGGCTGTACAATGCGGTTACACTACCGTCACTTGTGCTTGCGATGAGAAAGGTAATGTAGATGTAGAAGATTTGCGTGCCAAGGCTGAAGAGCACAAAGACGAGCTGGCAGCATTGATGATTACTTATCCATCCACTCACGGAATATTTGAACCTGAGATAGCCGAGATTTGTAAAATTATCCATAAGTGCGGTGCACAAGTATATATGGATGGGGCCAATATGAATGCACAGGTTGGTTTAACTAATCCGGGCACTATCGGTGCAGACGTCTGCCATCTTAACTTGCATAAAACCTTCGCCAGTCCTCATGGTGGTGGCGGCCCCGGTGTAGGTCCTGTTTGTGTAGCCGAACATCTGGTTCCGTTCCTTCCGGGACATTCCATTTTCGGAAACAGTTCCAATGAAGTTTCCTCTGCTCCTTATGGCAGCGCAGGTATCCTGCCAATCACATACGGGTATATCTGTATGATGGGCGCCGAAGGATTGACACGTGCTACCAAAACCGCTATTCTGAGTGCTAACTATCTGGCTGCATGTTTCAAAGATACTTATGGCATTGTCTACACAGGTGCTACAGGGTTTGTAGGACACGAAATGATTTTGGACTGCCGTTATCTGCATGAAGAAGCAGGTATCAGCGAAAATGATATTGCCAAACGTCTGATGGATTACGGTTATCATGCACCTACCCTGTCTTTCCCCGTACACGGTACGTTAATGATTGAACCTACCGAGAGTGAAAGTCTTTGGGAATTGGATAACTTTGTGAATGTGATGCAGACCATCTGGCAGGAAATTCAGGAAGTGAAAGAGGGCAAAGCGGACAAGGAAGATAATGTATTGCTCAATGCTCCCCATCCCGAATACGAAGTAGTTGCCAATGAATGGAACCACAGCTACAGTCGCGAAAAAGCTGCTTATCCTATCGAAACAGTACGTGAAAACAAGTTCTGGATTAATGTAGCGAGAGTAGATAATACATTGGGCGACCGCAAACTGTTGCCGACACGCTACGGAAAGTTTGAATAAGTCCGTAACAGCATCATAATAATAGAATCCCGAATATTCATTGTTAAAATGTGAATATTCGGGATTTGTTTTTGAGTACTCAGGACTCATGTCTGAAAATGGACCACATTGTTTTCTTGGTGATTTAAATATCATATCACAAACGAAGGGAAGAGTAAGCCTTTTCTTAGGGTCAGCCAAGGTCTTTTAAACGGAAGATTATTACAGTCTGCGGCAATGGACTGTACAGTCTACTGCAATGGACTGTACGGTCCACTGCAACGGACTATACAGTCCGCTGCCGGAGACTGTAATAATCTTCCGTTTAAAAGACCTTGACCGACCCTAAGAAACGGCTTATTCTTCCCTTTGTTTGTGATATGATATTTGCCCCCCTAGAATAATAAAAAACAGACAATGTGCCGCCAAAAGCTTCATCAGCTTTTAGAAAAAGACTTTGTTCTTTTTTAAAAAGAACAAGATGTTTTGCGGAAAGACCAAGGTCTTTTTTCAACACACTTTCCTCTGAATTTTCTCGCTGATTTAATGAATAAATTGAGTCCCGAAAGAAAGTTGACAAGACTTCCTTTCACGTTTCACAATCACCGGGAACTTGCTGTTCATAAGGGTTTCCGTGTGAAAGCAATCCATTCACCCCTTAAAAGTTCTTTTCACCCAAAAAACCGATGAATAAAGGGTTTCAGAGAGTGAAACGTGTGAAAGCAACTTGATATCAACTTTTTCTTAAGAGCATTCTTATTGCAAAAAAAGACATCAAGGTATTTGCAATAACTTATGAGTCTGCAGGCTCAACCGCCATTCGGGATGCTTCAGAATATAAGCAATTACTTCCTCGGTATTGGAACAGGAACAAGGCTGCATAAAATAATACTGAGCAGGCAAATCCAGATAAACAGATACATCTTGTCCTACATAGACAACCTTCACCTCATCTATATGGTTTAACTTTATTTCCCCTCCTTCTTTTGGCGAACAAGTCACCCAGTCTATATTGTTCGGCAGCACACACATACCGTTAGTCTCGACACAGACATATTTTCCTTCATTATGCAAAGCATCCACCAAAGCTTCGTCAATCCACAAACCCGGTTCGCCACCGGTAAGAATAACCATAGGAGCAGGATACTTAACGACTTCCGATATTATTTCTTCATCGCTCATCATTACCCCGTCTTCATGTGACGTATCGCAAAAAGAACACTTCATATTGCATCCCGAAAAGCGGACAAATATGGCAGGAATACCTGTATGATATCCTTCACCCTGCAAACTATAAAAAATCTCATTAATCTTTTTCATATATCACAGTATTACCTTCCGATTCGCGGACTTCAACTTTAAAACAAAAGGGTATTTGCTCACAAATCCAATGTGCAATATTTTCGGCCGTAGGATTAAATTGAAGTACCTCATTCAGATTTTGATGATCCAAACGCCCCATCACAGCCTCTTTGATATGGGTAAAGTCCACCACCATCCCGTCTTCATTCAGCACCTCCGAACGGCAATAAACTGTAATAATCCAATTGTGACCATGCAAATTCTCACATTTACTTCTATACGAAAGTTTCAGGCTGTGCGAAGCCGATACTTCCATTCGCTTAATTACTGTATACATTGCTTTAGTTTATATTTAGAAAGAACTTACACCTAATGTCACCTCGGTGTGTAGATGCAAAGATACATTATAAAATCTAAGAATATAGAACAGTAATCCGTATTTTTTCATTTTTTGGTCTATATTTGCATCCATGAAAATTTTCTATACCGTCACAGGAACGATATCACTGGCATTAGGCATTATTGGCATCTTTGTACCTCTTCTGCCTACCACCCCTTTTTTATTGTTATCCGCCGCACTCTATTTTCGCGGTTCTCCACGTCTGTACAGTTGGCTAATCCATCAAAAACAACTGGGACCTTATATTAAAAATTTCCGTGAATACCGCGCCATCCCCTTACGCGCAAAAGTTATTTCCGTATCACTGATATGGATAACCCTAAGTTATTGCATTTTCCAAATAGCTCCTTATCTTTGGTTGAAAATTGTATTACTTGCCATAGCCATTGGTATCACTTGGCATATTCTTTCATATAAAACACTGAAAAAGTAAACCGGCAAGGAGGCAGTAAAAAAGGAGTCGTAAAAGACTGAAAAAAAAGTTTTTTGACCGGAATTGATAAATTCCCCTCAAAATATTTTCTTGTTTGCTTTCAATCCTATATATTTGTGTACAATTTTGGTATAAAATGACTGAAGAAGACAAAAAGCTATTAAGTACTTTTGAAGCAAGACTGAGACATTTTATGTATTTGCACGATGAATTAACGCGTGAAAATGCTCAGTTAAAGCAACTTCTCGCCGAAAAAGACGAAAAGATAGAACAAGTAGAAGATAGTCGCAAAGAATTGGAAGTAATGTATACCAATTTAAAAATGGCTAGGACAATCAGTATCCACGATAATGATATCAAAGATACGAAGCAAAGGTTGTCAAAGCTCGTGCGTGAAGTCGACAGATGCATCGCTTTATTAAAAGGCCAATAGGATTTTAAAACAATAAAACGATAGTATGATGGACGATGTGATGAAAATACATTTACTGATTGACAACGAAAGATACCCTTTAACTATTCGTCGGGAAGATGAACTGTTATATAGGAACGCTGCCAAACAGATTGATAATAAACTAAACAAATACCGTAGCCGTTTTCCTGATTTCAGCCCCACAAGGCATTGGGCAATGGCTGCGTTGGAATTAGCTTTTGAAAACATTTCTATGAAAGACAGAAATAATACTGAACCTTATCAGGAGAAGTTGAAAGAGCTGACGAAAGAGATAGAGCAGTATCTTAGTAAAAACGAATAGTTTAAATTTTTAAATTAAGGATATTCACGCACAACTTAACTGTCAAGAGAAGGGTTCTTGACAGAATGGTTGTGCGTTTTTTATTTATATAAATTAATAACAATGGTAACAACAGTAATAATAGCAATTGTGTGTTTCGCTGTAGGTGGTGGGTTATCATACATGCTTTTCAGATATGGCCTGAAATCGAAGTATGACATCATCATTAAGGAAGCACAAACAGAAGCTGAAGTAATCAAGAAGAACAAGCTTCTCGAAGTTAAGGAGAAATTCTTAAATAAAAAGGCGGATTTGGAAAAAGAGGTTGCATTGCGCAACCAGAAAATCCAGCAAGCCGAAAACAAATTGAAACAGCGCGAACTGATGCTGAATCAGAAACAGGAAGAAGTACAGCGCAAACGTACAGAAGCTGAAGCTATCAAGGAAAACTTGGAAGCGCAAATTGTGATTGTAGACAAGAAGAAAGAAGAATTGGACAAACTGCAAATGCAGGAACGCGAAAAACTGGAAGCACTGTCCGGTTTGTCTGCCGAGGAAGCAAAAGAACGTTTGGTGGAATCTTTGAAAGAGGAAGCCAAAACCCAAGCTGCCTCTTATATTAATGATATTATGGACGACGCCAAGTTGACAGCCAACAAGGAAGCCAAACGAATCGTCATCCAGTCCATTCAGCGAGTTGCCACAGAAACAGCAATCGAAAACTCCGTCACTGTATTCCATATTGAATCAGATGAAATCAAAGGTCGTATCATCGGCCGTGAAGGACGCAATATTCGTGCTTTGGAAGCTGCAACAGGCGTTGAAATTGTAGTGGACGACACTCCGGAAGCTATCGTACTTTCCGCATTCGACCCGGTTCGTCGCGAAATTGCCCGCCTAGCACTTCATCAGTTGGTAACAGACGGACGTATTCATCCGGCACGTATCGAAGAAGTGGTTGCCAAAGTACGCAAACAAGTAGAAGATGAAATCATCGAAACCGGTAAGCGTACCACTATCGACTTGGGTATTCATGGTTTACACCCCGAATTAATCCGTATTATCGGTAAAATGAAATATCGTTCTTCCTATGGTCAGAACTTATTACAGCATGCACGAGAAACTGCAAACCTCTGCGCTGTAATGGCATCAGAATTGGGACTGAATCCGAAGAAAGCCAAACGTGCCGGACTCTTGCATGATATTGGTAAAGTGCCAGATGAAGAACCTGAATTGCCACACGCACTGCTGGGTATGAAGATAGCCGAGAAATACAAAGAAAAACCGGATATTTGCAACGCTATCGGTGCTCACCATGACGAGACGGAAATGACCAGTTTGCTGGCTCCTATCGTTCAGGTATGTGACGCTATCTCAGGTGCACGTCCGGGAGCGCGCCGAGAAATTGTAGAGGCATATATCAAACGCTTGAATGACCTCGAACAGTTGGCAATGTCTTATCCGGGAGTAACAAAGACCTACGCCATCCAAGCCGGTCGTGAATTGCGTGTTATCGTAGGTGCCGACAAGATTGACGATAAGCAAACCGAAAGCCTGTCAGGAGAAATAGCAAAGAAGATTCAAGATGAGATGACTTATCCGGGACAAGTGAAAATTACGGTTATCCGCGAGACACGTGCGGTAAGCTTCGCCAAATAATATCGAATAAAACTGAATTTTATTTATACAGAGGATGTTTCATCAAAACTGGGACATCCTCTTTTCATTCCCCTCCAATACTCTCATGAAGTTACAGTCTCTTCCGATACTTTCCTTACTCTTCTTCTTTACTGCCTGTTCTGTACGAGAAGATACCTTATGGCTGCAAAAAGCTGAACAATTCTATGCAGACAAACAAATAGACAGCACCCTCACTTACTTAAACAGAATCGTACCCGAAGAATTAGGAGGAGAAGACGTTTACACCTATTGGCGGATTCAGTTCAGCGTCGCCCCCCAGCCTTTCATCCTGCATTCCTCTGAGAAAATAGAAAAGTTGTCCCAACATTATGAAAAGATGAAAGATACAATAAACTTGAGAGAGATAAACCACATAAAATACAGGCAATTCCTATACAACCAAGTATATGATAAAGCCGATTCCATGCTTCAAATAATCGAAAAAGAAGCCATCGTACAACAATGTCCCAAAGAGCTTGTACGCACTTATATCTATAAAACACAATTCTTTAAACAAATAGGAAGGGCAGATTCTACTTTGGCTTACATCAACAAAAAGATGGCAATAGACACCACCCATCTACACCTCAAGCATTATTATCGGGAAAAAGCCCAGACACTACTCGGGCTAAGAGAATTTGAAGTCGCAAAAGAAATGCTGGATTCTGCCAAAGCCTATGCCACAAGAGATAAAGATAGCGAATTCGCATATAGCCTTGCCAAAGAATACACCGACCTATATGTAGCTCAAAGGCAGTTCTCCGAAGCCCTGCAATCCTTACAACAGTCCCGCCGGAACATGAAACGCAGTGACATTCCTCTGCACAACATGTACAAAGCCCATGTTTATGAACTCATGCACCAGCAAGACTCCGCCTACTATTACTACAATCTGGTATCCCAGTCAAGCAATATATTCTTGGCAAGCGAAGCCGCACTACGCCTCTCTTATCTGTACGAGCAAAGCGGATCTCCCGAAAAGGCATTCCGCAAACATGAAAATGCTATTGCTTTCCTTCACAACATCTACTCAGCCTATAACAATCAGGCCAGTGCCAGCCAGTTTAACGAGCTGAAACTGGAAACAGAAATCAATGCATTGGAAATTGTACGCCAACGCCATATCAATCTCATATTGCTGCTCACATTCATCCTCTCAATGATTGTCACCGCTTTCTTGTATTATCTCCAATACAAGAAAAAAGAGGAAATGAAAAGAATCCTCCAACAGGAAAGCGAACGGCTAAAGCAAGAAAACAAACTACTGAAACAAGCGGAAGAACTAAGCGTCCTCAGAGAGAAGGCAAGCATGTTACGCGAAGAACTGCTTCGTAAGATGGAAGTGTTCAAAAAACTGCCCTCTTTGGACAACGATACGGAAGAAGATAAAAACAGTAATCGGCAAATATCATTAACAGAAAATGAATGGCGGGAAATAAGAGTCGTACTCGACAGTAACTATGACCATTTCACAACCCGCCTGAAACAGAAATTTCCCACATTGAGTATAGCGGACATTAACTTCTGCTGCCTGATAAAAATCAATGTCAGCCTACACGATATGTCGAACATTTACTGTATAAGCCGAAACTCTGTCAGCAAAAAAAAGCTACGCATGAAAGAAAAGCTCGGTATCACCTCCGATGAAGGAATTTCATTGGACGAATACCTGCAAAAGTATTAATTGTCCATCATAAAAGATAGCTAAACAGCTAATATACAACGATATAATATTCCATAATTGTCCATCACGATTTTATAATCAGATTCCTTTCATTCCTAACTTTGCGGTAAATTTTAAAACAACAAAGTATGAAACCACATTTATTTTTTGTGCTGGCTACCTTGATGATAACAGCCTGCAACAGCAAACAAAAAGAGAGCGACAACACAGCATCAGGCGATTCAAGAATATGGAACGAGCTGCCTACTGTGGCAGCCAAAGTGGAAACAAACGGAACCACCCTCATGGTATGCGATTGGACAGCCGTTAAAGATTCCATCCACCTGCCACTCAGTTATTTCATCGAAGATTTGGAAATTGTAAAGTTGGACAATAAGGACGAAGCCCTGGTAAGGAACAGCAGTGTAGTCGTATCAGACAACTACATCCTAATCCACTGTTCTCAAAACATACCTTTCAAATTATTCGACCGTAAAGGGAAGTTCTTGCGTAACATCGGCTCAGTGGGAAACGGTCCCGGAGAATACACTCAGGTAGGGCCTTTTCAACTGGATGAAAAACACAACCGCATCTACCTCATGCCATGGAATGCAACCAAACTCATCACTTACAATCTGAACGGAGAGTTGCAAAAAAACATTCCACTGATAGGTGAATCGGAAAAATGGGTACTCCCCAAATCCGTATTCCATGTAGACGGAGACAAAGGGCAAATTACTGTAGCCACACTGCCTTGGAAAAATAATCCAAGAATGATTTGGGTGCAAGACTTCGAAGGCAACCGCCTTGCCGAACTTCCTCCCATGAAAGAGATGAAGCCCGATTACAGCAACGACATTTACCATAACAACAACACGGAAGCCTTCGATTTCTCCTTTCTGGACTTTCATATAGAAAAAGCTGATACCTTGTATCACTACGACTATACCCAGAATAAGCTGCAACCGACCTTTACCATCCATTTTTCTAGTGGAAAAGCTCCAATTCACTGGCAATACGAATACCCGACTTGCTTTATTGGGACTGTTGTAGGAAAAATGGAGCAAACAGACAATCACGGCAGTAGCGAAACAAGAGAGCACCGAAACTTTATTGTAGACAAGAAGACGCTGAAAGGAGGATTATACAAAGTGTACAATGACTTTTTGGGAAACGGAGAAACTTTTTGGTTCGCAAGTTGCCGAAATGGGCATTATATTCGAAACATCGATCCCAACGTATTGAAAGAAGAACTGGAGGAAGCACTCAAGAAAACCGACCTGTCACCCGAAATGAAGGAAAAAATCAGCACACTGGCAGGCTCCATCCAAGAGAATGACAATAACTACCTGTTGATTGGCCGTATGAAGCAAACAAACAATAGCCATTAAACATGACCATAACACGACATGAATTAAAATGGCTGCCCAGCAATGAACAGCCATTTTAATTTATACTATCAGAAAGAATATCCAAGAGTCACCCAAAACGTATTTCGGAACGGACAGTCATCTGATGCAAACAGCCATGCAAAATCCAGATGTCCACCGTAGCGGTTCATTCCTGCACCTACTGTAGCAAAACTATGATCTCCTTTTTCCTTGTCTCCATAATGATAACCACCCCGAAACATAAAATGCTCCGCCAACGTATATTCTGCTCCGGCACTTACATTCACTGCCTCCACATCCGAAGGGGCCAAGCGATAACCTAAATCGGCTGTCACCATCAAGCGGTGCATCTGTGAAAACGGTAAGTCGACCGAACCGCCCACTTTAGCCATCATCGGCAGAGACTCACTGGACTTGGGATACTTTATCTTCGGTCCCAGATTGCTCACTTGTAATCCGGCAGTCCAACTCGCACCTTCCATCCGGGCTATTGCCTTCCTGTAAAATGCACCCAAGTCAAAGGCGACCGTACTTGCTCCCTGGTCGTTGCCTACCTTTCCCATATCCGAATAGATATAACGAAAAGTAGCAGATACGGAAAGGTTCTTAATTAACTCACGGGCATACCCCACTTCAGCAGCCAGTTCCTTCGGACGTATACTCTCCCCTCCGGTCTCAAGGGCACCTAACTTCGGATAGTTATAATAACGGAAACCCGCCAATATCACATTCTTCTCGTCTATCTTATAAAAACCTCCCAGCGTATGTAGCGAGTATCCTGACTGATAATCGCGCATCCATGGAGCATACGTATAAGAAGCACCACCCTGAGTATTCTTATCTGCCACAACAGTAGCACCATTCAAAAAGATGGCATTCTCATTGCCGGTGAGTGAAACACCTGCGCCAGCCAATGCAGCCGTACGAGCATCGGGCATAATAGTCAGAAAGTTGGCAGCTCCCGTATTGATAGCAGTTACTTCATCCTGCCCATAAGCACCGGCAACAAACATGCCCAAAGCTACTACACAAAATATTGTTTTCTTCATATTTTACTATTTCTTTCTTCTACCGGATTAATATTTAATAAAGTTTTGTTTCATCGTATGACCGTTGCATTGATATTCCATCGTGTAATATCCGGCAGCCAACTTGCTTACATCTATTGTTGTCATAGACATCGCCATCACTCCCCTCTTCGCATCAAGTACCTTCCCGCCCGTACTGTTATAAATAATGATACGTGCATTACCGGCCAACTGATAGTTCACCCAAAAGAGCAAACTTCCATCACTTACTTTATTGTTTTTCAAAGTCAACGTCGGTGTCTCATCCGTCACCTCAATATTCAATGCCGCAGCAGCGTCTACACAACCATAGCCAAGCTGTCCGGCATATTTCAGATTATAAGCATCTACATCATAGGCACTCTTGAAGAGTATTTCTTTCAGCCTATCAGGAGTAAATTCCCTCTCGCTCAATCCATATTTCTGAATAACCAAAGCCGCTACCCCCGACACCATCGGACAAGCCATAGAAGTTCCACTCATATCCCCATAAGAAGAATTATGAATAGTACTATACACCATCCCATTACCATTCAGGTTACCTCCTGGAGCCGAAATATCAATGTATGAACCATAATTGGAATAAGAAGCCTTCGTATAGTCCGGAGCAATGGCAGCCACCGACACTACCGGCTCATAATCGGCCGGAGAAGCCGTACCGGGGTTAGACACATTATCATTGCCTGCAGCAAAGATAACAATGCCGCCTTTCATCGGGCTGTCAGGCAACTGGTTACCATCATTGTCGCACCCGGCATATTTAATAAAATAGTCAATTGCTTCCTTATCCGCAGGATCAATATATGAGGTGCTGGTAGTGGTCGTATTGTATCCCCAACTGTTTTGACTGATAACCGCTCCATTATCGGCACCATATTTAATGGCCGCAGCCGTATTATTGGAGCCTACAGAGCCCAGCACTTGAGTACACATCAGTCTCACGCCACTTCCCGCAGTACCGTTTCCTCCTGCTATTCCGGCAATTCCCCTATCGTTATTTCCACTTGCTGCAATGATTCCCGCCACATGCGTAGCATGTTTCATGGGAGTTAGTTTGCCTGAATCATACATGAAATTATAGCCATTCACATCATCTATATAACCATTCCCGTCATCATCGATACCGTTTCCGGGGATTTCTCCTTCGTTCACCCATATATTATCCACCAAATCGGGATGGTTCACCTGGATGCCTCCGTCCATCACTGCAACAATAATACGGGGATCCCCGGTACATTCTTTCCAGGCATCAGACACCCGGATATCAGCACCCGGTTGTTGCCACGCCTCTGTACCCGGATTTTCCAGATACCACTGCTTGTCAATAAAAGTATCATTGAAATCAATGGCACGCCAAACCGGTTCATTCATACCCAACGATCTCACCTTCACAATAGGTGCAGCTATTTCTATCCCTTCCAGAACCGAAACCTCACCGGCCGCACGCGCCACAGAAACATCCTCCGAATACCAGACATCATACCATAAATGCAATCCCTCACGGCGTGTACGTTCTTCATATTTTCCAGCATGGGGAAAAGTACGTTCCATGCGGGTTATTTTCAATGCCGATGCAGAACGGCCTATCATTTTAATTCGTGCAGATATACCGCCGTCAGCGCTTCGCTCACTCAAATTTCCGGCAGGTTCCTCTTTCAGTTTAATGCGCATACGTCCCTGTACAACATCATTTTCAGATAGTCCCAGCTCAGCAAGATTTATTTCCGGCCCATTGTCCGGCAGACTGACCTCTTCCTCCTGATGACAAGAATAGAGGAGAGAAACAGACAGCAAGAATGGAATTATTCTTTTCATTGTATCTTTTTTATGTATAATAATCTACGATAAAACTTATAGTTGGAAGTTGCAAATATATGCTTTTTTCTTCATTCTTACGACTTTACCTATCAAAATAAAATATATAGTATAAAATTAGCGTTATGACTACATCAATCATAACGCTAATAGACACTTAAATAAAAACTCCTTGCAGAAGCCTAGCCCCCAATCATCTCTATTTCAATTCAAACAATACTTTTGATTTAATATCTATTGCCGAAGTAGCGACTATCGCTTCAAACTTGCCCGGTTCTGCCACCCATTTGTGACGGCCATCATCAAAGAAACTCAATGCCTCTTTACCGATGGTAAATGTCACTTCCTTGGTTTCTCCCGGAGCCAATCTTACTTTACTGAAACCTTTCAATTCCTTAACAGGACGAGGCAAAGATGATTTCAAATCACTGATATAAAGTTGTACCACTTCCGAACCTTCCCGACTGCCAGCATTGGTAACAGGTACAGTGACGGTCAGCACTTCATCTTGTCCCATGACCTTCTTGTCGGCTACAGCTTTTCCATATTTAAAGGTAGTATAGCTCAATCCATGGCCGAAAGGGAATAATGGTTTTGTCTTTTCTTTATCGGCCCAACGATAACCCACAAAAATACCTTCATTGTATTTTTCATCTAAAATGTTACTTCCATCCGTTCTGAGCACACCCGGATATTCCCCCAATTTATGTGCACCGATATCTTCTAAAGAAGCAGGGAAGGTAAACGGCAACTTGCCGGACGGATTCACATCACCTACCAATACCGAAGCAATGGTATTGCCCGCTTCCGTACCCAGATACCATGCCTGAACAATGGCCGGGACTTCCTTTACCCATGGCATAGCTATCGCATTGCCCGAAATATTCACAACTACCAAGTTCTCATTAGCCTGTGCTAACGCAGCAATCACTTTATCCTGCCCATACGACAAACCAAGTTCCTTACGGTCTGCATCTTCACAATCCTGATGTGCACTTTTGTTCAGACCACCGATAAAGATGACATAATCCGCATCTTCAGCCACCTTTACAGCCTCAGCTATCAGTTCTTCCGGAGAGCGGTTGTCTGCCAGATTCTGACCGGATTTCACTCCGTTATATTCTCCTGACGGATCACCCACATAGCCACGTGCATAAACCACTTCCACCTTGTCTCCTACTCTTTTCTTAATTCCTTCCAACGGAGAAAGTTCATATTTAACTTTCAGTGAAGAGCTTCCCCCTCCCACAGTCATCATTTTTATGGCATTCTCACCGATGACAGCAATCTTTTTGACTTTGTTCAAGTCGACAGGCAGCACATTGTTGCGGTTCTGCAACAGTACGATGCCTTCCTCGCCAATATGACGGGCAGCAGCAAAATGTGCCTCAGAACAGAGAGAACCATAGGGACGGGTTCTGTCCATAGTTGTACGATAGGCCAGACGAAGGATGCGTCTTACTTTATCATCAAGTTCCTTTGTTCCTACTTTGCCTTCCTTTAGAAGTTTCAAGTAAGGATGTGCCAAATAGTAGTTATCATAAGCATTACTGGCACCATTCGACAATCCGTTTGTCCAGCTACCGAATTCCATATCCAATCCGTTACGGACAGCTTCTTCAGTATCATGTACACCGCCCCAGTCGGAAACCACAACACCGTCAAACCCCCATTCTCCTTTCAGAATATCATTCAGCAAATATTGGTTATGACAACCGTGCTGATTCTTATAAAGATTGTAAGAGCCCATGATAGACCAAGCTTTTCCTTCCTGTACAGCTGCTTTGAAAGCCGGCAGATAAATTTCATACAATGTACGATCATCTACAATAGCGTTTGTGGTGTGGCGGTTCACTTCTTGATTGTTCAATGCATAATGTTTCACACATGCAGCTACTCCGTTTTGTTGTACTCCCTGTATATAAGGCACGACCATCTTTCCTGCCAAATAAGGGTCTTCCCCCATATACTCAAAGTTACGCCCATTCAGCGGAGTACGGTAAATGTTCACTCCGGGACCTAACAGTACGTTCTTGTTACGATAACGCGCCTCTTCACCAATACTTTTTCCATAGAGCAAGGACATTTCAGGATTCCAAGTAGCTGCCAGACAAGTCAAAGCCGGAAAAGCCACACACGAGTCATTTGTCCAGCCGGCTTGCTCCCATTCGTCCCACAACACTTCGGGACGGATACCATGAGGACCATCTGTCATCCAAAATTCAGGAATCCCTAAACGGGGCACACCCGGAGAAGAAAATTTGGACTGAGCATGAGTCATTGCTACTTTTTCTTCCAAAGTCATGCGACTGAGTGCATCTTCTATTCTTTCCTCTACAGGTTTTGTTTCATCCAAATAAATGGGGGTAGTCTGCGCCCGTACCCCACTGATAAGTGTCAGGGTCAGCATACCCGATACTATTATTTTCTTCATAATTCTTCTTTATTTAATTTTTACTGTCTTTGCCGTTAAATGATAATTTAGCTTCGTAAGAGCGGGTTGAATCCGCCCCTGCCGGTTAATAAACTCCGTTTTAGACAACTAACATTCAAAGTTTACTCTTCAATCTGCAAACCCAGCGAACGGATATAGCCCACTTGCGGCACACAATTTTCACATTTACTGTTTTCTATAAAATCAATCATCGCCTTCTTCATCAATTCCTGGTCGGGACGTGCATCCCGTATCTCCTTATAGGTGCTGCGCGGTGCTTCCGAGAAGGCAATTATCTGTTCCCAATTTTCGGGAGCTTTGATGCCCATGAAGCAGGAACCATCCTTTTTCTTGTAAGGCCAGAAAGTATAACCAATGTTGTTTTCCTCCATCACCTTGCAAAAGGCAGCCTGCCATTCATCAGTATTATGTCCTATTTCACCCATATACATCGGCAGGTTCACGCTATCACGGAAATTAATGATTTCCTGAATTGCAGCCTTGGTAGGTTCTCCACCATAACGGTGACAAGTGTACATCAATTTATCATCATATCTGGCATCCTTAAACGGTTTAAAGTTACCATTCCACTGCGAACCACCTATCAGGATAATATGGTTATTATCCACTTCACGGATTGCCTTTACCGCCCGTTTGTGCAGAGGTTCGAGTTTGGCATTCAGTTCCTCCATATCTGCAAAATAAGGTGCAATAGGCTCATTTATCAGTTCATAGCCCAGTATCACCGGCTCATTTTTATAATAATCGGCTATCTTGCGCCAAATATTACAGAACAACTGCTGACTGGACTCACTTTCGAACAGCCAAGGATATCCGTAGCTGTCATCAATATTATCTCCGGTCTGTCCACCGGGAGCATCGTGCATATCAAGAATGAGATACAGCTGATTGTCACGGCACCAGTTGACCACACTGTCCACACGGGCAAATCCGTCCTGATTGGCTTTTAGTCCCATATAGTCTTCTTCTGTAAAGAGTTTGTAATGGAAAGGAAGACGGATGGTATTGGCGCCGGTTGAAGCGATGAACTCCACATCCTTGCGAGTAATGTAGTTGTCCTTGAACTGCTTCCAAAACTCATCCACAAAGTCCGGTCCTACCATCTGGCAGAACATCTCATCGATGAAACGCCCCGAATTGGTTTTGTTGAAACCAAACATATAGCCTTCGGGATTCAGCCAGTTGCCTAAATTAGTACCTTTAATAAAAAGTTTGCTTCCATCCGGCTGAATCAAATCCTGTCCTGACACACGTACAAATGATTCAGGAGCTGGCACAAGTTCATCTGTCTGTGCCTGTTTTTGTTGACATGAAGCAAACATTCCTGTCAGCAAAAATGCATAAAATATATTTTTCATACCTATCAAATTATTAATCAATCACTTCTAAATCAGCAGAAAGTCCCTCATCACTGTTTGTTCCCAACCACAAAGTGAACTCACCCGGTTCTACGACTTTCTTCATATCTATGTTCCAATATGCCAAATCACTCACAGGCAAATTAAAAGTCACCGTTTTTGTCTCACCCGGCTGCAATGTCACACGCTGGAAACCTTTCAGTTCTTTTACGGGCCGGGTGACTGAACCTACTTTGTCGCGAATATACAATTGGACGACTTCCGTACCTGCATATTCTCCTGTATTGGTTATATTGACAGAGGCAGTTAATGTCTCACCGGTTCTCAGCTTATCAGCAGACAAGTTTAGCTTATCGTAACCGAAAGTAGTATAGGACAATCCATATCCGAAGGGAAACAAAGGACCAAAACCTGCATCCATATAAAAAGAGCTACACCCCAAAGATGTTTGTCCTGCTTCCACCGGAATGTCGTCAATCAATGTTTCTTTGCCACTCGGCGCACGTCCGGTATGATTATGAGCATAATAGATAGGTGACTGTCCCACCATCTTCGGGAAAGTAACCGGAGTCTTTCCACTTGGAACCACTTTACCAAACAAAATATCCGCCAAAGCAGGACCGCCCATTGTGCCCGGATGAAACGAATAAAGAACAGCGCTGGATTCATTCACTTCCTTGCCAATGGTCAGCGGGCGTCCCGCCATTACAATTGTTACCAGTGGCTTGGCTGTTTTAGACAAAGCCTCTATCAGTTCCTGCTGCGCTCCACGCAAATTCAAATCGGCCAAGGAATGCGCCTCTCCCGAAAGAATGGCTTCCTCACCTACAAAAGCCAGAACCACATCAGCACGACGGGCGGCAGCGACTGCTCTGGCAATGCCTTCCGTACGTTTGTCGCGGCTATACGCCAATCCCGGCTCATATATTATTTGTACTTTCTCCCCATATATTTCCTGCAATGCCTTCAACGGAGTCTGTGTGTACTCCTTTTCACCATCGAACACCCATGTTCCCAACTGGTCGTGCGGTGCATCCGCCATCGGACCGACAACAGCTACCGTGTGGACTTTCTCGTTCAATGGCAATATTGCATTATCGTTCTTCAACAAAATGACAGACTGTTCTGCAGCCTCTTTCGCCTTCGCCAAATGCTCCGGTGCATATTTCACAGTCTGTTCTGTCACCACGTATGGATGATCAAACAATCCCAAACGAAACTTCAAGCGCAAAATATTGCGGACTGCATCATCAATGGCAGCCTCAGATACTTTCCCTTCTTTAACCAACGCTTCCAGATTTTCAATGAAAGCACCGCTTACCATCTCCATGTCCACCCCGGCATTCACCGCCTTTTCCGCTACTTCCTTACGATCTTTGCAGAACCCATGAGGAATCATTTCAGTGGCCGAGGCCCAGTCGGTCACCACCATACCGTCATAGTCCCATTCATTACGTAGCACCTCTTTCAATATAAAGCTATTCCCGGTAGAAGGCACTCCGTCATTATCATTAAAAGAAGTCATAAAAGTGGCGCATCCCGCCTTGGCAACTGCCTCGAAAGGTGGCAGATACACATTACGGAGCAGACGCTCGGGTATAAATGTCGAATTATAGTCCTTTCCAGCTTCCGAAGCCCCATAACCTACAAAGTGCTTGGCACAAGCTGCTATGGAAGTCGGAGCCTTCAACGAATCTCCTTGAAAACCTTTTACCATGGCCACTCCCATGACAGCATTCAAATAAGGATCTTCACCGCAACTTTCCGCCATACGCCCCCAACGGGCATCACGAGACACATCAATCATAGGAGCAAAGGTCCAACGGATGCCATCTGCCGAAGCCTCAACAGCGGCCACACGTGCACCGTCCTCCACAATCTGCGGATTGAAAGTCGCCGCTTGTCCTAGCGGAATAGGAAAAATAGTCTTATATCCGTGAATCACATCACGGGACATCAAAACAGGGATACCCAAGCGTGATTCTTTCACAGCAATTTCCTGTACTTTATTTACTAACTCGGGATTGGTCAGATTTAAAAACGAACCAACTTTTCCCTCTCTTATCAATGCGGCCATTTCCTCAACATCCCCATTCGGACTCAACTGATTCATCTGACCGACTTTCTCCTGTAGGGTCATCTTGCCCAACAGTTCATCCACTTTCTGCTCTATGACGTTTTCTTTCCCTCCTTGCTGTGTACAAGCAAAGAAAGGCAACATAAGCAAACAAGCCGAAAATAATTTCAAATGTTTCATGGTATTCTCTTAAAAAAAGGGGATATTCCAGCAATCAAATCTATCAAATTATCAACAGTGGAATATCCCGCATCCTAACTATATATTACCTATTAACCTAACCAGTCATAACAAAAATCAATATTCATTTTGTATAATAGTGCCTTTAGCCGCTTCTATTTCACTCTGTGGAATAGGAATGTACTTCTTAGTCGCTGTCCAAGCTTCGCGTTCCGGCACAGCCGTACCAGTAGTTTTCCACTCTGTTTTCGCACAAGTCCAATACAGTTTACGACCATCCTTACCTTCAGCATAATTGTTCTTATTTCCTTCTCCTTCAAAGAGTTTTGCCGGAAGTTCAGACTTCGGAACAAGGATAAACTTATCATACTGACCACCCTTATTTTCCTGCATATCACTATTCTTCACCCACTGTAATTTTCTAAGTTTATTAGCCTCAGGTATTCTACCGGCACCTTTAGCCAATACAGAAGCAGCTCTATCAGTGCGGACAAGATCAAAATAACGCTTACCTTCACCGACAAATTCATGACGGCGTTCTTCCAAGATATTATCAACACTTACAGGCTTTTGTCCCAAACCGGCACGTGTACGCACTCTATCGAAATAATTTTGTGCAGCACTGTTATCCCCTGTAGCCAAAGCCAACTCTGCCGCATTCAATAAAGTCCCGGCAAAACGATAGAGGTGAAGATTATTGGTCCAGTTCATGTTATTTGCTCCGACATATCCTTCATTATAACCAGGACGAGCCTGATATTTACGAAGATTGATACCAGTCTGCTGATAACGTGATCCGTAAGTAACGACCTTACCTACTTTCAGCATATCCATCGTATATTGTTCCAAATTAATCAACGCAATATCACGACGGAGATCACCCTCCTCAAACGACTCATAACATTCTATAGATATAGGAGCAAAACCCCATCCTCCGTCAAAGAACTCTGCATTCTTTCCTGTATTGGTATTATCGCCCGTCGTATTATAATTCAAATCGGGAATAGCAATCAAAGTCGGCATAACCGTACCTCCTGTAGCATTTGCGCTTCCCCAGTCACGCTTTCCTCCTTGAGACACATAATTCACATCAAGAATAATTTCACTGCTCCACTCATGTGTATTGTCAAACAAAAAATCGTAGTCGGCACCGACCACCAAATCATATTTTTGAGAATCAATAATGTCTTTCATATAAGACAAAGCTTTAGCATAGCGAGACTCATCTTTCTGATACATCACATAATCAGCGAAAATCATCTCGGCAGCAGCCTGTGTCATACGCCCTTCCTGACCGGATTCACGCTTCATGGGAAGAACCTTAGAATCAATTACCTGTTCAAGATTTTCAATAATTGTATTATATACTTCCGTTGCCGACTTCTGCTCTGCAATATAAGGCAACGTAAGATTCTCCATATAAAGAGGTATATTACCCCACAATTTCCATAAGACCAAATAATACCAAGCACGAAGTGTACTGCCTTCAGCTACAAAAGCCTTGCGTGTAGTTTCATCCAAAACTTCGCAACCATTGGCATTATCAATCAAACGGATGGAACGGTTGATTCCGGAATAAGCTGTCGTCCATGCACCACCGATTGTATTCCGAGGGTCTGAACGAAACTGGGAAATCAAATGTATTTGCCCTTGATCGGAAGTTCCACTACCACCTACATAAAGATCATCTCCCATAGAATCCCAAACAATATTCAGCGGAGCCCAACCGCCAAAATAATCGAACCATTGCATAGGATGGTAAGCAGCAACTGCAGACTCAAGACAACGTGCCTCACTATTATAGTATCCATCCAACGGAAGTTTGCTTGAAGGTTCTTCCGTTAAAAAGCTATCACCGCAAGAAGTTGTTCCCAACATCAGAGCTAAGGCAACAAAAGTATATAATTTATTCTTTTTCATATTCTTCAATCATTAAAATATTAGAAATTAACATTTAGACCCACTGTAAAAGTACGAGCCTGCGGATAATAACCACGGTCGATACCCGGCAAAGCATCATTAGCCAACTCGGGATCAAGTCCTTTGTAACTTGTAAGCGTCAGGAGGTTTTCAGCTGCCACATAAAAGCGCAATCTTGAAATAAAGACCTTACTTGTCAAAGAAGAAGGTAATGTATAACCAACTTGAATATTCTTAATACGAGCATAATTCCCATTATGAATATAGAGGTCAGAGAACCATCCCCAGTTTCTATTGGTATCCTTATCGTCAAATCTAAAACGAGGCATCGTAGTACTGTGATTTTCTTCTGTCCAACTATTGGCAAACTCAGCAGGCAAGTTTACATAATTACAATCCAAACGACGAGTTACATCAGCGATTTTGCTACCCAGTGCACCCGAAATCAACATATTAAGATCAAATCCTTTATAAGAAGCATTGATATTCCAGCCAAAAGTCCACTTCGGATAACCATTACCTATATTATGACGGTCTGAATCATCAATCTTGCCATTCTTATCCCAGTCCACAAAACGTACATCGCCTGCCGCAGCATTTTTGCCGTACTTTTGGTTGTATTCGGCAGCCTCTGCATCGCTCTGGAAAATACCATCTGTGCTCCAGCCATAAAAGAAAGGATAAGGCTGTCCGTTTTCTGCACGACCCACATCTCCAAGTTGGTGTACATTACCCATAGCCTCAAAACCATCGGCATTACCCAAGTTAGTCAGCTCATTCTTCAAGTAACTTACATTCAGAGACGTAGAGAAGTTAAAGTTTTTTCTGCTCAATTTATAGCCTGCTTCAACTTCGATACCCGAATTCTTCATAGAACCGACATTACCCCAAGGTTTAGATTCACCCAAATAAGACGGAACAGCCATTTCCTTCAACATTCCATTGGTTTTCTTGACAAAGTAATCAACCGTGAAAGTGAAAGAGTTATTCAAAAAGCCAAAGTCCAAACCAGCATCGTATTGTTCTGATTCTTCCCATCTCAAATCCGCATTCGGGGTACCGGTCGGTTTTGTTCCCAAAATAATCTTCTCACCACCATTTGCACCGAAAGCATAATTATTACCGGTAGATACATTAGCTGTATAACGGAAATTACCGATAGCTTCATTACCATTCTTACCCCAACTCAAACGCACTTTTGTATTGGTCAGCCACTCGGGACGTTTTTCCATAAAGGGTTCGTTGGTCAGATTCCAGCCTAAAGAAACTGATGGGAAAGTCCCCCACTTATTATTTGAACCGAAACGAGAAGACCCGTCACGACGTACAGTAACCTGCAACATATAACGTTCGGCAAAGTTATAACTCAAACGTCCGAAGTAAGAAGCTAAAGAATTGGGGTCACCGGCACCGCCATAAATAGCCATACGACCATCCGACTGCAAGCCAGTAGCAAAGTCTATATTTGCCTTATTACCCATATATTCAGGTAAATCATAACGGTTACCTCCTAACTGACGGCTGGTATAACGAGAGGCTGACTGACCGAGTACAATATTGAATGAGTGCTGATTAAATGTTTTATCATAAGAAAGAACATTTTCAACCTGCCATGTATAACCGCGATTCATCTGAGACCATACATTAGAGTCTTTATTAGTAGACTTCTGATTGTAGTAAGTCGGCTGACTCCATCCGTCATTTCCCCAAAAGGCCAAATCAGAACCCCAAGAAAACTTATAATGCAAATTATCCCAGATATTGAAATCCATAGAAAGATTAGCTATAATCTTATCCGAATTGTTTTTTGTTCCTTCATCTCCAGAAAGAAGAGCCAACGGATTACCCAATTCATTGAAATCTGTCGGAGGTAGTTGCAATAAACGGCCGGTCTTCTTGTCACGGATAGGCTTACCGAACACACTATAATCCCAAGACTGTGACAATTCACTTTCATCATCGGCATACACCGCCATAGTAGGATCCATAAAAAGAGCATTACCCAGTACAGAACCGGTTAAAGAACCATTGATTCCTCCTTTACTTTCCACACGGGAATAAGAAGCATTGACATTAAACTTCAAACTCTTAAGCCAATTGCGAGTTTTACTTTCATCAAACACTGTATACTCTGTATTTGAACGAAATGACCAACGTTTGTAATTGGAACGTCCATAATCACCACCCACAATACCTTCCTGATCATAGAAGCCCATGGAGAAATAATACTTCACACGTTCCGAAGCACCACTCAAACTAACCTGATGATTCTGAACCGGAGCATTATCATTGAAAAGGACATCCTGCCAATCGGTTCCGGCACCGAAAGATTTAATCTGGTCTACCGAATAACGATCAGGTAATCCTGCATCCGCATTCGCCCGGTTCATCAATGTAGCATACTCTGTTGCATTCAGCATATCACGCTTTCTCCAAGCAGACTGCCATCCGAACGACATATTGTAAGATACCTGCACCTTGCCCTGTTTTCCTTGTTTAGTTGTTACCAATACCACACCATTGGCAGCACGAGCGCCATAAACAGCACCGGAAGCGGCATCTTTCAATACCTCAATAGATTCAATATCAGAGGGGTTGATGTTGTCCAGTCCGCCACCAAGAGGCATACCATCTACAATGTATAACGGATCAGCAGTGTTAATAGTACCGATACCGCGAACACGAACACGAGTACCTGCCCCCGGCTGACCATCACCGGCAATAACCTGTACACCTGAAGCCAAACCTCTTAAAGCATTATCCATACGCACCGGGGATGTCTGTTCCAATGTTTCAGAGTTTACTTTGGCGATTGAAGCTGTTACGACACTCTTTTTCTGAACGCCATAGCCCACTACGACTACTTCATCCAATGTCTGGGTATCTTCTTTTAAAATAATATTAAGCGGAGAAGAGGACGGTTTCACTGTTTGTGGAAGAAATCCTACGAAAGTAACTTCAATAGTCGCATTTCCAGCTACGTTCTGCAAGACAAAGTTACCATCGAGATTGGTTATCACTCCATTTGTTGTTCCCTTGACCAATACACTTGCACCGATAATTGGTTCACCGGTTTCATCTTTCACGATTCCTTTCACGGTTAGTTGCTGGGCAAACACTCCGATTGAAAAGAAAAAAAGCAAGCACCCTATCAATGACATTTTTTTAAGTGCCTGACTTGAATCAGATTCTTTTTTCATAAACTAAATTATTAAAGTTAACACTCTTTTTGTTCTTGACTTTCGTCGATGCAAAGGTAAAGGCTGAACTTTAATCATGTATAGACAAGTAAACAGAGAAAGTAAACTCCTTCTTTTATGACATAGTTGATTTTCAACGAATTAAAGATCCGTTTTTCACAAAGAAAGTAAGTATCAATAGTCAGAAGAGGAAAAGAAAAATGAAGCACTCATGAGGGGAAACACCGTCTCCGGATAGCGCATCAGAACCTGTCACGCATCAGCCACCGGAGCGCATTATAAATTAAATAATTCTGGGTCGGGTCTACAAAGATACGCCCGCCATGCCCCATATTCATATAAAGCATATTATAATCGGTACGAGTCCATACTACAGGGAAATCACCATCAGTCACCGTATCTTTAAATCCAATGGGATAATTCTCCGCAGACAAGGAAAGCAATACCTTTACATTCTTGCATTCGCGCGGACTCGGCTTCCACTGATACCATTCATTCATCGGAGAGATGAATGAGGCAGGCATTCCCTTAGTTACCGGATGAGAAGTATCATCAACCACCAACTTTGCCGATTGGGGCGGCCAGTTGTTCCGATAAAAAACCGCTCCTCCCAAAAAATCGACAAACCACTGCCACTGTGTACCGGCATCATTATAGGCTGCCGCATGGAATCCCAGCCATGCTCCTCCGTTCTCCATATATTGCCGGAAAGCCTCACGCTGTTCTACGGTATGTCCGGGGTTATCATTCAAGGAGATGACCAGATGATAGGAACGTAACTTCTCGGAATTGAAATCTGCTATATTACTGGTGGTATCCACTACCAGCCCATCACCGATAGTCATATCTTTAAAGAACTTTATCCCATCATAAGCAAACTGGCGGTGCGCCTCTTCCACTTCCTTGTTGAAATGCACCAGAACACGAAAACGCGGAAACCAATTGGCAGGTCCGGCCGCCCAACGGATGGCATTGCCAAACATGGTTGTAAAATCCTTGTTCTTCAACAAGTCCTTGTGATGCCCCATCAAGAAATACACATTCCGAGCCTTCATTCTGGGATTGATCCAAACCGCCGGATGGTCTCCCATCTTTATCGTTGAGGCAGGTTCATAAGTTGACTCGTCCACATGGGCCAGTACCTGTACGTCGGGCCTGGGACTTCTATCAAATGTGTACCATTCATCATGTGTCACCCTGAATGAAGGGGAAACTCCTTTCATCACAGGATGTTCCGGTTGTTCCACCACTACCTTTCCGGAAGCTGTTTGTGCTATATAGTTCTGAAACCGTATGCCACCCATATAATCAGAAAACCAGTTCCACATCGGAAAGCCATCAAAATCACCTAACAGAGTGGCGTGATGCAGTCCGACCCAACCGATAGTGCCATCAAAAACAACCTGCTCGAAAGCGGCTTTCGCCTTGTCCGTCCAGTTGTATGGCGGATAATCTAATTGGATAAAAACTTTGTAAGCAGAAAGAAAATCCTTATCTATCAACTCTGTATTGTTCACCTCCGTAAAAGTAAAACCGCTGGCCTTTCCAAAATCCTCCAGCCAGGCTAAAGCAGCATCAGTGAATCCTCCATGCTGGCCTCCTCTTTCGGTCAGTACCAACACTTTGAAGTCGGAGGCAGCGGGCTTGACCGACAGGGAGAGGAGGAGTAGGATAAAGCAGAATATAAAGCGTTTATTCATTGTCCAATGCTCCTTTCCGCACCAACGCCTCCAGATAATAATAATCCGCATAACACAACGGTACGTCAATCTTACTTCCACACAGGCTGACACGTCGCTTGGCTGCATTCAGTTCTTCTTTCTTTGCCTTATCGGTACATTTCATGGCCAGTTCCAACTGACCGGCGGTAAAGGCATAAGCGTTGTCCACATCAGTAGCACGTACATACAACAAATTAAAACGGTCGCTGAAATCAATCACCCTGTTGGCCTTGCAGAGTCTTAAATAATCCTTTCGTTCAGGATTCAGCAACCAAGCACGATAAAGAGTTTTGCAAAATTCCTGTTGCTTGCCTTCCCAACCGCTGATTTGCTGATAAGGCCATGACTTCACATTCTTCCCCACATAAGGTGTCAAAAAATCAATTGCTTTATAAAAATTGCGTCCGTCGGCCGATGTGGTATCATCTATTTTGATATTGATTTTCTGTGCCATCCGGAAGATGTCAATCAGATGGCTCAAATTATATTCTGAATATCCGAAAGCAAGTGTACGGCGCAATTCATGCGGCTGACTGCCGTCCGGTTCTATCTGGGTGAAGAGGCGTTTCGCGGGAAGGGCGTTGATTACTTCTGTGGCTACTTTGACATTTCCCGTATAGAGTGCAAAGGCTATGACCTGCGCATCGTATGCCGTACTGTGATTATTGGCTTGACGAGATTCCTCCTGCCCCTGCGGACTGATCAGTATCCAATGCAACAATTTTCCGAACCATGTCTTCAGTTGTCTGGCATCCTTCGGGGTAAAGGAATGGGATTGTTCCAACAAAGCCACCGCATCCAGCATTTCAACAAACGAGTAACCGTCCAGCACTCCATAGCAACGCCCTTTGTCATGGTTCATGCCCGGAATTATTTGTGCGTATTCCAAATGAGGATTCATGCGTGTGTCTTTATCAAGAAACCATACACGAATCAGTTCCGTAGCTTTCCGGGCATATTTTTCCTCTCCGCTGAAATACCAGGCCAATGCCAGGGTAGTGACCCTTTCTGCCGTTTCGCCCAAACGGTTGCGGTCCAACTTCTCCAGTTCAGGGTTTGACTTTCCATCCTTATTTATATAAGGTAATCCGTCGGGCTTTGTCGGGTCTGGCCAAAAATAGCGTGCCTGGCTCATATAATCATGCTTATCACCACTGGCAGGCATTTTTTCCTTCATCATGACAGAAAGCGGTTCGACATGCAGCAAACCATCGGCATCCGCTTTCAGTTTCTGATAAGCGGTTGCGTAAAAAGGTTCATCCAACGATTGTTTTACTTTCGCCAAATGGGACGCATCCCAAATAGACTGTGCATATGCTCCGCCGAAAAAGCAAAGAAGCGCGGCTAGTAATGAACAGGTTATTCTTCTCATGGTATTTTTCTATTTTATTTCGATTATAATTTTCTCAGTTTGATGCCCGAAAGAAAACACTTTCCTTGCAGAGGGTTCAATTTTATTTCCAGACCATCCTGTGTATGCTGTACTACATAACGCTTCTTCACAGCCTGAAAATATCCGTCCCGACCGGGAGTAAAAGCCGGCTCCACCACTCTGCCATTGATACAAATATCAAAAGAGTTACTGCATTCGGAAGATTCTCCATTTCCTTTGCCCAGCAAATAGGCGGCCGAGGTAATGGAACGATAAATGTCCGCAAAAAGCAACTCCACCTCATAGTTGCCCTCAGGGACATCGAAACGATATCCATCCAATCCTTCGCGCAAAGTTTGATAAAGCGGTCCGTCAGGCGTCAGCATAATTTCAGTCTGTGTATTTTGTTCCTTTCCGCCGAGATATCCCCAGCTTCCTTTCACATAAGGCTGGTCGGGCACCCAGGTCAGTTGGCTTTCATCCGAAGTAAAGAAACAATTACTACCCACATTCACAGCCAGTTCCAATGCACCGCCCAGGTTATGCCTGTTCAAATTCATCGGAACAGAAGTAAAATGAACACGCAATCCGTCATATACCGGTGTGTCCTGATAGTTTCCCCGGGCCGAGAGATAAGGAGTTTTTCCCACAAAGGGAACATCAAACACAACCTGATGATTTTCTACCGGTTTCTTCCCCATCAATTTCCCGTCCATAAAGAGTTCCACTTCGGGCAGATTGGTATATACCTTGACGGGCAATGCCACGGGGACATCTCCTTGCTGTACCCCACTCCGGTATTTCCAGTCACGACTGGCGATATGCAATACCGGAATATCTTTCCGCCAGGCAGCCTGATAGTAAAAATAGACATCTTTGGGAGTACGGTCTGCATAGACCAGTCCCTTATTGTTGATGCGCGGCATAGATTCGTCACGCAAAGCGGACGAGAAATCAATGAAATTCCAATGAGTACCTCCGCAAACGTAGGGAGTTTCCTCCAACACAGGCAGGTAATGTTCCAGATAAATTTGCTGGTATTCACTGCTGAAATCAAAAGCGCGGGGTTGCAAGGAATGCAGCCTTTTATCGGAACCCGCTCCATATTCGCTGACAATAAGCGGATGGTCCGGATAGTCTCGCTGTTGCTCTGCCAAATAATGCTCAAATCCCGTCAAATCTCCACCATACCAACCCGAATATAAGTTCCAACCTACAATATCGGTAATCCGGCTCAATCCTACCTCATTATATGAATTACTGCCATGAAATGCCATGGTGCTAAGCCGGGTGTCATCCTCTTCCTTCAACGCCTTTTCCAGTCTTTCGGCTAATGCCAAAGTGCGTTCCAATACAGGCTTCTGTTCTTCCTCCGTCTTATAACGGCGCTGAGTGACAAGCAGGATTTCATTCATATATCCCCACATAATAATGGATGGATGATTATAATGTTGCCGAATCATTTCACGCAAGTTCCGTTCACAATGGTCCCCATATCCCGGTGTATCGGGTACAATGTCAATAACCGGAATTTCTTCCCAGGCTAACATACCCAACTTGTCACACATCTCCAGCAAAGCATCGTCTTGCGGATAATGGGAAATACGAATAAAGTTGGCTCCCATTTCTTTCATTAGCAGAAAGTCACGCCGGTGCATCTCGTCCGTCAGCGCCACTCCTATGGGTTTCTGGTCTTGATGCCGACAGACCCCGCGTAGTTTATAAGGCTTTCCATTCAAGAAGAAACCTTCCTTACCATCGAAACGATACCAGCGGAAAGCGGTGTAATGCTCACTATAATCTACTACTTCTCCGGTTACGGGATTTGTCAATTCCATTTTTACCTTATATAAATAAGGTGTTTCCGGAGTCCAAAGCTGAGGTTGTAAAATGGGTTCACTCTCTTGCTGAACCACACGGGTTTCTCCCCCCTTCAATTGAACTTTCTTTTTTCCTTTTTGCAAGAACGCCCCGTCCGGTCTATATATGGAATAAATCAATTCCATCGTTACTTTCTCCAAAGCATCATTCTTTATTTCACTTTTAATGGCAATCGTTCCTTGTTCGGCAGACACCACAGGAGTGGTGATAAAAATCCCTGCTGATGCCTGATTGGTCAAGTTAAAATGCTGGGCAGGAACCGCTGTCAACCAAACATCCCGATAAATTCCCCCGAAGAAGGTAAAGTCACCCGATATAGGTGGAATATCCTGACGGGCATTATCCACACGAATGGCCAAAGTGTTTACCGAACTTTCGGAAAAATAAGGGGTAACATTAAATGTACAGGCAGTATATCCACCTATATGCTCACCAATCTTTTTACCATTCACGAAAATCACGGCTGCCTTACTGACTGCATCCAATTTCAAAAATATCTGTTTACCTGTCCATGTAGAAGGAACAACCAAGCACTTACGATACCAGCTTATGCCACGATAATAATTTTTCTCTGTATATGCTTCCAAATTCCAAGTATGAGGCACATGGACGGAAATCCAGTCATTGTCATTGAAAGCACTATCGGCAGCTGCCGGACAGTCTTTCCTCAAAAACTTCCAACCATCATTAATTGTCTTACTCTCACGTTGCGCATAGGCAGACACCACACTTCCCATAGATACAACCATTAGAAGCATCCACAATATAATCCGAACTTTCAATACCCTGTATAGATTACTCATATCTTCTCCATCTTTTATAAATTAGCTAGAATATAGTTACAATGAGGACTATAACTCCCTTAATACAAAAGTAGAGATTAAATATAAAATTTGTAAGATCCAGTAAATAGGAGAAGTAAGTATACCAATTCGCATATCACTTGACTATCAATCAATTATATACTATTTATTCTCCTTCAAGGTAAGAAATCTAAAGACTCCCGGTAATTTCATTTCTGCATTTTTCCCAACCCCATCACTGTACTGGCAAACTCCTCTTTCGGAATAATTGCCTTGTTACGTGTCTTCAATCGATTATTATAAACTGTTTGTGGAGAACAATGCAAAAATTCGGCAATCTTCACACTATCGCCAATCCCCAGACGAACCAATGCATAAATACGCAATTCTGTATTCAACAACTCCCCTTCTTTCAATACAATCCTCTCTTCTGGCTGCAATAACGCATTGAAATCATCCACAAAATCAGGATAGACATGCAAAAAGATAGCATCAAAATTATGATAAAACTCTTTCAACTCATTTTGTGCCATAGTTGGAGTGTCTGTCAACACTTTAACCTCATCAAACTGCTTTGCTTTTATCTTTCGGTTAATATTTTTACGGAATTCATCCAGTTTACTGATATAATTAGAGCAAATAGCAAATACATAACCAATATATTCCTCCTTTACATAGTTGGACTCCCGGAGCTGAGCATTCGCTTCTTTCAGTTGCTCGTTCACTTCGGCTAATTTGGTATGCGCCAATGAAAGTTCATCCACATGTTTGTTTAGCAATACATTGACCTCATTCAATTTAATACGTGAAAGAGATAAATGTTTCATTTGTCTTAGAATATAGAATATAGCTACCAATAATACAGCAGAAAGCACACTTACTATTATTAAGAAAAAATGTAAACGAGCCTCTTGTTTTTGATTGCGTTCCTGATAAGCCTGATGAATAGCATCTTGTACCTTTGCAATCCCCACGACACGCACTCTATTACGGTAGATTTGTGCATTCTGCAGACAATAATTTATGTAAGTATAAGCACGATCAATATCCCCCAATTCAAATAAAACCTTTGAAAGTTCTTCCAAAGAAGCTATATCTTTGTTGGCTGTCCGCACATCGGCTATACCCGAGCAAATCATAAATTTCAGAAACTCATCCTTTTGCTCGCTATCAAGGTACAAACATGCCAATATATAAGCATTCATTGCATCCCGACGAGTTTCCAACGAAGAAGCAGATACTTCTTCAAGAAGTTCCTCTTTTACTGTTTCTGTATCGGAAGTTCCCCGGAATTTCCAACCTTTATACCATAAATAAAAAGGATCTTGAGGAGTGATAGTCGCATAAATTGAGTCTTTATAAATTCCTTCTTTTTGGTAATATCCTTCACGCAGCTTCGTATTGTCACCTCCCAAATATTGTCCGAAATGAGAATACAAATACATCATCTGCCCATAGTATTCCACTTTCAGTTCAGGAGAAAGCAAATCTCCCGATACGCCTTGAAGTTCATCTAATGCCTCTTTCAATAATCCGGTAGCAGCCAACAAAAAAGATTTCTTGATTTTCCATTCGGCCAACCATTCCTTTTTATTTAGTTTGCCAGCTATATCCAAATTCTGTTCTACATAGACCATGGCAGAATCTGCATTATAGACAAAATATTCATCATAAAACATTTTGTTCAGCCAATAACGCTCTTCCAATGTACGAATAACCTTACTCTGTTTACGAAATTGTTCTATTTTATCTTCTTTAACTGCAATAAAAACATCCTTCTGTGCAATCAAAGAATCCAACCTCAATAAAAGCCTGTTGATTTCTGTTTTATAAGATACTGCCGAAGATGAAATAGAAATGCACACAAACAAAAAAACAAACAAATATTTCATAGTATTTCTTTTGTTAAGATGTGCAAAGATAAGCCATTCATTTGAAATATATCTTATCTTTTATCTAAAATTTACTTCTCCAGCAACAGCTTTTCCTCGAATATCTTTTTCGCACAGCTATACCCTTCGTTATACAAATCGGTCAGCTTTTTGATATCCGTTTCAATCCGGTCGACTTCCATGGGTCTGTGAGGACGTATCACTATAATCCGACCTTCATCCTCCAACTTCTCAACCAGTTCCAGCTGTTCATTATAAACGCGGCAACGCTTGCTGAGCACCACTCTCAGACGAGGATATTTCTTATAAATGAAATGAGGTATCTTGATATCCCTTCCCTTTTTACGGTAACCGCGATTACGGGTGAGCACTACTACATTCTTTTCATATCCCTGTTCAAAAGCCCGCATCACGGGAATGGAATCAATAATTCCGCCATCGAGCATAGGTACACTGTCCACATAAGCAATAGGACATACATACGGCAAACTGCTGGATGCCTTGGCTATGTCTATAATACGTTTCCGGTCATGCTTCTCTTCCAAGTAACAGGCACGCCCTGTATGGCAGTTAGTAGTCACCATTTCGAAACGTGCCGGATTCTTTTCGTAGGTTTCATAATCGTATGGAAGAATCTCTTTAGGAAAATGCTCGTAAAGCAATTCTTGGTCAAGAATGCTATGTTTGCTCCACAGATGCTTGATACCGATGTAATGATACTTATCCAGTAAATCGATATTGCTGAATTTTGCACGTCCCCGCTGACGGGACATATACGAAAGCCCGTTGCACGCGCCTGCCGATACTCCTACTCCGTAAGAAAACCAGATTTCGTTGTCCATCAAATAATCCAGTACGCCACAGGTAAATACTCCGCGCATACCTCCTCCTTCTAATACCAGTCCTGTTTTATCGTCTATTTTCATAATCAAAGTCAAGGAACAAACAGCTTCCCATTAAAGTTCGACACAAAGTTATCTTTTTCGGCGAACATCCAAACATCTTTTCTTCAAAAATTATTTCGCTATAAAGAAAGGTCTCAACTCATTTTCATTCTTATCTATAGGATAGAGAGCCTTTTCCATCTCCAGTCTTTTTACCATCAGTCCAAACAATTCCTTCGCCTTTTTCAGCTCCGATTTTGCCACATCATTCTTCTCATAGGGATCTACCGACAGATTAAACAGTTTATAATAAGGAGCCTCGGGATGTTCCGGGTTATAATAATAAATCAGTTTCCAATCGCCTTTGCGGTAGGAAGTGAAATAACTGCCACGGTGTTCGTGAGGGAAATGCATCAGGAAATCATCTCGATGTGCTTTATCCTTCTTACCTGCTATCATTTTTCCAAGGGTGGAACCATCCAATATATGATTTTCCGGTGCTTTTACTCCGGCAACAGATAATACGGTAGGATAAATATCCATCACTGTCCCCATCTGTGTCTGTATGGCATTTTGTGCGACGGGAAAAGCTTTCTGAAACTTATTGCCTGCATCGGGATGCGCCCAGGCAACAATGAAAGGCACTCTCACTCCGCCTTCATACTCCGAGCCTTTCTTGCCTTTAAAGGGTGCTGACGAGCCATAATCCGCCGCTCCTCCCAAAGGTGCATCCCCTCCATTATCACCCAAAAAGATAATCAATGTATTCTCAGCAATACCTAATTCTTCCAATTTATCCATTAAATCACCCAATGATTTATCCATTCCTTCGATTAAAGTGGCAAAGGCACATGCCTGTTGGTCCTTCTCCGGGTCTGTGTAATGTCCTATAAACCGCTCGTCCGTCTCAAAAGGAGAATGAACAGCATAATGAGCCATATTCAGGTAAAAAGGCCGCTTTTCGGCAACCGCTTTCTCTATTTCTTTATCCGCCTCCAATGTCAGCGCATCGCTCAAGAAAGTCTTGGTATGGAAATATTGTTCCAAATCGGGAACAGCCCGAGACTTTGCTCCTTTTATCGCCCCATAACCGTTTTCTCCATGATAACTGCCCGGACTGCCGATGGCAGAACCGGCTATATTAACCTCAAAGCCCAAATTCTTCGGATTGGCTCCTTCACTGCCGATACAACCGAAATGTGCTTTACCGACATGAATAGTCTTATAACCGGCCTGTTCCAGCACATAAGGATAAATAATACTGTTACGTGTCAGTCCTTTCCAATTCCAGTCCAATGGTCCATAAGGGGTACGATTGTTATCCTCCGGCTTAATCCAATTTGTAGTACGGTGTCGGGCTGCATTCTGCCCCGTCATGATAGAAGCTCTTGAAGGAGAACTCACACTCTGAGCATAAAAAGTGGAAAAACGAATTCCCTGTTGGGCAAGGCGTTCCATATTAGGAGTGCGATACCATTCATTTAACGGCTGCTTCACCGCATTTCCATGATGGTCTGTCACAAAAGGAACAGAGGTATCCATCAACCCCATATCATCCACAATAAATACTACGATATTGGGACGGTCTTGTGCATTCATCATCGAAAAACAAACACCACAAAAGGCTCCCGATAGACTTCGGCTTACAATTCTATTCATTTTGTTAGTTATTAAGAGGTTAATAGAAGCGGACTTAATAAAGATTTCATCGAAAAGACGCGGCAAGTTATTAAGAAATTCTCGTTTATACAAGAAAGAATCGAAAAATATGAAGGATAAACAAGCACAAAGTCGCGCGGTATGATTATTTTTTAAACATCAGCACGTGAATTTAAAATTATAATTGTTACATTTGCAAACAGTTCATAAATATTCAATTAAAATCGAGTTAACCATGTTTGATTCTGCTATTTATAAAAACCGTCGGCAAGCACTGAGAAACAAAGTGCAAAACGGCCTTATCCTTATATTAGGCAATAACGAAGCCCCGGCAAACTACCCGGACAATACATATAAATTTCGTCAGGACAGTTCTTTCCTCTATTTCTTCGGTCACTCTCATCCGGGATATGCAGGAATCATGGACGTTGAAGCAGGAGAAGATTATTTCTTTGGCAATGATGTAGATATGGATGACATTATCTGGATGGGGCCTCAACCGAGCGTCAAGGATTTGGCTGCACAGGTAGGTGTCCAGCAGAGTTATCCTTTTGCGCAACTGAAAGAAATGGTGGGAAAAGCCGTTGCACAAGGCCGAAAAATTCATTTCCTCCCTCCCTATCGTTACGACAATATGATGCTGCTGGAAGAATTGACCGGTATCCGTGCTTCCATCGTTAAAAAATATGCTTCACTGGAACTAATCAAAGCTGTCGTTGCTTTGCGTTCTGTCAAAGAAGCCTGTGAAATAGAAGAAATTGACTTAGCTTGCAATATCGGCTATGAAATGCATACCGCTGCCATGCGTTTATGCAAACCGGGAGTAAAAGAACAATATATTGCCGGAGTATTGGACGGCATCGCTTCTTCTTACGGAAGCATGACTTCTTTTGCCACTATCCTGACTCAGCACGGTGAAACATTGCACAACCACGACCATAGCCACATTTTAGAGGTGGGACGCATGATGCTGACCGATGCGGGGGCAGAACGACTGAGCAATTATTGCTCCGACCATACCCGTACTGTTCCTGTCGGCGGAAAATTTGAAGGACGCCAAAAAGACGTATATAATATAGTATTGGCTTGCCATGACAGAGCATTGGAAATTGCCCGACCGGGCATCACTTATATGTCCGTGCATCAAGAAGTATGTAAAGTTCTGGCACAAGGACTGAAAGACTTAGGACTGATGAAAGGCAATATAGACGAAGCTGTTGCAGCCGGTGCGCATGCCTTGTTCCTCCCTCACGGCCTGGGACACATGATGGGACTAGATGTACATGATATGGAAGACTTGGGACAGATTTATGTCGGCTATGACGATGAAGTGCGTCCTTCGTTACAATTCGGACTTGCTTCTTTGCGCATGGGACGCCGTCTGCAAGAAGGTTTCGTTATCACAGACGAACCGGGCTGTTACTTTATTCCCGCTCTCATCGACAAATGGAGAGCCGAGAAAATGCATACCGACTTCCTGAACTATGATGCGATTGACAAATTCAAAGACTTCGGCGGTATCCGTTTGGAAGATGATATTCTGATTACTCCCGAAGGCTCCCGCTTTACCGGAGAGAAACGTATCCCTATTACTATCGATGAGGTAGAAGCAATTATGAATGAATAATAATTTAATATCAAACAAAACTATTATCACTGAATGAAAAGATTTACATTACTCGCCGCTATTGGACTCGTCAGCATGAGTCTGTCGGCTCAAGAAGCAAAAGAAGAACCCAAAGAAGAAGGATTCGTATTTACTACCGTAAAGGAACTTCCTATTACTTCTATTAAGAACCAAAGTCGTGCAGGAACTTGCTGGTGTTACTCAAGTATGGCCTTTTTGGAATCAGAATTACTCCGCATGGGAAAAGGCGAATACGACCTGTCTGAAATGTATATCGTACATCAAACTTATCTCGACCGTGCCGATGCAGCCGTGCGTACTCACGGAGATGTATCTTTCTCACAAGGAGGTTCTTTTTATGACGTACTGTATGGCATGAAGAAATTCGGCTTGGTACCTGAAGAAGAAATGCGTCCGGGTGTGATGTATGGAGATACATTAAGCAACCATACAGAACTGACAGCCGTATCTGACGCTGTTGTCGCTGCTATCGCAAAAGGAAAGCACCGCTCGCTCCAAACAGACGAAAACCGCAAACCGTTGTGGAAGAAAGCCATCGCTGCCATTCATGACATTTATTTGGGTGAATGCCCCGAAAAGTTCACTTACAAAGGGAAAGAATATACTCCTCAGTCATTCTACGAATCAACCGGACTGAATCCTGACGATTACATTTCATTGACTTCTTATACTCACCATCCGTTCTACGAACCGTTTGTTCTTGAAATTCAAGACAACTGGCGTTGGGGACAATCTTATAACTTGCCTATCGACGAACTGATGGAAGTATTTGACAATGCCATCAATACCGGCTATACTATTGCATGGGGTTCCGACGTCAGCGAACAAGGATTTACCCGCGATGGTATCGCAGTGATGCCCGATGCTGAAAAAGTACAAGAGTTGAGTGGCTCGGACATGGCACACTGGCTGAAAATGAAACCGGAAGAAAAGAAACTGAACAGCAAACCGCAGCCTCAGAAATGGTGTACTCAAGAAGAACGCCAAGAAGCATACGACAACTGGGAAACGACCGATGACCACGGAATGCAGATTTACGGTATCGCCAAAGACCAAGATGGAAACGAATACTATATGGTAAAGAACTCTTGGGGCAAAGCCGGCAAATATAACGGTGTGTGGTATGCATCAAAAGCATTCGTGCGCTACAAAACCATGAATATCGTTGTCAACAAGAAAGCACTTCCTAAAGAAATCGCTAAAAAGTTAGGTATTAAATAATACTGTAATATACTAGTATTTAAAGCACTACCGTTAATTCCGTAAAAATATATACGGAATTAACGGTTTTTTTATTTGTTTTTTCCTAACTTTACGGATTGATTGGAGACCACCTGAAACAGATAAAAGTGAGGTCTCCTCATGTGAGAAGAAAAAAGAAAAAAATAATATATAAAATGAATCACAAATGGAATTACCAACCTCCAAGCCAAGAACAGACAGAAGCAGCTAAAGCATTAGCTAAAGAGACAGGAATCAGTCCCGTCCTCTGTAAGCTATTGCTAGAGAGAGGTATAACCTCAGCAGCAGAGGCTAAAAGATTCTTCCGCCCACAGCTTAGCGAACTACACGACCCTTTCCTGATGAAGGATATGAGTATTGCCGTAGAACGCTTAAACCAAGCTATGGGAAAGAAAGAACGTATATTGGTTTATGGAGACTATGATGTGGACGGCACGACAGCCGTAGCATTGGTATACAAGTTTCTCCAACAGTTCTATTCGAACATCGATTACTATATTCCCGACCGCTACAACGAAGGTTATGGAGTATCAGTGAAAGGGGTGGATTATGCCTATGAAACGGGTGTAAAACTAATTATTGTATTGGATTGTGGCATTAAGGCGGTGGAAGAAATTGCTTATGCAAAAGATAAAGGAATTGATTTCATCATCTGTGACCACCATGTACCCGATGACGTGCTCCCTCCTGCCGTAGCCATTCTGAACGCGAAACGCCCGGATGCAACTTACCCTTACGAACATCTGTCGGGGTGTGGCGTAGGCTTCAAATTTATGCAGGCTTTTGCCTTGAACAACGGCATTGAGTTCCATCAGCTGACTCCCCTCTTGGATTTGGTCGCTGTCAGTGTAGCCTCTGACATTGTTCCCATCATGGGAGAAAACCGTGTTCTGACTTACCATGGACTGAAACAGTTGAATTCCAATCCAAGTGTAGGACTTAAAGCAATTATTGACATTTGCGGATTGTCCGAAAAAGAAATCACTGTCGGAGATATTGTATTCAAGATTGGACCGCGCATCAATGCTTCCGGCCGTATACAGAATGGAAAAGAAGCTGTCGAATTATTGATAGAAAAAGACTTCTCCTCCGCTTTGGAAAAAGCCAATCAGATAAACCAGTACAACGAGACCCGAAAAGACCTTGACAAGACCATGACCGAAGAAGCCAATCACATTGTGGACAGTTTGGAAGGATTGGCAGAACGTCGTACCATCGTCATTTATAATGAAGCATGGCATAAAGGGGTAATCGGGATTGTAGCTTCACGCCTGACCGAGATTTATTACCGTCCGGCAGTGGTGCTGACACGCACTGATAATCTAGCAACCGGTTCGGCCCGTTCCGTTTCCGGTTTTGATGTATATAAGGCTATTGAAAACTGCCGTGATTTGCTGGAGAACTTCGGTGGTCACACGTATGCGGCAGGACTCTCGATGAAGGTAGAGAATGTGGAAGAGTTCACCCGGCGTTTTGAAATGTATGTATCCGAGCATATTTTACCCGAACAGACCAGTGCGGTAATAGATATCGATGCTGAAATAGATTTTCGCGACATCACTCCGAAATTTCATGCCGACCTGAAGAAGTTCAATCCGTTCGGACCCGACAATCACAAACCGGTATTCTGTACACATAATGTATATGACTACGGAACCAGCAAAGTGGTAGGTCGCGATCAGGAGCATATCAAACTGGAACTGGTCGACAACAAATCAAACAATGTCATGAACGGAATAGCTTTCGGACAAAGCTCACAAGCCCGTTACATCAAGACAAAACGCTCGTTCGACATCTGTTATACCATCGAAGAAAACACGCATAAGCGCGGAGAGGTACAGTTGCAGATTGAAGATATCAAACCTAGTGAGGAATAGACAAGGGTGACCTACAAAGAGATTCTAAAACAATACTGGAACTATGATAACTTCCGTGGCATTCAAGAAGAAATCATAGAGAGTATCGGAAAAGGACATGATACGTTAGGGCTGATGCCTACCGGCGGAGGTAAATCCATTACCTTCCAGGTACCGGCATTGGCGCAACCGGGATTATGTCTGGTCATTACCCCCCTTATTGCTCTCATGAAAGACCAGGTGCGCAATCTCCGTGACCGGGGAATCAAGGCACTGGCGGTTTATTCGGGCATGACGCGTGAAGAAATTGTTGTAGCGCTGGAGAACTGCATATTCGGCGATTATAAATTCCTTTATATCTCTCCCGAACGACTAGACACTGATATATTCCGCACCAAGCTGCGGAATATGAAAATCAGCATGATTACAGTCGACGAGTCTCATTGTATCTCTCAATGGGGATATGACTTCCGTCCTGCCTATTTAAAGATTTCCGAAATACGGGAGTTGCTTCCTGACATCCCGATATTGGCACTTACCGCTACAGCCACTCCCGAAGTAGTCAAAGACATTCAGATAAAATTAGGCTTCAGAGCAGACAGCCATGTCTTTCGCATGAGTTTTGAGCGAAAGAATCTGGCCTATATTGTCCGCAATACAGAGAGCAAACAGGAAAAGTTGCTGCACATTTTGAACCGTGTGTCAGGGAGCGCTATCGTATATACCCGAAACCGAAAGCGTACCCGGGAAGTGGCGGAGTTACTGACAAACAATGATATCACAGCCACCTTTTACCACGCAGGACTGAACAATGACGTGAAAGATCAGCGGCAGAAAAGCTGGCTCTCAGGCGAAAGCCGTGTCATGGTTGCCACTAATGCATTCGGAATGGGCATTGACAAACCGGATGTCCGTCTGGTTATCCATATTGATTTACCAGATTCGCCCGAAGCTTATTTCCAAGAAGCCGGACGTGCGGGACGAGACGGACAAAAAGCTTACGCTGTCTTACTTTATGCCAAGAGTGACAAGACAACGCTCAACAAACGAATAACCGACACGTTTCCCGATAAAGAGTATATCCGAAAAGTGTATGAAGACGTCAACTACTATTTCCAAATGGCAATGGGAGACGGTCTGGGCTGTACATTTGCCTTCAATCTGGATGAGTTTTGCCACAACTTCAAGCACTTCCCCGTGCAGGCAGACAGTGCGCTGAAAATACTGACCCGGGCCGGATATCTGGAATATACAGACGAGCAAGACAACGCTTCCCGCATTCTGTTCACCGTCCACAGAGACGAGTTGTACAAACTCCGCGAGACCGACTCCGAAACAGAGAAACTTATCAACATCATCCTTCGTTCTTACACCGGCCTGTTCACCGACTACGCCTATATAAACGAAGATTCCCTAGCCATCCGTTCCGGTCTGACACGCCAACGCATTTACGAAATCCTGCTGATGCTGACCCGCCGGCATATACTGCACTATATCCCACGCAAAAAGACACCTTATATAATATATACCCGTGAACGGCAGGAAAGCCATCGCCTTGCCATCACCCATGATATATATGAAGACCGTAAGGAGAGCTATATGACCCGAATTAAGGCCATAATAGAGTACGCCACTGCCAAAGACAAATGTCGCAGTCGCATGCTGCTCCGCTATTTCGGCGAGAAAAACGAGCACAACTGCGGTTTATGTGACGTATGCCTCAGCACACACCATTCGGGTATGAAGCTGGGTGAATTTCAAGAGATGGAAAATCAAATCCGTGAACTGCTCGGAACATCCCCCCTCTCTGCCGCCGATTTGTTAAACAGCATAAACGGAGAGCGCAAAAAGGCGGAAAAGGTGCTTTCGTACCTCCTATCTGAAGAAATAATACAATCAAATGATGGAATACTTTCTTTATAAGTATTATCTTTGCCACTGATTTATTAACCTTTTACCCCAATAAAACATGAGAAAAGCGTATTTAGCAATTATTTGTCTGTTTGCAGGACTCAATGCATTTGCACAACATGCAGACGTCCAGCCTGTACCTCAACAGATGTCCGAATCCGGCCAGCGAATCACTTTACCCGGAATCTATCAATTCACTGGAGACACGGAAGCTAACCCCTATGCAGTACAACAATTAAAACAGTTATTGGCAGGAAAACACTCAGCCAAAGAAGGTTTACGCATCTATATCGGGGAAAAAGGAGACAAATCCGTCCGCAAGTTTGCCCGTCAGATTCCCAACCGGAAGGAAGGCTACTATCTTTGCATCAACGATAAAGAAATTGTATTGGCAGGAAATGACGAACGAGGAACATTCTATGCCTTGCAGACCCTCAGCCGCCTGCTGAAAGACAACCAACTTCCGGCTGTCGAGATAAAAGACTACCCCTCTATCCGTTTCCGCGGTGTAGTGGAAGGATTCTATGGCACTCCGTGGAGCCATGCCGCCCGTCTGCGCCAACTCAAATTCTATGGCGAGAACAAGATGAACACCTATATTTATGGTCCTAAAGACGACCCTTACCACAGTTCTCCCAACTGGCGTCTGCCCTATCCCGAAAAAGAAGCCAAGCAGTTGCAAGAACTGGTGAAAGTAGCCAAAGAAAATGAAGTCGATTTCGTATGGGCCATCCATCCGGGACAAGACATCAAATGGAATCAGGAAGACCGTGATAACCTGCTGGCCAAATTCGAAAAGATGTATGACTTAGGCGTACGTTCTTTCGCTGTCTTCTTTGACGACATTTCAGGCGAAGGAACCAACCCTGTCAAACAGGCAGAGCTATTGAACTACATCGACGAGAACTTTGTAAAAGTGAAAAAGGATGTAACCCCGCTCGTCATGTGCCCCACAGAGTATAACAAAAGCTGGTCCGACCCCAAAGGCGGATACCTCACCACACTGGGCGACAAGCTGAACCCGAGTATCCAAATCATGTGGACAGGTGACCGCGTGATTTCCGACATCACCAAAGACGGTATCCAATGGATTAACGAACGAATCAAACGTCCGGCCTATATCTGGTGGAACTTCCCTGTATCAGACTATGTACGCGACCATTTGCTGCTCGGCCCTGTATACGGCAATGACACTCAGATAGCCGACCAAATGTCTGGCTTCGTGACCAATCCGATGGAACATGCCGAAGCATCGAAGATTGCCATATACGGAGTAGCATCCTACTCATGGAATCCTGAAAAGTATGACAGTGAAAAGACTTGGAAGGATGCCATCAAGAACATCATGCCGACATCTGCCGAAGAATTGGAATTCTTTGCGGCACATAATTCCGACTTGGGAGCGAACGGACACAGATATCGTCGTGACGAATCTGTCGCTTTGCAACCGGTCGCCCAAAGTTTCACCGACAGCTATATAAAAGGTGGGAAATATAATGAAAGCGATTACACCGCCCTGCAAGAGACTTTCGGCAGAATGACAGAATCCGGCGACATCCTACTGACCGATGCCGAAAACACTCCATTGGTGGAAGAAATGAAACCGTGGCTGGCACAATTCAAACTGCTGGGCGAAACGGGAGGAGAAGTTCTGGCTATGGCAAAAGCCTACGAAAGCGGCAACCAAGAACTGTTTATGCGCAAATACAAACACGTAAAAGCTTTACAGCAACAGATGTTCCAAATAGACCAGACATACAATCAGAATCCATATCAACCGGGTGTAAAAACGGCCACAAAAGTGATTAAACCATTGATTGACCAAACCTTTGCAGCAGTGACAGAACGCTATAACAAGAAATACAGCACCCTACTGGATGCAACTACCGATTATATGCCGCATAAACTTATCAGTGATGTGGAACAAATCAAAAACCTGCCATTGCAACTAAAGACCAACCGCATCCAAGTGTCTCCGGCACTGGAAGTCATCAAATGGCAAGCCAAAGGCTTTATCACTATCGAGCTTGATAACGTTTATCCGGGATTAAGCATTGATATTGACTTCGGCAAACCCGAAGTGGCAACCTGGGGAGTACTTGAAGTTTCGACCGACGGCAAAGAATGGAAGAAAATAGATTATAAACAGGAAAAGAATCGCCTGACAGCAGACCTGAAGAAAGCTCCCGTCAAAGCCGTGAGATTCAGCAACAGTCAAGACAAGGAACAAGAAATCTATCTCAGACGATTCATTATTACTGTAGACAAATAAAACAACTGTAAATTATGGGCTTTTTTAAATCTTTATTCGGTGGGAACAATACCCCTGAAACGGAAAAAGAGAAAAACGATAAAAAGAATTTTGAGATTTTAAAATACGACGGCATCCGCGCTCAGCGCATGGGCAAATTGCCCTACGCCATCAAATGTTTTGAAGAAGCAGTTGCCATCAATGACGAGATGGAAACGCTCACCTTCCTTGCCAATGCATACATCCAGGCCAACCGCCTGGATGATGCACGCATCACCTTCGACCGCATGGCAGAAAAAGCCCCTGAGCAAGTCAGCACCTTTCTGTCGCTGGCCGGTATCTGCTTCATGCAAGAAGACTATGAAACCATGAACGATGCCTGCCAAAAGGCACTCGCCTTAGACGACAAGAATCCTCTCACCTATTATCTCACTGCCAAAGCAGCGGTGGGAATGAAAGAAGAAATCAATGCCATTGCCATGCTGACCAAAGCGATTATCCTAAAAGAAGACTATACGGAAGCATACCAATTGCGCGCTGAAATATTATGGGGCATGAAACAAGCAAAAGATGCGGCAGAGGACATTCAAAAATTACTGAGCCTCAACCCCGAAGACGAACAGGCCCTGTTGTTGAAAGGCGAAATACTGGCAGCAACCGGTGAAGAGGAGCAGGCAAAGGAATGTTTCAATCAAGTATTGTCGCTCAATCCTTTTAATGAAAAGGCATATCTGCTGTCGGGAGAGCTTTTCCTGACAAAGAAAGACTTCGACAAAGCCATCGGAGTGTATGATGAAGCCATCGAAATCAATCCCAACTTTGCACAAGCCTATCATGAGAGAGGCCGCATCAAGTTGTTGAAAGGCGACAAGGACGGTTCTGTGGAAGATATGAAAAAAGCCATGGAACTGGCTCCCGAAACCGAAGAAAACATCAGCGGACAATATAACAATTACGAGAACATGACAAAGAACGTCCCCTTCTGATGAGATAAACATTATGCTCTGTTTTATTGTTTATCTACGAGAGATATACAATAAAACATGAGCATAAAAGAACAATACTGGAAATATTCCCTTATCACCATCATACTGGGCTTAGGGCTTTTGCTCTTTCTGAAAATGACTCCTTTTATGGGAGGAATATTAGGAGCATGTACCATCTACATCATGGTCAGAGGACAGATGCTCTATTTTACTCAAAAGAAAAAAATAAGGAAAAGCATCACTGCCATTATCCTGTTGATAGAAGCAATACTCTGCTTCCTGGTTCCTCTCTCATTGGCTGTGTGGCTCCTTATCAACAAATTGCAGACCGTCAATGTAGACACCACCGCTTTTGTCAACACAGTCACCAACCTTGCCGACTGGATTCGCCAGAAAACAGAATATGACTTACTGAGCAAAGAAAACATCAGCTCGATAGCCTCCATACTTCCCGGCATCGGCCAATTCCTGATGGGCGGTATCAGCAGTTTTGCCGTCAATCTCTTCGTATTGGTTTTTGTACTCTACTTCATGCTGATTGGAGGAACAAAAATGGAACAATATATTTATGAGCTTCTCCCCTTCAGTGACAGCAACAAGAAGCATGTAATGAACGAAATCAATATGATTGTTCGGGCAAATGCGATAGGCATTCCATTATTGGCAATCATTCAAGGAGCAATCGCTACGTTGGGCTACTATCTGTTTGATGCCCCCAGTGCATTGCTTTTCGGTTTCCTTACCTGCTTTGCCACCGTTATTCCTATTGTGGGAACAGCCCTGGTATGGTTTCCTTTAGCTGCTTACATGGCCATATCGGGTGATTGGCCTCATGCCGTCGGATTACTTCTTTACTGCGGATTAATAGTGACCAACATCGACAACCTTATCCGCTTTATCCTCCAAAAAAAGATGGCAGACACCCATCCTCTCATCACTATCTTCGGAGTTGTCATCGGGCTGTCATTATTTGGATTCATGGGAGTGATATTCGGTCCGCTACTGATTTCCATCTTCATTCTATGCGTCAATATCTTTAAAGAGCAATACTTAAAATAGACAACTATCGGAAAAACAGTCATTTTATCTCCCTGCCATCATAAACAATATTCATGGAGGGCTACGGGCTTCTTTTCCGATAAACTGTCCCTTCCCCCTACTTACCGCAGACAAAGGGAAGACTAAGGCATTCCATGCCGTCAGCTAAGGTCTTTTAAGCGGAAGATTAGTACAGACTTCGGCAGCGGACCGTACAGTCCATTACAGCAGACCGTACAGTCCACTGCAGCAGACCGTACGGTCCATTGCCGAAGTCTGTAATAGTCTGACCTACAAAAACACTTAACCAACAGGACGGAAAGGCTTAATCCGACGCACATCGGGACTAACCTCCGGAACAAATACAAACAGGACGTAAAACATAGCCGGATTTCTTTTTATTTTTGTAAAACTCAAGGCTATAAGCAAAATAATAACTATTTTTGCGCATTCAATTGAACAAAACATTTAACTCATGAGTAATCAACGATACATGCAGCGCGGCGTGTCCGCATCCAAGGAAGATGTACACAACGCCATTAAGAACATTGACAAAGGTATTTTTCCACAAGCTTTCTGTAAGATTATCCCTGATATTCTGGGTGGTGACCCCGAATATTGTAACATTATGCACGCCGACGGTGCAGGGACAAAATCATCATTAGCCTATCTCTATTGGAAAGAGACCGGCGACCTGAGTGTGTGGAAAGGCATTGCGCAAGATGCACTGATTATGAATATCGACGACCTGCTTTGTGTGGGTGCTGTCGACAACATTTTGGTTTCATCCACCATCGGACGCAACAAACTGCTCGTTCCCGGAGAAGTCATTTCTGCTATCATCAACGGAACAGACGAACTGCTTGCCGAACTTCGTGAAATGGGAGTAGGCGTATATGCCACCGGTGGCGAAACAGCCGACGTAGGTGACTTGGTCCGCACCATCATCGTAGATTCTACCGTAACTTGCCGCATGAAGCGCGCAGACGTTATCAATAATGCCAATATCCGTCCGGGTGACGTCATTGTCGGCCTGGCTTCTTACGGACAGGCAACTTACGAAAAAGAATATAACGGCGGTATGGGAAGCAACGGTTTGACCAGCGCCCGTCATGATGTATTCTCTAAATATCTGGCAGAGAAATACCCCGAAAGTTATGATAAGGCCGTTCCCGAAGAGTTAGTTTATAGCGGAAACCTGAAACTGACAGACAAAGTGGAAGGCAGCCCGCTGGATGCAGGCAAACTGGTATTATCGGCTACGCGTACATACGCTCCGGTAGTGAAGAAGTTGCTGGATGCGCTTCGTCCCGAAATTCACGGTATGGTTCACTGTTCAGGAGGTGCACAGACCAAGATTCTGCACTTTGTAGACAACGTCCGAGTGGTGAAAGACAACCTGTTCCCTGTTCCTCCGTTGTTCAAGACCATCAAAGAACAAAGCGGTACGGATTGGGAAGAAATGTACAAGGTATTCAATATGGGTCACCGTCTGGAAGTCTACTTGTCACCGGAGCACGCTGAAGAAGTGATCGCTATCAGCAAGTCGTTCAATATCGATGCACAAATTGTAGGACACATCGAAGAAAGTGACAAGAAGGAACTGATTATCAAGAGTGAATTTGGAGAATTCAAATACTAACCAATATGAACAGACGAGTTTTCCTCATACAGATATTGTTATCTCTTATTCTACTCATCGGGCTTTGTCTTATATTCAAAATGCCTTCAGGTAGTATAATTGGAACAGTTATCGGTTACTTAGTAGGTGGAAGCGTCGTTGCTGTGATTAATAATAAGAACAAGAAGAAGTAGTAGTAACTCAGTGAATGGCAGAAAATACATTATTAGATAAGTTAGAAGGGCTGGTAGCCCGGTTTGAAGAAGTTTCCACCCTCATCACCGACCCGAATGTGATTGCGGACCAAAAGCGTTATGTCAAACTCACCAAGGAATACAAGGATATGAGCGACATTATGAAGGCCCGCAAAGAATATATACAATGCCTGAACGGACTGGAAGAGGCAAAGCAGATAATGACAACCGAATCTGACCCCGAAATGAAGGAAATGGCACGCGAAGAGGCAAATGCCTGCGAAGCGCGTATTCCCGAATTGGAAGAAGAAATAAAGCTGCTGCTCGTCCCCGCCGACCCGCAGGACGACCGTAATGCCATCCTCGAAATACGTGGCGGTACCGGAGGCGATGAAGCCGCCATCTTTGCCGGTGACCTGTTTCGTATGTATTCCAAATATTGCGAAACGAAAGGCTGGAAACTGGAAGTTTCCAGTGCCAACGAAGGTGCTGCCGGAGGATTCAAGGAAATTATCTGTTATGTGACCGGTGATAAAGTATATGGTACGTTGAAATACGAATCAGGAGTTCACCGTGTGCAACGCGTTCCGGCTACCGAAACCCAAGGGCGTGTGCATACATCGGCCGCTTCTGTTGCCGTATTGCCGGAAGCCGAACCGTTTGATGTGGAAATCAACGAAGGTGAAATCAAATGGGATACCTTCCGAAGCGGTGGTGCCGGCGGACAGAACGTCAACAAGGTGGAATCGGGAGTACGTCTTCGCTACAATTGGAAGAACCCGAACACGGGCGTAGTGGAGGAAATCCTTATCGAATGTACCGAGACCCGCGACCAGCCGAAAAATAAAGAACGCGCCCTTTCGCGCCTGCGTACCTTTATATATGACAAGGAACACCAAAAGTATATCGATGATATTGCCAGCAAGCGTAAGACGATGGTATCCACCGGAGACCGTTCGGCAAAGATCCGTACCTACAACTATCCGCAGGGACGCATCACCGACCACCGTATCAATTACACCATCTACAATCTGGCTGCTTTCATGGACGGCGACATTCAGGACTGCATCGACCATCTGATAGTGGCTGAAAATGCAGAGCGATTGAAAGAGAGTGAATTATAATAATATCAAGCTAAATAGCATAACTATGAACAAACAACAATTATTTGAGAACATCAAAAAGAAGAAATCATTCCTCTGTGTAGGATTGGATACAGACATAAAGAAAATCCCCGAACATCTGTTGAAGGAAGAAGACCCTATCTTTGCTTTCAACAAGGCTATTATCGATGCAACAGCTCCTTATTGTATTGCATACAAGCCCAACCTGGCTTTCTATGAGAGCATGGGCGTGAAGGGATGGATTGCTTTTGAAAAAACAGTGAACTACATCAAGGAAAACTATCCTGACCAATTCATCATTGCCGATGCCAAACGTGGCGACATTGGCAATACCTCGGCCATGTATGCCCGCACTTTCTTTGAAGAATTGAACATCGATTCTGTCACTGTAGCTCCATATATGGGTGAGGACAGCGTTACTCCGTTCCTCACTTACGAAGGCAAATGGGTTATTTTACTGGCCTTGACCAGCAATAAAGGTTCGCACGACTTCCAACTGACGGCTGATGCCGACGGCGAGCGTCTGTTTGAAAAGGTTTTGCGCACCTCACAGAATTGGGCAAACGATGAAAACATGATGTATGTAGTAGGTGCAACCCAAGGACGTGCATTCGAAGATATTCGTAAGATTGTTCCCAACCACTTCCTGCTGGTACCGGGCATAGGTGCACAAGGCGGTTCATTGGAGGAAGTTTGCAAATATGGCATGAACCATACTTGCGGACTGATTGTCAACTCCAGCCGCGCCATTATCTATGCCGATAAAACTGAAAACTTCGCAAACGTAGCCGGACAAGAAGCCAAGAAAGTTCAGGCACAAATGGAAGAACAGTTGAAAGCCATTCTTTAATGAGTGAAAGAAAAATCATAAACGACCCCGTCTTCGGGTTTATCAATATCCCGAAGGGGTTGTTATATAATATTGTATGCCACCCGTTGCTGCAACGCCTCACACGCATCAAGCAACTGGGCTTATCTTCTGCTGTGTATCCGGGAGCGCAACATACCCGGTTTCAGCACTCGCTGGGAGCCTTTTATTTGATGAGTGAAGCCATCAATCACCTGACAGCCAAAGGTAATTTCATTTTTGACAGTGAAGCGGAAGCTGTTCAGGCAGCTATTTTGCTTCATGATATCGGACACGGGCCTTTCTCGCATGTTCTGGAGAACACATTGGTCACAGGCGTCTCTCATGAAGAAATTTCACTGATGCTGATGGAGCGCATCAACAAAGACCTGAAAGGGCAGCTCAATCTTGCTATCCAAATCTTTAAAGATGAGTATCCCAAAAAGTTTCTTCACCAATTAGTCAGCGGACAACTGGATATGGACCGGTTGGACTATCTGCGCCGTGACAGTTTTTACACCGGCGTAACGGAAGGCAATATCGGTTCGGCACGTATCATCAAGATGCTGGACGTAAAAGACGATCATCTGGTGGTCGAATCGAAAGGAATCTACTCCATAGAGAACTTTCTGACATCCCGCCGCCTGATGTATTGGCAAGTCTACCTGCATAAAACATCTGTAGCCAGTGAAAAGATGCTCATCAGCACCTTGCTCCGCGCCAAAGAATTAGCTTCAAAAGGCATTAATCTCTTTGCTTCTCCGGCATTGAAGTTCTTTTTATACCATTCCATTGGCAAAGAAGAATTTTATAATGATTCTAATTGTCTAGAATATTTTATTCAATTGGATGACAATGATATATGGACTGCACTGAAAGTATGGAGCAGCCACAGCGATATCATACTCTCTACTTTGAGCCGCGGACTCATCAACCGCCGTCTCTTTAAAGTAGAAGTCACCTCTTCCCCCATCTCGAAAGAGAGAAAGGAAGAACTGCTTTCAATGATATGTAACCAACTAGGTATCAACAAGAAAGAAGCAAATTATTTTCTATCAATATCCAGTATAGAGAATGACATGTACAAAAAGGAAGATGACAGCATTGAAATCATCTACAACGATGGAAGCACCAAGGACATTGCCGAAGCTTCGGATATGCTGAATATCTCTCTACTCTCTCGGAAAGTCAAGAAATATTATGCATGTTACCTGCGTCCGGAAGAAGGCGGGCATTAAATAATTAGTGAATTGTACGGATATATCAAAAAAAAATGCGTAATTTGCATAATTAATAGTGCAGTTACACAGATATGTAACGCGCAAGTAATAAAACAGAAACATTTAGAACATAAAGAATTAAAACAGTATTATGGAGTTCTCAGCTAAACAAATTGCGGAATACATCCAGGGAATTATTGTTGGTGACGAAAACGCAACTGTGCATACTTTTGCTAAAATAGAAGAAGGAATGCCGGGTGCACTTTCATTTCTTTCAAATCCGAAGTATACTCATTACATTTATGATACGCAGTCTACCATTGTGTTGGTTAACAAAGACTTCGTCCCCGAGCAGGAAGTTAAAGCAACCCTTATCAAAGTGGACAATGCATACGAGAGTCTGGCAAAGCTGCTGACACTTTATGAAATGAGCAAACCTAAAAAAACCGGCATTGACCCGCTGGCATACATTGCCCCTACCGCCAAAATAGGAAAAGATGTATATATCGCCCCATTCGCTTGTGTAGCCGATGGTGCTGAGATTGGTGACAATACTTCACTCCACCCGCATGCTACTGTAGGCAGCCATGCGAAAGTGGGCAGTAACTGTACATTATATCCTCATGCAACTGTATACCATGACTGTCGTGTCGGCAATAACTGTACATTGCACGCCGGTTGTGTGATTGGTGCTGACGGTTTCGGCTTTGCCCCTTCATCCGAAGGATATGAAAAGATTCCTCAAATCGGAATAGCAATTATAGAAGATGATGTGGAAATCGGTGCCAATACGTGTGTAGACCGTGCTACAATGGGAGCAACAGTGATACACAAAGGCGTGAAGCTTGATAACCTTATCCAAATAGCCCACAATGTAGAAGTAGGAAGTCACACAGTGATGGCTTCGCAAGTGGGAATCGCCGGCTCTACCAAAGTGGGCGAATGGTGTATGTTCGGCGGACAAGTAGGTTTGGCCGGCCATATCAAAGTGGGTGATAAAGTAGGAATCGGTGCACAGGCAGGCGTTCCCGGTAATATCAAATCCAATGAAAAGGTAATGGGTACTCCGGCCATCGATGCCAAGAACTTTATGAAGTCATCGGCCGTCTATAAGAAGCTTCCCGAAATGTATGCAGCACAGAACAGCATGCAGAAAGAAATAGAAGAATTAAAAAAACAACTAAATAAATAACCCCATGTTGAAACAGAAGACATTAAGAGGCAGTTTCTCACTAAACGGAAAAGGCCTGCATACCGGAGTAAACTTGACGGTGACATTTAATCCTGCACCGGACAACCACGGGTATAAAATTCAACGTATTGACCTTGAAGGACAACCAATAATTGATGCAGTGGCAGAAAATGTAGGTGATACCACCCGCGGAACTGTACTGATAAAGAACGGCATAAAAGTAAGTACTGTCGAACATGCATTGGCGGCACTTTATGCGGCAGGCATTGACAACTGCCTCATCCAGGTGAACGGACCTGAGTTCCCGATATTGGACGGTAGCGCCAAACAATATGTGAAGTGCATCCAACGTGTGGGCATCGAAGAGCAAAACGCCGTTAAGGATTATTATATCATTAAATCGAAAATAGAATTCAGAGACGAGACTTCCGGTTCTTCCATCATTGTTTTACCGGATGAAAACTTCAGTGTCAACGCCCTGATTTCTTATGATTCCAAAATCCTGTCCAATCAGTTTGCCACTTTGGAGGATATGTCCAAATTCCCCACAGAAGTCGCTTCTGCACGTACATTCGTTTTTGTGCGCGAGATTGAACCACTATTGGGAGCAGGCCTGATTAAAGGTGGCGATTTGGACAATGCCATTGTCATCTACGAAAAAGAAATGAGCCAGGACAATTATGACAAACTGGCTGACGTAATGGGTGTTCCCCACATGGATGCCACTCAATTAGGTTATATCAACCACATTCCTTTGGTATGGGACAACGAACCGGCACGTCATAAATTGCTGGATATCATTGGCGACCTTGCCCTCATAGGCAAACCCATCAAGGGACGCATCATCGCAACACGTCCGGGACACACCATCAATAATAAGTTTGCACGCCAAATACGCAAAGAAATTAAATTGCACGAAATTCAGGCTCCCGGCTATAATTGTAACGAAGCCCCTATCATGGATGTCAACCGCATCCGCGAATTACTTCCACACCGCTATCCGTTCCAACTGGTAGACAAAGTGATTGCCATTGGTGCCAACTATATTGTAGGTGTGAAAAACGTCACTGCCAACGAACCGTTCTTCCAAGGACATTTCCCTCAAGAACCCGTTATGCCGGGTGTACTTCAGATTGAAGCAATGGCACAATGTGGCGGACTGCTTGTACTGAACTCGGTAGACGAACCGGAAAGATACTCCACCTACTTCCTGAAAATAGACGGTGTGAAGTTCCGTCAGAAAGTAGTGCCGGGAGATACCCTGATATTCCGTGTAGAACTGTTGGCACCTATCCGCCGCGGCGTTTCTACAATGAAAGGATATGTATTCGTAGGTGAGAAAGTAGTGTGCGAAGCAGAATTCATGGCACAAATAGTAAAAAACAAATAAGATAAGAAATGATCAGTCCACTAGCATATATACATCCCGAAGCAAAGATTGGTGAAAACGTAGAAATCGGTCCCTTCGTATTTATCGATAAGAATGTGGAAATCGGTGACAACAACACCATCATGCCCAATGCCACTATCTTGTATGGTTCACGCATCGGCAATGGAAACACCATCTTTCCGGGAGCAGTCATAGGCGCTATACCCCAAGATTTGAAATTCCGCGGTGAAGATACGACTGCAGAGATTGGTGACAACAACACTATCCGCGAGAACGTAACCATCAACCGTGGCACCGCAGCCAAAGGCAGAACAGTGGTGGGCAGCAATAACCTGCTGATGGAAGGTGTACATGTGGCACACGATGCATGGGTGGGAAACGGTTGTATCATCGGAAATTCCACTAAGATGGCAGGTGAGATTATCATTGACGACAACGCCATTATCAGCGCTGCCGTGTTGATGCACCAGTTCTGTCGTGTGGGCGGATATGTAATGATTCAGGGAGGATCGCGATTCAGCAAAGACATTCCTCCTTATATCATTGCCGGACGCGAACCGATTGCTTATGCAGGAATTAATATTGTAGGGCTACGCCGCCGCGGATTCTCAAATGAACTGATTGAGAACATACACAATGCCTATCGCATTATCTATCAAAGTGGTATGAACGTGACAGACGCATTGGCAGAAGTGCGAAAAGAAGTTCCTATGAGCCCGGAAATAGAATATATTATTTCTTTCATAGAAAATTCTCAAAGAGGTATCATCAGATAACAAAGTTTTTTATAACTTTACTGCACGAAAAACAAGTTATATAGTATATGGTATATAGATTTACACTCATCTCTGATGAAGTCGATGATTTTATAAGAGAAATAAAGATAGATTCCGAAGCTACTTTCCATGACTTCCACGAAGCCATCCTGAAAGCGGCAGGATATAAGAATGACCAATTAACCTCATTCTTCATCTGTGATGACGACTGGGAAAAAGAACAGGAAATCACACTGGAAGATATGGGTACCAGCTCGGATGAAGACAGTTACATCATGAAGGAAACCAAGTTAAGCGACCTGTTGGAAGACGAAAAGCAGAAATTGCTTTATGTATTCGATCCCTTGGCTGAACGCGTATTCTTTATTGAGTTGTCTGAAATCATAACCGGTAAAGACCTTGACAAAGCCGTTTGCTCACGCAAAGCGGGAGATGCTCCTAAACAGACTCTTGATTTTGACGAAATGATGGCAAACAATGGCGGGAACCTTGACCTGGACGAGAACTTTTATGGCGACCAGGATTTTGACATGGAAGACTTCGACCCCGAAGGATTTGATATGGGAAGCGGCAGTGCTGCTGCCGACCCTTACGAGCAAGATAACTATTAATCTGAATTGTAGGGGCGACTGATGCAGTTGCCCCTTTTATTTTTAAGCCTGATGTCTCACACCCTTATCGTCCTCATTGGCCCTACCGGTGTAGGAAAGACAGAACTAAGTCTTTCCATTGCCGAACATTTCCAAACCTCTATTATTTCGGCAGATTCCCGCCAACTCTATAAAGATTTGAAAATAGGCACTGCCGCCCCTACTCCCGAGCAATTGTCACGCGTGCCTCATTTATTTGTCGGCACTCTGGGACTGACTGATTATTACAGTGCCGCACAATATGAGGCTGATGTATTGAACCAGTTGGAACACTTATTCCAAACACACGATACTGTTGTACTCACCGGAGGTTCCATGATGTATGTGGATGCCATTTGCAAAGGTATCGACGATATTCCCACCGTTGACAAGGAAACCAGAGAGTTGATGCTCCGACGCTATGAAGAAGACGGATTGGACAAGCTCTGTGCCGAACTGAAGTTGCTTGACCCTGAATATTACAAAATAGTAGATTTAAAGAATCCCAAACGGGTAATCCATGCACTGGAAATCTGCTACATGACCGGCAAGACTTACACTTCATTCCGCACCCGCAACTGCAAAGAACGCCCTTTCCACATTGTGAAAATAGGACTGACACGCGACCGTGAAGAGCTATACAGCCGCATAAACCATCGTGTAGATATTATGATGCAAGAGGGATTACTGGAAGAAGCACGCAGTGTCTATCCCTACAAAGAGTTGAACTCGCTGAATACAGTGGGATACAAAGAAATATTCAAATATCTGGATGGTGAATGGACGCTCGACTTTGCCATTGAGAAAATAAAGCAAAACTCACGCATCTATTCCCGCAAACAAATGACCTGGTTTAAACGGGATACGGATATCACCTGGTTTCATCCCGACCAACAAGAAGAGATAATGGAACATATTAAAAAACAACTATCATGAAAAAACTGCTTACCTTATTATTAATGTGCATGATGCTCATCCCGGCATCGGGAAAAGAATCGCAAAAATGCTGGCATCAGAATAAATACTCCATGTTTATCCATTTCGGACTTTATTCCGAACTGGGCGGTGTATGGGAAGGCAAGCCTGTCACTCGCGGATACAGTGAACAGATACAGTCTTTTGCCGGCATCTTCAGTGACTGGTATGGAGATACGGCACTCCGTTTCAACCCTACCCTTTTTCATGCTGACTCCATCGTTGCCTTGGCTAAAAAAGCCGGAATGCGTTCCATCGTCTTCACAACCAAACATCATGACGGCTTCTGTATGTTTAAGACGGCAACTACCGACTATAACTCTTACGATGCCACTCCCGGCAAACGCGATTTCGTAAAAGAACTGGCAGAAGCCTGCAAACGCGGAGGCATCAATTTCGGCATGTATTTCTCTTTGATTGATTGGCATTTTCCACAAGCCTATCCCATTTCCAGCCATAACTGTGACTTTATTACCCCGCAACACCATGAGTTTACGAAACAACAGGTTACGGAACTGCTCACCAATTATGGACCTATCTCCGAACTTTGGTTTGATATGGGTTCCAATACCCCCCAACAAAGTCAGGAACTTTATGAACTGGTTCACAAACTGCAACCAGACTGTATGGTAAGCGGACGTCTTGGAAATGACCGTTATGACTTTGCAGTCATGGCTGACAATGCCTATCCCGAAGGAGCTCTACAGACTGCATGGCAGTCGGCTGCTTCCATGTTCAATGAAACATGGAGCTACCGTTCATGGCAGGAAAGAGGAGATGTGCATACTAAAGCAATGGAGAAATTACGCAGCCTTATCAATGTCGTTTCGCACGGAGGTAACTTCCTGCTCAATATCGGACCTAAAGGCGACGGCTCCGTTGTTCCTTTCGAAAAAGAAGTGTTGGAGAGAATCGGTGCTTGGCTGGAAAAACACGGAGAAGCCATTTATGGCACAGATGCTTCTCCATTCCGTGAACAGTATGAATGGGGAGCTATCACTCGAAAAGAAAATAAACTCTATCTGATTTTGTCAGGAAAATATCCTCTACACGGCGAAATTATCCTGAATACTCCGGGCTTCAAGCTGAAAGAGGCAAAAGGCAACTTCACCCATATCAGCCAAAAGAAAGGGAATCTGCATATCACTGTGCCCCAAACGGCGTATAACAATACTGATATAGAAGTTCTTTCTTTAGACATGGACGTGACAGCACCTATTGCCAGCACACATGAATATGTACCTAATTACAGTTACTCTTGTTTCGATTATTACAGCAACTATCGCAGCACTGTAAGCTATGAATGGGAAATCCCCAATCGCAATACCCAACTGGAGTTGACTTATACACCGCAGGAAGTCGGCAAAGAACTTGTCATTACAAACCCGACCGGAAATGAACAAAGAGTAATACTAAACGGAGCAAAGGCCAGCCCTCTGAAAGTAAACCCTAAAACCAAATGGGGAAAGCGCTATCTCTGCGGACCGGGCAGCAGTCTGTTCGATGCCCCTTCCAATATCCATGTCAGTCTCGATAAAGCTCCTATAAGGAACGGACAGTGGAAAGAAATGAGCGAAGAAAAGATGATGTTCCCTGCCAATATCCTTGAGACTTATTTTGTATTGCAAGAAGTCGAATCGCCGGTTGCACAAGATGTATTAGTGGATGTAGGCGCCGGAAACGGCATCGAGGTTTATCTAAACGGCCGTTCTGTTATGAAGCATTTAAACCCGTACCGTTGCAAATTCCGTGAAGAAAAGGTATTATTGCATCTACAAAAAGGGGTGAATCAAATTGTCTTACGCTTATACAACAGATTTGAAAAGGAAACAGGATACCTGCTCCGTCCTTCGGAAGAGCAAGTCGTTTACAAACAACGCTATATATATACTGTGCCCGATAAAGACAAAAAGCAATCTGCTATCAAGTTACAGGTTAAACAAAATAATCTGCCAACCCAACATACCGATACGGAATTGCATAATCTCACTATCAGAATAAAACAGTAGGTATATACTAAGACAACAGTATCCTTAAATCCGGCATACAACAGCCCGATTTAAGGATACTTTATATTATAGCTCGACTTAAATCCCCCCATTGCAAAGAAAGCAGCTTTCACATAGAATCCCCATGAACAGGAGATTTCAGTACTCGTTACGTGTGAAAGGAAATCATTACCAAGTTGAATGGCATGTGAAAAACGAAGCTGTCAGGACTTTCCGGTCCTATAATTCATAATTACTCCAATCAACACCTGGATGGAGAGTACGAGCAAACCTACATTAAAAAAAATATTCCGCCACTCGCTCTTCGTTATAAATTGCTTGTAAAGCGGTTTAATGACAGGCGCATCCGAATGCTGCACTTTACAACGCGATTTATCAATTGCCTTTTTATAATCCTCCACATCGAAAGTGCACCATTCATAGCATACCAAAGAATCCTGCTTATCATGCTTTACAGAAGCAACCCATGCCTTTACTTCTCTTTCTGTATATTTATGTGTAGGCAATGAATCCTCAAAAGCCGGTGATACCGAATACCAATACTGCTTCTTCTCTGTCCGATAGGAATGCCGTGATATACGTCTGGTATGTTCACGCCAAATGCTGACAGTGCTTCTCCTCTTATAATCCACTTCCAAACGATCGAAAGTAAAATATAGAGGCTTATTCTTTTCCTTATATAAATCTGTTATTGAAACATAACGGACTATATCATCGGCAGAATGGAACAGCCAGTTTTGCAAAGGCACATTGAATGCGACAGAAGCCACAACCGTCCACAAAAGCAATAGCCCCATCCGGTTTCCCCTGAAACGAACAGCGACAACAATAAAAGATACCAACGGAGCAAAAGAGTAACAGAGTATCTGCATCCAATTGGTGGTATATCCACGAAAGATATAAGTAAAGATTAATCCCAACAAGGAAGGAATAATCAGTATCAACAATAACTTTGCTATCCGGTTGTGTCTCATCATAAAGTCTTTTATTACTTAGCGACAATCGTATCTTTCTTTATATCTATTTTCTTGGGAGCAAAAAAGAAATCATCAGGCGCTCCATTCTTAAAGAAATCTTCTTCCTTTATCTTCTGCACTCTTTTCTCGGCCACTTGATACGTAGTGGTAGCAGATTCAATGAGTTTTCCTTCTTCATCATAAGGGAAACGTTGATTCTTAGGAGTCAAAGACATAAACTTTTCATAAAAATGCACAGCGTTCTCATAATCTTTGTTCAAATCATAAGCTCTGGCTATGCTATAGAACAGCTTATAGTCTTTATTCAATTTATACAAATGATTCATGGCTTCTATCTTCTTATAAATCTCACCGGCATAACCATAACATTCTGCCAAACCTTTATAGAGACGTTCGAGTATGCTGTCATTGGGAGAAGCTATCTCTACAGCCTTTTCCATAAACTCAACACCTTCTTTCTTCCATGAAGTGCGCGAACAGGATTTTGCATAATAATATAATACATTAATATCAGTAGGGTTTTTCGCATACGCTTCCTTCAAATTATCGTATGAACCATAAAACCAATTGTCCCCATAATAAGATATACCTAAATAATAAGAGGTAAGAAAGCTGCGGTCGCCCATTCGCTTCAAACTTTCATAACGCTCGATAGCCGTCTTATAATCTTTCAACATACAATAAGCTTTGGCGTTCTGGCGGTTAACATCCACACTTGTCGTATCGGTCAGCCGATAACGCTCCGTCACGTCAACGGCATCTGCAAATTGCTGGTTATTATTAAATATATTGGCTATGCGAGCAACGGTCTGGGCATCCAGAGAATCTCGACGATAGGCAATATTATAACTGAAAAAAGCATTGGATATATCCTGCATTCCCTCATAAGCCTGCCCCAAGTACTTATATCCGGTGGCAGAAACCGTATCTTGTTCCAGCCAGCCATGACAAGCCTCACGCGCCTCTTTAAAATCCTCCGCATTCAATAAGGAACGTATATATTGCAAACGGAAGAACTTATTCTCCGGGCGCAAACTCACCGCCTTCTGATAATAATTAGCCGCCTGACGCGGACTACCCATTAATTTGTAACACTCAGCCAGGTCTATTAATACTTTTGTATCCGCGCTATCCTTCACAATAAGAGAAGTCAAACCGACAATGGCTTCCGGATAACGATTCATGGCCTTCAACGCCTGTATCCTAGTCGATAACAATAATGAATCCTTTGTGTCGGGGGCTATCAGATGGATTACCTTATCATAATCAAACTCTTCCATAGCCAAACTAATTTCATCGTGTGCCTGAGCAAAAACTGTCACCGGCAATAGACATAGCATGAGTGTTACAAATGTTTTCATAGCATTATACTTTAATTTTATAGTTATTCACCCCATATCATTCTTACTTTTTCCCATTCTGCAAAGGCGTACTGTCCTTCTTAGCTTCATCAACGACCAGCCTAAACTTAACGGGCAGTGTGAACTGGGTACGTACAGGAACACCTCCTTGTTTACCCGGTTTCCATTTAGGCATGCTCATGATGACTCTTATAGCTTCTTTATCCAAATACTCGTCTACCCCTTTGGCAATCTTCGGATTAGAAATACTTCCGTCTTTCTCAATAATGAACCGCACAGATACTATCCCCTGAACACCATGCTCTATGGATATTGCCGGATACTTCACGTGCCGGACTATGTAACGCATACACTCGTCTATGCCACCGGGAAATGAAGGCATCTCTTCTGCAATCTGAAGCACTTGCTTTCCCGTAGACGATTGTCCTTCAGACATTACAAATACAAGATTCTGTTCTGTGGCATCTGCAGCAACTTTAACCTCCACCGTTTTATAGCCGGTATAAGAAACCTGCAAGATATCACCCGCTTTCACTGTCATGGCAAAACGACCGTCTCCATCGGTAACAACGCTGGTAGCAGAACCTTTGATATACACATTAGCACCTGCTATCCCACGGTTATGAACTCCTTCAAGCACACGTCCTTTCACTTTTATTCCGTCTTCCGACAGAATTTCTGCACTTTTAACCTCTTCGGCTTTCACAATTGCAGTCAAATCATTAACTTTGACGGCAGAAATCTCATCTAATTCTGTTGAGACTTCGGGGCGGGCAAAAGCAGTTATTGCAATAGCTGCCAACGGAAGTACATAAAGATACTTCAAACGTGCCCATGGACTTGATTTTTCTTTTAACATCATAGTAATACGTTTTTTAAGTGAACTGTGATTAAAGCTGTTGGCCATAGAGTAGAGCCTTGTGCCAACGGCTTTTTTAATTAATAATAACTGGTATCTTTTCGCATCAATACCTTGATTGATTACGCATGCGTCTGCTTCATATTCATGAATATTCTGTAATTCCTGTTTCAATAGCCAAGAAGCCGGATTAAACCATTGGAAAAAGATACATATATCCGCCACCAATAAATCAACGGAATGATGTTTGCGGATATGAGCCACTTCATGAGTTAAAATCTCCGCACCATTTTCCAATAAATCCGTCTCGGAAAGCACCACAAACTTCATCCAACTAAAAGGAGCTATGTTCTTTTGATGGGCAATGATAGTAATCCCATTTTCCCGACTGACTATCCGGCTGTCCCTAATCAAATGCAACATACGGAACAATGCCCAAAGAGTACGGATAAAAAAGAAAACCATGCCCGACAAATAAACCAATAAAAGCATTTCCCTCCATGTAAAATCAGGCACCAACATTGCATTTCCAACTTCTTCTACCGGACTTACCGTCGACAAGAATTCTTCCAAGGTAAGAAATTGTTGATGCATCTCAGTCGGCTCCTTCACTGTCATCTTCATGAACGGCACCATGCAGGACAAAAGCAAGATGCCAAGCAATGCAAATCTGTTGAAACGATGGAACGTTTCCTTGCTAAGCAACAGGCGATAAAATAAATAAAATACCGCCAGGCAGACTGATGATTTAAGTATATAAACGAAAAATGCTCCCATAGTTACTGTCCGTTGATTTATTTATTGACATTCTCAACCTCACGAATCAACAGTTTCAATTCCTCCACCGAAATGTCTTCTTCCTTTACAAGTGACGATACGGCTCCCAGATATGAATTGTTAAAGTACTTACTGATTACTCCTTTCAATGTTTTCTTTTTAAAATCATCCCGACTCACCACTGCATAATATTGATAAGTATTTCCAAACACTTCATGATGCAGAAAACCTTTTTCCTCCAATCCGCGTACTATCGTAGAAAGTGTATTGAAATGAGGACGCGGTTCATCATAAAACTCAAGCAATTGCTTTACAAACAAAGGGCCTTTCTCCCAGAAATACCCCATGATTTCCTCTTCTTTTGCAGTCAACGTTTTCATAAGCTTCTTTTGTTTACCACAAATAAACTAAAAATTTTAGTTACTAAACTAATACTCATAGTTAAAGTAAACTAAAAGCCGTAGTTTTTATTCTTCCCGTACAAATTCTATCGGGCCCTCCCAGTCCGAAGGAAGTACTTCCACTTCTATCACATTGCTTCCATTACGAAGTGCATCAGTGATATCCACTTCATAAGGAGCAGTCCACACCGTACCACAATTGATGCTATTGATACGGACAGTTGCCATATCATTCACTTTTCCCAATCTGACCATGATACGTCCTTCCCGAGGAGTCCTCCACATGAAAAGTCCTTTATAGAAAGAACGGCCAAAATAATTCTTTATCTGTTAATTCTCCTCCCGATTCCTGTCAAAAAGAACAGGACGAGTAATACGTTTATATATTTCTGAGAGATTGACCGTCCATTCGTTTATTTTCAGTGCAATCGACATTGTCAAAGTTGGCTCCACAGCCTCAACCCCGGAATCTTCTTTCGGAAACACCACAAAGACGGAACCATAAGCAGGTAAAGACAAAGTCACTTCCGTATGACCTTCCACCTCTTTCCAATTAGCAGAACGAAATATCGTTCCTGTAACCGCATTCCATAATTCAGGCATACGGTGACTAATGGGAAAAGACACCGTAACCGCACGCATACTGTCTGCCTGACTAGCCAAAAAATAAACGTCCGTTTCTTCATCCTTACGATGTGTCCAAAGTATATCAGAGGAAATAGTGTCGTCAATAAATAATAGAGAACCATTCACCTGACGTCCATACTGCAACAAACTTCGACACCGGGAAGCATAAGCAAGGAATGGTTTGCTTTCTTCCCACCAATTCCGATTATAATTGGACACAATACGGAGACTGTCCATCCAAGCGTCATTTATTCTCTCATTTGCAATTGTATCAGAAAGACTCTGTCCTTCTGCTTCAGCGTTTAACGAAGTTTCCGCAGCTACTTCACACACACCATTATCTATACAAAAGAAAAGCCTATCATCACCGGCAACAAAGTTGCGGTCAAGTAAAGGTTTCAACATAGCCGGACTTTCTTTCCAAGTTCCGTCAATCTTAACCAGCCCATTGTTACGAGGTACACCCTCTCCTATTATCCGACAATCGTACTGACGAAAACAATCAGCGGAAACCGTACTGAATACATCAGTCAATAATTCATTGACAGTCAATTGCACATCCCGAACGATGCTTTCCACCCGACCGGTACTTTCCATCGGAACTCCTGCCAATACAGGAAGATAGGGAATCAAATCATAGCCACGCCGTTTTTCAAACTCAGCAGGAAAATTCTTTGTCCAGTTTTGATTCTCCGCAGTCCAATGATTCATATAAACATACTTCAATATACGCCGAGCCAGTTCAGTATCTGCCTTTCTATATACGTGAGCAAACCAATCCGTCCATAGTTTGTATACCGTTTCGGCACTCAGCTTATCACATTTCAGTCCTTGCACTTGTCCGGCAACACTATCAGCAGGAGCAACAGCTGTATGCCCCATGCGCAATATACGCCATTTCCCTTCAGGCAACCGGGCGGTAATACGTCCCTGATACACAGGCAACTGTATGGATTGCTCCAGCCCTACAAAGTTTTCTTTTTGTGAAATGGCCTCCCCGGAAGCTGATAAGAGGCCGACATTATCGGAGCCCGCAGGAAATGCATAAGCTGATATATCTTCATAATATCCTTTATAAGTATCGGGTTGAGGCAAGGAAAGATTGCGCAAAGTTCCTCCGTCTACAATTGTATCACTCCACACCAACCTCTGCATAGCTTCCGAAGGAGTAATCCGTATATCATCCGGCAGCAAACCATGGTCACTCATCTGCATTCCCAAGTCCAACCCAAGCCGGTCGGCCTCCTTCATTGCAAAATTAAGCACACGCCAATATCCCGGTTCCCGATAAGCGTCGACAGCCAAAATACAACACCCGCCAAAACCAACTTTGCGCATCGTGTCCAACTTATCTCTCACCGACTGAAAAGTGATATCTTTATTATCCCAACTCCAAACAGCCCACGGACAATCTGCCACAGATGGAGAAAGAAAACTTCTCTGCCGGTCATTGGGAACGGCAGCTAATGAATACTCCAGCATCAATAAAGAAAACAAAAGCAAATATTTTATCTTCATAACCATGTGAATTGTATCCTTGATTACAATTTAAAAAGTAATATATATCCAAGATATAAAAATAAAGACGACCCGCCAAAGATTGGCGGCAGATGAAATAAACTTTAACTAAAGTGAACTTTCAAGGCACAAAAAGCCAGAAGAGGTTTTCCCCAAACAGTAGTAACAGTTTATGAAAACAATGGTAACAACTTTCCCAAACAATGGGCATCGTTTAGGGGTAACTCCCCTATTAGGCATCAGGCATGATGTTCTTAACAGAGCCGAGTGCCATTTTCCCTCTCCATCATTAAATTTTAAAGGCTCATTTGTCGCATAAAGAATAAATCGCTATTTATTATCAAATGATTATCAGCCATTTATATTTTCTTCTTTTTCTGACGGATTAATTTGTGAATCAAAAACATTCCAGTATCTTTGCATGGACAAACCAAGATAATAACACCCATCAAAAGTATAAATAAATGAAAACATACATCTTATCCGCTTTTCTGCTCGGTATATGTTTCACCGCATGTACCACCGGCCAGCCCAAAGACTACCCTTCGTTTAGTCTGGAAGATATATCTGCCATTAAGCCCGACGCTGAATATCCGTTAGACTCGCTTGTGACGGATATGGAAGTAATTCCTTTAGAAACAACGGATGATTGCCTGATTGATGGAGTAGGAATCGTCCAAGAATCCAAAGACTATTATTTCATTTTTTCGCCTAAAAAGGAATCCCTGCTGAAATTTGACAAGAAAGGCAAGTTTATCAGTAAAATAAGCAGTTACGGCCAAGGGCCGAAAGAGTTTATTGACATAAAGCAGATGGAGCTGGACAACGACCGGCAAGAACTGTATATCATGGACTATATGGGACGCAAAATGAAAATATTCGATTTTGACGGCAATTTTCTCCGCGACTTTCCCCTCCCGGAAGACTATAGTTTTACCAATTTCCACCTGTCTCCTACAGAACAAGCCGTGTATTATGTATCAAGCAATAACGCTGTCACTCCGGATTTATTGAAATATGACATAAAAAGCGGGACTAGCCAAGTGTTGTCCAAGCATGACAGAGAGATGGAGATAGGAGAAGCATTTTTAGGTTCTACCTATTTTACGGAAACCGACGCAGGTCTGTTTATGTATCATTATTACAATGACATGGTTTTCCTATTAAAAGACAACCAACTGGTACCAAACCATTTACTTGTGTTGGGAGACAGATGTATCCCTTGGGAAGACGTCGGCGCAAGCGCATTGACAAACCCCAAGCCCCAGGTGCTGAAAATCCAACTGAATGATTTGAAGAATATCAAAGACAAAATATGCCTGTTCTATACAGTCATCCGATATGACGGAAAATCAAGAAAAGACTTTATGGCGATGTATAACCCCGAAAAAGAAGGGATATACCCTCATGTCAATTTAGTAAGCAATCGCTTTCTCTCCATTAAAGACGCAGCCCCATTTACTAACGGCTACAATCGGGAATCCATTTTCCGTGTCATTTCACCCGAAAGTTTGGACGAAACGTTTCTTAACCGATACGGCATCACAGAAGACGACAATCCCGTTATTGTGAAATATCTGCTCAGATAACTGAATTTCAATATCCGGGCAAAAAACAAAACATGAGCACCTGCGTCTGAACTGTTATTTACATCTTGTCGACCATACTCCCCAAAGCGGGAGTATGGTCGACAGGAGATTCATACATCCCCATTAGACTTGGGAGGGCTCAGTTGTAGTTCTTGGAAATTTAACCTCTACATACGTTTTAAACTCACTAAGTCGTTTCATTAGGCAGCCTAAGCGTTTTCGTCCTTTCGATTATGCCTGTCTGTCAGTCGAATTACTACAGTCTTCGGCA